>Ga0310697_10000043_pt1 | contig 172898 bp, 132 predicted proteins | sample 172DNAGHGlowgp2_FD_203883 | JGI IMG/M metagenome (GOLD analysis project Ga0310697, IMG submission 203883) | Sheep rumen microbial communities from Palmerston North, Manawatu-Wanganui, New Zealand - 1728 DNA GHGlow gp2 (v2) (version 2) | ecosystem: Host-associated > Mammals > Digestive system...
TTCACTCGCGCCGACATCATTCGTTACTGCGAGGAAAATGAAATAGAATTCGTCAACTTCCACTATTGTGGCTGGGACGGCAAACTGAAGACCCTCAACTTCGTGATCCACAGCGCGGAACACCTTGAGAACATCCTCACCGCCGGCGAGCGCGTCGACGGCTCGAGCCTCTTCCCCTTCATCGAAGCCGGAAAGAGCGACCTCTATGTGGTGCCGAAGTACCGCACCGCTTTCCTCAACCCCTTCTCAGAGATCCCGACCTTGGACATCCTCTGCTCGTTCTACAACCGCGACGGCGAGCCTTTCGAAAGCTCACCTGAGTACATCCTCCACAAAGCCCACGAAGCCTTCAAGAAGACCACGGGCCTGAAGATGGAAACCATGGGCGAGCTGGAGTATTACATCATCGCCGACGACGAGGAAATCTACGAGGTGCCCGACCAAAAGGGCTACCACGAGAGCGCCCCGTTCAACAAGTTCACCGAGTACCGCGTCGAGGCCATGCGCCTCATCGCCCAAGCCGGTGGCTTGATTAAGTACGGTCACTCCGAAGTGGGTAACTTCACCCATGACGGCAAGATCTACGAGCAGAACGAAATCGAGTTCCTGCCCACCAACATCGAGGATGCCGCCGACCAACTCGTTGTCGCCAAGTGGATTATGCGCCAGTTGGCCTACCAATACGGTGTCACCTTGACCTTCGCCCCGAAAATCACTGTGGGCAAGGCCGGATCGGGAATGCACGTCCACTGCAAGTTCACGAAGGACGGCAAGAGCGTGATGGTCAACAAGGGCGAACTCAGCGACTACGGCAAGAAAGCCATCGCCGGCTACATGGACGCTGGCACTTCGCTGCCTGCCTTCGGCAACCCCAACCCGCTGTCGTTCCTCCGCTTGGTGCCCCATCAGGAAGCCCCGACCTCGCTGTGCTGGTCCTACTCGAACCGCAGCGCCTTGGTGCGCGTGCCGCTCGGCTGGATCAACAACAGCAAAGACATGGCCGCCAACGCCAACCCGCTTGAGAAGAAGTCGAACAAGGACTTCAGCGAGAAGCAGACCTTCGAATGGCGTGCCTCCGACGGTTGCGCCGACATGTACCTGCTGATGGCCGCCCTCTGCTGCGCCGCCCGTCACGGCTTCGAGATGCCCAACGCCCTCGAAGTGGCCGAAAAGACCTACGTCGGCCTCGGCGTCAACATCCACGACGACAAGAACAAGAAGCTCCAAGAGAGCCTCGAACAACTGCCCGACAGCTGCGTGGCCGCCGCCAAGGAATTGGCCAAGGACCGCAAGATCTACACCGACAAGGGCGTGTTCTCCGACAGCATCGTCGACTATATGATCAAATTCCTCACCGACTTCAACGATGCCAACCTCCGCAAGGAATTGGGCAACGACACCGAGAAAATTTTGAAACTGGTGAAGGAAAACATTCATGTGGGATAATTTTCCGGTATAATCTGGTAGAGACGTAGCGCGCTACGTCTCTACAAACTGACCGAAAACAAGAAATGGCCATGACAAAGGACAAATTCAACTGGAGATTTTGCCTTTGTTGTGGCCTTTTCTTTTGGTTTGTCGTCAACCTGTTGCAAGGCATCTTCACCGAGATACAGGAAGACGAGGCCTATTACCACCTTTGGGGCGAGCACCTCGCCTGGGGCTATTTCGACCATCCGCCCATGGTGGCTTTGATGACATTCCTTAGCAGCATTTTGTTTTCGGGAACTTTAGGCGTGAGGTTTTTCACAATCGTCGCCTCGTGCCTTTCGTTGTTTGTGATGTGGTTGATTGCCATAGATCGTCCTTTCAATTCCTCAATAGACTCGAAGCGCGGAGACCTTAACCCAAAAAGCGTATTGCTGTTCTTCATTGTCTCCTTTTCAATCGTAATGTTCAACATTTACGGCTTCGTCGCCACACCTGATGCCGCGTTGATTTTATTCTCGGCCTTGTTCCTCTTTGTGTACCAACGCTATCTCAATGACAATTCGTGGAAAAACGCAATCGTCATGGGCATCATCATGGCGTTGATGGTCTACAGCAAATATCACGCTTTCCTGTTTTTAGGTCTGATTGTGCTTTCAAACCTTAAACTGCTGAAAGACGGCAAGTTTTATATGGCCTGCCTTTTGGCTTTAGCCTTGTTGACACCACATATCTTATGGCAAATCAACGCCGATTTCCCGAGTTTCCGTTACCATCTTTCGGGGCGAAGCGAGCCGTTCCGTTGGAGCTATTTCCTTGAGTATCTGCCGAATCAATTACTGGTTTTCAACCCATTTACGTTTGGGGCGGTTGTGTATGTGCTTATCAAGCATAAAGTTACAAACACTTTTGAACAGGGGCTGAAGTTTATCCTCGTCGGGTTCTTTTTCTTTTTCTGGCTGATGGCTTTCCGGGGGCACGTGGAACCGCATTGGACCATCGTTTGCATGATTCCAGCCGTGGTGTTGGTCTACCGAAAAGCATTAATCGACGAGAAACTAAGAAGATACATCCAACGGTTTGTATTACCATCCCTCCTGCTCATCGTCGCCTTCAGGATCGCTTTGCTGACTCCGTTAGCGGCTCGCTTCGGCTTCAGCGACAAGCAAAAGCAATACGAAACCATCGCGAAGGCGGCGGGCGACAATCCCGTCGTTTTTCAAGGCTCGTTCCAAAAACCAGCCCTATATCATCACTTTACGGGAAAGCCAAGCTCGACACTGCGAAGCTATTACGACCGTAAGACGCAATACGACCTCTGGCAGTTCGACAAGGATTGGATTGGGAAGACCGTTTTCGTGAGCGGCCACCTCGAAGGACTCTCGCGGCATTACCAAGGCGACGGCGTGGAAGTGGAAGGCTACCTCTGCGACAGTTTCTCGACGGCCAACCGATTGGTGACCACCTTCGAAATCACCAACGCCGATGCTGCGATGGAGTTCCACCGGGGCGACACCCTCCACATCGACTTCGCCATCCACAACCCATGCGACGCTCCCATCGATTTCCTCCGCAAGGACCTCCGCATGGTCATCAAGGCACATTACCTTCCCGGCGATGCCTTCAGTTATTGCCGTTATCAAAAATTTGGAGTCATTGAGCCGCATTCCACCTATCGAGGACAGATGTACACCGTCGTGAGCAGCGACCTCGCATTGGGCAAATACACCTTCAATCTCGGCATCGGCGACCGCATTGCGGCCTACGTCACCGACGAGAGCGGCGTGGAAATCACGATTGTTCCCTGAGAGCGGCCAATTGTGCCTCTTCCTCGCGCATCCGCTGGCGCACGGCGTGTATATCATTGAGTCTCTTTTTCTTGTCAATCATCTGCTGCTCGCAGTCGGCAATGGTTTCGAGCACCATCCGCAGGTTCCTGTCTTTCTCCAAAACGAAGGCATGGCCGATGCCATCCACCTCGCGCAAGCTGCGCATGATGCTGATTTGTCGTTCGGGTGTGATGCTGTTTTGGATGAGAAGGAGATAGTCGAGGCGGGGACTGAAGGGATAGAGCACCTTGTCTTTGCATACCAAGGAGACGAGGTTGTAGACATTGTAGTTCTCGCCGGCAGTGTAATAGAAAAAGGAGAACGGAGCGCCTTCGAAGACGAGGTCGTCGTAGCGCACGAGGTCGAGGGCGAGCTTGTTGTTGAGGCTCCACGCCAGCTTGTAGTCGACCAAGACCGAGTTGATGCCGACAACGGTGGTGTCGTCGAACGAGGCGATTTGCAGTTTGTTGCTTTTGGGTTTCATGCCGCAAAGATACAATTAATCCTGGATCAAAACGCGGCAGGTTTTTTCGGCGGCCAATTGTTCGGCGCCACGGATGGAGCGGTCGGAGGCATCGGCATAGGGCTTCCCGTCGATGATAACCTGGACATGATAGAGCTTTTTGTGGCCTTCGCCAATCTCTTCCAGCAGCTTGTATTCCAATGTCTTCTTGTATTTCTGCGACCATTGGAGGAGCTTGCTCTTGAAATTGACATCGGTGTGTTGCAGTTCGTCGATGTCGATGTGGACGTGCACGATGCGGTCGATGATGATGTGTTTGGTGAACTCGAAGCCACGGTCGAGATAGATGGCACCCATGAGGGCCTCGAAGGCGTTGCCACCCATCGAGCGGGCATTGTTGCCCACGTCGGGGGTGTGGCGGATGTAGGCAGCAAAACCGAGCTTCTCCGACAACTTGTTGAGCGAGGCCCTACTAACGATGCGCGACCGCATCTCTGTCAAGAAGCCTTCGGGCTGCGTGGGATAGGTGTGGAAGAGGTAATCGGCCACAACGGTGCTCAGCACGGCATCGCCGAGGTATTCCATACGCTCGTTGCTGACGTGGTAATTGCCCACAGTCTCAGCAGCCACCGACTTATGGGTGAAGGCCACGCGATACAACTTGATGTTCTTCGGGTAGAAGCCGAAGATGTTATGGATATAGTCGTAAAGTTCCTTGTCTTGGGGGTCTTTGGGCGACGAAAGGGGAAAAAGGGCCATCTTATGATTCGAACTTTTTGAAAATCACGGTGGCGTTTTGTCCGCCAAAGCCAAAGGAGTTGGAGAGGGCATAATGGAGGTCACGCTCCCTCGCCTTGTTGAAGGTGAAGTCGAGCTGTGGGTCAATTTGCGGGTCGTCGTCGAAGTGGTTGATGGTGGGTGGGACGATGCCGTTCTTGAGGGCAAGGATGCTGGCGATGGCCTCGATGGCTCCCGCACCACCGAGCAGATGGCCAGTCATCGACTTGGTGGAATTGATGCTGATGTCGTAGGCATGTTCGCCAAACACCTTCTTGATGGCAAGCGTTTCGGCCACGTCGCCCATGGGTGTCGAGGTGCCGTGGGTGTTGATGTGGTCGATGGCGTCAGGTTGGATGCCGGCGTCGTTGATGGCGCGTTGCATGCACAGCACGTCGCCAAGGCCTTCGGGATGCGGGGCGGTGATGTGGTAGGCATCAGCCGACTCGCCGCCGCCCACAAGCTCTGCGTAGATCTTGGCGCCGCGAGCCATGGCGTGTTCGTATTCTTCGAGAACGAGGCTGCCCGCGCCTTCGCCTATGACGAAGCCGTCGCGATTGAGGTCGAACGGGCGGGAGGCCGAAAGCGGGTCGTCATTGCGCGTCGAGAGGGCCTTCATGGCGTTGAAGCCACCCACTCCAAGCTGGCCGATGGCTGCACCCGCTCCGCCCACGATGAAGGTCTTGCTCTTGCCGTAGCGGATGTGGTTGAAACCGTCGATGATGGCGTGCGTCGAAGAGGCGCAGGCAGAGACGGTGGCGTAGTTGGGACCACGGAAACCATACTTGATGGAGATGATGCCACCCGGCATGTTGACGATCATCTTGGTGATGAGGAAGGGGCTGAAACGCGGTGTGCCGTCGGATTGGGCGTATTCCATCACCTCGCTGAAGAGATGGTTGACGCCGCCAATGCCTGAAGTCATGATAACACCCACATCGTCGAAGTCGGTGTTTTCGGGCGTGATGCCCGCGTCGGCGATGGCCTCATCGGCGGCGATGAGGGCGAATTGGGCAAACAAGTCGTATTTGCGTGCGGTCTTCTTGTCGAAATAGTCGTCGGGGTTGTAGCCCTTCACCTCGCACGCGAAATGCGTCTTGAATAAAGCAGAATCGAAACGGGTAATCTCGCCGGCACCGTTTTTTCCATTCACCAATCCCTCCCAGAAATCCTTGATGGTGTTTCCGATGGGGGTGATGGCTCCGAGACCTGTGACGACTACGCGTTTCGATTCCATGAATGACTTTATTTCGTTAGTTGATTGGAAATCAGTTGGCAGCACGCATCTTTTCGATGAGTCTGACAACGTCGCCAACGGTTTGGATGTTCTCCTGCTGGTCGTCCGGGATGGAAAGGTTGAAGTTCTTTTCAAATTCCATCATCAGTTCGACGGTGTCCAAAGAATCGGCACCGAGGTCGTTGGTGAAGCTGGCTTCCATGGTGACTTCCGAAGGATCAACGCCGAGTTTTTCAGCAATGATCGGGGTGATTTCATTCAAAATTTCTGACATAGTTCTCTTTTTTTAGTTGTTGAAATGAGTCGCAAAGATAAGACATTTTTCATTTCCAAAAGCAAACATCTTGCCATCTTATTGACAATCCGTTGTTTAAGAAAATCCAAAGCCGCGTCTTGCGACCGATAATTACTCGTTTTCGGGTGCAAAGGTACAACTTTTTTTGAATACAAGCGTTTTTTCCGATTTTTCGTCAAAAACCATTATTTTTGCCCTCAAATTAAGAAAAAATGGAAAACGCTGAAAAACGACTCTTCCTTTTGGATGCCTACGCATTGATTTACAGGGCATTCTTCGCCATGAACAAGAACCCCCGCCTCAACTCGAAAGGTCTCAACACCTCGGCCATCATCGGCTTCTTGAACTCACTCTACGAGATCCTGAAGAACGAAAAACCCACCCACATCGGAGTGGCCTTCGACGTGGCCGGCACCGCCCAACGACAGGCCGAATACAGCGAATACAAGGCCAACCGCGAGAAGATGCCCGACGACCTGCGCGATGCCATACCTTATATTATAAGACTCATCGAGGCCTTCAACATTCCCATCTACGGCGTGGAGGGCTACGAGGCCGACGACGTCATCGGCACACTGTCGAAAAAGGCCGAGCGACAAGGCTTTATCACCTACATGATGACACCCGACAAGGACTTCGGCCAACTCGTCACCGACAAGGTATTGCTCTACAAGCCCGCCAAATTCGGCGAACCGGCACAGGTTTGGGGACCAAAAGAGGTGTGCGAACGCTATGGCATCCAAGAACCAAAGCAACTGATTGATATTCTTGGTCTTTGGGGCGATGCCGCCGACAATATCCCTGGCATTCCAGGCATCGGCGAGAAGACAGCCGCCCTTTTGGTGCAAAAATACGGCAGCGTCGAGAACCTCATCGCCCATGCCGACGAACTGAAAGGCAAACAAAAGGAAAACGTGGTCAACTTCGCCGAGCAAGGACTGATGTCGAAGATGCTGGCTACCATCAATTTGGAGGTCCCAGTGGAGTTCAACGAAGAAGAACTGAAGTCCAAAGAGCCTGATGTGCCTGCACTAATGGCACTCTTCGAGGAATTGGAATTCAGGACCTTTGCAAAGCGGTTTTTGGAGGATTATAAGAATACCCACACGAATACGGCATCCCTGGATTGCTTCGTTCCTCGCAATGACAGAGAGACAGATAAGAAGCAATCCCCCGATTTGTTTTCGTCATCGGATGCTCCTGACCTCTTCAACCAAGGCGGCGAAGGCGGAACAGGACTGCTCGATTTCTCCGGCAAGGCTTCGGCAAAGACCGTCGAGCATGACTACAAACTCGTTGAAAGCGATGAAGACATCAAGGCTTTGGTGGAACTTTTGTCCAAGGAAAAACAATTCGTCTTCGACACCGAGACGACCAACGTCGACGTTTACAACGCTGAATTGGTGGGCGTTTCGTTTGCCATCAAGGCACATGAGGCCTGGTATCTGCCCATGCCCGCCGAACGCGAGGAATGCCAGAAGAAACTGGAACTGTTGCGACCTTTGTTCGAGGACGAGAGCATTATGAAGATAGGGCAAAACCTGAAATACGATATCTCGATGCTGGCGCAATACGGCATCATCGTAAAAGGTCCGATGTTCGACACCATGCTGGCGCATTACCTCCTCGAACCCGAGCAGCGCCACAACATGGACTACTTAGCCGAGGTCTACCTCAACTACCTCACCATCCCCATCGAGGACCTCATCGGCAAAGGCAGGCAGCAAAAAACCATGCGCGAAGTGCCCATCGGGCAAGTGAAGGAATATGCCGCCGAAGATGCCGACATCACGCTGCAACTTTATGAAAAACTCTTGCCGCAGTTGAAAGAAAACGGCATAGAGAAACTGTTCTACGACATCGAGATGCCGCTCGTGCCCGTGTTGAGTCGCATGGAGGCCAATGGTGTGAAGATCGACACGCGTAACTTACAGCAAATCAGCGAAGAATTTGGAGGCGAGATCCGCAAAATCGAGGAAGAGATTTACGCGCAGGCGGGCGCACCTTTTAATATCGCATCGCCGAAACAGTTGGGTGAAGTGCTGTTCGAGAAACTGAAAATCGACGAGAAGGCCAAGAAAACCAAGACGGGACAATATGCCACGGGCGAAGAGGTGCTGCAAAAGATGTCCCACAAGCACCCCATCATCAGCTTGATTTTGGATTACCGCTCGTTCACCAAGCTGAAGTCGACTTATTTAGACGCACTTCCAGCCTTGGTCAACCCGAAAGATGGACTCATTCACACCTCTTACAACCAAGCCGTCACTGCCACGGGACGCCTGAGTTCCAACAACCCCAACCTGCAAAACATTCCCGTGCGCACCGAGAAAGGCCGCGAGATTCGACGCGCCTTTGTGCCGCGCAGCGAGCAATACACCCTCCTTGCCGCCGACTACAGCCAAATCGAGTTGCGCATCATCGCCCACCTGAGCCAAGACCCTGCCATGGTCGCCGACTTCAACCTTGGCCACGACATCCATGCGGCCACGGCTGCCAAGGTGTTCCACGTGCCGATGAGCGAAGTCACAAAGGAACAACGTAGCCGCGCCAAAGCGGTCAACTTCGGCATCATCTACGGCATGTCGGCCTTCGGCTTGGCCGAACGCATGGAGCTTTCGCGCAGCGAGGCCGCCGACATCATCAAAAAGTACTTCGAGGAATACGCGGGCATCAAGGAATACATGAACCGCAGCATCGCCCTGGCGCGTGAACGCGGCTATGCCGAGACCATCTTGGGCCGCCGTCGCTATCTGCGCGACATCAACGGATCGAACAGCGTGGTGCGCGGCTTTGCCGAACGCAACGCCATCAACGCGCCCATCCAGGGCAGCTCGGCGGATATGATCAAGATTGCGATGATTGGCATCCACGAAGAGATGGAACGGCTGAAGATGCAGTCGAAGATGATACTTCAAGTGCACGACGAACTGGTCTTCGACGCGCACTTGGACGAACTCGATGACTTGAAAGCCATCGTTAACGATAAGATGGTGAATGCCTTGCCTTTGTCGGTGCCTGTAGTTGTGGAAATGAATACGGGTTCGAACTGGCTGGAGGCGCATTGATTGTTTTCTAATCGGTGTTTTTTCGGCAGCCTGCCGGTTTGCGGGGGGGGGCATAACCATGTGTATTTCGGCAGCCATGTAGCCCCAGCTCGGATAGGTGTCGTTGCTGGCAGGGGGCATAACCACGTATATTTCGGCAGGGGTTTACACCACCTGCCTCAGAAGCTGTCACCCCTTCGGGGTTCCCAAATCCCGAAGGGATGGCAGCAAATAGGCGGGGGTGTGAACCCTCGCCTATAATGAAACGGTGTTATAAAACCCCGTAGAGGTGGCAGGACATTAACCCACCGAGCATCCTGGTGCCACCAATTCGCTCGGCGTGAGCAGCACGAGGCGGCCGTCCTTGTCCTCGGCGGAGAGGATCATTCCTTCGCTCACCACACCCTTCAGCTTGCGCGGCTCGAAGTTGGCGATGAAGCACACCTGCTTGCCCACAAGTTTCTCAGGCTCAGTGTAATATTTGGCGATGCCGCTCACGATGGTGCGTTTGTTCATACCGTCGTCGATGAGGAACTGCAAGAGCTTGTCGGCCTTCGGCACCTTTTGGCATTCGAGGATCGTACCCACGCGGATGTCGACTTTCATGTAGTCGTCGAAACTCACAGTCTGCTTCACCTCGGCGGGCTTCCAGGCGTTGAGTTGGTTGGCCTTTTTGGTGTCTTCGAGCTTCTTCAGTTGGGCCTCCACCACGCTGTCTTCCACCTTTTCGAACAACAGCTCGGGCTGGTTGATGACATGACCCTCAGGCAGCAGGATGGTGCTTTCAGCATCGTTCCACCCATTGACGTTCAGACCAATCATCTGCTGGAGCTTCTTCGCGCTGAAGGGCAGGAAAGGCTCGCTGAGGATGGCCAAGTGCGCCACGATCTGCAAACTCACGGCCATCACGGTCTTCACGCGCTCGGGGTCTGTCTTGATTTGCTTCCAAGGCTCGTTATCAGTGAGATACTTGTTTCCGAGACGGGCCAAATTCATCAATTCTGACAAAGCCTCGCGGAACTTGTAGTTCTCGATGAGGTGGCCGATTTTCTTCGGGTAGGCGTTCATCTCGGCGATGGCGGCTTGGTCGGTCTCGTTGAGGTTGCCCAAGGCTGGCACGGTGCCTTCATAATACTTGTGCGTCAAGACCAAGGTGCGGTTGACGAAGTTGCCGAAGATGGCCAACAGCTCGTTGTTGTTGCGGTCTTGATAGTCTTTCCAAGTGAAGTTGTTGTCCTTGGTCTCGGGGGCGTTGGCGGTCAACACATAACGCAGAACATCCTGTTTTCCAGGAAATTCCTCAAGATATTCGTGGAGCCACACAGCCCAGTTGCGCGAGGTCGAAATCTTGTCGTTCTCGAGGTTGAGGAACTCGTTGGCGGGCACGTTTTCGGGAACGATATAGTCGCCGTAGGCCTTCAACATGCAAGGGAAGATGATGCAGTGGAACACGATGTTGTCCTTGCCGATGAAGTGCACGAGCTTGGTCTCGGGGTCTTTCCACCACTTCTCCCAGTCTTCGCCGCGTTGGGCGCAAATCTCCTTAGTGTTGCTGATGTAGCCGATGGGCGCATCGAACCAAACGTAGAGCACCTTGCCGTCGGCACCGTCGAGCGGGACGGGCACGCCCCAATCGAGGTCGCGGGTGACGGCGCGTGGTTGCAGGCCTCCGTCGAGCCAGCTCTTCACTTGGCCGTAGACGTTGGGTTTCCATTCCTTGTGGCCTTCAAGGATCCACTCGCGAAGCCATTGCTCGTATTGGTCGAGGGGCAGGTACCAGTGTTTGGTCGGCTTCTTCACCAAGGCCGCACCGCTGAGTTGCGAATGCGGATTAATCAATTCGTCAGGGCTAAGTGACGAACCGCATTTCTCGCATTGGTCGCCATAGGCACCCTCGGCGCCGCATTTCGGGCAGGTGCCGACGATGTATCTGTCGCTCAAGAACTTCTGACGTTCAGGGTCGAAATATTGTTCGGTCTCCTTCTCGATGAACTTGCCGTCGTCGTAGAGTTTCTTGAAGAACTCTTGCGCCGTCGCGCGATGGATCTTCGAAGAGGTGCGCGAGTAGATGTCGTAGCTCATGCCGAGGTCTTCGAACGACTTCTTGATGATGGCATGGTAGCGGTCGACGATGTCTTGTGGCGTAACGCCTTCTTTTTCGGCCTTGATGGTAATCGGAACGCCGTGTTCGTCGGAACCACCGACAAACAGCACCTCAGCGCCGCACATTCGCAGGTAGCGCACGTAGGTGTCGGCGGGGATGTAGACGCCGGCAAGGTGACCGATGTGGACTGGGCCGTTGGCGTAAGGCAAGGCCGTGGTTACTGTGTAACGCTTGAAGTGTTTGTTCGTTGATTCCATCTTTATTAAAATTTGAAGTTGAAAGTTGTTCAGTTGTTCGGTTAATCCCCCGCCCTTCGGGCACTCCCTTAGAAGGGGGATAAAAACGGGTGCAAAAATAAGGATTATTGTTGAAATGCATGAAAGGATGGGCAGAAAAAGTGAGAGAAGTCGGCAGCTATTAGGCCACAGACTCCTCTCGAAAAAGTATGAAAAGGAAACTTATTCTTATTCCTCCTTGCGGCGTTTGCCCACGAGGTAGGCTGCGCCAAGGCCGAGCAACACGGCGATGCCGCTGCCGATGGGGCCGTTGGCATCTTGGTTTTCGATTTGGCCATGGTATGGCAGCATCGGGGCGTTACCGTTTCTCATGCCGTTGTTGTAGTAGCCCATGCCATAATATTCCTCATCGACCACGCCACGTTGGAAAAGTCCGCCGCCGTTGGGGTCGGCGAAGGAAGTCATGGCCAATCCGAGGACGATTGCTATTGTCAGTGTTAGTTTCTTCATTTTATTATCGTGTTTGTTTTGTTTGTTTTCTTGTTTGGGTTTTCCTGTTTGGGGTCTTTTTAATCCCCCTGTCGTCGCTTCGCGTCATTGCGAGGAACGAAGCAATCCAGACATTTATCTGGTTTTTCTGGATTGCTTCACTGCGTTCGCAATGACGCAAAGCGAGTCGAAAGTCATCTCACCACAATCTTCTGGACCTTCACGTCGTTGCCGTTGACGAGGCGGAGCATGTAGACACCAGGAGCCACGTTGAGGCGTTTCTCGTAGCTGCCGCTGAAGGTCTCGCTGCTGAGCATGCGACCCGTGACGTCAATCACTTGCAAGGTGGCCTCACCCTCGATGCCGAAGATCGTGAGGTTGCCCATGCCGTTGATGAAACCGAAGCTGTCGCCGTCGACTGAGCTGCCCGTGGCAAACACCAGGCGGAAGCGGCTCTCGTAGTCGGTCGTGCGGGCGTCGAAGCTGTAGGTCGGGTTGGCCAGCAGGTCAACGTCGGCGCCGGTCATGTTGTCGATGAGGTGGAGGTAGCTGAAGCTGACTTCCTCGTTGGTGAAGCTGAGGCTATAGGTGCCGTTGTTCTCAGCCTTGAAGCTGACGGGCACTTCGCCCACCTGGCCTTCGACGGAGGTGATGGCGTAGTCCTTGCCTTCGACGGGCATGAAGATCTTGGAGCTGTTGGCGCGGAAGGTCATCTTGCCGAGCTGCTGGTCGCCGCCAAACACGAGGATGGCGTTGTCCAACTGCTTGTTGGCGCTGCGCAGGTTCATGTTGAGCTTGGCGTTGCTTTGGACGGTAGGAGCGGAAGTGACCACGTAAACGTTTCCACTCGTTGTAGCTTGTTGATAGAAGAAGCCTTCCATAGGTTCGATAGGTGTGCCGGCGGCAACATTCTCAAAGCGGTCGCCAGTGGTGTTCATCTTGATGTAAGGCAGGGCGTTGCCGTTCGTGCCTGCAGTGGCCAGATAGGCGTCATACAGGTAGGGGTTACCCAAGAGATACCAGCCCGGGAAGTCGTAGTTTTCGGGGCTCGATGATGCGCCGCAATACCTGGACTTGCTGTTTGTGTAGGCATTGATGGTGCCAGTGTAGGTCAAGGTGGCGCCAGTCTCGTTGGCATAGAGGTAACCGTACGCACCAACGTTCAGAGAAGTGAACGGTTTAGGATTGGCTTCGTAGTTTCTCCATTCATTGTCGTCAGAGGCAGCATAATCCCAGCTGTAGAGGTCATAGTTGCCCGACAGGAGGTGGTTGTTCTCTGCATCGGGAGTGACATTGCTCGTCAGCGGGTTGGCGATGAGATAGTAATCTCCGTTGTTATAGCTCTCTTCGTCGTAGTTCGTGCTGTAGGGACGGATTTCCTTCTCCACAGTGGCGCGGACGTTGCTGTTCAAGTGCTTCAGCTTACCGCCGTCCTTGATGGTGAGGGTCTTGGCGTTAGTGCCAGTACCAGTGCCGTTGATGCTCTTGGCTTCGGCCACGCAAGTGCTTTCGATGGTGGCGTTGGCGAGCAGGGTGACGTTCTGGCTGATGGTAGGAACGCCTTCGGGTTCCCAGTTGGAAGCCGTGCCCCAGTTGCCTTCGGTGACGAACCACTTTTCATCAGCCGAAACGGTGGTGAACTGCTGGATGGCGCTGGCAAGCGTCTCGTCGCAGTTGGGCACAACCGTCAGGTCATACTTCGTGCCCGCCTCGAGGCCTTCGATGTTGGCCGGTGATGCGGTGGCGCTGACGGTCTGCCATGCGCCGGCGGGAATGACACTCGGGTTGCCAATGGTGATATCGTCAATAGCTACACCATATCCATAACCATCAGTCATTTTGAAACCAAACTGGACATTTGCAGCGTAGGCGCCAGCGGGAAGCTCTTCGTTGAGTTCAGTCCAAGTGCTGTGTGCTTCTGTGGTGGCAAAGATCTCGTTCCACTCGCCACCATTGATGCGGTAGTAAACGCCGAATCCGTCAATGTCACCACTCCATTCACGATTGATGTACCACAAATTGACATTGAGTCCGCTTTGGCCGCTCAAATCCAAATTCGGGGTGACAAGATAGGTCTCATTGCCAGTGTTACTATGGTCGATTTTGGCGTTATAAATGCCGCCATGAGCGCCTGTATTGGCTTCGTAATCGCCAGTGCCGACAGTCCATGAGCCAGGGCCTTCGATGGTCCAGCCAGTAGGCATGGCTCCGTCTTCAAAGTCTTCGGAGAGGCCATCCAGAGCCAAAGATGCTGGTATTCTATACTTCACCGTGAAGCCGCTGGCGCTTTCGCCGTCCCAGCCGACGGTGGCGGTGTAGTGGGTCATGTCGCTGACCACGACGTTGTCAACCGAGCAGGCGGCCATTGTGGTGAAGCTCACCACGGCGGTCCATGCGCTTTGGCCGTCGCCGGCAACGCTGACTTCGCAGTTGTCGGCCACCTTCACGGTGTAGGCCGTCTCCTCCAAGAGGTCGGTCAGCGTGTAGGTGACGGTGGTGCCGCTGATGGTGACTTGGGCCGTGGAGACCTGCTCTTCGGTGAACTCCGTGTCGCCGTCCTTCTTGTAGGCCACAATCCAGTCTTCGGCGCCGCCGGTGGTCCAGCTGAGGTCGACGCTGGTCGAATTCACGTTGGCATAGCTGAGGCCCGTGGGGGCCGGGCAGGCGATGTCGGTGGTGAAGGTGGTGCTGACCACGGCGCTTGTGCCGTCGGTGCCGCAGTCGCCTTGCACGGTGGCTTCATACTTGGTTTCGGCCAGCAGGCCGCTCAGGTTGGCCGTGGTGCCTTCGACGACGGCATCCTGCCATGCGCCGGCGGGAACGGGGGTGCCACAAGTCACATTGTCGATGTGGAGGTTGTTGTCGGCGTTGTTTACGGTGGATTCGCCGTAGAAGGCAATATACACGGTTTGGCCCATATAGCTGCTCAAGTCAATGGTCACGCTCTCGCCGGTGGCAGAGCAGGTGATGTCGTTGTAAACATAATCCGAACCCGAATTGTTCCACTCTCGCAGGATAGTCCATGTGGCCTTCTCGTCGGTGCTGACGAGCACGATGAACCTGTCGTCGGTGCCCGTGGTTTGCGGGGCAGCAAGAGTGCCGCTGTAGGCGGTCAGGGCCAAGTCGAAGCTGAGGTGACCACTCACTTCGAAGCTCGGGGTGACCAACCATTTGTTCCAACTGGAGCCATAGATGTTGGTGCGGGCGTGATTGTCGAACACACCGTTGTTCGTACCAAATGACCAGCCAGAGGTGGCTGATGCAAGAGTGGCAGTGCCTGCCATCACATTGTCAACTAATCCGGTGTACCTGGTCCAACCAGTAGGCAGCGATAAAGTGCCAAATCCTTCCTCGATGCCGTCCATATAAGCTGCCGTCCTATACTGCACGGTATAGCTTTCGCTGAAGCCAGTCCAAGCGAGATCGGCGGTGTGGGCGGTGATGTTGGAGGCGGCGAAGCCCGTGGGGGCGGGGCAGGCCTCGGTGGTGGTGAAGCTCACGGGGTTGGTGAATACGCTATAAGTGCCGCCACCGCAGTTGGTTTGCACTCTCACTTCGTAATCCGTTTCAGGATCGAGTCCAGTGAGTGTGTAAGGATTTTCGGTGACTTCCACATATTGCTCTGTAACAAATCCATCGGTAGAATAGCCAATCTGCCAAGCAGTGGCATCGCTGGTCCAGCTTAGTTCGGCAGTGCGGGCAGTAACGTTGCTCACGGCAAGGTTGGTGGGCCAGATACATTCTGGCTCTTGGCCAGGGATGTAGTCGAAGGTGGTCTTGGGTAAGAAGTTCTGCTGGTTGATAGAACTACCATAACCGCCCATCGAAGCGCCCGTGGCAGAAACGCCGTACCACAAGCAGCTTGAATAAGTACCAGTAGCGGTTTGGAGGAAACCAATCATCAGATTGCCGCCCATGTAGCTATAAGGAGTATCAAACTCAACCACCATTTGGTTGCCGCTGATGCTGAGGCTACCAGCGTTCTTGACCTTTGTCATGGTGCCGTAGTCGGCGAGTGCAGACAAAGTGGTTTCGCTGGTTTCGGTCATATAAACCTCAAACTGGGCATTACCCCAGCTAACAGAAGAATTGCTGGCATAGAAGGTCATCTTGTTGATGGTACCCCAAGCCATGTCTGCCAAGTTTTCGGCAGGAATGATGAACTGGCTCTTGGTGATTTCGTCAACATAGTAACCATAGATCGGCACATAACCATTGGTGGTGGTGCCGTCGTTCACGGTGATGCTGTAGGCGTTGGTGGGGGTGAAGGTCACCTCGTTGCTCCATGCGCTTTGGTCGGTGGCGTCGCAGTAGGCGCGCACCTTGGCGGTGTAGGCCGTCTCAGGGGTGAGGCCGGTGTAGGTGAAGGGGGTCTCCGTCATTTCGATGAGGTTGGTTTCGTCACCGTTGAGGCAGAGCTGCCATTGGGTGGCAGTGCCGTTCTCGGTCCAGCTGAAGGTGGCTTTTGTGCCGTCTCCAGGGGTGAGGGCGACGTTCAAGCCAGTGGGAGCCGGGCAGGCCACGGGTGTGGTGAAGTTCACGGTCTTCCAGTTGCTGAGGAGATCGCCGTCGCACACGCTTTGCACGCGGGCTTGGTAGGCGGTTTCGGCATCGAGTTCGACGAGCATGATGCCATAGCCAGCGTAATTGGCCATGCGAAGCGTCCACTCGCTGTCGGTGGTTTTCTTGTACTCGATGTTGTAGGTGCCGCTGCCGCCCGTCCAGGCGAGGGTCGCGTTGTGGGCGGTCACGTTGGAAACCTCAAAGGTTTCAGGCTTTTCGCACACAGAGCCACCACTGGGCGTGATTTCCATCTGGATGTTCGGGCGGACGGACGATGTACTCGAAGGCGTAGTGCTGGTATCGTAGGCATTGTTGTCATTCTCAGAATAACGAGCCATTGTAGTGTTGGTGGTAGTACCTTGCCAAGAGGTGCCGCTGAACCAATAAACATAACCTTTGTTGATACCAATCAGGAGGTTGGACGTTCCGTCATAGTCGAAAGGAGTGTCAAGAACGATGGTCACCCAGCCAGTTTCGGAAACGGAAAGCGTTCCTTCAAATACCAAATCGGCATCGGCAAGGCTAATGCCAGTTGAAAGGTCTGCGGCATCAACATTTTTCATGTACACTTCAATCGGGAAATCCTTAGCAACAGTATTGATGTAGTTGAAACTGATGCTGGTGATGGTTCCCGCTGTTCCAATCTCATCGGCAGTGTAGAGCTGCTCGGAGAAGGAGTAGTTGTAATACGTATCGATCGGGACACGGTTGCTGCCAACAGTACCATCTCCAATCTCCACGGTTGTCTGTGCGTTGGCTGCCCATGGCGCAAATAGCGCCATCAGCAGCAAGAGAAGTAAACGTTTACTTTTCATAATGATTGAATTTTGTTGTTAGTTAATTGATTATTTAGGATTTAAAGATTCAAGATTTAAAGATTGGCCTGCCGGGGTTTGTTGAATCCCCCTGCCCCCCTTTGATTGCTTCGTACCTCGCAATGACGGGGGGAGCCTGCCGGACGCTCCGTGTTCGCTTATTTTAGAGGGCAAGCGGAATTGGCCGCCGCCCTCTTAGAAGAGGGGGAAGATAAGACGTGTGGAAAGGTAGGTTTGCTCCTTGCAGGGCAAAACAAAAGGCACACGACCACGACGGTCGCATGCCTGTGTGTCTGTAATATAATAAGGTGTAAGGTTAGAAAGGTTGGAAAGTATAAAATTATTTATACCCCCCCCCATTGCGTTAAGACATATTAACCTTATTTTGTCCATATTCGGTTTGCTTTTCGAGGCCACAAATATAAGGATATTTTTTATACGCAAGGAAAACGACGAGAAATTTTTTTCAAAAACCAAGAATGGGAAAAAAAACGTACCTTCGCATCGCATTTATTCATCAACAATCAAAACAGATCCTATGAATCTCAAATCTTTATTCCTTGCGGGTGCCATGTTGATGGCCGCCAACGGCATGGCACAGGCACCCTCAAACGGCAGAGCCTACTACCCCAAACAGACCCGCGTACCCATCTGGCTCGACCTCTCGGCGGGCTTAAATGCCGTTGATTGCTACGATGCCGGCACCGTGCCCTTCAAGTATATAGGCATGGGGCCCAATGTCGGCACGAGTGTCACCATCGAATGGGGACGCTGCCACATCCGTCCCGCTTTCCGGTATTTCAACAACGTCCTGAAAGACCCGTCGGGCACAGCCATCGGCCTCGATTTCTCGACCGAGTTCCTGTATCGCTTCATCGACGATGCCCAAAACCGCTTCCATCTGTGGGCGGGCGGCACACTGCAAGGCTTCTTCGACACAAAGAGCATCCCCTCACTACAGAATGCCGCAACCTGCATTTCCTTGTTCGGCAACGTGGGCGTCACGGCCATGGTGCAATACGACTTCGCCTTCAACCCCGACAAAAGCCACAACTGGCTGACGGCCTACTTCAAGCTGAACGTGCCGCTGTATGGTGCAGTCAACCGTCCTGGCTATGCCTACATCGGCAATCCGGCCATCAACGAAGATGCTGTCGAGACGCTGTTTGGCGAAAAGGAAGCCTTCGGCAAGTTTTTCCCCGGCCTCAATACGGACTTGGGCCTTTACCTCAACCTGCTCAACGGCAACCGCATCGGATTCAGCTACCGCTGGGACTACATCTCGACGGGCAAGAAAGGCACCTATCGCTACGACAACGCCTTGCATTCCGTTAATGTTTCCTTTATGTTTAGACTTAATTGATAATGACTTGTGACAAATACCAAGCCGCTTTCCTGGACTGCTTCGTCGTTCCTCCTCGCAGTGACGCCCCACGCTGTTGTCCGTCACTGCGAAGAACGAAGCAGTCCAGACGTAAAGCACTAAGTCACCAGTCATAGTAAAAAACACAATAAAACTCATACAAAAATGAAAAAGCTACATATCATCATTTTCAGCGTTTTAGCCTTGGCCTTCGCCTCGTGCGAGCGTGCCTTCATGGAAAAAGACGAGCCTAAGAACCCCGTCAACGTGTTCGACTACCTTTGGAACCAAGTGGACCGCAACTACACCCTCTTCGACGTGAAGGGCATTGACTGGGACTCGGTGCGCGAAGTGTACCGCCCAATGGTGAACGACGATATGGACGACTACCAACTCTTCGACGTGTGTGTCGCCATGCTCAACACGCTTCGCGACGGCCACACCAACCTCTATTCTGGCTTCGATGCGTCGCGCAACGACTCGGTATATTATAAGATGTATGCCGATCGCAACATCAACACAGAGGTCGTTCTGCTTAATTATCTCACTGTCTATCACCACACTACTGGCAGCTTTGCCCACAACGCCATCCGCGACGGCAAGGTGGCCTACATCCGCTATTCCTCGTTCTCGAACGACGTCAGCACCGACCTCATGAAATACATGGTCAACTATTACAAGGACTGCGACGGCATGATCCTCGACCTGCGCCAAAACACCGGAGGTGCCATCACCAACGTGCAAAACCTGCTCAGCATCTTCGACAACCACAAGCAGTTGCTTTACAAGACCCAAGTGAAGAGCGGCCCCGGCCACGATGAGTTCACCGACTTCCAAGAGGTGTACGCCGCCGACAGCAGCATCTTGGGCAAGGGCAACGCCTACACCAAACCTGTGGCCGTGCTCATCGACCGAGGGTCGTATAGCGCCACGTCGTTCTTCTCCGTATGCACTCAGGGCTACGACAACATCAAGCTCTTTGGCGACTACAGCGGTGGCGGCATGGGCATCCCCAACGGTGGCACGCTGCCCAACGGTTGGAACTACCGTTTCAGCACGACCCGCACCATCGCCCTCGACGGCCAGAACTACGAGAACGGCGTGCCGCCAGCGGTGCGCGTCATCCTCGACCCCGCCTGCACCGTCCAAGGCATCGACAATGTGATTGAGACGGCTGCGGATTGGATTCTCCAATAGTTTGCAGTGGATAGTTTAAAATTGTAGGGCTGTCACATCGTGGTAGCCCTACAATATTATTATATATCAACCTTGTTGTTCAATTGAGGGCAAGACCTTTTCGTTATAAATCCGATTCATCCAAAGGGCGAAGAACTTGTCGGTGACAGAGTATTCCTTGTGGATTTCCGTGATGAGGTTCTGGTTGAGCAGTTGCTTGATGGCCGACTGTATCGCGCTGGCCGATTCCAAACTGTGTTTTTTGGCGAAAGCCATTGAGGTTACCCGCGAAGCCATGCCTTCGGCAGCGATGGCGTAGAGTAAGGGCTTTTGTTTTTCTGAAAGGGCGGAGAGGATTTCCATATAGGTGGTTTCCTTGTCGCTCAAGATACGGTCGATGGCTTCCAAAATGGTGTCGGGCTTACAAGTTCCTCCCTTGCCCGTGAGCGCAAACGCTTCGTTGAACACCTTTTGCATGTAGAAAGTATGTCCCTTGAACAAATCGTAGACGTAGCGAAGACTCTCGTCGTCAACGTTTTTCCGCGCTTCGAGGAACAACCTACGGGCAAAACCCGAATAAATATCAAACGGTATCTCGTTAAGTTCAAGAGTGTCAGCACTTTGATAGAACGGACGTGCTGAAGAACTGAACATTTGGGTCATAATGCTCCGCTCGCTGCCCGCAAACACAAAGTTGCAGTTTTGCATCTGTTGGATATGGCCGCGCAGCAGTGCCTCTACATTTTTTTCAGGGTAATGCGTGATTTGCTGGAACTCGTCGATGGCCACGAGGCAGGGCTTATGGGCACGGTCGAGGTAGTCGAAAATCTCCTCCAAAGTGAGTTCGGCATTGGCAATGTCGCCCAATTCTACGCCAAACTTGGGACCACCATTCAAAGTGTCGATACTGATGGTGCCACTCAGCGATTTCAAGGCTTGGATGAAGCCTTTTGCAAGCCTTTTTCCTCGCGGAACAAGCTCTTTATAGATGTTTCTACTCAGATTAAAGGTGAATTCCTGTAGGTTTGATGTATGCAATATGTCGACAAAAAAGGTGAAATACTCATCGCGGATACGTGCGTCGTCATAGCAATGGTGAATCAATCCTGTCTTGCCCATCCTGCGAGGTGAAATGAGCACTACATTGTTTCCATTTGTCAGATAATGAATCAGTTTATCTGATTCTTTTTCGCGGTCGCAAAAGAGTTCCGCTGGAATTTTCCCCATAATAATGAAGGGGTTTCTCTGTTTTGAAGCCATGGTAATTTTGTTTTGTGGCGGCAAAGATAATTATTTTATTGGAATTATGTTGATAAAATAATTTTTTTTAGCATAAATAACATGCGCCTTGCGGTGACACAAAACGCTAAATGGGTAATAATAAAAGTGAGGAATCTGCGTTAAAACGGAAGTTTTAACCATTTGAATGAAATGAAGCATCATTATTTCAGCCGGTGGCTTATCGCCATCGGCCTGTTATTGGCCTGCGTGCCAGGCTTCGCCCAACGGCGCACCATCAGCGGCTATGTGATGGACGCGGCCAGCAAGGAAACCCTCATCGGGGCGACGGTTTTCGATAAGAATTCCGGAAAAGGTTGCGCCACAAATAGTTATGGTTTCTATACCCTGACCTTGAATCAAGGCGAGGTGGAGCTGCAAGTGTCGTATGTAGGCTATGTGCAACAAACCAAAACCCTCGACCTGAAGGACAACCTCAACCTCAACTTCGCCTTGGAAACCAACACGATGTTGGACGAAGTGGTCGTTGAAGGCACACGCGCCACGGTGAGCGCCCGCAGTCCGCAAATGAGCGTGGTGGAACTGCCCGTGCAGCAAATCAAAAGCATCCCGACCCTCTTTGGTGAGGCCGACGTCTTGAAGGCCATCCAGCTGCTGCCCGGCGTGCAGAACGGCTCTGAAGGCTCGGCGGGCATGTATGTGCGCGGCGGCGGTCCCGACGAGAACTTGTTGCTCTTGGACGGCGTGCCAGTCTACAACGTCAACCACGCTTTGGGCTTCTTCTCGGTCTTCAACCCCGATGCCTTGAAAAACGTCACCTTATACAAAGGCAGCTTCCCTGCGCATTTCGGAGGCCGACTGTCGTCGGTGGTCGACATCCGCATGAAGGAAGGCGACATGCAGAAATACCATGGCAACGCCAGCATCGGCCTCATCTCGTCGAAGTTCAACTTCGAAGGCCCGATCGTGAAAGACAAGCTGTCGTTCAACCTCTCCTACCGCCGCACCTACGGCGACCTATTGCTGAAGCCCGCCCTCTGGATTGCCCGCCTGAGCGACCCCGACATCGGCAAGTTCAATGTGGGCTACTATTTCTACGACTTCAACGGCAAGCTGAACTGGAAGATTTCGGACAAGGACCGCCTCTACCTGAGCTTCTACACCGGCGACGACGCCATCTATTTCGGCGTGAAGAACCGCGACTATGCCACCGACGACAGCACCCACTACCTCACCAAGATGAACATCGACTGGAAATGGGGCAACAAGGTGGCCGCCCTGCGTTGGAACCACGTGATGTCGCAAAAGCTTTTCATGGACGCATCCGTCAACTACACGCAATACCGCCACCATCTTGGCATGGGCATCAATGAGGAAATGACCAATAATCTCACCAACCTCGGCTACAAAAACGACTTCAGCATGGCCTACAACTCAAGCATCCACGACCTGACCGCCAAAGTCGACTTCGACTACACGCCCCTGCCCAACCACGAGATCCGCTTTGGCGGCAGCTACACCTACCACATCTTCAAGCCCGAAGTGCAATCGACGAAAATGATCGAAGGCGAGCACCCCATCATCGACACCGTTGTAGGCGCGCCCACCATCTTCGCCCACGAAACAGCCCTTTATGCCGAAGACAACATGACCTTTGGCGACATCTTCCGCATCAACGCAGGTGTGCACTATTCCACTTTCACCGTCGATGGCAAAACCTACCAAAGCGTCCAGCCGCGCCTCAGTGCCAGCCTGATGTTGGCCTCCAACTTCTCGCTCAAGGCGGGCTATGCCTACATGACGCAATACGTCCACCTGCTCTCGAACAGCAGCCTCAGCCTGCCCACCGACCTCTGGGTACCTGTCACCAAAAACATCGTCCCGATGAATGCCCACCAGTGGTCGCTTGGTGCCTTCTACGAGCTGCCACGCCTCTTCGACATTTCCGTTGAAGGCTACTACAAGCAGATGGACAACCTGCTGGAATACAAGGACGGCGCCTCGTTTTTCGGGTCAGCCGAGACTTGGGAGAACAAGGTCTGCTTAGGCAAAGGCTGGGCCTACGGCGTGGAACTGCTCGTGCAACGCTCGTTTGGCAAGACCACGGGCTGGGTGGGCTACACCTGGGCACACTCAAAACGCCAGTTCGACCGCGAGGGCATGACAATCAATAACGGCAAAGTGTTTCCGGCCAAATACGACCGCCGCCACGACATCAGCATCACCGTGCAGCACAAGCTCAGCGACGACATCGACATGAGCGCCACTTGGGTTTTCAGCAGCGGCAACTGCGGCACCTTAGGCACGCAAATCTACGAGGGCATCCCCGACGACGATGGCTATATCCCGCAAATCCAGGCTTTGGAACGCAACAACTACCGCCTTGGCAGCTACCACCGCCTCGACCTCGGCGCCAACTTCCACATCCCCTCCCCCGACGGCATCAGCACCATCAACGTCAGCGTCTACAATGTCTACAACCACCTCAACCCGTTCCTTGTGTACACCAGCTACGAGTTTGACGAGAACTTGCAGAACGAACGCAAGGTGCTCAAGCAGGTCAGCATTTTCCCGATCATCCCGACAGTCTCATATAGTTTTAAGTTTTAATTGTGGAACAAAACCAGCAAAACTTGCAAAACAATGAATAAGACCAAAAAGAAGCGTGTGGCGGTTTTGTCAGTTTTGTGATAAAAAAGAAAAATGATGAAAAAAGCGTTTGTTTTTATAGTTAGCTTGATAGTGTTGGTTTCCTGCGAAAAGGAAATCGAGTTCAACGGCGAGCAAACCGAACCCAAATTGGTCATCAACAGCGTGGCAGTGACGGGGCAGCCCGTGAAAGCCTACATCAGCAAGAGCTATTTCTTCTTGGACAACGAAGAAAACGCGCAAGTCCCTGACGACGTGGTGGTTTCGCTCTATGTGAACGGCCAACCGATGGGTGAGATGACACCCTTCATGGACACGATTTGGAGCGCGACCTATTATTGGGAAGGCGAAACTTCCTACCGCCTGAAAAAGGCCTTTGGGCATCCCTATTGCCCCAATGTGTGCGATGTGATTAAAATCACCGCTTCGGCCAATGGCTTCGACGACGTGGAAGGCACGACGAGCGCCCTGCCCGAAAAACCCACTTGGCGCATCACCGGAATGCAGCTGAAAGAGAAGAACTTGTGGCCTTACTTCAACGAAACGTCAAACGACACGGTGTGGTATGCTGACGGCACGGTTGAAGTTTCGGTCGAAATCACCGACACCCATCCAGGCATTGTCGACTGTTTCAGGCTCCGGCTTGAAGAAGGAAGCCATTTCATCGATGGCTACGACCCTCAAACCTATTATTACCAAGCCTGGCCTAACTACACCGACCCGATTTTCGACGGCGTGTCGCCAACAGGCATTGATTTCGTTGACTATCAGCTGGATGAACCCAACGGCACTTTCGTTGACCAGCTGTTCGACGGACGGTCGTATACGATCAGTTTGCCTATTTCGTTCCATTACACCGTTGCCAAGAATATGCCATCGGATTTCTTCCGCATCGAGATGTACATGGAGCATTTCACAAAGGAATATTTCAACTACATGAATACCAACCAACAAGGAAGCGAGATGTCGGCCTTCTTCTCGGAGCCGGTACAGACTTACAGCAACGTCGACGGCGGCTTTGGCATCGTTGGCGGGCGCACGGTCGACACGCTGCAGGTGGTTTTGCCGATGGAGGAATAAAAACCGTAGGGCTGTCACATCGTGGCAGCCCTACAAATTGGATGGATTAGAAAATCATTTCACCGAAGCGGCCCAGGCCTCGATGTCGGCCTTGTCGATGCTGTTGAGCAGACGGCCTTCGCCGAACTTGTAGTCGGGATAGGCGGCTTGCAGGTCTTCGCACGACTTCTTGATGTTGCTGCCGCCGGAGGTGGCAAAGGGCACGATGGTCTTGCCCGTGAAGTCGTTGGCCTCGATGAAGGTGTTGATGATGGTCGGGGCGGTGTACCACCAGATGGGGAAGCCCACGAAGACCACGTCATAATTGGTCAAGTCGACCTTGCCGCCGTCCTTCAGGGCCGGGCGCGAGGTCTTGTCGGCCATCTCGACGCTCGAACGCGACTGCTTGTCGCGCCAGTCGAGGTCGGCATCAGTGTAGAGGGTCTCAGGGGTGATTTCGTAGAGGTCGGCACCGATGATGTCGGCCACTTGCTTTGCGGCGTTGCGGGTCACGCCCGAAGCCGAGAAATAGGTCACTAATGCTTTCATAGTGTTTTCGTTTTGTGTTTGTTCTTGTTCCGTTACGGTCGCAGTCTCATCGGCCGCTGAGCCTGCCGAAGCGCCGTTTTGTACTTTGGTTTGTGCGTTGCCGCAGCCGAAAAGGGCGGCCAGCACCATGACGAATGCAATTTTCTTCATTGTTGAAACTTTTGGAATTTGAGGCCGCAAAATTACAATTTTTTCTACTTTTGCAGACGAAAACAACAATTAAACAAATCGAAGATTCAACGAAGTTAATTCAACAACCAACAATTAAACCACATCTAACATGGACTTAAGCAACATTTTGGGCGCTTTGACGGGCAACGATGCCCTCGGTGCCATCTCGCAAAACCTCAAACTCGACTCGAACCAAGTGTCGTCAGTCATCACCGCTGCATTGCCGTCACTCCTCGGCGCCATGCAGAAGAACGCCTCCACCGAAGCCGGTGCCGCCTCGCTGGCACAAGCCCTTGGCAACCATGCCGGTAGTGCTGGCAACATCCTCAACAACCTGAAAGCCACCGACCTTACGGACGGCAACAAAATCTTGAGCCACATCTTCGGTGGCAACCTCAGCAACGTGTTGGGCGGCATTTCCAAGTCGACGGGCGTGGCCTCCAACTCGGTGAGCAGCATCTTGGCTTCCATCGCTCCGAGCCTGTTGGCCATCCTTGGCAAGCAAAACGGCAACTCGGGCGCGGCCGGAATAGGCAACCTGCTCGGTGGCCTTCTCGGCGGTTCGCAACAAGGCAGCGGCCTCGGCAGCATCCTCGGCGCAGCCATGAAGGACAAGGACGGCGACGGCAAACCCGACATCCTGGGTGGATTGGGAAGCCTCTTCGGGAAGTAATAGTTTTTCTTTCTCACGCTGAATCCGCAGAATCTTGTGAAGCCTATCGGACGCTTGTTTTGCGTCGCTTCGCGCTTCCCATAGTTCTGCGGATTCTGCGTGTAATAATCCCCGCGTGTTCCTATTCCACAATGGTCATCTCGTCAATCAAGTGGCTGGCACCAGCAAACTTGTCGATGATGAAGAGCACATAGCGGATGTCGACCGAGATGTTGCGGCAAATGTCGGGGTCGTAGATGAGGTCGCTCATCGTGCCTTCCCAGCAGCGGTCGAAGTTGAGGCCGAGCAGCTGACCGTCGGCGTTCAAGATCGGGCTGCCTGAGTTGCCGCCCGTGGTGTGCACACTGGCGGTGAAGGCCACGTGCATCGAGCCATCCTTGTCGGCATAGCGGCCATAGTCCTTTTTATTATACAATTCCTTCAGGCGAGGTTCCACCACATAGTCGTAGATGTCGGGATTTTCTTTCTCCATGATGCCTTCGAGCGTGGTGAAGTGACGGAACGTCTTGCCATCTTGCGGCTTGAAGCCTTCCACCTTGCCGTAGGTGACGCGCAGCGTGAAGTTGGCGTCGGGGAAGAGGCGCTTGTCGGTCTGCATCTCCATCTGGCCCTTCATGTAGATACGGCGCAGACGGTCGTTGGCCTTGTCAATGCTTGAGATGTGGTCATAAACCTCATCGCGATAGAACCCGATGAGGCTTTGGAAGACCTTCATGGCGGGGTCGTTGGCCAGTTTCTTGGCATCCTTGACCTTGAAGTTATCCAACAATGCCGTCACTTTGGCTTCATCGGTGAACATCGTCTTGTCGAAGAGCTTTTCGACGTATTCGTCAACGTCCTTGATGTCGTTGAGGAAGGCGGGACGGAAGTCGGCAGGCTGGGCTTTCAGGTATTCGCCAAGCAGCATCTTGGCCACGTCGCGGTCGATGGGTTCGTAATAATCCCTGAAGAAACTCGCGGAGGAGGCCTTCAGGTTGGCCACCATCTGGTCCACTTTGTCCTGCGGCGTGTCTTTGTCGACCTCGGCAAGACGGGCAAAACGGCTCGCGAAACCGATGAGTTCAATGCGAAGTCCGGCCTCGGCCATATATGTGTAGGCCAATTGGTAAGGCTCAAGCTCCTTGTAGTTTTTCTCGAAATCCCTCATCAGGTGCATGTACATATAGCGGCTGCGCGACAGCATTACCCAGTCCTGGAAGTCTTTCTCAAAAGCGCGTTTTTTCTCCACACCATGGAAACGGTTGATGCCCTCGGTCACGCCCATCCACTTCTTCCAGCCGTTGCCGATGCCGGCATGCTTGGAGGCATATTGGATGCGCACCTTGGGGTCTTGCTCTTGATACCTATTATAAATGTCTAAAACCTTGCCGCGCAGGTCCACCATCACAGGGTCGATGACGTTGGCCTCTTGGTCGACGGCCACGGCGGGCAGGTATTCGTTGGTGCGGGCGGGATAGCCGAACACAAAGGCGAAATCACCCTCCTCGGCACCCTTCAGCGAGATTTCCAAGTGCTTGGCGGGCTTGTAGGGCACGTTGTCCTTATGGTAGGCTGCCGGATGGCCGTCCTTGTCGGCATAGACGCGAAACACACTGAAGTCGCCCGTGTGACGGGGCCACACCCAGTTGTCGGTGTCGCCGCCAAACTTGCCGATGTTGCTCGGCGGGCAACCCACGAGGCGCACGTCGGTGAAGGTCTCGTTGAACAGCACATAGTATTCATTTCCAAGGAAATAAGGTTTGATGCTGACCTTGTAAGGGGTCTCTTTCTCCAATTCGGCGATGAGTTTCTTCATGTTCTCGTCGATCTTGGCCTGGCGTTCGTCCTCGGGCATGTCGGGCGTGATGTTGAAAAGCACCTTGCTGGTCACGTCGCGCATCTCGCGGAGGAAGATGACGCTAAGGCCGGGGCAAGGCAGCTCCTCTCCCCTATTCATGGCCCAGAAGCCGTTGGTGAGGTAGTCGTGCTCCACCGAGCTGTGTTTTTGGATGTAGTCGTAGCCGCAATGGTGGTTGGTGAGCAACAGGCCTTGGTCGCTGACGAGTTCGCCCGTGCAGCCGCCGCCAAAGAGCACGATGGCGTCTTTCAGGCTACTGTGATTAATACTGTAAATGTCGTCGGCAGTGATGCGCATGCCCATCTCCTGCATCTCTTTCTCGTTGTATTGCAGCAACATGGGGATCCACATGCCTTCTCCCGCCTTGGCGATGCCGACAGTGAGTGCTAAGGCTAAGGTGATGATGTAGTGTAGGTATTTCATTTGTGTTATTGTTTGATTTCGTTGGGGTTGGAAGCAGGGACTCACGTCGCCTGCTTACTGGTATGTCGTCCCTACGGGACTTTGGTTTGTGGACGGTTGGTCATTCCAAAAGCCATTGTAAGAGAAAAAGACTTTCTGCTCATCGTTCAATACTATTCTGATTAAGTGGTGCAAAAATAGTCATTTCTTTCATACTTCATGGCAAAATCGAAAACTTTGCTTATTTTTGCAGTCATAATTATAAGGTAATGACTACTGTTGTATTAGAAAGGGAAACCAACAATTATTGGAATCTCATCAAAAATGTGAGCTACGAAGTGAAGCTGGCCTTGATTGCAAGGCTAAGTAGTTCTCTTGTACAAGAAGCTGTGAAAGACAAAAGCGATGCCGATTTCCTCATTGACGAAATCTTACAAAATGCTCCAGCCAATGCAATATTGACCGACGAAGAGATCCAACAAGAAATTGACGCAGTAAGATACTCCGTATGAAAGTCATTTTCGATAACAACATCTGGATTTCGTTTCTCATCGGCAAACGTCTCTCGGTAATGCGCCATGTTTTTAACCGAAACGACATAGAAGTTTGTTTTTGTGACGAACTTGAACACGAATTCCTTGAGGTGGCACATCGGCCTAAAATCCTTAAATACGTGGATGAAAAGCAAATCGAGCGTGTTCACCAACTCATGATTATCTCTTGCCATAGAGAGAAAACCATAAAGCTTTCTACCACACCCGTTCGTGACCCCAAAGATGTTTATTTGCTTGCTTTGTGCGATGCAATTCAGGCTGATTATCTTATCTCGGGTGATGCCGACTTATTGGATCTGAAAAACTATAACCAAACCAAAATCGTCGATTTCGACTCCGCCATTAGATTTTTGGTATAGAATCAATCCCAAAAATAAAAGAAACTGACCACACGACAAAAGAGCTCGCGCCACCAAGTCTGCTTCAATTCGAGGTCGACGTCCTTGGTGCGGCTGCGGAAGACGTGGAAATGGTAAAACAGGTTATGCGCCCGCCATTCCCTCACCATCGACTCCATGTCGCGACGGCAAACAGCCATGTCGGGCGACACCGATTCGCGCACCTGCTCCAAGAACCGGCGCATGTCGGCCTTGCTTTTCACCGTCACCGAGTCGGTGATGTGGGTGTTGGCGGGAGTCGTTTTGGCGTTCTTGATGTCCATTGTGTGGTCGGCCCTTCGACAGGCTCAGGGACCTTAGCTTTCGGTGGGTTTGAAGACGTGGCGTTGCGAGAGCATCAAGACGAAGGCCAACACGGCACCGAGGAAGTCGGAGATGGTCATCGAAGCCCACACGCCCGTCAGTCCGGCGGCACCGGCATCGACGAACAAAGGCGGGACGACATAGATCAACGGCGTGAGGAAAAGCACCTGCCGCGAGAGGCTGGTGACGATGGCAATCCAAGGCTTGTCGATGCTCTGGAAGAAGTTGGAGTTGGTGATGGTGAAGCCCACAAGCGGGAACATCACCATCATGAAGCGCATGGCCGGAATGCCGATTTGTATCAGCTCCTCCTCCTTGGTGAAGAGGCGCAACATGGTATGAGGCAGGACCAAGGCCAACAAAGCCCCGACAAACCCAATAACCACGTTGAGCTTCATGGTCAAGGTGTAGACCTCCTTCAGTCGGAGCGGATGGCCTGCACCGTAGTTGTAGCCAGCAATGGGCTGCATGCCCTGGCAGAGACCCACCATGAGCATCACGCTGAGGCTGCCGAAGGTGTTGACCAAGCCGTAGGCGCCCACGGCCAAGTCGCCGCCATAGCGCAGCAGCTGGTTGTTGAGCAGCGCCACCACAAGCGAGGCCGCCAAGTTCATCGAGAAGGGACTCATGCCAATCATCAGGATGTTCTTGAAAATGTAAAGTTTAGGCTTCCACGCATGACGACGGAAACGGATGAACGACGACTTTTGCAGGAAGTGCCACACGGACAACACGCCCGTGCACGACATTGAGATGGTGGTGGCCCAGGCCGCGCCTGCAATGCCCCAGTCGAGGACGTAGATGAACAGCGCGTCGAGGAAGATGTTGAGGATGGCGCCGCCCGCCATGATCCACATCGACTTCTTGGGATAGCCCGTGGCACGCATCAGGCCGGTGAGGTTGAACGACAGCGTGGTCATGAACATACCGGGGAGCACGATGTACATGTATTCGCGGGCGTAGGCGATGGTATCCGCCGAAGCGCCAAAGGCCTCCAAGATGCGGTCCATGAAGAGGTAGCCGCCCGTGACGAAGAGGAAGCCGAAGAAGAACGTCAGCAAAAGGCTGTTGCCGAGGATGTCCTCGGCCCATTTGTAGTCCTTCTTGCCGAGGATGATCGACATGCGTGCCGCCGAACCCGCGCCCACGAGCGAGCCGAAGGCGTGGATGATGTTCATGATGGGCATGGTGATGGCCAAGCCCGCGATGGCGAGCGCACCCACATACTGGCCGAGAAACACGCGGTCGACGATGTTGTAGATCGAGGCGATGATGTGGCTGATGATGCTGGGTAGTGCATAGGCCCACAATAAAGTGCCTATATTATTGGTTTCTAACTCTTTAGTCCTGTCGATATATTCCATTCCATTCGTTTTTGAGCCTGCAAAAATACGAAAAAAAGGCCAGCGGCACGAATGCCGCCAGCCCTCCTAAAAAAATTGAAAAGAAAAGTTTCTCTTAGTCCTCCTTGCGGCGTTTGCCCACGAGGTAGGCTGCGCCAAGGCCGAGCAACACGGCGATGCCGCTGCCGATGGGGCCGTTGGCATCTTGATTCTCGGTTTGGCCATGGTAAGGCAGCATCGGGGCGTTACCAGTTCTCAGGCCGTTGCTGTAGGAGCCCATGCCGTAGTATTCCTCATCAACCACGCCGCGTTGGAACAGGCCGCCGCCATGGTTGCCTTCTGCGAAGGTCGTCATGCTAAGTCCGAGGACGATTGCGATTGTTAAAGCTAATTTTTTCATCGTTGTATGTGTTTGTTTGTTATTTGTTTTCTTATAATGTTTATCTCACCACCACCTTCTGCACCTTCACGCTGTCGCCGCTGACGAGGCGGAGCATGTAGACACCCGTGGGTTGGTTGATGTTGACTTCGGCGTTGCCGCTGAGGGTCTCGCTACTGAGCACGCGGCCCATCACGTCGACCACTTGCAGCGTGGCTTCGCCCATGTTGCTGATGGTCCAGCTGCTACCGTTGAAGTAGGCAAAGGTCGCTGAGCTTGTCGAAGCGCCGTTCTCGTCGGTGTTGTTGGCGCTGAACACCAGGCGGAAGCGGCTGGCATAGTCGCTCGTCTTGGCCTCGAAGGTATAGCTCGGGTTGGCCAGCAGGTCGACGTCGGCGCCGGTCATATTATCAATAAGGTGGAGGTAGTCCATCTCGACGTTCTTGGTCTCGATGCTGAGGGTGTAGGTGCCGTTTTCCTTGGCCTTGAAGTTGACGGGCTGGTCGCCTTCGCTTTGGACGCGCACCACGGCGTAGTCTTGGTTGCTGATGGGGAAGTAGACGCGCGTGCTGTTGTCGGTGAGGTAGAGCTTCTTCATCATGCTGCCGCCGAAGCTTACAATGGCGTTGTCCAAGAGGTCGCCGTTTTCGCGGCTGACCTTGACATTCACGTTGCGGACACTACTACTCGAGCCAATTTCTCCCCAACCTTCCAACATGTAATGGTATGCACCGGGAGCCTGCACGAAGACGGCATCCAAGGCTGCAACATCGACTATCTCGTCTTGATCAGAAATAAATCCATCACCCGCATTGTTGAGGGTGAGGTAGTTGAAGCTCATCACTTGATCAGAATTGTCGTCATACATGCTAAAGGTAGTTTCGGCAGTGCCGGAATTGCCCACCAAGGTGAGGTCCTTCATGGCATCGTCACCGCCTTGATAAGCCAATTCTTCTACATATCCACCATTTCCCTCGTTCATGTCAGGATCGTTCAGCAAGCCTTCGAAGCGGAGCGTGGTGTTTTGGCCGCTGGCATAGAGGTAGCCGTGATAGCCAAGCAAGGTGGTGAAGCCTTCTTCCGACTTGAAGTTGACCCATTCGTTTTCCTTAGTGGCATTGTAGGTGTAAAGGTCGTAATTCGTGGTGATGAAGCCATTATTGGCTGTCGGCACAAAGCCTTCGATGGGCGTGGCAATAAGATAGTAGCCAGCGTTGTTTGAAGGGTTATAATCACAAGCGGTGATGTTCTTCAGCATGGTGCCTGCGAAAACTTTTCCTCCATCTTCATTCATACTACTCACCTGTCCACCGTCCTCGATGATGAGGTTGGCGGCAACATCATTGGAGAGGGCATAGAAGCCCATGCTAAGGACATGGTTACTTGGCACAATGGAGGGGCCTACGATTTCTATGTCAGAAGTGGCATCATATTGAAGATGGCCAAAGCTAAGGTGATCGCCCAAGAACACGCGGGTGTAGTAGGCCGTGAAAGAGGTAGGAGCGCTACCGCCAGAGTACTTGTAGAGTTGGATGTCCTCTTGACCATTCTTATAGTAACGGAAACGAGTTTGGTTGGAAGACTTATTATATTTAAGTGTCATTGTGCCACTATTAAAGGTGATACCAAACAAAACGTTGCCATCCTCAAATGAGATGCTATTGGCAACAGGATTATCATTTGTGGTCAAACCATTGCTATAGCTACCAACACCGATATATTTTCCACTTGTGCCTTTCACTGAATAGCCACCTTCCATTGAAGCAATGGCAAATGTAGCAGCATTTGTCTGTTCGGTAGATTCGATAATTCCATTGGTGATGGTAACCCCGATAGTATTACTAACGCCATCAAATACGTCCAAACCGCCATCGAAAGCAACACCACCATCTTCATAAACAATCAGGTAATTGCCATCGGTAATCTCATCCGTGCTGGTCACTTTCACATAGCTGGCTTCATCGCGGGAGGCGATGCCGGTAGTGTGTTCATAAACAGCATAGAAAGTGTAAGTATCTTCTTCCGGGAAGGTGAACTCGCTGAGGCGTTGGCTCACATCGTTGGGGTCGGTGGTCCAGCCAGCGAAGGTGAAGTCGTTGTTGAGGTTTTGGCCTGCGACTAAGGTAATGGTTGAGCCAACAAGAGCTTCCAAGGTTTGGCCTTCCACGCCATTAATTGAATAGGTGTAGAGTGCCATTGGGGGAGCCGCAGCCTGCGTAACGGTCATCTCTTTGGTGACGGTCTCGTCGTCGCCATAAGTGTAAGTGAGCGTAACAGTGGCGGTGCGGGCGGTGCTTTCATTGTTGGCGGCACAGGTGAACGGCACGGCGTTGTTGGCGATGGTGCCAAGCGTGAAGTTCACAATAGTTGGAGTGCCATTGATGGCAGCCGTCATCGTTCCGGCAGGATCTGGCTCGTTGTTGATGGTGTAGGCGATGTTGCCGCTTGTGGCATCATATTCCAAGTCGACATTGCTGGCTGAGATGGAAGGAGTGATAGGGCCAGTAGTGTAGGTGACAGCAACATCCCAAATTCGAACACCAGCGCTTGCTGTGATATAACCTGTGTTCAAGCTTAAATTCGAGCAATCAATGGTAACTGAGCTTGCGCCCGTGCCTGATGCAACTCCCGTTCCTGCTGCTGAAGTTTGGTTACTACTGCTAAAATATAAAGTAGCCGTATTATCACCTCCATCCATGGGTTTGGTTGTACTTGAAACCGTCATAGTGATGGAAGTAATTTGAGTGCCTAATTCTGGAACTTGAATGTAATAGGCCACATTGCTTGAATATTTCTTAATTTGCAAGAAGTGATAATCACTTGTAGCATTACTATGCTGATTTTTTATGGCATATGCATTCCAAGTATGATTAGCATCATCAGTTATTGTCCAAGATTGGTATCCAGTAGCTCCGGTGCCAGCTGCAACAATGTTGGCATTTGTGAGTTCTTGGACTTCTCTCGTCTGTCCCCATCCCGTCATTGGCGGGGCGACGAACAATAGCAGCGCAAGGGCTGTCAGCAGATAGGTAAATCTCCTTTTCATTGTCGTTTAATTTAATTGTTTGTTATTTGATTATTTAAGATAAAGATTCAAGATTAATTCCGTGTATTATCGTGTATTATTTTGTAACGTTACGATTATCAATATTTGAAACCGCAAAAATACACATAATTAATAGATGTGCAACAAAAAATGGAAAAAAATTGAAAATAGGGGAATAAAAAACCTAAGATTCAAGGATTCAATACCTAAGGATGGCGATTTTATTTTATTTTCAACCAGTGACGCCATCAAGCATAATTTCCGTATTTTTGCGGCTCGTTTTGAACAGTACGCAATGAAATCCATACGAACCCTCATATTCATCGTGTCCGTCATCGTTATCCTCGGTGCCGGATGGTATTTCTTCCCCACCGAAGGCATCGCCATCGGCGGCCTCAACCTTCGTTTTCCCTCCTATGCCGACGACAGCCGCCCCAAACAAGCCGAAGTGGATGTCGACGAGGTGCTCAGCAAGGTGAACCAAAGCTTCGAGATGACCGTCTCCGACAACCTCTTGGACAGTATGCGCTTCTTCCGCAACTACCTGAAGAACAACCCCAACCGCATCTATCTGCCCAACGACGACTATACCTACTTCGACACGCTCTTCGACCAGCTCGAAGTGGCGCACGACGAAGGAAAGACCTACCGCGTGATGCACTACGGCGACTCGCAAATCGAGATGGACCGCATCTCGTCGGTGCTGCGCGAGAAGCTGCAAGAACACTTTGGCGGCTCGGGGCCCAACATGATCCCGCCGGTGCAGCCCGTGCCCACCATCTCGGTGTCGCAACGCTCGTCGGGCGTGATGCGCTACGCCGTTTATGGCGACGCCACCAACCAACGCGCCCCCCACAACCGCTACGGCGTGATGGCGCAATACGGCCAGGTGCTCGGCGGCGGCTCGGTCAGCTTCAGCCAGACCAACCACTCGCAGGCTTTCGAGAAAACCAAGGCGTTTTCGACCGTCTCGGTGCTGTTGGGCCGCAACAGCCAGGGCTTCACGGCCACGCTCAAATGTGACACCATGGCCACCGAACCCAAGGTGCTCGACGCGAACGACAGCGTGTCGCTCATCAGCTGGACCCTGCCCGCCAACATCAAGCGGGGCACCATCAGCTTCAAGGGCAACGCCGAGATCTATGCCATCATGCTCGACGGCGACGCGGGCGTGGCCGTCGACAACGTGGCACTGCGCGGCTGCGCGGGCACCGTATTCACCCGCATGAACGAGGCCGTGGCCCGTCAGGCCTTCGACCTCTTGGACACGCGGCTCGTCATCCTGCAATTTGGCGGCAACCGCATGCCTGCCATCGCCTCGCCCAATAACATCCCACCCTATCTGGCCGAGCTCGAAAGCCAAATCAACTACATAAAGCGCGTGGCACCCAAGGCCACCCTGCTCTTCATCGGGCCCGCCGACATGGGCAAGAGCTACAATGGCAAGATGGGCACATGGAAGAACCTGCCCGAGCTGAACGACTCGCTCCGCGCCATGGCCCTGCGCAACGACGTGGCCTACTGGGACATGTTCAACGTGATGGGCGGCGAAGGCTCAATGGCCCAATGGGTGAAACACAACCCGCCGATGGCCGGCCCCGACTATGTGCACTTCACCTACCGTGGCGCACAGGAAATCGGCTACAACCTGGCTCGTTCGTTCACCACCTACTACGACTTCTACAAGATGCGCCAACACGTGCCGAGCGAAAACGTCATCGAATTTATCAACCTCGACGCACACCAAGACTCCATCCGCACTGCGGGCCGGTTGAGACTGCCCCGCTACCAACCCTTCAAAACCACGAAACGATGAGGAAGTGGTTGGCTTTCATAACGTTGCTTTTTGCATTCGGGATACTTACTGCGCAAGACTCCATCCTGCTGAAGCCCGTGCCCAAGTTGCCGTTTGCCCATTTGGACCGCAACCGGATCGTGTTTCCCGGCGACAGCACGGCCATGGAGCGCTTCTTCGCCAAGATGGACTCGGCTGTCTTTCTCGGCAAAGGCAACGTCAGCATCATGCACATCGGCGGCTCGCACGTGCAAGCCGGCGTGTTCACCCAACAATTCCGCGACGACCTGCTCAGCATCGGCCCCAACCTGATGGGCGGACAGTATTTCGTGTTTCCCTTCTCGGCGGGCGGCACCAACAACCCGTCGCACTTCATGGTGAGCTCGACAGGCAGCTGGACCTTCAGCCGCAACTCCGTGCGCAGGGAGACCGACAAGCGCATGGGCTTGGCCGGCGCCGCCATCACCACCACCGACCCTAATGCCACGGTGAGCATCGTCAGCCGCTCGCGCCGTCCCACCGAATTGACCCCCGAGTTCAATTTCAACAAGGTGACCCTTATCGGGTTTTCGGAGACCAACAACGTGGTGCCCGTGGTGAGCTACGACAACACGACACGGCAAGGCCAATACGACGACTACCAATCGACCTACACCTTTCTCCTGCCCGAGTTGACCGACTCGATCTGCATCAGGTTCGACACGATGCCGGGCGAGTTCACCCTCACCGGCGTGCTTCTCGAAAACGGCGCGTCGGGCATCAGCGTGCACGGCGTGGGCGTCAACGGGGCCAGCGTGCCCTCCTACCTGCGCTGCGACGACTTTGAGCGCGACCTCGAACTGATCAAGCCCGACCTCATCATCTTCGGCATCGGCATCAACGACGCCGCCGAGAAAGACTTCAAGAAGCGCACCTTCATGAAAAACTACGACAACCTCATCCAAATCATACAGCGCGTCAACCCCGACTGCGCAATGCTCTTCCTGACCAACAACGACAGCTACAAGCGCGTGAGGGTCAAGAAGAAAAGACGCTACGAGGTGAACCCCAACGGCAAAATCGTGGAAGAAGCCTTCATGGAGATGGGTCAGCAATACAACGCCGCCGTGTGGGACCAGTTCGACATCATGGGCGGGCTGCGCTCAATGAGCAAATGGGAAAAGGCCGGATTGGCAAAGAAAGACAAGGTGCACTTCACCACCGCAGGCTACCAACTGCTCGGCGACTTGCTCTACAACGCCCTGATCACAAGCTATTTGGAACATCTTAAATCCAATGTAATACAACCCTAAGATGATGACTTTCACCGACATAGCATTGGATTTCCTGAACAACCTGTTCTCGTTCGACAAGGCCCACCCCTTGCTGTTCACCCAGTTCTATTTCTGGGCCTTCTTCGCCATTGTGTTCGCCGTGTTCTGCCTGATAAAAAACAAATGCCTCTTGCGCAACACGTTCCTGTTTTTCGTCAGCCTGTATTTCTACTACAAGACCAGCGGGCTCTTTGTATTGATACTGATTTTCACCACTTTATACAATTTCTTTGCGGGCAAGTGGCTCCACACACGAAAGAAAGACGGCAGTCGCAACGCGATTTTGGCCATTAGCGTCGTCGTCAACCTCGCCACGTTGTGCTACTTCAAGTATGCCTACTTCATCACCGACGTGGTCAACAACCTGACGGGCTTGGAGTTTCGCGTGTTCGACGTGTTTTCGTGGGCGGGCAACCAAATCACGGGCGACAACCGTTTCAGCGTCGACACCATCTTTTTGCCTGTGGGCATCTCGTTCTACACCTTCCAGGCCATCAGCTACATCATGGACGTCTACCGCAAGCGCATCGCCCCGGTGCGCAACGTCCTCGACTTCGGCTTCTATATCAGCTTCTTCCCGCAGTTGGTGGCCGGTCCCATCGTGAGGGCCAACGAGTTTATCCCGCAACTCCACAAGAAATACTTCCTCAGCCGCCGCCAGTTCGGCATCGCCGTGTTCTGGATCATGAACGGCTTGGTGAAGAAAATCGTCATGAGCGACTATATCGCTGTCAACTTCATCGACCGCGTGTTCGACCAGCCGTTGCTCTACACAGGATTTGAAAACCTGATGGCCCTGTTCGGCTATTCGCTGCAAGTCTACGCCGACTTCTCGGGCTACACCGACATCGCCATCGGCGTGGCCATGCTGATGGGTTTCTACCTGCCCAAGAACTTCAACTCGCCCTACAAGGCCAAGAGCCCCGGCGAGTTCTGGAAACGCTGGCACATGTCGCTTTCGCGCTGGCTGCAAGACTATCTCTACATCCCGCTCGGCGGCAACCGCAACGGCACCTTCGGGTCGTTCTGCATCATCGTCATGATTGCCGCCATCATGGTGTTCCTCTCGGGCAGCTGGTGGGTTGGCTTGGTCGTGGGTGTCGTCACCGTCATCCTCGTCCTGTTGGCCATCTTCAAGCCCGGATCGCGCAAGACCATCACCACCGAGATCAACCGCATGGACACGATGCTCCTCGGCGGCCTGTGGCACGGCGCCTCGTGGAACTTCATGATTTGGGGCGGCTTGAACGGCATCGGCATGTTGTTCTACCGTTTCTGGAAAGACTGGAGCGTCATGGGACGGGCCCTGTTCTTGTCGTTGGTCACCTTTGGGTTGCACCTGCTTTGCCTGTATGCACCGCAACCGGTGTTCAACGTGCTGTTTGTGTGGTGCGCCATCGTCCTCATCGGCAATCTGATACGCTTGGCTTACAATCTTTTAGGTGGCAAGAAGCCGTGGCAATGGCTGCAAGATGCTTGGGCCATTTTCCAGACCTTCACCTTCATCACTTTCACGCGACTGTTTTTCCGCAGCGGCTCGAACCTCGACCCCGCCGTGGCCAACGAAACGGCATGGAACACTGCCAAGAACATGGTCAACCAGATGGGAAGCCACTGGGATTTGAGCAAGGTGCCCGACATTGTGATGCACTATAGCAACGTATTCATCCTCATTGCGATAGGCATGGTCATCCACTGGTTGCCCGAAAACTTCAAGCGCCGCTATCGCCTTTGGTTCGCCAACATGCCTTTGCCGCTGATGGTGCTGGTGTGCGTCGTCATCGTCTTCGTGATCTACCAGTTCATCACGGCTGACTTGCAGGCGTTCATTTATTTCCAGTTTTAGGGACTGCGAACACGGGATGTGTTTACCATGTTGGGCGATAACCCGTTTTTTTATAGACTTACCGCCGTGTATTTTTCAAGAATACTTGGCGGTAACTCGTTTTTTTTGGCACTTACCGCCAAGTATTTTTTCGGAACACATGGCGGTAACTCCAAAAAAGCATTATCTTTGCAGCGTGAATAGCAACTAAAAAAACGCCATGAAAATCATTGGAAGAGAGAAAGAACAAAGGCTGCTGAAAGTTTGTTGCCAGTCGGGAAAGCCAGAGCTTATTGCGGTTTACGGTCGCCGCCGCGTGGGCAAAACCTATCTCATCAAGCAATTCTTCCAAGAACGATTCGATTTCTACACCACGGGCATCTACAACGGTTCGCTACGCGAGCAACTCGCCTTTTTCAACAAACAACTCAACCTATATTCAGGCAGTTTCTATCCCCTACCCAAAAGTTGGATGGAAGCCTTCGACCAGTTGCAGCACCATCTTTCCCACCTCAACAAGGAAAACATTATGGTTTTCATCGACGAAATGCCTTGGCTCGACGTGCCGCGTTCCAAGTTCCTCAAGGCGTTTGAGTTGTTTTGGAACAGTTGGGCTTCGAGCCGACCTGAACTGAAACTCATCGTCTGCGGCTCGGCAACAACCTGGATGACCAACAAGATCTTGGGCGGGAAAGGCGGGTTGCACAATCGCGTGACAAGGCGCATTTGGTTGTCTCCTTTTTCCCTTTTGGAGACAAAGCAATTACTTGAATACCAAAACATCAGATGGAACGACAAGCAGATTTTGGATTGTTATATGGTGTTTGGCGGCATACCCTATTACATCAGCATGATGCAGAAAGGGCTGAGCCAAGTGCAGAATGTCGATGAAATGCTTTTCTCGCAAACCGCTCCATTGAAATTGGAGTACGACTTTATGTTCAGCTCGTTGTATAACGACGCGCCTTCCTACAAGCGAATAGTCGAATTGCTGAGCCAGAAAGCGAAAGGAATGACCCGAAACGAAATCATCGACGCCCTGAAGCTGACCGATAATGGCAACCTGACCGAAATGCTGAAAAACCTCTGCAACTGCGACATCGTGCGCCGCTATTCCGCTTTTGGGAAGAAACAGCGCGACATGCTCTATCAACTGACCGACCTTTTCACGCTGTTTTATCTGCGTTTTGTGAAAGACTACAATGGTCGCGACGAACAACATTGGGCCAATATGATGGAATCGGCTGGCGTGACAGCATGGAAAGGCTACGCTTTCGAGCAAGTCTGCTTCCTGCATTTCAACCAAATCAAGAAAGCATTGGGAATCAATGGAATACAAAGCGATATTTGTTCATGGATCTACCAAAGCAAAGAAGATGAAGCAGGAGCGCAAATCGACATGGTCATTGACCGAAACGACCAAACCATCAATCTGTGCGAGATGAAATATGCCGCCAGTTCATACACCATAAAGAAAGACTACGACCAACGGCTGCTCGAACGCCGGGAACTGTTCCGTGAGAAGACCAAGACGCGTAAAGCACTACATCTCACCATGATAACGACTTTCGGCCTGAAAGACAATCCTTATTCTGGCGACATTAATAGTGAAGTGACCCTCGATGATTTGATGCAATAACAGACGGTTTGTTTGGCGGTAACCCGTTTTTTTATAGACTTACCGCCGAGTATTTTTTCAGAATACTAGGCGGTAACTCGTTTTTTTTGGCACTTACCGCCATGTATTTTTCAGGAATATGTGGCGGTAACTCTTTAATGCGTCAGGATTTCAAGCCCCGTCTCCGTCATTAAAAACGTGTGTTCCCATTGCGCTGAGGGCAGCTCGTCGTCGGTGATGACGGTCCAGCCGTCGGCGCTGTCGATGAAGACCTTCCACGTGCCCATGTTGATCATCGGCTCGATGGTGAAGACCATACCAGGCACTAATACCATGCCCACACCTTTCTTGCCGTAGTGGAGCACCTCGGGGTCGTCGTGGAACTTGAGGCCCACACCGTGTCCGCAGAGGTCGCGCACCACGCTGAAGCCGTTCTTGTGGGCGTGCTTCTCGATGGCGTTGCCGATGTCGCCCACGAAGCCGTAAGGCTTGGCGGCTTCCATGCCCACATAGAGGCATTCCTTGGCCACATCGACGAGTTTCTGTTTGCGTGCCGTGGTCTGCCCGATGACGTACATGCGCGAGGCGTCGGCATAAAAACCGTCGAGGATGGTGGTGCAGTCCACGTTGATGATGTCGCCTTCCTTCAGGATGTCGTCGGCAGAGGGGATGCCGTGGCACACCACCTCGTTGATGGAAGTGCAAACGCTTTTCGGGAAACCTTCGTAGCCCAATGTGGCGGGGATGGCACCGTGTTCGATAGTGTAGTTATGCACCAAATCGTTGATTTCGAGGGTGCTCATGCCCGCGTGGATTTTCTCGCCCACGAGGTCGAGGATGGCTGTGTTGATGGCGCCACTCTTCCTGATGCCTTCAATCTCTTCGGGGGTACGGATGAGGCTGCGCTTGGGCACCAATGCGCCACGGGCTTCCATCGCCATCACCCTACGATCCAATGCTGTCGGTTCCTGTCCGGCCGGGACACGCCATCTCTTACGTCTTGTAAACATACTCGAAAATTTGGCCGCAAAATTACGGTTTTATTTCGCAATGACAATGCCCAACTCCTTATTAATCTGCTTGCGGATGTCGTCGAGGTCCTTCTTGCGCTTCAAGAGGATGAGTTGGTCGTCGGGGTCGGCAGCGGTTTTCAGCTCTTCCTCAACCGCCTTGCGCCGCTGCTCAATGATGAGGTCCTTGTAACGGTAAATCGACGACAACACCGTGGCTTTCAACACATCCTGTTCTTGCTTGACGAAGATGCCGTATTTCTCCCATTGGTCGAGCTTGTAGGGCGACGAAAGGAGGTCGGCGGCACGTTCGGCGATGGTTTCGTCTTCGTTCGAAACGAAGAAACTATCATCGGGGATGATGCCCTTGTCGATGGCATGGTCGAAGATGTTGAAAATCTTCTGGTTGACGGCATTGGTGAACACAAAACCGTCGTTCTTCAGGTCGTCGATGATAAATTGCGCCACCGAGACTTGCTCCAAAATCCGCTCACCGCTCTCGTCGATGCGTTCGTCCACAATCATCTCCTTGCCGTACATCAGCAGCAGCTTCACCAACTCGCGCTCTTGGTAAAAGCCCGCAGGCAGCTGGTCTTCAACGGTTTCGTCTTGATTTTGGGTGGTGGAATTGGTTTCCGGGGCGGAAACCACGACATTGTCCTCGATGCCCAAAGTCTTTTTGAGTTTCGCCCGCAGGATTTTGTTCAGCTCGTTGGTGAGCGTCTGCTCGGGCATGTCGAGCAGGCGGCTGCATTCCTTGACGTAGGTGATGCGGAAAATGCTGTCGGGGATGACGGAGATGGTCTCCACGATGTCGCGGATGACCTGTCCGCGCTTGATGGGGTCGTTTTCGGCATCTTTCAGGAGGAGTTCGGTCTTGAAGCGGATGAAGTCTTTTGCGTTCTCTTTCAAGTAGTTGCTCACATATTCCACCGAATACTCCTTGCCGAAGGTGTCGGGGTCATGCTCGGGTGGCAGCACCACGATGCGCACGTTCATGCCTTCGCCCAAGATCATGTCGGTGCCGCGCAAGGCCGCATGGATACCGGCCGAGTCGCCGTCGTAGAGCATGGTGATGTTCTTCGTGTAGCGTTTGACCAAACGGATTTGCTCCATCGTGAGCGAGGTGCCGCTGCTGGCCACCACGTTCTCGATGCCGATTTGGTGCATTCGTAGCACGTCGAAATAGCCTTCCACGAGGATGCATTCGTCTTGTCGTGCGATGGCGTTTTTGGCGAAATAGATGCCGTAGAGCGTCTGCTTCTTGTCGTAAATCTCTGACTCGGGCGAGTTTTGGTACTTCGGGCTTTTCTTCTCGGGGTCGTTGACGAGGATGCGTCCGCCAAAGCCGATGACGCGCCCCGTCAGGTTGTGGATGGGGAACATCACGCGGCCATGATAGCGGTCGTAAAGCCCTTTGTTGCCCTTGAGCGAGAGGCCGATTTGCTCCAAAAGCTCCTCGCTGTAGCCGTTCTGCCTGGCGTAGGTCGTGAAGGCGTCCCACTTGGCGGGACTGTAGCCAAGTTGAAACTTCTCGATGATGGGGTTGAGGTAGCCACGCTCGCGAAAATATTGCAGGCCGATGGTCTTACCCTCGTCAGTGTTCCACAGCGTATCAACGAAATACTTGTTGGCAAACTCGTTGATGTTGAACATCTTCTCGCGGATGCTCTGCTGCATGATCTCCTCGGCTGTCTGCTCCCTCTCCTCGATTTTGATGTTGTATTTCTTGGCGAGATAACGCAGGGCCTCGGGATACGAAAAATGCTCGTGTTCCATGAGAAACTTGGCCGAGTCGCCCGCCTTGCCGCAGCCGAAGCACTTGAAGATGTTTCGTGCCGGATTGACGCTGAACGACGGCGTTTTCTCGTTGTGGAACGGGCAATTGCCCCACAGGTTCGAACCACGCTTCTTCAGCGTGACGAACTCGCCTACAACTTCCTCGATGTGAGCAGCTTGCAGGATTTGCTCCACTGTTTCCTTGGGTATGGCCATCGTTGCGAATTGGATGGCAAAAATAGTAAAAAAGGACAAAAAAAGTGTTGGTTTCAGGAAAATGAGTAATTTTGCGATTTGAAAATAATAATCATCTATGATACAATCGTCATCGCCCTATCAATTACAAGACATCAACCCTCGCATCTTTTGGGATACTGAACCAAACAAATTGGATTATGAAAAAAACGCCGCTTTCATAATTCAGCGAGTCCTTGAATATGGCAGTCTAAGCGATTGGTATGCCATCAAGAGGCATTATGGCTTGAATAAGATTGTATCTATCAGCAAGACTTTCAGATCTTTAGACCCAGTTGCCGTCTCATGGCTTTGTTGCTTATCTAACGCAAAACAGGAGGATTTCAGATGCTTTCATATCGCACAATCGAACCCCACACTTTGGAACTCCTGAAAGCCCTGTGCCAAGAGCCCTATCTTAGTGAATGCCGGTTGGTAGGCGGTACAGCTTTAGCTTTGCAATATGGCCATCGAGTTTCCGTTGACCTTGATTTCTTTGGCTCTTTCGACAAAGAAGAAAACATCCTTTACCAGAAATTGTTGCCATACGCAAAGGTTGAAAAAATCAAGGACAAAGAGAACATCAAAATCTTCTTTATGGATAATGTAAAAGTTGACTTTGTGAATTATTCCATTTATCCTTGGCTTGACGAGCCTATTGTGGAAGAGGACATAAGGTTGGCTTCTCCTAAGGATATTGCAGCAATGAAAATCAATGCCATAGAGGGACGAGGTGCCAAAAAAGACTTCATTGACATATATTTTCTTCTGCAACATTATTCACTTGATGATATTCTAAAGTTTTACGCTCAAAAATACCCTAATTATTCCATCTATCGTGCATTAATGAGCCTAACGTATTTCGCAGATGCCGATCCCAAAGAAATGCCAATAATATTTGCTGACATCGAATGGGAAGAGATGAAATCGTTTATAAAAAAACAAGTTAGCGACTTTGAGCGTTCAAGGCGATAACGTTCAACAAGTTTAGCTAAACGACCCTAACAATATACTATGAATAAACTCCTGTTTACATCATTGGTTTTATGCCTTGTTGCCATCGGCTGCCAGGAAAAACCATCGGCCGTTGTCGAGAACGATAGCGCCGCCAACTATCTGCAATACGTCAACCCCATCATCGGGACGAACGGCATGGGGCATACTTTCCCCGGGGCTTGTGCGCCCTTCGGCATCGTGCAACTCAGTCCTGACACCGACACTGTGCCGCACAACATCGACGGTGTTTACCAGCCGAGAGTGTATGAGTACTGCGCTGGCTATCAGCACAAGGACAGCACCATCGTCGGCTTCAGTCACACCCACTTCAGCGGCACAGGCCATTCCGACCTTGGCGACATTTTGGTGATGCCCGTCACGGGCGAAATCAAGTTCAATCCTGGCACACAGACCAACCCCGATGCCGGCTATCGGTCACGTTTCTCACATGATAGCGAAATCGCCACACCAGGCTATTACGAAGTCTTTCTGCAAGACTACGGCGTGAAAGCCCAACTCACAGCCACCGAACATGCTGGCATTCATCGTTATACCTTCCCTAAAGGGCACGATGGCAGCGTCATTCTCGACTTGCAGCACGGCATCTACAACTACGACGGCAAGACCCTTTGGGCCAACCTCCGCGTGGAAAACGACACCTTGCTGACGGGCTACCGCATCACCAACGGCTGGGCGAGAACGAATTACACCTACTTCGCCATCAGTTTCAACCAGCCCATCGCCGACTATGGCTACCGTGAGTTGGAGAAGCCCAAATACAACGGTGGCTGGGGCAAGTTCGACGTCAAACACAACTTCCCTGAGATGACGGGGCGCAAAATCGTGGCTTATTTCACTTTTGAAAACCCAGAATGTTTGGAGATGAAAGTCGCACTCTCCGCCACCAGCACCGAAGGCGCCTTGCGCAACCTTCATGCCGAGACCGACGGACGCGATTTCAACCAACTTTTGGCCGAAACGCAAGCCAAATGGAACAAGGAACTCGCTATCATTCAGGCTGATGGAACCGAAGACCAAAAAGCGATGCTCTACACATCACTCTATCACACGATGATCAATCCCTCCATCTACATGGACGTGGACGGGCAATATCGCGGCCTCGACCACAACATCCACCAGGCCGAAGGCTTCACCAACTACACCGTGTTCTCGCTTTGGGACACCTACCGTGCCCTGCATCCACTCTTCAACGTGCTGCAACCGCAGCGCAATGCCGACATGGTGCAGTCGATGCTCAAACACAGCGAGCAAAGCGTCCACGGACTGCTCCCCGTATGGTCGCACATGGGCAACGAAAACTGGTGCATGATTGGCTATCATGGCGTATCTGTCGTGGCCGATGCTTACGCCAAAGGCGTTGTGAACCAAAAAGATGTGATGCTTAAAGCCATGCGTCAAAGCTCCACCTGCCCCTATTACGTCAACCTCGACGACTACCAACAGTTGGGCTATGTGCCTTTCGACAAAAACCACGGCTGCGTCTCCATCACATTGGAATATGCCTACGACGATTGGACCATCTACCAAGCCGCACTCAAGGCCGGCAATACCGAGATGGCCAAAACCTACAAGCAACGTGCTGCCAACTGGCGCAACACCTTCGACACCGAGTTGGGCTTCGCCCGTCCCCGCATGAGCGACGCCAGCTGGAAAACGCCCTTCAGCCTCTTCGACACCGAGGGCGAAGGCTTCGTGGAAGGCAACTCGTGGGTGTATTCGTTCTACGTGCCGCACGACGTGAAAGGCCTCATCGAGGCCATGGGCGGCGAGGCGCAGTTTGTATCCAATTTGGATACACTTTTCGTGATGCACCTGCCTGCCGAGTTTTTCGAAAACACAGAAGATGTCACCGAGGAAGGCCTGATGGGCTGCTACAACCACGGCAACGAGCCGGCGCACCACATCGCCTATCTATACAACTGGACCTCAAAGCCTTACAAGACACAGTATTGGCTTCGCGAGATCATGAACCGTTTCTACAAGAACAACATCGACGGGCTCTGCGGCAACGACGACTGCGGCCAGATGTCGGCATGGTACATCTTCTCGGCCATGGGCTTCTACCCCGTTTGCCCCGGCAGCGACCAATACGTGCTCGGTGCGCCTTATCTGCCCTATTTGAAAGTATGTCTTGGCAACGGCAAGACCTTGGAAATCAAGGCATCTAAGGTGAGCGACGAGAACCGCTATGTGCAGAAGGTGACGCTCAACGGGCAGGAAATCAGCAAGCTCTATCTCACCCACGAACAGCTGATGCAAGGCGGCGAACTGGTCTTTGAGATGGGCAGTGAGCCGAATTTGGAGCGCGGTTTGAAGGCTGAGGACAAACCGTATTCGATGACGGAATAAATGATTTTGCGACATATGGCTGCCATAATATGACAGCCATACAACGAAAAAATACCTATTTTTGCAGAAAATATCTAACCCATGAATATTGCCGCATTGGTTTCGGGGGGCGTCGACAGCTCGGTGGTGGTGCCGCTGCTCAAGGAGCAGGGCTATGACCCGCATATCTTCTATATTAAAATAGGTATGGAAGGCAAGGAAGACCTGTCGAGTTGCCCGTCGGAGGAAGACATTGAGATAACGACTTATATCGCAAAGAAATACGGCTGCAAGTTCGACATCGTCGACCTGCAACACGAGTATTTCGAGACCGTCGGAAAATACACCATGGAGATGGTGCGCAAGGGTCTCACGCCCAACCCCGACGTGATGTGCAACCGCTGGATCAAATTAGGTGCCTTTGAGGAGAAGGAAGGCCACAACTTCGACAAAATCGCCACGGGACATTACGCCCGCTCGTGGGAAGACGAAGACGGCGTCTTCTGGCTCGGCACCGCTGCCGACACCTTCAAGGACCAGACCTATTTCCTCGGGCGCATCACCTACGCCCAGCTGAGCAAGGTCATCTTCCCCATCGGCGACATACCGAAGCCCGAAGTACGTCGGTTGGCCGCACAATACAAACTACCGAGTGCGGAACGCCATGACAGCCAGGGCATTTGCTTCTTGGGAAAAATCAACTACAACGACTACATCCGCGAGTATTTGGGCGAGATGCCTGGCGACATCGTGGAGTTGGAAACGGGCAAGAAATTGGGTCGCCACAAAGGCTTTTGGTTCCATACCATCGGACAGCGCAAGGGCTTAGGTCTTGGTGGTGGGCCGTGGTTTGTGGTGAAGAAAGACATCCCGAACAACATCGTCTACGTTTCGCAGGGCTACGACCCTGTGGCGCAATACACCAACATCGTGCCTTTGGGCGACTTGCAGCCGATGAACCCCAAGTTGCAGTTCGTCGACGGCCAGCGTGTGCGTTTCAAGATTAGGCACCAGCCGGAGTTCACCTTTGGGACTTTGCACCTCTCGGAGCGAGGTGCCGACATTGAGTCGGAGGTGGCCATTTCGGGCGTGGCCCCAGGGCAGTTTGGGGTTGTTTACCATGAGACGGAGCCTTATGTCATCGGCAGTGGCGTTATAGTGGAGAGTTGTTAGTTTAGATTTAGGAGTTATGAGCAATATATCCAACCGAATCCTCTACGAGGATAACCACCTGATAATCGTGAACAAACTGCCGTCAGAAATCGTGCAAGGCGACAAGACGGGCGACGTGTGCCTGCTCGACGACGTGAAGCAATACATCAAGGAGAAATACGACAAGCCGGGCAACGTGTTTGCCGGACTCGTCCACCGCATCGACCGCCCCGTGAGCGGTGCCGTCGTCTTCGCCAAGACGAGCAAGGCCCTCTCACGCATGACCGTCAAGGTGAAAGACCGCGACTTCCGCAAGACCTACCTGGCCTTGGTGAAAAACCACCCACCCAAGCAGGCCGATGTGTTGGAAGACTATATCGTGAAAAACGAGAAGATGAACAAGTCGTTCGTCGTGCCCGAAGGGACGAAAGAAGCCAAATTGGCTCGGTTGAGCTATCGCGTGGTTGGAAAATCAGACACTTTTTATCTGCTTGAAGTTGAATTGTTTACGGGTCGTCATCACCAAATCCGTTGTCAATTGGCGCATATCGGATGTCCCATCCGGGGCGACTTGAAATACGGCTATCCACGCAGCAATCCCGATGCCTCCATCAGCCTCCATGCCTGGCGCATCGCCTTCGAGCATCCGGTTTTGAGGACACAAATCGAGGTGACGGCACCGTTGCCCGAGGTCTCGCCTTGGACAGCGTTTCGTCACATACTACTCAACTAACTCAACCTTAATGCCTTCGTCGGCCTTCTTCAGCCTAAAGCCGAACATCATCATGATGATGCCGAACGCCAAGGCCATGATGCCCGTTATGGTCACGAAGACCTCTGCCGACTCGAAAGGATTGAGAACCAAGAGGACGCCAAACAGAATGCTCAGAATGGCACTCACAAGATAGAAGCCACGGTTGACGAGGAACCGGAACCGCATTATGGAGAACAACATCATCACACCGATGACCGCCGACCACAATCCGAGAACAAAAATGAGCAGTTTCACGGTCTCTTTCGACCACACTACGGCTACTACGCCCAAAACAGCCATGACGATAGCCTCGAAGAGCAACATGCCCCAAGGGAGATCCATTTTCTTGCGACGCAGAGCGATGAATATGCCAATGATGCCAACAACCATAAGGCCAATGCCCGAAACGAGCATCACCGTTTGAATGAGGTCGTCAGGCAGCAAAAGCGCCAACAAGCCGTAGACAATCGCTATCAGGCCGCTCACCATGAACGACCCCCAGCCCGAATTTGAAGTTTTGATTTGCATAGTTGAGATTGGATTAAAGATTCAAGATTTAAGATTTAAAATAGGGGGTTTTAGACCAATTGGATGACTCCCTTGAAAATGATGAAATAGACACCGCATAGCACCAGCAATATGCCTGCCACCTTATTCATTATCGTGGTACGCTCGGCATTGAAAAACACCTTCAGCTTGGCCGCGCCCCATGCCTTCAGCACATCCAATGAAAAACTGGTGGCCAACACGATGGTGAAGAAAACACTGGTGGTCGCGGTATCATTGGAACCGCCTGCCACGATGGCCACCGCCGAAAACCAAAAAATCCAGACAAAAGGATTCAACACGTTGAGCGCGAAGCCTTTACCAATGAAAAATAACGGCGACGGAGCCTTGTCTTGGTCCTTCAGCAACTCCTTGGCCCGTTGTTCGCGGCGCGTCTCCTTCGTCCGGGCTTTCTTGTGGTAGGTGGCAATGCCAAACGCCACCAAAACACCCCCTGCCGCAATGCTGAACCAAGGCACGCCAAGGTCGAACTGCATCCCCAACTGGAATGAAGTGAGAATGCACAAGGCTATCACGATGGCATCGTTCAAAATCACGCCCAAGGCAAACAGGACCGCCGACTTGAAATCCTGATGCAGACTGGTTTGCACTAACGTAATGAATGCGGGACCCATATTGACCACCAAACCCAAAAACAAGCCAAGCAACAGTGCTGCCAGCACCCACTCGAACGAAAACGTCCCGTCGATTTGCGAAATGTGATTGAAAATGCTTGAAGTGCTATCCATGACTCTGTCTTTGCTCTTTTTGAGCCTGCAAAAGTAATTAATTTTGGCGAGATAAGCCCAAAATGAAAAATAAGACCTATTTTTGCACAGTCATCTACAATTCACTCACGTATGAAAACGAGATTTATTCTTACCGCCCTATTGTTGGCGGGCTGTTTTGCAAAGGCACAAACCATCGAGGTATCAGGCTTACAATCAGGCGTTTGGGATGCCGATACCGTATTGGTAACAGGCAATGTCACCGTTGAGGAGGCTTTGGCCATTCGTCCTGGCACAACGGTGCTTTTCAACCAGTTTTACAGCATTCATGTCGAAGAGAACGCATCAATAGAAGCCATCGGCACCGAATCCGACTCTATACGCTTCACCGTGGCCGACACGACGGGGTTCCACCTGTTCAATATGGGTCGCGGCGGCTGGAACGGCATCCGTCTCAACGGCTCTGCCGGCTCCAAGTTCGACTATTGCCGTTTCGAATACGGCAAGGCCGCCTTGGACAACGACCAAGACGGCGGTGCCCTGCGCATCTACCATTGCAAAGACATTGAAATCGGCCATAGCACCCTCTTTTGCAACTTCTCGCGCGAACATGGCGGCGCGCTCAACGCCGAGCATTCGACCGTGAAAATGCACAACTGCGCTGTGAACAACAACTTGACTTACACCATGATAGATACAGTTTATTTCATGTATGGCGGCGGCTTGCGTTTCATCAACTGCGAGGTGGAGCTCACTGGCACCGACTTCCGATACAACAATGGTCGATCCGCCATCGGCGGTGCCATGAGCATCGACAGCTGCTCGGCAAAAATCGACCGCTGCGTCTTTGAGCATAACCAGGGCGTGAACGGAGGCGGACTCTATTTGATTCGCTGCTACGACAACCCATGCAGCATCACCAACTCGCTCTTCGCCAACAACTATTCTGAACACTTTGGCGGCGGCTTGGCCATCAGCGACTCGTCGCCAATGGTGGCCAATATCACCGTGGTGGCCAACCATTCCTACGGCGTCAATTGTGGCGGCATTTTCTTCTATCAACTCAGCTCGCCTGTTTTGTGGAACTGCATCGTCTACGGTAACACCAATTACGCTCAACTTGAAAAACCCGTACAGATGTGGTCGTGGACCTATGATGATCATGCTCCAGAATTTCACAATTGCTTGGTGCAGTATGGGTTTGACAACATTTCGAATCATGAAATCATCACCGTTTACGAGAACTGCATTGACGAGGACCCGCTTTTTGCCGACCCCGACAACGAAAACTACAGGCTGAGTGCCAACAGCCCTTGCGTCGACGCTGGATCGTTGGAAACGCCTTCCGAAGTGCTCGACGGCACGGATTTGGAGGGCCATCAACGCGTCAACAACAACCGCATCGACATGGGAGCCTACGAGTACGGCATTACCGGCATTGGCGAAACCGCACAAGACGATTTGGCCATCCGTGTCGTTGGCAACCCCATCACGGCCTCAAGCTATGCCGAAATCGACCTGGACGATGTTTGCAATTTGTCCGCAAAAGTTTATTCCATTGACGGGAAACTGTTAGTCAACAAGAACTTGGGACAATCGTCAAAAGGTGTCAACCGTATCGCCATCGGCGAGATGTTCTCTTCGATGCCTTCGGGAACCTATATGTTAGTGATTCAAGCCGCCGGCAAGACCTTTGTGGCCAAGGTGGTTCGTTAAAGCGACTTTGCCTATATGAAAAAAACGGAACTCCTCATATTGTTCTTCTGGCTCCTCGGCTCTGGCGCACTGATGGCCCAGCGCATTGGTGGCGGTCTGCTCGTCGGGCCTGCCCTTTCGACGATGAAAATCAGCGGCAACGACAGCACCACCTTCCGTGCCGACTTCACCGGTGGCGTGCGCATCGCGCTCATCCCTGAGCGTTTCATCCTTGGGGGAGAGATCGACATCCTCTATTCGCGGCAGGGCACCAGCTCGAAGCGGGGCCTCGACGAGGCGGGCAACAGCATCCGCTACATGGAGAAATCGCACTACATCAACGTGCCGCTGCTCCTGAACATCTACCTGCGCCGGTGGAACGAGGACGACGAAGACGAATCGATGATTCCGCGTTTGCGCATCGGGCCGCAAATCGGCTTCTGCATCGGCGGCAACGACGTGATGGAAGTGAGCGGCAAACGCAAGCAGCAATACATCACGCCATGGCAACCCGGCACTTTCAACCGCATCGACTACGGCTTCACGGCAGCCATCAGCTATTGGTTTGTCGAGGTGCGCTACACCTTCGGCATGGCCAACGTCTTCAAGGAAAGCGAAAAATCCACCAACCACGTCATTTCGGTCACTTGGTCGGATGTGTGGTGATGATTTCGGAAAAATCCATACATTTGCACTTTAATAAACCGAATTGAAATGAACATCATCATAGCTGGAGACGGAGAAGTGGGCATGCACCTGGCGGAAGCCTTGGTGCGCAGCAACCACAACATCACCATCGTGGACCCGCACGAGGAACTGCTCAAGATGATGGAGTCGCACAGCGACCTAATGACCATCACGGGAGACTCCACCTCGACCGCCGTACTGCTACGCGCCAACGTGAAAAAGGCCGACCTGCTGATCGCCGTGCTCCACAATGAGCACATCAACCTGCTGACGGCCATCATCGCCAAGAAACTCGGCGCCAAGAAAGTCATCGCCCGCGTCAACACGATGGAAAACCTGAGCCCAGAAGTGTGGCGCATGTACCAAGACCTCGGCATCGACGGGCTGTTGTCGCCAGAAGACATTGCTGCACAGGAGATTATCTCGCTGCTGAAGAAAAACGCCTCGTCGGAGACCTACGACTTTGCGGGCGGCAACCTGCAACTCTTCATGGTGAAACTTGAACCCGAGGCCGAAATCTTGGGCAAGACCGTCGACGAGGTCATCAACCAATACGAGCACATCGAATTCCGCGTGGCCGCCATCCACCGTCGGCAGAACACCTTCATCCCGCAAGGCGATGAAGTGTTCCAAGTCAGCGACATGGTGTATGTGGTCACCAAGCCACACGCCATCAAAGACATCATCAAGCTGAGCGGAAAGAAACAAATCAACGTCCACAACGTGATGATAGTGGGCGGAGGCCGCGTGGGCCGCCTCACCGCCAAACGTCTTGAAAAGGACTTGAACATCAAGATCTTGGAAATCGACAAGGAACGTTGCATGGACTTGACCAACTATTTGGAGGAAGCCTTGGTGGTCAACGCCGATGCCCGCAACCTCAACCTGCTTGAGGACGAAGGCATCAAGGACATGGACGCTTTCATCGCCGTGAGCGACAACACCGAAACCAACATCCTTACCTGCCTGCAAGCCAAGTCGTTCGGCGTGAAGAAGACCATCGCCCTCGTCGAGAACATCGACTACATCGACATCTCGCAAAACATCGGCATCGACTCCATCATCAACAAGAAACTGATCGCCGCGAGCTATATGGTGAAATACACCCTCGGCGCCAAGGTGAGCACCTTGAAGAGCCTCAGCGGCATCGATGCCGACATCGTGGAGTTCTTGGTGCGGGCCGGTTCAGCCGTCACGCGCAAGACCATTGGGCAGCTGCCCATGCCCATTGATGCCGTCATTTGCGGAGTCACTCGCGACGGCGAAAGTTTCATCGCCACCGACGACTTCCAAATCGAGCCCGACGACCAGGTTGTCGTTTTGGCCCTACCCAACGGCATCCCGGCAGTTGAACGCTTGTTCCATTAAGAAAAAGGTAGAACAAAACTTGCAAAACAATGATGAAACCTAAAGAAAAGCGTGTGGCGGCACGCAACCGCGTTGCCGCCGGAAAGCAAGCCGGTTGGCTGCTTTCCTTTGCTTTAAAAAAGTTTTGATGGTTTTGCAGGTTTTGTGACAAAAAACAATCAATGAAATGGAAAACTAAAATAAACCACCCCTTGGTCCTCAGGATTGAAGGCTTCCTGTTGCTCATCGAAGGCTTCTTCATGCTGACCGTGCTTCCCGCCACCTATCTCTATCGCGGGTTGCATGCTTTCAGTATGCCTTTCTCGGCCCTCATCACCCTGCTTACAGGCTTCATTTTGCTCATCGCCACACGCAAGCATCGCGACGACAAAACCAGTCAGCGCGACGGCGTCTACATCGTTTGCATCTCGTGGCTCGTCATCTCGTTTTTCGGTGCCATGCCCTACCTGCTCAGCAAGAGCGTGCCCAACTTCACCGATGGCTTCTTCGAGGCTTTGTCGGGCTTCACCACCACCGGTGCCACCATCCTCACCAACATCGAGTCGGTGCCCAAGGACATCCTGCTTTGGCGCAGCATGACGCAATGGATTGGTGGTCTGGCCATCATCGTGTTCACCATCGCCATCCTGCCCTTCCTGAGCATGAGCGGAATGCAGCTCTTCGTGGCCGAAATCAACGGCATCAACTATGACAAACTGCACCCACGCGTCATGCACACCGTGAAACGCATCTGGGGATTGTATCTGTTTTTCACCCTTTTGGAGACCTTTTTGCTCTACCTTGGCGACATGGACCTCTTCGATGCCCTCTGCCATTCGCTGACCACCATCAGCTCGGGCGGCTTCTCGACCCGAACGGCAAGCATCGGGGCCTATTCCAACTACTCGCAGGTGGTGGTCACCGTCTTCATGGTGCTGTCGGGCTGCAATTTCTCGCTGCTCCTGCTTTCGCTGAGTTGGCGGTCGTTTGCCATCCTGAAAAACCAGGAGTTCCGCACATTCCTGCTCTATACCTTGTTCTTAGGAATAGGCATCGGGCTGGTATTGCTCTTTGCCCGTCACCTGAGCTTTGGCAGCGCCTTCCGCCAGTCGTTCTTCAGCGTCATCTCCGCCTTCACCACCACGGGGTTCTTCGTGAGCGACTACACGCAATGGCCTACGTTCCTGAGCATCATCCTCTTCCTGCTAATGTTCATCGGCGCCAGCTCTGGCTCCACCTCTGGCGGCATCAAGATTTTCCGGCACCTGATTTTCCTCAACAACTCTTTCCTCGAACTGAAGCGCATCATCCACCCCAACGCCGTGCTGCCCGTGAAAGTCAACGGGAAATCCATCTCGACGGGTGGCGTCTACAAAAACATCACCTTTATTGTCATCTATTTTTTGGTGTTCGTCGTTGGCGCCATCATCCTGCTCGCCACGGGCATCGACTTCAACACGGCCATCGGCGCATCGGTGGCCACTTTGAGCAACGTCGGCACCGGCATCGGAAGCGTAGGTCCCGGAGGTTCCTATGTGTTGTTCCCGCTCGGCACCAAGTGGGTGCTCATGCTATTGATGCTCTTAGGCAGGGTCGAGCTGTTCTCGCTCATCACCTTGTTTTCGCGCAGTTTTTGGAGGAATTGATTTTTGGCGATCTTTTTCGGGAACAATTCATCTTTTTACTATTTTTGCCTGCACAAATCTTTACCAGCATGAAAAAAACACTTCTCTCTGCGCTCTTGCTGCTTTGCGTGAGCGCCTTCGCCCAAAAGCAATACACCCTGCAATCGCCCGATGGAAAAATCACCGTCACCGTTGAGGCAGACGAACAATTGACTTATGCCGTCACACACGGAAAAACCTGTGTCTTAGCCCCTTCGGCCATCGGAATGACACTTAATGATGGTGCGCAGTTGGGCCAAAAACCCGTTGTGAAAAACGCCAAAACGCATTCGGTCAGCCAATCGGTGAAGACGCAGCTCTACAAACGAGCTGAAATCCCTGAGGTCTATAACGAGCTGACACTTACCTTGAAAGGCAACTATAAAGCCATCTTCCGTGCCTACGACGAAGGCGTGGCCTACCGCTTCGAGACGGATTTTCGCAAGCCCATCATCATCGAAAGCGAGACCGCAGATTTCAACTTCGATGCAGACTATCAAGGCGTTATCCCATACGTCCTGCGCCGTGCCGGACAAGAAGGCGACCTCATCAGCCAGCAGTTCTACAACTCGTTTGAGAACACCTACACCCACACCAACCTGAGCCAGATGGACCCTGAAAAATTGGCCTTCCTGCCTTTGTTGGTCGAACTCAACGATGGCAAGAAAGCTGTCATCACCGAGGCCGATTTGGAGGACTTCCCCGGTTTATATTTGAGAAACAAAGACGGCAAAAACACGCTCTCGGCAGTCCATGCGCCCTACCCCAAGACCCGCGAGCAAGGTGGCCACAACAACCTGCAATGGCTGGTGAAAGAGCGCGAAAACTACATTGCCAAGGTTCAAGGCAAACGTGCTTTCCCGTGGCGTTGCATCGTCATTTCTGAAAACGACAAAGAGCTGGCCGACAGCGACTTGGTTTATCTTTTGGCCTCGCCTTCGCGCATCGAGGACGATTCGTGGATCCAACCCGGCAAGGTGGCTTGGGACTGGTGGAACGCTTGGAACATCTATGGTGTCGACTTCAAGGCGGGCATCAACAACGACACCTATAAATATTACATCGACTTCGCCTCGCAATATGGTATCGAATATGTCATTTTGGACGAAGGCTGGGCCGTCAACAAGCAGGCCGACCTCTTCCAGGTGGTGCCCGAAATCGACATCCAGGAACTGGTGGACTATGGCGCCGAACGCAACGTGGGCATCGTGCTTTGGGTGGGTTATGCCGCCATCGACAAAGACATGGATAACGTGTGCCAATACTATTCCGACATGGGCGTGAAAGGCTTCAAGGTCGACTTCATGGACGGCGACGACCAGATGATTGTCGACTTCTATTACCGCATGGCCGAAACAGCAGCCAAATACCAACTTTTCGTTGATTTCCACGGTGCTTACAAGCCTACGGGACTGCATCGCACCTATCCCAACGTGCTCAACCACGAAGGCGTTTACGGCCTAGAACAAGCCAAGTGGGACAACAAAAGCGACTTCGTACTGAACGAAGTCACCATCCCCTTCATCCGCATGGTGGCTGGACCGATGGACTACACCCAAGGCGCGATGCGTAATGCCCAAAAGAACAACTTTGCCGCCGTCTACACCGAAGCCATGAGCCAAGGCACGCGATGCCGTCAATTGGCTGAATACGTGATTTTTGAATCGCCGTTCAACATGCTTTGCGACAGCCCGAGCAACTACCTGAACGAAGACGAATGCACCCAGTTCATCGCTACTGTGCCTACCGTTTGGGACGAGACGGTCGTCTTAGACGGAAAGGTGGGTGAATACTTGGTTATCGCCCGCCGAAAAGACTTCCGCTGGTATGTGGGTGCCATCACCAACTGGGAGGAGCGCGACCTTTATCTTGACCTCTCGGTACTGCCTAATTTTGGCGCCAAGTCGGGGCGTATCTTCCGCGACGGCCCTAACGCCAACCGCGCCGCCCGCGACTATGTGGCCGAACAAATCCAGGTGATGGGCAACAAAGTGAAAGTGCACCTCGCCAAAGGCGGTGGCGCTGTGATGGTCTTCTGAATTTTGAATCTTAAATTTTAAATCTTTGAATCTTAAATCTTTAAATACCCATCGTTTCCTCGCTTTCGATTGCGGCGCCACCAGCGGGAGGGCCATCCTCGGCACCTTCAAGGACGACGGCTTCACGATGGAGGAAGTCTATCGTTTCCCGAATCAAACCCTCGAAATCGGTGGGAAATACTACTGGAACGTCTACAGCATCTACGAGCATTTCCTCAAATGCCTGACCGACTTAGGCAAACGTCACATTCCATTGGATTCCATCGGTATCGACACTTGGGGCGTCGACTTCGGCTGTATCGGGCACGACGGCACTTTGCTCGGCCTGCCCCGCGCCTACCGCGACCCTTACACCGAAGGCATCCCTGAGAAGTTCTACAAAATCGTCCCGCACGATGAGCTTTACGCCTTGACGGGCATCCAAATCATGAATTTCAACACGGTGTTCCAGATGTTCGCACAAGCCGAGGAAGGCAGCGTGGCCTACCAACACGCCAAGCGCATCCTCTTCATGCCCGACCTGCTGTCGTATATGCTGACGCGCGGCAAGGTGTGCGAAAGCACCATCGCCTCCACCTCGGGATTGGTGAACCCGAAAACGCAACAGTTTGAGCCGTCGCTGATGGCGGCGGTAGGCTTACGGCAAGACCAACTGCCCGACCGAGTGCAAGCTGGCGAAACTGTGGGCAGGTTGCGCTACAACATCGCAAAAGACACTGGTTTGGGCGAGGTCCCCGTGGTGGCCGTGGCAGGTCACGACACGGCTTCGGCCATTGTTGCCGTTCCCGCTGAAAACGAGCACTTTGCCTATCTCAGCAGCGGCACTTGGAGCCTGATGGGCATCGAAGTAAATGAACCCATCATCAACGAAAAGTCCGCAAGGCTCAACTTCACCAACGAAGGCGGCATTGAAGGCACCACGCGCTTCCTGAAGAACATCACGGGGATGTGGCTCATGGAGCAATGCCGCAAGAAATGGATGGCACAAGGCAAGGATTACACCTATGCCCAAATGACCGAGATGGCCGCCTCGGCGAAAGCCTACGCAGGCCGCATCAATCCCGACGACCCGCGCTTTGCCAATCCTGCCGACATGGAAGCGGAAATCAAGAACGCCGTGGCCGACAATGGTTTTGCCGTTCCTGCCAGCGATGCAGAGCTGCTCAGCTGCATCTACCACAGCCTCGCCGAGCGTTACAAGGAAGTGCTTGACATGCTGCAAGAAATGGCACCGTTCAGAATTGAGAAGCTGCACATCATCGGCGGCGGCTCGGCCAACGCCTTGCTCAATCAATGGACCGCCGATGCCATCGGGATGCCCGTGATGGCTGGTCCCACCGAAGCCACCGCAATCGGCAACCTGATGGTACAAGCCAAAGCCGCAGGATTGGTCAGCGACCGCTGGGCGATGCGCAAGATCATAACACATAATATTGAAACAAAAACATACACCCCAGCCCCGTAGGGGCGACACATCAATAAGCAGGCGACGTGAGTCCCTGCTATTAACAAAGCAACAGCTATATCACCAGACGACATGAGTCCCTGCTCTAAAAACAGCAAAATATGAACACACAAAACCTCCAAAAATCCTACGAACTGGCCCGCGAGCGCTACGCCGCCCTCGGCATCGACACCGACAAGGCCATTGAGACCCTCGAAAAGACCCCCATCTCGCTGCACTGCTGGCAGACCGACGACGTACTCGGCTTCGAGAGCAACGCCGGCCTCTCGGGCGGCATACAAACCACGGGCAACTATCCAGGTCGCGCCCGCACTATCGACGAGGTGCGCAAGGACCTCGAATTTGTGAAGTCGTTATTAGCGGGCACACAGCGCGTCAACCTGCACGAAATCTATGGCGACTTCGGCGGCAAGTTCGTCGACCGCGACCAAGTGGGCGTCGAACATTTTCAGAGTTGGATCGATTGGGCCAAGTCGGTCAAGATGAACCTTGATTTCAACAGCACCTCGTTCGGTCATCCTAAGAGCGGGGATTTGAGCCTGGCCAATCCCGACCCCGAAATCCGTAGTTTCTGGATTGAGCACACCAAACGCTGCCGCCGCATCGCCGACGCGATGGGCAAGGCCCAAGGCGACCCGTGCATCATGAACATCTGGGTGCACGACGGCCTGAAGGACATCACCGTGGAGCGCAAGCGCTATCGCGAGATTTTGGCCGCTTCGTTGGATGAGGTTTTGGCTGAACCGCTGCCCGACATGAAATCGTGCGTCGAGGCCAAGCTCTTCGGCATCGGGTTGGAGAGTTTCACCGTCGGCTCGATGGACTTCTACGAAGGCTACTGCGCCACGCGCAAGGTCATCTACACGCTCGACACGGGTCACTACGAGCCTACCGAGAATGTGGCCGACAAGGTCTCGTCGTTGCTCCTCTATGTGCCTGAGCTGATGCTTCACGTCAGCCGTCCCATCCGTTGGGACTCCGACCACGTGACCATCATGAACGACCAGACTTTGGACCTGTTCAAGGAAATCGTCCGCGCCGAAGCCCTCAACCGCGCCCACATCGGCCTCGACTACTTCGACGCTTCCATTAACAGAATAGGTGCCTACGTCATCGGCACCCGCGCCACGCAGAAATGCCTGCTGCAAGCCCTGCTTGAGCCACTCGACATGCTCCGCAAGTACGAAGACAACGGCCAAGGCTTCGAGCGTCTGGCTTTGCTGGAAGAGATGAAGTCGCTGCCCTTCGGTGCCGTCTACGACTACTTCAATTTGAAGAACAACGTGCCAGTGGGCGAGGACTTCATTGGCTGCATTCAGCAGTATGAGAAAGAGGTAACATCAAAGAGATAGGACTATGAACAAAGGAAGTCTAAAAAGCACCATCGCCGTCTCATTGACGAACTACTTGGACGCTGGTGCCATCGTCGCAGGTGCCAGCGGCTTAACGCTATGGCAGAAATACCTTGGCCTCACCGAGGTGCATCTCGGCTGGCTCAACTTCATCAGTGCCAACTGCTTGGGTGCCGCCATCGGTGCCATCATCGGCGGTTTCTTGGCCGACAAATACGGGCGCAAGTTCATCTACACCTACAATCTTTTGGTGTACATGCTTGGCGTACTGCTCATCATGCTGTCCACCAACTTCCCGATGCTTCTCGCAGGATTTTTGGTGACGGGCATCTCGGTCGGCATCGGTGTGCCCGCCTCGTGGACCTACATCTCCGAAAGCTCGGAGACCAACAACCGTGGCCGCAACATTTGCATCTCGCAGATGTCGTGGGGCTTCGGTCCGATGATTATCCTGCTTTTGGGCATGTTCTTCGCCCCCGACGGTTACCTGTTCGGCTGGGTGGAACGCATCGCCCATGCCATTGGTGGTGCCGACCTGCCGCAGGAGGCCGTCAATGTGTTCAGCTCGCGCATCGTGTTCTTCTCGCTATTAGTCGTGGCCTTCATCGCTTGGAACATGCAGCGCAAACTCGAAGAAAGCAGCGAGTGGAAGGAAAGTCAAGCCACGGCCAAAGCCAAAGGCGAAGACACCGGACTTTGGCACGCCTTCAAGGTGTTGTTCTCCAACCGAACCGCCATCAAGACCGCGTGTTTCTTGGCCGTCATCTACCTCACTTGGAACCTCGTGGCCTCCGTTTTGGGCTTCTTCCAACCCCACATCTACGAGACCGCAGGCGGCATCAGCAACGAGCAAGCCAACTGGATGAACTGCATCCAATGGGCCATCATCGTGGGTGTCACCTTCATCACCTCGACGTTTATCGACAAGGTCAGCCATAAGTTGGTCTATATCTTGGGCCTGCTCTTCGCCCTCGGTGCGTGGGTCGTCATCGTCGCTTTTGGCGTGAACGGCACCGCTTCATTGTGGCTTTTCACCATCCTTTGGGGCATCGAAGGCGGTATGTCGGTGCAGATTTTCTACGCCCTTTGGGGTTCGGAGCTATTCCAGGCCAAATTCCGCGCCGGCGCACAGGGACTGATGTTCTTCGTGGTGAGAGGTCTCTCAGCCTTGTGGGGACTCGTCTTCACCTTCATCTATGGCGAAAACGGCGAAGGCTTCACCGTGGCCGCCTGGTGCATGATTGGGCTGCTGCTCATCTCGTTGGTTGTGGGCGTCATTGGTTGCCCCAACACCCGAGGCAAGTCGCTCGCACAGATTACCAAAGAAAGGTATGGAGAAAACTATTGAAACATGGAAAGCATCCTAAACAACAACACCGAACTGAAACAGCGCATCGACCAAGTGGCCGAGGTGGCTGGCTATCTCTGGCAAAAAGGCTGGGCCGAGCGCAACGGCGGCAATATCGTCGTCAACGTCACCGATCAACTTTCAACTCTAAACTACTCTCAACTCTCAACTCTCAACTCTCAACTCCCAATCGGCACCACCCTCCCCCACCTCAAAGGCTGCTATTTCTTCTGCAAAGGCACCAACCGCCGTATGCGCGACCTCGCCCGTTGGCCCATGGACAACGGCTCCGTCATCCGCATCACCGACGACTGCGCCCACTACGAAATCATCGCCGACAAGCCCGTGAAGCCTACTTCAGAACTGCCTTCTCACCTCAGCGTACACAACTATCTGATTTCCAATGGTTCGCATTACAAAGCCTCGCTCCATACCCACCCCATTGAACTCGTGGCCATGACGCATCACCGTCCGTTTTTGGAGAAGGACGTGCTGACCAAAATCCTTTGGTCGATGATACCCGAAACGCGGGCTTTCTGTCCGAAAGGTTTAGGTATTGTGCCTTATCTGTTGCCGTCGAGCGTCGAACTCGGCGAAGCCACCATAAAAACCATCAATGCGGGCTACGACGTGGTGATGTGGGAAAAGCACGGCGTGTTTGCCGTCGATGTCGACATCATGTCGGCCTTCGACCAAGTGGATGTGCTCAACAAGGCCGCGCAAATCTACATGAGCGCACGCAACATGGGCTTCGTGCCTGAAGGCATGAGCGAGGCGCAGATGAAGGAACTGGCAGACGTGTTTGGACTTTGATTCAGTTCGGTCGGATTTGTAATCTGCATCAATATGTAAACAATTAAAAATCAAGCCATAATGAAAAACAAGCATTTTACTTTACTTACTCTCGCAGCCCTCGCCATCATCCTCTTCGGCTGCAACAATGAGCCTCAGAAAGAGACCAAACAAGAAACCTCAGAACCAGAGATCTACGCCTCCCACAAACCCTACACACGTTGGTGGTGGTTCTCGTCGGAAATTGACAACAAGGACGTGAAAGACCAACTCGTTTGGCTGCGCGACCACGGCTTCGGCGGCGTGGAAATCGCGTGGATCTACCCGATGGGCTTGGACTCCACCACCGTCCATCCCGAATTCCTCTCGCCCGAATGGGCCTCTCACGTCAACTTCGCCAAACGCACTGCCGACTCGCTCGGCCTCGGCTGCGACTTCACCTATGGCACCCTCTGGCCCTTCAGCGATGCCAACCTGCCTGCCAACGACCAAACACGCACCTATTTCGAAAACGATGACTGCCTTGCGGGAAAGTCGGTGGAATCGGCTAATCGTGGCTACACCTGGGACTTCCCCCGCGAAGCCCGCATCCTCAACCATCTTGACAAAGACGCTTTCTATCGCTATGCCGATAAGATGAACAAGGGACTTGCCGAAGCCTACAAAGGCAGCAAGTCGGGCGTGTTCGTCGACTCGTGGGAAGTGGAAACCCAATACGCCTGGACACCAGGTTTTGGCGAAACCTTCATGCAAGAGCATGGCTACGACATCACGCCATACATGGAAAATCGGACCCTTTTGGATGAAGAGAACGCTGATGTGTTCTACGACTATATGCACACGCTGTCGGGCTATGTGTTGAACGAATTCTATCAACCGTTTGCCAACAATGCCACCAAGGTCGGGGCCTTCTCGCGTGCCCAGTGCGGCGGAGCCCCCACCGACCTGCTGACGGCCTTCACCCTCGTCGACGTGCCCGAAACCGAAGCCATCCTCTACGAGCCTTGCTTCAGCAAGATTGCGGCCTCGGCAGCCACCCTCGCCGACAAGCCTGCCGTCACCGCCGAGACCTTCACCTGCGCCTACGGTTGGACCAGCCTGCGCTACAAGAACGGTCGCGGCCAAAGCCCCCACCAAGGTCGCGAGCAAATCGCCGATCTCAAGCTCATCTGTGATGCGCTTTTCGCCAATGGCACCAACCAAATCATCTGGCACGGCTTCCCATATAATAAGGTGGGCGACACGACGAACCACTTCTACACCACCTGCCAAATCAGCACAAACGAAGATAATAATTTGACTGGCAATGATTTGACCGATTTCAACAACTATATGACCAAGGTCTCCGAATATATGCGTAAAGGCAAGAACTATAGCGATTTGGCCGTTTATATGCCTCTTGAGGACGCTTGGATGGGCGGCACCTATCCCGACTCGGTGCGCAAGGTGAAGGCCTTCTTCTGGGGCGAGTACGAGATGCGCTTCATCAACACGCCGGAGGAATTTAAGGGGATGCAGCCTATTTGGGTGAACGAACATTTCCTGAAATCGGCCAAATTCGAGAACGGCATTTTGCACTGTGGCGAGGCCGACTTCAAGGCCTTGTATTGCGACGTGGAATACATGGAAATGAGCGCGTTGCAGGAAATCATTCGTCTGGCTGAGGCCGGTTTGCCCGTCATCGTCAAACGTATGCCCAAGGAACCTGGTAAGGTGAAACATGCTGAATATGAAAATCTTATCGAACAACTTGTACGGCTGCCACAGTGTGACAGCCCTACAACCTCTGACCTCAAACCACTGATTGAAGGCGAAAACCTCCCCGATTTCTGGATCCGCGAGGACAACGACACCTATTATATATTTGTCGCCAACCCGATGACCCAGACCATCGAATATCCTTTGGACTACTGCTATGCCTTCACCGACCAAGGCGCAACCCGTCAAATCACCGTCAACCATCATGGAAAGACTGAGGCTTATACATTGAATTTCAAGCCAATGGAATCCATCATGCTGAAAGTCGACACCAACGGCATCGAACAAATCGACTTGGGATTTGAACCCAAAAGAATGCGCGAACAATAATTTTCTTACTTTTGCGAAAACAAAATGAATAGCTCTATGAAACACATTGCCTTTATCTTTTTGGCATTCCTTGCCCTCGCGTCGTGCACCAACGACACGCTCAACGTCAGCATCACCAACGCGAATGTGGAACAACAAGTGCGCCCGATGCCTTTGGCCACGGCCACACCACGTTTCAGCTGGAACTTTGAGGCCACAGATGCCAAGGATGTAGTCCAACAAGACTACCGTATCATCGTGGCCTCGACCGCCGAAAACGCCAAAAACAACGTTGGCGACCTTTGGGACTCGGGCGTGACGGAATCGAGCCAAATGCTTTACGTTCCTTACGGTGGCAAACCACTCCAAAGTCGCGACAAGGCTTTCTGGAAAGTCATTGCCACTGTATCTAATGGGGACGCAAAATCCAAAGTGGAAAGCGAAGTCAAGTCGTTTGAAATCAGCCTGTTGAACCAAGACGACTGGCAAGCGAAATGGATTGGCCATGAGTTTGACGACGACGTTTTGGTGGGCAAGACCCGCATAGCGGCGCGTTATCTGCGCAAGGAGTTCAACCTTAAAGACGGCATCGCATCGGCAAGGCTTTACGTCAGCGGTATGGGCGTCTATAGTGCCTACCTCAACGGTACCGAAGTCGCACCCGACGAGCTGCTGAAGCCCACGCTTTCGTGGTACTCGAAGCGCGTCTATTTCAACACCTACGACGTGACCGACCAACTGCAAAACGGCAACAACGCCATCGGCATTATCCTTGAAGGCGGTCGCTACACGGCCATCCGCCACAATGCCGAAAACCCCAATTGGGACGGCACCGAACACGTGTTTGCCTTTGGCACGCCGCGACTGCTGCTCCAACTTGAAGTGACCTACAACGACGGCCAAAAAGAGACCATCGTCAGCGACGACAGCTGGAAAATCACCAACCGTGGCCCCATCCGCACCGCCAACGAATGGGACGGCGAAACCTACGACGAGAATTTTGACCTCGGCGACTGGAACAAAGCCAAATACGATGACTCTGAATGGCTCCAAGCCGAACTCGTGGACGCTCCCGAAGGCGAACTTTCGGCCCAACCCAACCCCAACATCACCGTGATGGAGAAACTGAAACCCGTCGGCATGTTCCAAAAAGGCGGCAAATGGTACTTGGACATGGGCCAAAACATGGTCGGCCTCATCGACATGAAAGTGCGCGGACAACAACCCGGCGACACCATCACACTCCGTTTCGCCGAACTGCTGACCACCGACAGCACCCTCTACACCGCCAACCTCCGCAGCTCCGAGAACATTGACCATTATGTCATTGCGAAGAGGAACGACGAAGCAATCCATTGGCATCCCATGTTCGTCTACCACGGCTTCCGTTACGTTGAAATCTCTGGCCTGCGCGAAACGCCCACCATGGACGACTTCGAAGGCTGGGTGATTTATGACGAAATGCCAGTGACGGGTTCGTTTGAGACCTCCAACGAGATCATCAACGCGGTCTACAAAAACGCCTACTGGGGCATCCGTGGCAACTACCGCTCGATGCCCACCGACTGCCCGCAACGCGACGAGCGCATGGGCTGGACTGGCGACCGCACCACGGGCAACTACGGTGAATCGTACATCTTCGGCAACCACCAACTCTACGCCAAGTGGCTCACCGACGGCGACGACAGCCAAAAGGAAAACGGATCGTTGGCCAACGTCATCCCGCCTTATTGGCGCGGCTACACCGACAACATGACCTGGCCGGGCGCCATGGTGACCGTGACGGATATGCTTTACACCCGCTTCGGCGACATGGAACCTATCCGCCAGCACTACGACGCTTGGAAGAAGTGGATCGTCCACATGAAGGACGACTACATGCGAGGCGGCCTCATGCCCAAAGACACCTATGGCGACTGGTGCATGCCGCCCGAGAGTCTCGAACTCATCCACTCCAAAGACCCCAACCGCATCACCGAGGCAACGGTCATCTCTACGCCATTCTATTGCTACCTCTGCGGCAAGATGGCCAAGTTTGCCGAAATCCTTGGCAAGCCCGAAGACGTCGACTTCTTCAACCAAGAAATCACCACCTCGACCATTGCCTTCAACGACAAATATTTCAACCGCGTGACGGGTGTCTACGCCAACAACACAGTGACGGCCAACATCTTGCCTTTGTGGTTTGGTATGGTACCTAAGGGATTGGAAGACAAGGTGATGGAAAGCATCATCGACAAGACGATGAACGAATGTGGTGGCCATGTGTCGACGGGCGTCATCGGCATCCAGCAGCTGATGCGCTGCCTGACCGAATACGGCCATGGCGACCTCGCCCTGAAGATTGCCAGCAACGACACTTATCCTAGTTGGGGCTACATGGTGCGCAGCGGTGCCACCACCATCTGGGAACTCTGGAACGGCAACACCGCCGACCCCGCCATGAACTCGGGCAACCACGTGATGCTCCTCGGCGACCTCATCCTTTGGGAATACGAATACCTCGCTGGCATCCGTGCCATGGAGCCAGGCTACAGCAAGATCCAACTCAAGCCCTATCCCATCGAGGGATTGGATTTCGTGAATTGCGCCTACAACTCCATCTCGGGCCGCATCGAAAGTTCATGGAAGCGTAATGGCAACCACTTCGAGTGGGACTTCACCATCCCTGCCAACACCACGGCTGAAGTATGCCTGCCCACGGCAAATGGTTACGAGATAAAGACTTACGGCAGTGGTAAATACCATTTGTCGTCAGAACTATATTTTGCTAACTATCAACACACCAAATCTCCCGCCTATGTCATTCCTGAATGGAATCTATTGGCGGGAGATTTTTCATGAACTGGTTATTCAGCGGTCTGTGCAATTGGCTGAGTGCCAAACCAAGCGTTCAAGGTCTCCTCGACCTTGGCGTTGATTTCGGGTGTAATCTTGTTTTGCACCTTCTTGATGACGTAAACCACGGCGAGTCCTTCGTCGAGGGCGCCAAGGATTTTGTGCGCCTTGAACGAAATCAAACTGAACGGCATGACGGTGTAGAGGATGGCTCCCACAATGAGGGCTTTCTCGATGGTTGTCGTCTCACCCATGGTCAGCACATAATAGAGCTGAAGCAAGGGCTTGGTGGCCAAACGGCCTGCCTTTTTGGCATAGTTGCCGATCTTCCCGAACACATCGGTCGACTTGGCTTTCCAATCGACGCTTTTCAGCTTTTCCAATTGCTTGTTGATGTCCTTGCCTGCAATGACATAGGCCAAAACGGTGATGCAGATAATGGAGATGATCATAGAGGTTCGTGTTTTACATTATTATTAACTCACTTACTTGTCAAATATTGTTCCAATTGTCGGAGTGTCATAGCTTCACGCGGTCAGGGTTCTCGGCGATGAACTGGCTCCAGTCGGGGCGGCGATGCGCCTTGGCTTTCTCGGTGGTGTGTTTGGTGTAGTTCACGTCGCGGCCCTTGCTGATGCTGTGGCACACGGCGGCGGCCACGGCATCGGTAGCATCAAAAAACTGCGGGTCTTGGTCGGTCTTGAGGATGAAGTGCACCATCTTGGCCACCTGTTCCTTCGAGGCGTTTCCGTTGCCCGTGATGTTCTGCTTGATGGTCTTGGGCGAGTATTCGAAAATCGGGATGTCGCGATAGAGCGCAGCAGCCATGGCCACCCCTTGGGCACGACCGAGTTTCAGCATCGACTGCACGTTTTTGCCGAAAAACGGCGCCTCAATGGCCAATTCGTCGGGATGGTATTCGTTGATGATTTCCAGCACACGCTCGAAAATCTTCTTCAGCTTGAGAGCTTGGTTTTCCAGCTTTTTCAAATTAATAACTCCCATAGTGAGGAGTTCCATCTGTTTACCCTGCTCACGGATGACACCGTAGCCCATCACCATGGTGCCTGGGTCGATGCCTAATATGATTTTTTCGGAGTCCATTTTTTTACTTTGCCGCAAAAATAATCATTTTTCGATTATCCAAACAACTCATCTCCTAACTCATAAACCGAAGCCATGGAAATAATCTAAATCTTAAAACTATTGAAATCAAAAGTTTACAAAATAATATCACTTTTTTTGCGAATATTCAACCAAAAATCCTACTTTTGCACTATGGTACACATTGACGGAATTAAAGACAAAATGATTGCCAATAATCTGACTCCTTTCAGATTTACGCATCCAGGGGAGATTATCAAAGACGAATTGGAAGACCGTGGCATTTCGCAGCGCGAGTTTGCCCAAAATGTGGGTATGTCTTATTCCGTGCTCAACGAACTGCTCAATGCCCACCGTCCCCTCACCACCAACACGGCGCTACTTTTTGAGGCGGCTCTCGATCTGCCCGCCGAATTGCTGATGCGCATCCAGACCAAATACAACCTTCAAACTGCCCGAAAAGATAAGGATGTTATCCGTTGGATGGCGAAAATTCGGAATGCGGCGGCGGTGTTTTGATGTGTTTTATAATACAATTACTTGAAAAACTGGGTATTGTATTGCAAATACAACGAAACGAATTTTCAAGGATTGTAATAAATGGTATATCCTTCACCTTCAAAGACCAGTTCGCCATTAGTATCATATAATAGTTGTTTAAAAGTGCATTTGTTACCATCATAAACATATTCTTTGTATTCTTCTCTCAACACACCATTCCAATATTCTTGTTTTCCAACGGGCTTTTTATCCTCATATTGATAAAATGTTTCAGTAGTAATTCCATTATCCACATTATTACTTATCGGCTTAGAGATATAATGAGTAATTCTCTGATATGTATCATCAAGATACGTGTATGATTGCCCATATATGCTATTTAAAATGCCAGTTTCTGTATCATAGATATATGTTGAATAACTACAATTCAAGCCATCCCAACGAACATCTTTAGTTTCTTGCCATAATACTCCTAATGAATATCTTCTTATTCCAACACATTTCTTCCCATCGTATTCATAAAAAACCTGACTTGTAATTCCTTCATTTGTTTTTGTTTCTCCATACTTCGGATAAGAATACATATCATCAATAAACTCGTCATACGCTTCAAATTCTGAAGATAGGTTCTTTATGGTATAGGTTCTTGTTAAACCATTGTATACAAAATTATTCCTTCGAGCGCGCAATTCATCATCACGATAGCTTTCATACAATAGCTCTTTGTTTCCATCATAATTATAGATTTTTTTGTATTTCTGAGTACGAATCCCATTGTATTGAAAATATACTTCTTCTAAAGTTCTTGTGAAAGACAAGTCCACTTCAAAATGTTGGGGAGTTTCTGGGTCATTTGTTGGGTCTTTCTTACATCCAGCAACAATGCTTACAAACAAAACGCTTAACAACAACAAAAATCTAACTTTCATAATTGCTATTTTTAATAATCGGACAAAAATAGGCAATTTCTACATTCATAAAGTATATATGGAAAACTTTTTGTTTCAATTGAAGTGTTTTTATAAAATGTTTAATTTTGCTCAAAAAACTCGCACATGAGAAATCCATTGATAAAGTATGCCTATGACGGTGAAACAGGTGAAATGTATGATTCTGACATTCTTTTTGAGACCGCCAAGAGAGGTGCTGAGGCAAGGGAAAAGTATAGTTTAGGATTAATAAAGTATTTCTGTTGCGAATGTGACCAGCTTTTGGGTATTACCATGAATCACTTGGGACATTGTTTTTTCAAACATCATCCAAATCATTCGTATTGTAGATTATCACAAGAAAACTTGTCAATCAACGAAACGACAGAATACAATAATAAGGCAAAGGAAAGTTATAGGCATAAATATTTGAAAAATAGAATCGGAAAACTATTGAAACAAACAAAAGACATTGATGTAAACTCCATATCCATAGATGAGTTCTTTATTAATGATTACGAAGAAAGGAGAAAGCCAGATGTGTATTGTGTATACAAAGGTTACCCTTTGGCGTTTGAAATCCAAATCTCTCCTATGTCTATTGGTGAAATCACTCGCAGAAGTGAGTTCTATAAACGAAATAAAATATATTTGATATGGATAATGGATGAGTTCAACGCATATAAGCAACGAATGTTAGATAAAGATATCAAGTATCGCACCAAATACCAGAATATTTTTCAACTCAACGAGAAAACAACTACTTTGGAACTAAACTGCCATTATAAAAAACCGTTTTTATATTATGAAGATGAAATCAGATGCCGTTGGGAAAACAAGAATCTTTCATTGAACGAATTGCATTTTGACGAAGATTATAATGTGTATTATTTTGATTATCAATCTGAATATAGAAAATTAAATGACATTGTTGAAGAAACTCAATTGAGGAGAGAAGAAAACGAAAAACGAGGCAGAGCTATGACGAAAATAGAGCCAATAATAAGAGATATTCGTTATTGCCATAATTACAATGTTCAAAGTTATAAAAACATTAAAGATGATTTGAAATCGCTTGATGAATATGAAGTTGAGGTTTTTAGAGATGTTTTTCAAAATGAAAACAAGAGATTTGCCAATTTGACAGATTTATTAGACAATGCTTCAGAGTTAGAATCTGCTTATTATCAGTTCGTAGTATCTTCCCCAGAAGTTGGAATTGATTTTGGTCAATTCAAGAAAAAGACATTATTGATGAGCATTCTTGGAAATGATAAATTGCGAATAAGTGTAATTATCGGCTTGTTTCAAAACGGTTACATATTATCGGAACAAGATAAATCCTTTATAAAAGAAACTAAACCAACAAAAGGAGATTATAATTATGAAAAACTAATTTGGATGATTTATTGGTTTAATAAATTGAAAAACAAAGAATTGATTTCGACAATTTGCCTTTACCACAAACAATTGTTTTCTATTCTATCGGCCATAAAAGGTAAAGTCATTGGTCTTCGATGGAAAGAACATGAATTGATACAAGTTGCAAACAATGCTATTGAACATTATGAAAATTGTTGGAATATTATCGAGATAGCTTTTAAAAAGAATGTAAATGTATGGTATAAAATAACACACACTCCATCTTTTGCAAAAAAGCAAAACAAATATGATTTTCACCATGTCACAACAGACCAGAATTTTGAGGCATTATGTAGAGATTTGTTTCCAGAGATTTTTGCCTAATCTATGGAACCTCCTACCCAAACAACTCCGCCCCCAATTCATAAACCGAAGCCACTGGCACAATCTCTATCTTAAATCGCTTGGTATCCAATCCCTTGGCATTGTATTTCGAGACAAAAATCTTCTCGAAACCCAATTTGTCGGCTTCGGCGATGCGGGCTTCGATGCGGGTGACGGCGCGTATTTCGCCCGAAAGGCCCACCTCGGCGGCAAAGGCATAACTTGATGGAATAGGCACGTCGGCATTCGACGAAAGCACGGCGGCGATGACGGCCAAATCAATGGCAGGGTCATCTACACGGAGACCGCCCGCGATGTTCAGGAACACATCTTTTATCGATAGACGGAAACCAGCGCGTTTCTCCAACACAGCCAAGAGCATGTTCATCCTGCGGATGTCGAAGCCCGTGGCGGAGCGTTGTGGGGTGCCATAGGCCGCACTGCTCACCAAGGCTTGCGTCTCGATGAGCATCGGGCGTTGGCCTTCCATGGTGGCGGCGATGGCGATGCCGCTCACCTCCTCGTCGCGTTGCGAGAGCAGGATCTCGCTGGGGTTGGTCACCTCGCGGAGGCCCGTGGCGTTCATCTCAAAGATGCCCAACTCCGAAGCCGACCCGAAGCGGTTCTTGATGGTGCGCAAGATGCGGAAACCATAGTGGCGGTCGCCCTCAAACTGAAGCACCGTGTCAACAATGTGCTCCAAAATCTTCGGTCCGGCGATGCTACCGTCCTTGGTGATGTGTCCGATGAGGAACACCGGCACTTGGTATGCTTTGGCGATCTTGTTCATCTCGGCTGCCGTCTCGCGAATTTGCGAAAGGCTGCCCGCCGTGGCATCGACGAAAGGCGATTCCAACGTTTGTATGGAGTCGACAATGACAATGTCGGGCTGAACGTTCTTGAAGTGCTTCAGGATTTCCTGCGTGTTGGTCTTGGTCAGGATGAAGCAATCGGTGTTGTGGATGCCGATGCGCTCGGCCCGCATCTTGATTTGGGTCTGGCTTTCCTCGCCCGAGATGTAAAGTATCTTTCGGCCAGCCAGTTGCAAAGCCGTCTGCAAGAGCAATGTCGACTTGCCGATGCCGGGTTCGCCGCCCACGAGAGTCAACGAGCCGAGCACAAGACCGCCACCAAGCACGCGGTTGAGTTCATCGTAAGGCAAAACGATGCGTTGCTCCTTGGCATTGGTGATTTCGTTGATGGGTACGGGCAAGCCTTTGTCCATCTCCAAGCCAACGGTCTTTTTCACTGATTTGGAGTCTTTTCCCGTCACTACGGTTTCTTCGACGCAGGTGTTCCACGCGCCACAGGCGGGGCATTTCCCGAACCATTTCGGCGACTCGTTTCCGCATTCCTTGCAGAAAAAGGCGGTTTTCTCTTTTGCTGGCATAATGATTTGCTTTCTCGTCGCTTCGCGTCATTGCGAGGAAGGCACGACCGAAGCAATCCAGAAAGATAAGTTTGTTTGCTGGATTGCTTCGCTGCGCTCGCATTGACGCAAAGCGTGTCCTTAATATTCCGCAAAATTACGACAAAAATTGCATAACGTCCGAAAATTTAATACTTTTGTGGCCAAATTCACTGTCGATGAAGCATCGTTTACTCACACTGCTCCTTATGGTCTTTACGCTGCCACTCTTTGCCCAACAGGGCGACGTGGTGCTGTGTGAGGGTTTCTTCAACCCATGGCTCGAAGAGGGTTGGGATGCGAAGGGCGACGACTGGGTGGTGTGGTACATCTCCAACACGACCTTCGCCGGTTGCAAGCCGCGAGAGATGCAGATGTATCCCGACTTCAACTTTGAAGGCACCACACGCCTCGTTACGCCCATCGTGGAATTGGAAAAATACGACTTCATCAATTTCCAGTTCAACCACGCCCTCGAAGCCACGCAAGGCGAACTTGACGTCCGCATCGGCATCGGCATCTCAGGAAACGGCGAGGACTGGGAGAGCATTTGGGAGGATACCGTACATGGCAGCATTGAGCAAAGCCAATACCTGCTCACCTTCGACATGGAAGAATGGACCACCAAGTCGCCACAATTCTGCCTCTATTTCACCGGACGCGGCACCTACGTCAACAGTTGGTACATCGACAACGTCATCGTTTATGCGGCCAAGAAAAACAAATACGGTGGCATCGACGACACCGACGAAAACGGCTTTGTGGCCTCCAGATCATCCATCACCACGCTGAAAGGCCCCTCAAAAGGAACGGTCACCCAGTTCTCAAAATTAAGGAAATCCCGTAGCCGCATGGCTCGCGTGGTGGAAGGTCGACAAAAGAAATGGTGGCAATTCTGGAAATAAAGCTACACTCGATTCTATAATTCCTCCGCAAACTTAATATCCTTAACATTAAGTTGCAAGTTGGTCTTGCCTTGCCATGTGTTGTATTCCAGATGGTAGCAGATGCTGAAAGGCTCGCCGCTGTGGATGCGGCTGAAGTAGTCGCCCTTTTGGAAAGCGATGCCCGAAAAGGGTGCAATGCCTTGTGCGGCATCGCCCACTTGCGTCACGGTGAGTTTCAAGTGTTTGTGGCCACCCACAGGGCGCGATCCGCCTGCGTCGACGACATTGTCGGTCCAAAACACTGGCGCCATGTTGCCGGGACCGAAAGGCGCGAACTGGTTGAGGATGCGCATGAACTTGGGCGTGATGTCGCTCAGCTTGATCTTCAGGTCCACCTCCAGTTCGGGCACGAAGTCCTCGTCGATGAGGTGTTCGGCCACATAAGCCTCAAAGCGGCGGCGGAACTCGGGAAGGTTTTCGGGCTTCATCGACAGGCCAGCGGCATACTTATGTCCGCCGAAGTGCTCAAGCAGGTCGGAGCAGTTGTCGATGGCGTCGTAGATGTCGAAGCTCTTGATGGAGCGTGCCGAGCCGGTGATGAGGCCGTTGGCGCGGGTCAGCACGATGGTGGGGCGATAATAATAATCGGTGAGGCGCGAGGCCACGATGCCGATGACGCCACGGTGCCAACGCTCGTTGAAGACGACGGTGCTCTTGGCATCGTGCAGCTGCGGGTCGTCGGCAATCATGCCGAGGGCTTCCTCGGTGATGCGGTTGTCGAACTCGCGGCGCTCGTCGTTGAGGTCGTTGATGGAGGCGGCCAGCTTCTCGGCGTGTTCTTTCTTGTCGGCGATGAGCAGTCGCACCGAGTCGGAGGCCTTGGCGATGCGTCCGGCGGCGTTGATGCGCGGCCCGATGAGGAACACCAAATCGCTGACGGTCAGCTCGCGCGTCAAGGCGTTCTCGCTTTCATCCACCTTGTCTTCGTCGCGACGGTAGATGTTGGCATGTTGCAGGATGGCTTCGATGCCAGGGCGAGGTTTCTTGTTGAGCTGCTTCAGGCCGAAATAGGCCAGCACGCGGTTTTCGCCCGTGATGGGGACGATGTCGGCGGCGATGCTGACGGCCAGCAGGTCGAGCAGCTCGTAGACCTCCTCGATGGTGCCCAAGCCCTTCATGGAGAGAGCCGTAATGAGCTTGAAGCCCACGCCGCAACCCGAAAGCTCGTCGTAGGGATAGTGGCAATCGGGGCGCTTGGCGTCGAGCACGGCAACGGCGTTTGGGATGACGTCGCCGGCGCGGTGATGGTCGCAAATGATGAAGTCGACGCCACGGCTATTGGCGTATTCGATGCGCTCCACGGCCTTGATGCCGCAGTCCAAGGCGATGACCAGCTTGAAGCCGTTATCGGCAGCATAGTCGATGCCTTTGATGGAGATGCCGTAGCCTTCCTCGTAGCGGTCGGGGATGTAGAACTCGATTTTCTTCTTCTTGAAGAATGGTTTCAGATAAGAGTAGACCACCGCCACGGCCGTTGTGCCGTCAACGTCGTAGTCGCCGTAAACCAGCACTTTCTCGCCTTCGCTGATGGCCCGCATCACGCGTTCGACGGCCTTATCCATGTCTTTCATCAGGAAAGGGTCGTGCAGTTGCGAGAGCGACGGGCGGAAGAAAGTTTTGGCCTCTTCGTAGTTCGTAATTCCACGTTGGACAAGCAAAGTGGCAAGGTTCTCGTCGATATTGAGCACCTTGACGATTTCGGCAACCTGCTGTTTGTCAACCGATTGATGTAAAATCCACTTCGTTTCCATTCGCGTAGTTTTGAACTTGTAAAAATAAGTAAAAAACCAATGCGTTCAAGCGGAAAATGAAAATATTTTACTTTCGTTTCATATTCCGCTCAAACACAATTGGTTAAAGTTCAGGCTCCAAGATTGGGGCTTATCGCGGGATTTCGCCCCTCATTCCTTCACCACCTTGTCCGAGAATGTTGTCCCGTCCGTCATGGTGACTTTCATCACGTACTGCCCTGGGGCGAGGCCTTGCAGGCTGAGGCTCTCGAGGCCCGAACCTTGGCTGCGCACGAGGCGGCCTTGCAGGTCGTAAAGCTCGATTTGGGCGGGCTTCACGTCGGGCGAATATTGCAGGCTGAGTTGGTCTTGGGCGGGGTTGGGGTAGAAGGCGTAGGGGCGCACCTCGATGCCGCCTTCTCCAACGAAATCCAATCCTTCATCGGTGAGGAAGAAAAAGAAAATTCCATTTTTTGGTTCGGTTTCCCTTTCACTATAGCCCGTGATATAAACCCCCTTCTCCATTCCGCTTTCATCTTTCAGTATGCCAGAATAGCAGCTCCAATTTGGATTGACTTTAAGTTGATTGGGCTCGTAGCAGTAGCGTTTCCAGACGACATTCAAGTTGTGATTCATTTTCACGGCAGTCATGGGCTGGTCGGATTCCTTGTAAATGAGAAAGAAATCGCCGTCGCTTGTTTTTTGGAAGCACATGACGCGCACATCGGTATCAGGCCCGGGCAAGTCGTTGAAACCCGCCAGAGCCTTTCGTTGCATGGTTCGCAAATCATAGCGTGCCACCGAGGCGCCGCTTTCGTGAAAATCATAATACCAAGCCGAGTCGTAGCTGAACGGTGCGGCCACAAAAACGTCATCGCCATCGGGGATTACGAAAGTGGAACTGGAATTGTGGCTGCCAAACCGAAAGGTTTTCTCAACCTCGATGGGCGATGTATCATTAATCCAGTACACGGTATCCCGAAGCATTTTGTTTATGACGTAGTAGTTTTCCACCTGGAAAATGGAGTCCATGACATAGAAGAAAAGGTTTTCTTCCGAACCTCTTGTCCACTGGTAATACCTTTTCGGCATCGATACAAACTCGTCCATCGTGCGGATGAAATTATGGCTTTCTGGCAACACGGCCTCATGTTTCAGCGTTCCATCGGCACCGATTCTGGCTATGTGGCAAACGCAGTTGAAATTGCCCCATTCGGTATAGTATTTCAAGATCAGGTCGCCTTGGCTGTCCATCATATAGCTGTCGATGTAATCGAAGGCTACCGTGTCGCAAAGGCGAACCACAATGTCCTCTTCAGGATTGATGTGAAGGTCGTCGTCAGGGAAGTGCGAGATGCGCAAGGCCGTGCCGCCAACGCCGTCAGGCTCGATATTGGCCCGCAGGTTGCCTTCGCCTCGCGGGTCTTGGGCGAACAGATACCATGCGGGTGTGGTGTCGGCCACAAACAAAGTATCGGTGATTTGCAAGGTGGTGGGCGATATCTTAATAGAAGGTAAGACCGGCTATAATCGGGGGGATGTGGTTGTCGCCACTAGGAGTTGACACCATAACATTGGCGACAAGGTCGCCGTTGCGCTGTTGCAGAATCTTATTCTCAAACTGCGGGAGCTCGTAGCCAGTATAATGGAAAGGGATAAATTCCATGTGGACTTCTTGGGCTTGAGAAAGAATAGATCCAAGGATAATAACCAAGAATAAAGGCAATCTTTTCATGTGACAGGAATTTTTCTGCAAAGATAAAAGAAAAAAAGCAACATCCAAAACAACACCAAAAAAATGGCATCAATTATAGGAACTATTGGAGAATGGTTTGCAATAGATAACTTTAACATTGTTGTTGGTCGTGTTGTTATCATTCTTTCACCACCTTGTCCGAGAATGTCGTGCCGTCTGTCATGGTGACCTTCATCACGTATTGCCCCGGGGCGAGGCCTTGCAAATTAAAGCTCTCGAGGCCTGAGCCTTGGCTGCGCACGAGGCGGCCTTGCAGGTCGTAAAGCTCGATTTGGGCGGGCTCCACGTCGGGCCCCGTTCCAGCGAATTTGCAATTCGCTGGTGCCGAGTATGGGGATTTGCAATTCCCTTTCGATGGCTGTGGTTCTCATGGCAACAAGGTCTTTTTCAGCAGCAAATATAAGCATTTTTTCGGAAAAACAAGGAAGAATTGTTTTTTTCGCATTGAAAATGCTGATACTCACAGCTCCCGAATTGCAAATTCGGGAGAACGGGGAACGGGGCGCTTCGCTCCGTACCACCGTCGTCCCCACCGCCACCCTGAATTGACAATTCAAAAAGAAAAAAATTGATACTTTAATCACAATAACAACTACCTTTCAGTGTTATAGATGATGTAAACTAAATCTTGTATCACAATGAAAAAACCAGTTTTTATTATCGCGTTACTGTGCGTCATCACTTTGATGACCTCCTGCACAAAAGAACCATCAATCACGCAAGGCGTGTACGGCACTGTAATAGAACGTTACGGTGATTGGATGCCTGGCTCAACCGCCGACCATGGCGAGAGACCTATCGCTTGCGAGGTGTATGTGTACGAATACACCATGCTCTCAGACTTCGGCGACGGTATTTCCGTTAATTATCCTATTGACGCAATGCCAAAGCCGTTTGTGGCCAAGACCACATCAAACGCCAAAGGCTTCTACGAAATCAATCTTGCTCCTGGCACATACTCGATATTTTTATTGGATGACGGGAAACTAAAGGCTGGAAATGGACTCGATGACGTTGGTGGTATCACCCCTGTTACTATCAACTCAGACGAAAAGATTGAACTGCAACTCGTCTTGGACCACGCTGTATATTGAAACCATCAATTGAGTAAAAACCCAAGCCACGCCTAAACAGCGTGGCTCTGTCGTTTATTATGAAGTCACCTTCCCGGGTACGGTGCCTAAAAAAGCCAAGCCCTTAAATAAACTCCTCCCCGCCGCAGCGGGTACTCCGTTTGCCGTTAGGGAACTTGCTTTTTTAGCCACCTCGTGTCCCCCTCTGAAATCGAAGATTCGACGAAGTCAAAGGGGGTGGCCACAGGCCGGGGGAGTCTGCCACCGTCACCCCCGACCAACCACCCATAAAATTTGCATTCGCAAAAAAATTTTATTTGCTCAAATCATAATACGTGCTACCTTTTGCTTATTTTTGCCAACCAAGCACACACTACAATGATAACTTTTAAAGAGTATCGAGAACAAACAAAAGCCACTTCAAAATATCTATTGAAATTTTGTGGCATTCTTTTCTCTGTTTGTTTTAGCCTTATCTACTTATTCGCAGAAGCATTATCGACGCCTTTCTTTAAAAACCTCCTAATGATACTCATTTGTATTTTATTAGGAAATCTATTTGCAGTATTCATTTGGTTATTAGCCGTTTCCTCCTCATTCACAAAAGTAAAGAAGTCGCAAAAGTTTACAAACTAACTCCCCAAAGACATCACTGACTACTACAACATCACCATGATATTTGATAAAAGAGGTGATACAAGATTCAATTATCCAGATTGTAAAATCATTGGATACAAAGACGATTATGCATTTTTACTCGATTGGGAAAAATCGTATGTGCTTCTCACACTATTAAATGATTCAGAACTACTTTGGCTCAAGAAACCCGAACTTGACCAAAAATACAAAAATGAGAACATTGAATTAACAGGGTTTGGTTTAATGCAAAAGTCAAAACGAAAAGAATGGTCTCAAATCTCCCAAACTGAATTGGACAAGCGGATACAGCACCTAATAGAAATAATAAAAGCCGAAGATCCTTCTTATTCAAAAAAGCACTAATGGCGATTAAGCAAGTATCGTAATCTGAGCAACTATCATTGCAGTCGCTATGCTCCTGAGTACCGCCACGTCCCCAACCACAAGCCCTTATTTGAAAGTTCGGAAAGGTGTCGCTCCGCTACCGCTTCGCTTCGTACCACCATCGTCCCCAACCGCCACCCTAAATCAGGAAATGACACTCGCACAAGGCTGTCGAAATAATCCACCGCCTTGAGCAATTCCTCGCGGTTGGTTTGGGGATAGTCGTTTTTGTATAGCAATTCGGCCAAGAGCAATTGGGCGTAATGGCGGTTGAAGGTGGTAGAGACGTAGCGTGCTACATCTGCCCCGCTGTCGCCGTTGTTTTTCGAGACGTTGCACGCAACGTCCCTAAGGCAGGTGTCGAGCCAAGGCATGATGCGCGCCAACGCGCTGTCGGGCCGCGTCCACATCAGGCTGTCGACGGCCTGCAATGCCGAATTGGTATGGGGTAGAGACGCAAAATTTTGCGTCTCTACGGGTCGGTTGCATGCCGAAAACGCCATAATGCACGACAGAAACAATATGCAAAGCCACCGTTTCATGCCCGCAAAATTAGCAAAAAAAAGAAAATCCCATCTGTTGAAATTTTTGTTCAAAAAAATTGCGTTTGCCCCTTGCGTGGTTTCGAGATTTTTGGTAATCTTGCAGTTTTAAATCATCAAAACTTTTGACCCTTGAAAAAAATTAGAACTGCTTTAATATCAGTGTTTTATAAAACAGGCATTGATACCATCGTCGACCTGTTGAAGCAAAACGGAGTGCAGATCTACTCCACCGGCGGCACCTTTGATTTCATCCAGCCGCTCGACCCCACAGTGAAAACCGTGGAATCGCTCACGGGCTACCCCTCCATCTTGGGCGGTCGCGTGAAGACGCTCCACCCCAAAGTGTTTGGCGGCATCTTGGGCCGCACCCAGCTCGATTCGGACCAGAAAGAGATGCAGGAATACGACATCCCGGCCTTCGATCTCGTCATCGTCGACCTCTACCCGTTTGAGGAGACCGTGGCCAGCACCGACGACGCCTCGAAGATCATCGAGAAAATCGACATAGGCGGCATCTCGCTCATCCGCGCCGGCGCGAAAAACTTCAACGACGTGCTCATCGTGCCTTCGCAAAAATATTACGGCGAACTCATCCAGTTGCTGAAAGACCAGAACGGCGAGACCTCTATTGACGACCGCCGCCGTTTTGCCACCTACGCCTTCGGCGTCAGCTCGCACTACGACAGCGCCATCATGAACTGGTTCGCCAAAGACGACGCCAACAAGCCGCTGCGCATCACCGAAGAGCAAGGCACGCCCTTGCGCTATGGCGAGAACCCACACCAAAAGGGCACCTTCTATGGCGACCTCGATGCGATGTTCGAGAAGCTGCACGGCAAGGAGCTGTCGTACAACAACCTGCTCGACCTCGACGCCGGCCTCAACCTCATCCGCGAGTTCAACGGGCCGACATTCGCCATCCTCAAGCACAACAACCCCTGCGGCATTGCCTGCCGCTCGACCGTGAAAGAGGCTTATTTGGCTGCTTTGGCTGGCGACCCCGTGTCGGCCTTCGGCGGCGTGCTGGTGTGCAACCGCCCAATCGACCTTGAGGCTGCCGAGGAAATCAACAAGCTCTTCATCGAAGTTATTGTTGCACCCGAATATGAAAACGGCGTGCTCGACCTGCTCTTCTCGAAGAAGAACCGCGTGGTGCTGCGCCTTAAGGCCGACCAATACAAGCCCCAGACCGTGAAGACCGCCTTGAACGGCTACCTCGTGCAAGACCGCGACCTCCATTCGGAGACGCCTGCCGACTTCAAGGTCATCACCAACCAAGCTCCAACTGCCGACGAGGTGGACGACATGGTGTTTGCCAACAAGATCGTGAAACACAGCCGCAGCAATGCCATCGTGCTCGCCAAGGGCAAGCAGCTCTTTGCCTCGGGCATTGGGCAGACCTCGCGAGTGGACGCATTGCGCCAAGCCATCGAGAAAGCCCGTTCGTTCGACTTCGACCTCAAGGGTGCTGTGCTGGCCTCCGATGCCTTCTTCCCCTTCAAGGACTGCGTCGAGCTGGCCCACGAAGCCGGCATCACCGCCATCGTGCAACCCGGAGGCTCGGTGCGCGACCAAGAATCCATCGACTGCTGCAACGAAAACGGCATCAGCATGGTGTTTACCGGATTTAGACATTTTAGACATTAACGATGATACAGACGTAGCGCGCTACGTCTCTACAACGGACAGACCAACAATTAAACAATTTAACAATCAACGATTAAACAACTCAAAATATGGGAGTACTTTCATTTCTGAACAAGGAAATCGCCATTGACCTCGGTACGGCCAATACGATTATCATATACAACGACAAGGTGGTCGTCGACGAGCCCTCCATCGTCGCCATGCAACGCGACTCGAAGAAGATCATCGCCGTCGGCAAGCGTGCCATGATGATGCACGGCAAGACCCACGAAAACATCAAGACCATCCGCCCGTTGCGCGACGGCGTCATCGCCGACTTCCAAGCCGCCGAATACATGATGCGCGAGATGATCAAGATGATCAATTTCAAGAACACGCTGTTTCCGCCCAGCCTGAAGATGGTCATCTGCATCCCTTCGGGCATCACCGAGGTGGAGGAACGCGCCGTGAAGGATTCGGCAGAGCAAGCCGGTGCCAAGGAAGTGCGCCTGATTCACGAGCCCATGGCGGCAGCCATCGGTATCGGCATCGACGTGCTTGAGCCGACGGGCAACATGATCATCGACATCGGTGGCGGTACCTCCGAAATCGCCGTCATCGCCTTGGGTGGCATCGTCAACAACAAGTCCATCCGCATCGCTGGTGACGACTTCACCGCCGACATTGAGGAATACATGCGCAAGCAACACAACATCATCGTGGGCGAGCGCACCGCCGAACGCATCAAGATCGAAGTCGGAGCCGCCATCCCGCAGCTGGACAACCCGCCCGACGACTACGCCGTGCAAGGCCGCGACATGCTGACGGGTATCCCGAAGGAAATCAAGGTGAACTACGCCGAGATTGCACACTGCCTTGACAAGAGCATCATGAAAATCGAGACTTCCGTGTTGAACGCCTTGGAGCAGACCCCGCCCGAGCTGTCGGCTGACATTTACCGCACGGGCATCTACCTCACCGGCGGTGGTGCCTTGCTGCGTGGCCTCGACAAGCGCCTCAACGCCAAGACCAAGCTGCCCATCCACGTGGCCGAAGACCCGCTTCGCGCCGTCGCCCGTGGCACTGGCATCGCCCTGAAGAACTTCGACAGGTTCACATTCCTGATCAAATAATTGACGCTGGACTGCAAGACGTGAGACTACGGGAGTGTCCTGCGTCTCGAAGTCTCGTGTCCCGAAGTCCAAAAACAGCCATGTACAACCTTCGGCGTTTCATACTGAAGCATCACTTCGTCATCTTGTTCATCCTGTTCGAGGTGATTTCCATCTTGCTGCTCGCCAATAGCCAACGCTTCCACCGCAACCGCATGGTCAACACGACCAATGACGTGGTGGGAAAAATCTATGAGTGGAGCAGCGAGGTGGGCAACTATTTCCGCCTCAACACGGCCAACGAACAGCTGGCTGAAGAGAATGCCATGCTCAGGCAAAGGCTGTCGGTGGCCTACGACATCGACACCAGCACCTACAGCATCCGCGAGGGCGACACGCTCTACAAATACATCCCGGCGCAGGTGGTCAACAACAGCACCAACCAGACCAACAACTACATCATTATTAATAAAGGTAAGAGGGACGGCATCGAGCGCGACATGAGCGTCATCTCCACCGACGGCATCGTGGGCGTGGTGACCGACGTGAGCCGCCATTATGCCTCAGTGATGAGCCTGCTCCACAGCAAGTCGGTGGTCGGCGTGCGCATCAAGAAGAGCCAGGAGCTGGCCAGCCTGAAATGGGGTACCAACAACTACCGCTACGGCATGGTGGAAGACATCCCCACCCACATCCTGCTGCAACAGGGCGACACCATCCTCACCAGCTCGCATTCCTTCATCTTCCCTGCCGACCTCATGGTGGGCACCGTGGAGGAGTTCTATCCCACCGCCATCGATGCCCTGAACAAAGCCAAGATCAGGTTTGCCACCGACTTCGCCACGCTGAGGCATGTATATGTCATCAAAGACTTGCACAAACCCGAACTCGATTCGCTCAAGGCCAAATTCCAATGACATGAACAAGACTGCGTTACAAATCATCCGTTTCGTCGTGCTCGTACTCCTTCAGGTGTTGGTCATCAACCACATCCGCCTGGGAGGTTATGTGCATCCATATATCTATCTGATATTCATCATGTTGTTACCCTTCAGCACGCCCAAATGGCAGCTGTTGGTTTTGGGCTTTGCCTTGGGCTTGACCGTCGACCTGTTTACCGGAACCCCCGGCCTCCATGCTGGCGCCACCACCTTGATGGCGTTTTGCCGCCCCTCGATCATCAAGCTCATCTCAGGCAACCAAAAGTTCGAGAACATCCCTGAGCCTAACGTCGGGCAACTGGGAGGCATCTGGTTCCTGCGTTACGCGCTTTTCATGGTGCTCATCCACCATTTCGCGCTGTTTTTGCTCGAATCGTTCAGCTTCCGCCTCATCGGCCAAGTGTTGCTCCGCATCCTGCTCAGCGTGCCCGTTTCGATCTTACTCATCATGATGATCCTATTTATCTTCAAAAACGAAAAAAAGAGAGAATAAACGATCAAACAAATATCTGATTTACAATGAAGAAACAAGCATTATTCCTAATGGCTCTTGCACTCGGCCTGACCGCATGCAACGAGAAAACGCAAGGCTTCAAGGTCAACGTGAGCCTGACCAATGGCAACGACAAGACCGTCTACCTCCAGAAATTCGTCGACAACGCTCCAGTTGCCATTGACTCGGCCGTCATCACTAACGATATGGCCACCTTGACCGCACCTACCGACAACCCGCAAATCCTTTATGCACTGAAAGTGAAAGGGATGCGTGGCTCGATGCCGTTCTTTGCCGACAACAAGGACGTCACCTTTGTGGGCGACATGAACAATCCGCAAGCCGTCGAAATCATGGCCTCGGAAACCCAAGCCGAATTGGATGCCTACAACGACCAACTGAACCAATTCAACGTCCAGATCAAGGAACTCTACACCGTCATGCAACAGGCCTTCTTGGACAACGACAGCATCAAGATGGACTCGCTCAACACCGTGGGCACCGCGCTGATGGAACAGCAAGACAACTATCGCGACGACTACATCAAGACACACCCCGAGAGCTTCGTCACGCACTACATCCTCGACCAAGTGAAGCAAGACTATCCCATCGACCAGCTGAAGGAACTGATGGCCGGCTTCACTACTGAGTCCATCTACACCAAAGACCTCAACGACTACATCGCCAAGCAAGAACGCCTCGATGTGGGACAGCCTTTCATCGACTTCACGCTGCAAACCAAAGAGGGACAAGACGTTGTCCTTTCGGAAGTCATCGCCAAGAACAAGCTCACGTTGGTCGACTTCTGGGCCTCGTGGTGCGGACCATGCCGCAAGGAGAACCCCGTGGTGAAGGCTGCCTATGAGCAATACCACGAACTTGCTTTCGATGTCGTAGGCGTCAGTGTCGACCAAGATGAAGACGCTTGGTTGGAGGCCGTCGCTGCCGACCAACTTCCTTGGACGCAAGTGCGCGATGCTGAAAACAAAGTCAGCGAAGACTATATGATCTATTACATTCCGTCCAACTTCCTCTTCGACCAAAACGGCACCATGGTGGCCAAAGGCTTGCGCGGCGAGGATTTGGCGGCCAAACTTGCCGAAATCCTGCAATGATGAAAACGAAAACCTTACTGATAGCAACAGCATCGTTGCTCCTGATTGGCTGCACCTCGAAGCCAAAGACCGAGATTTTCAAAGTCAACGTGAACCTCGCCAATGCCGATGGCAAGACGGTTTATCTGCAAAAAAACGGACAAGTGCTTGATTCGGCTGTAATTGCCAACTGGGATGCCGTATTCAACACGCCCGTTTGCAACGACAACGAAATGTACGGCCTCATGCTGAAAGGCTGGCGCCGTCCGTTCCCATTTTTCACCGACAACATGGACATCACCCTTGAAGGCGACGCGCAGAATCCCAACGCCATAGTGGTGAAAGGCTCCGAAACCCAAGCCCGACTTGACGCTTTCACGCAAAGCTACAACGAGTTGGAAGAAAAGCTCGAAGCCGACAGCACGATGGCCCAGGCCGACAAGGACGAAATCCTGAAGATGCACTGCTTCGACTACATTTGGGACAACCCGACCGACGCGGTGGCGCATTATGTACTCTATCGCTACAAGTGGGCTTTCGGGCCTTGCGAAATGCGCACGATGCTCGACAACATCCATCATGCCGACAGCACATTGATCAACAACAACCTGAAGATGGCCGAGGAATATGTTGAGAAAGTGGAGCGTGTGCAAGCTGGCCAACCTATGGTCGACTTCACCCAAAACGACGTTGATGGCAACCCCGTGACGCTCAGTCAAATCGCTGAAGGCAAGCTGCTTTTGGTCGACTTCTGGGCCTCGTGGTGCCCCGATTGCCGCAAGGCCAATCCGGGCGTGGTGGCCGCTTACAAGAAATTCCACGACCAAGGCTTCGACATCCTTGGTGTGTCGTTCGACACGAACAAGGAAGCTTGGCTTGCCGCCATCGAGAAGGACAGCTTGACATGGACCCATGTCAGCGACCTGCAAGGCTGGGGCAATGCCGCCGGAGCCTTATACAGCATCGCCTTCATCCCGCAAAACGCCCTCATCAAGGACGGCATCATCGTGGCCCGCAACCTTGAAGGCGCGGAACTGATGGAGGAGATTGGCAGGCAGTTGGGGAAATAACCATGTAAGTAAAACCATGACTGCCTCCCTCAACCCCGACTGGCGATACGCTAATATGACGCAGACCGAGATCGAGAACCAAGTGAAAGCACGGAGTTCACAATTCAAAAAAGCCGGCTCTTAAACAGGAGCCGGCTCTATGGGATGAAAAAGTTGACCGCTGGGTGGGTTGAATGCTCCCTGTCAGACATGCATCAACTTTTCAGGCTTCAAAATTACAAACATTTTTATTGCCAAAGCATCTCCTTTTCCCAATTCTTTACAAATCCCATCGCAGCAATATCCACAGTGGGAAACTCCGCCAATAAAGCCTTCAACCTCAACGGAAAACTCGTTGAGGGGTTGACCGTTCGTAGAAGATACTGGATAATGCACAAAACATAATAGATACGATCCGAACGCACGGGAGAAGATAAAAATGATGATTCTGTTTTTCTTGGAAACAATGGTTGGATGCGCAAGGTTTTATTCCACAATCTACTATGATGCGCACAAATATTCCTGACATAAACAATACTATGCAACCATGATTCAAACACGCTATCGCTTACTCCGTAAAAATTGGCAATTTTACGCTTCGACAAATTGGGTCGTAACAGTTTGAAAAGCATGGAAAGCGTACCAAAGGATGAAACCTCCAAAGTCATCCAAGCGGGAGGAAATGGGTCAGAATAAGTGCTCTTGAAACGCAATATTTGGTCATCATCGCTACGGTCCAATTCTGCTTTAAGATTGGCCAATGTCGCTGCATGTTTAATGGGATTAGCGAAGTTGACACTATCTGAAAACCAGTAAATGCCTATTTCGTCAGCGAGTGTATATGCCATTTGTGTGCGAATAGACACTTCTATTTTCTCCAATTCGGAGGCAACAAGTTTCCGCAAACGGCTGTCAAACTTATATAATTCAAAAGCTTGTTCAAATGATGTTCCTATCTTGAAAGTATGTGAGACATTGTCATCCATCAATGGCATCAAATAGCTTTTCAAACGAAAATAACTCACATGATGTAGCGTATGCAGAGTCTTTTGTTCATCAGCAAAAGCCAATCCGTTGCTTTTTAGCAATGCGACTTGTTGATTGAAATCCAAAGGTTTATCGGTATAATTGACCATAACAGAATAAAAAAAGACTTACCCTAAGCGCGCTGTTCTTGCGGGAAGCGGGGTAAGTTTGTTGCTGCAAAATTACAAACATTTTCCCATTCCGCAAGTGTTTTTATGAAATTATCCCAAAAACCACAAGCGGAGCAAGGGATTCCTCTCGTCGTTTTGCACAGGGGACAACTATTCCTTTATGATTTTCCCAAAAAAGGCGTTCCATTCACTGTCGGCAATGCGCAGCAGATATACGCCTTTTGGCATGTCTTCCACGTTGATTCTATTGGTGTTCGTGAAGGATTTAACCTTTGCGCCAAGAACATTGTAAACCTCTATCTCGGCGACATTCCTTCCTTCGATACTCACCATATCCTTGACGGGATTGGGGAAAACCATCAGTTGCTGTTCTTCGTTGCTTTCAACAGAGAGGTCGGTCCTTACCAAAATCGGGAATCCGTCGTTGACGTTGTTTGCATCAAATCCCCAAACGCCACTGCCTTGGTTGAGCACATCCACAAAAACCTCCTCACGCATTTCTTCTGCGCTTTTCGGGATACCATATTCGTCGCCTGAACAAACATTGAGGTAGTAACAATTCTCGAAGGTCGTGTTCTCGGGTTGACTGGCGAATCCAAGCAAACATCCAACATGATGATTCCCTGTGATTTCTCCAACACTATAACTGTTCTTGGCCTCACTGCGAATAGCAACAATGCCCAACAAACCACCAGCGGCAGGATAATAGGTAGTTGTGTCGCCAATTGCGGACACATTGCCTATGTTGTAACAATTGTCGATCATTGACCTGTTAGAATTGGAAAGAATGCCGCCACCGAGCCTGCTTGCCTCAACGTCGCCTTCGTTGAAACACTCGGAGATTTCAGCCGCTGACATCATGCCCGCAATTCCACCTACACTAACACCTTTAAGACGGCCAATATTGGAGCAATTACTGACCATTTTGCCTCCAACCCCCATAATGCCTCCAACGCTATTACCCTCAATATCAGCGCCATTTCTGCAACGAGAGATAATGACTATTCCGCCATGGCCGACTATGCCTCCGCTTTCATCTCCTTTAATATAGCCATTGGTAACGAAAACATTCTCTATCACCACGGTGTCTCCAGCAACCCAGGAGTCGGCATAACCGAACAAGCCCGCATAACCTCCTTCGTTATCGACGTAAATGTTGGAAATACGATGGCCGCCACCGTCAAAACAGCCTCTAAACATTGTGCGAGGAGCATAATAGCTTGCGTTATTTGCAACTCCCCTGTCGCAACCGTCCTCATCGAATCCCCTGTTGTACAAACCAATCGGTATCCATGGTTGGTCTTCGCTGCCGTTCAGGTCGATGTCGGTTGTAAGACGGAAATACAAACCTTGCGTTTCGTAATCCTTATTGACCATATAGGAAAGGAAGGCCAGTTGCGCTGCCGTCTCAATCAGATAAGGGTCGGCTTCAGTACCGCTACCTCTTGTCCATAGTTTTTTGCTGCCGTCCCAAACGCTGGTCTGGGCCTCGACCATGATGCCTACCAAAAGAAGCATCATTATGATATAAAGTTTCTTCATCTTATTCATTGTTAAATGGTTAGACATTCTGTTATTTTCCAAAGTTGCTGTTGAACAAATCCCTTACATGGTCGATGATGGCACCTTTGCGTTCAAGGGCAGTCTGGCTGTCGTTTTTCCAAACGGTCATCATCGCATAATCCAGTTCTTGCACGCTCCCGCTGCCGAAACTGAAAGGTCCAACGGTTGCCAGACCTCTTCTGTCATAAGGTTGGCTTTCGCATTGTTCTTCCGTCCAATATTTGTCTTGGGTATTGTATCCATCGTTGGGTGCGATGCCATTGGTGCCGAAATTGCATGGGTCGCTGTCGGCAGGATAGGCGAAATTGCAATCAGGACCGGCCACCCCTGCTCCAGCGTATCCATTACCGCCATACTGCATGTGATTGCCGTTTTTCCACTTACAACGCAAATAATTGTACCAATCAGGAGGATAATTTGGAACGCCAGAAGGATTATTATTGTTTCCAAACATGAACCCACACAGACCCAACCGTTCGTCATCAACGACGCCATTGCCGAAGTTGAACCCATTGTAGGCATATTTGTCCAAAGGATGTGTTTGGTCAAACAAGGTTTCGCAATCGCCATCGAAAGCGGGATTGTCGCGCCCATCGGCATCCATATAAGGACCTGCCAACACCGTGCAGACTTGCACGGGCGGGTTATCGCCGTAGGCCCAGGGTTGTCCATTGCCGTCGACGGGTGTTCCGTTGTAGGCAAAGCATGAGCCACGCCGCACATCACTGCCAACATAGTCGTCCCAACCATAACCGATGTCCCAATCGTTCCAAATTCCCAAATACACTTCATGGTAATCCGATGAAGAACGGTTGTAGATTTTGTAATTGAAGAAAACTGTATTGCTGAGAGCTTCGTCATCGGGGGCGTCAAAGGTATAAACCATGGCATGTACTTCAAGGCCAAATGGTGCACCACCCGATTCGGAATGCCTTGCATAATTGTCATTGAAGATGAAAAACAGGCATTGGTCACCTTTGATGTCGGGATAGTCGCCGTCGGCAGGGTTGTAACGTCCGTCAGCATTGACGTCAACAAAAGGTGCCAGGTTTTCGGCATAACCTTCCTCGCCATGCGCCGGCCACGTCAGGATGTCGTCAGGAACCTGATAATTCTCGTTTCCGTGATGGGTTATGAATTGCTCTATTTCGACACGAGTGAGGTTCCAAACATGGTGAAACTTCAAGGAAGTCATCATATCCGTCGTTGCCTCCATCGGTTTGAGCGGCCCCGACCAATAGTCCCATCCATTCTGTCCAGACCGGTTTGCGGCAAAATGAAGGCTGTCGTCCGCATCCAAGCCACCAACCCAAAGGCAATGTTGGAAAACCGTTTCTTTTCCACTACCTTTTGGAACCTCCCAGGTAGGACAATCGCCATGGTCTTCTTGCCATTCTTCGTAATAGGTGCCTCGTTGAGGAACCAAACAAGTGCCATTCCCCAAGATGGTTGCCCTGACATTGTGGGACTCGACATGTGAGATTGGGGGATATTGTGCCTTAGAGACCAAACACGTCGCGCACAATACAAATAACAGAAACATTTTCTTCTTCATAGCAGTTGGGGTTTTTAAATGATTACTATTTGTCGTTTTACGATGGGCAAAACTACCAACAATACCTGCCGCTGTCAAGAAAACGATGGTGCGGATGGGTGCGGATTTCCCTATCGAAATAAAAATCAATGCTTTGCGTTTGATTTTGCAAAGTCGCGCAAAGTAGCCGACAAAGGTTCGTCGCTGCCGAAAACGCCTTTCAACTTGCGGCTGCGCTCGCACACGGTGTTGAAGGCGCGCTGCATCAGGGCGGCCATGTCGGCTTCCTCCACACCCAAGAGATAGAGGCAGCAGTAGTCGATGTCACCCTTGGTGAGCGACGGGAAAGCTTGTTTAAGGCGCGTGGTAAACTGCCCGAAGTGGGCATCGGCGGCCTCACGCAAAGCCAACAGCTGTTCTTTGGTGAGGGCAAAATCTTTGTAAACAAGGTAGTCCACCTTCGACTTGAATTGCCCCGTGTTCACGCGTTCGATAATCAGGCGGCAAACCGGCTCCTCGGCAAACGAGGCGGCTTCCACTCGCTGTTTCATCGCCGTAAGAGCCTTGCCTTGCTCCTGCAACCGTCCCGTAAGGGCTCGATTCTCGGCCTTCGCACGCTGGTGCCGCCTCCGATTGAGCAACAGCGAAATCGTCAAAACCACAAGCACAACCAACAATGGCAAGATGATCGTCACGATTCGTTCACGGTTTTGCTCTGCCTCTTTTTGCCTGACGGCTTCTTGCTTTTGCTGCAAATAGTCCTGAAACAGGCTCGTGAAGCGCCATTCGTCGGCCTTGGTGCCAAATTCGGGCGGCGTGTTTTGGGTCACAAAACGGGCATATTCGCCAGCCTTGTCTGACTCGCCACTATCTTCGTAAATCTCGCGCAGATAGTCGGCACTTTGGGTTTGCAGGAAAAGGCTGGGCGCATCCTCGTAGACTTGATTCAGATAAACGATAGCAGAATCATACTGGTTATCAAGTTTGTAAATATAGCCAATGCCCAAATAACGGTCATATTTTTCAAACTCATTACCGACAGAGGCGATATGCTTCAGTGCAACCACTGATGCCGAGGCATCATATCCAACGTGATAAGACGAAAGCGCCTTCCTATTGATAATATTCCTGTAAAGTATCCCAGTCGTATCCTTGATGCAGGCCAGCGATTGGTCATAATAATACAAGGCACTATCATACTGTTCCGACTTCTCATATTCGTAACCCAAGAAAAATAAGGTGTTAGCTAGACTTGACGGTGGATTGTGGGCTTTCCGTTTGTAATTCAGCACGTTATTGTAGAAATAAATAGTCGGTTCAATGAGGAATTTGTCGGAATAGATGTTGGCCAATCGGGCAAAGATCAAGGCCATGAAATTAGCCTTGTGTCCCACCATCTGTTCCTCGCTGAAATGCCGTTCCATGACTCCCAGCGCTTTATAGTATTCCTTGCAAGCCATCATCGTGAGGGAGTCGTCGGAAAAAATGATGCCGTTGTTGAGGCAGATGGCATTCATATAATGGGCGCGGGAGGAAAGGAAGGCCATGTCCTTGTCGTTGGGATAAGCGGAGGATACGCTGTCGAAATAAGCCAAGGCGGCCCCTACTTGATCGCAATAGGCCACCTCGCGACGCACCTTGAAACAGGCCTCCGAAAGCATCAGGCCTGAGTATTCGAAACTGGGCGATGGAACGGATTTGTCATCTTCGAAAAAAAGTTCAAGGTACCGCAAGGCACTGTCTGGGTTGCGTTGCAGAAGACTGTCAACCGCTACCACACGGGGAACGCTGTTCTCCTGCCAATTGATTTCCGATTCCAAGGTTCTCGAACACGAGGCTCCGAGACCCATCAACAACAAGGCTGATATTATGTGTGTCAGTTTCATAGGAACAAAAGTATGGAATTATTCCCCATAAAGGCAATAACCTTCAAAAAAAGCATGGTGCGGATTGGTGCGGATTTTCTATATATAATTATTAATCAATAAGTTACAATGTGTTTCGATTGGCAGCCCAAGCCACAAACGGCGGGTTGGGATATTCTTTTTTGCTGTATTCCAACGGCTTGCCATCGCTGATACGGAGCACACATCCGCCAGCGGCGCGCAGGATGGCATCGGCGGCGGCGGTGTCCCATTCCTTGGTCTTGCTATAGCAGACGTAAACGTCAGCGCTACCTTCGGCCAAACGGGCGAACTTGAGGCTGCTGCCTTGCGTGTCGATGACGAGGTCGGGATGGACGGGGCGCAATACCTTATTAATATATGCGTCCACCTCGGGCGTGCGGTGCGAACGGGAGACGAGAACCGTGTAGGGACGCACCGCGTGCGTCCGCGTGGTTACGGGCGGACACACTGCGTGTGTCCCTACGGCATACCACAATTGATCCGTCACCGGTGCATAAATCACGCCCAAAACGGGTTGCTTGTCGTCAATCAGCGCGATGTTGACCGTGAACTCGCCGTTGCGTTTCACGAATTCGGCTGTGCCGTCCAACGGGTCGACGAGCCAATAGCGCTTGAATTGCGAACGGTCATTGGGCAAGTCCTCTTCGCTAACAAACGGAATGTCAGATGGTTTCAAGATTTCCTTAATGATGTTGCTGGCACGCAAATCGGCTTGAGTGACGGGCGAATCGTCGTCTTTGGTATAGACCTCAAACTGCGTGGCATACACCTCCATGATGGCTTTTCCCGCTGATAATGCGGCTTCTATGGCTATTGACAAGAGTTTTTCCATACCGCAAAAATACATAATTTATCATTCTGACAATCAATAAAATAAGATTTTTTTCGTAAAAAAGTTTCTTTCATACGCTTTTATTCCACTAATTTTGCACGCGAAAATTGGGGCTTCTGTCCCCTCCAAAATTGAAAAACTGAGACTATGGCAAAGAATTTAGTGATTGTGGAGTCACCGACCAAAGCCAAGACCATCGAGGGTTTCTTGGGCAAGGATTTTACGGTGAAAGCAAGTCAAGGACACGTGCGCGACCTGAGCAAGAACACTTTGAGCGTCGACATCGAAAAGAACTTTGAACCCGAATACGAGATACCGGACGACAAGAAAAACCTTGTGGCCGAGTTGCGGAAACTCTCGAAGGCAGCCGACACGGTGTGGCTCGCATCCGATGAGGACCGCGAGGGAGAATCCATCTCGTGGCATCTCTATGAAGTGCTCGACCTGAAGAAGAAAGACACGAAGCGCATCGTCTTCCACGAAATCACCAAAACGGCCATCACCAACGCCATCGAGAACCCGCGCGACATCAACATGGGCCTCGTCAATGCGCAGCAAGCCCGACGCGTGCTCGACCGTTTGGTGGGTTATGAGCTGTCGCCATTGCTTTGGAAGAAAGTGAAACCTGCACTTTCGGCTGGTCGCGTGCAGAGCGTGGCCGTGCGCCTCATCGTCGAACGTGAAGAAGAAATCAAGAACTTCGTGCAAAGCAGTGCCTATCGCGTGACGGCACAATTCACTTTCGCCAAGGACGGGCAGGAATACACCCTTGCAGCCGAACTGCCGCATCGCTTCGAAAACGAGAAGGAAACGATGAAGTTCTTGGAGTCGTGCATCAACGCCACCTACAAAGTGGACGACATCGAAAAGAAGCCCGCCGTGCGCTATCCCGCCCCACCGTTCACCACCTCGACGCTGCAACAGGAAGCCGCACGCAAGCTCGGCTTCTCGGTAGCCAACACGATGCGCATCGCGCAACAGCTTTACGAATCAGGTAAGATCACCTATATGCGTACCGACTCGGTCAACCTCAGCAGCCTCGCTTTGGGCATGGCCAAGAAGGAAATCGAGAAAAACTATGGCGCAGAATACGTGAAGACGCGCCAATACCACACCAAGAGCAAGGGAGCACAAGAGGCTCACGAAGCCATTCGTCCGACCTATCTCGACCAACACACCATCAAAGGCACCGCCGACGAGCGCCGACTCTACGAACTCATTTGGAAGCGCACCATCGCCTCGCAAATGGCTGACGCACAGATGGAACGCACCAACGTGAACATCGGCATCTCGACCAACGACAAACAGTTTGTGGCCACGGGCGAAGCCATCCTTTTCGACGGTTTCCTGAAAGTCTATCGTGAGAGCTTCGACGACGCCGCAAACGAAGAAGACGCCCCCATCCTGCCGCCCATCGAGGTGAACACACCGCTCGAAATGGAAAAGATGGAGGCCCAGCAACGCTACACCCGCCCGCCGTTCCGCTACAACGAAGCCAGCCTTGTGAAGAAGATGGAGGAATTGGGCATCGGACGTCCTTCGACCTACGCCCCCACCATCTCCACCATCCAAAAGCGCGAGTATGTGACCAAGGGCGACATAAAAGGCACTTCACAGGAGTTCCAAATCATCTCGTTGAAAGGCAATAAGATAAGCGAAAAGAAAGGCAAGGAAACCATCGGGACCGAAAAAGGCAAGCTCATGCCTACTGACATTGGCGTGTTGGTCAACAAATTCCTGCTCCAGTATTTTGAGAGCATCATCGACTACAACTTCACGGCCAACGTGGAGAAAGAGTTCGACCAAATCGAGGAAGGCCAGCGCCAATGGAACGCCATGATCAAGGACTTCTACAAAGGCTTCCACCAGCAAATCATCAGCACGACAGAAAATTCTGGCAAATTCAGCGGCGCGAAGCTGCTTGGCGTCGACCCAGCCACGGGCAAGAACGTGTATGTGAAAGTCGGACGCTTTGGCCCGGTGGCACAGATTGGCGACACCGAGTCGGACGAGAAGCCCCGTTTCGCAGGCCTCAAGAAGGACATGAGCATCGAGAGCGTCACCTTGGAGGAAGTGCTGAAACTGTTCGATTTCCCGCGCAATCTTGGCGAATTTGAGGGCAAAGAAATCACCATTGCCGTGGGACGTTTCGGGCCGTATGTGAAGCACGACAACAAGTTCTACAGCTTAGCCAAGACCGACAACCCTGCTTTGGTGGAATACGACCGCGCCGTCGAAATCATCAACGAGAAACGCGAGAAAGACCTCAACAACATCATCCGCACCTTCGACCAAGACGAGGACATGCGCGTGCTGAACGGTCGTTTTGGGCCTTACATCACCTACAAGAAGGCCAACTACAAAATCCCGAAGGGCACTGAGCCCTCCGCTTTGACCTACGAACAATGCATGGCCATCGTGGAAGACCCCAAGAACGCCCCGAAGAAGAAAGTGGTGAAGAAGAAATAACCAAACGAAAGCGGCGGAAGCAATTCTGCCGCTTTTTCTTTGTTTTTTTGACGCAATGCAAATAAATTCCTATTTTTGCATTCTTAATCAGACGCGGTTAGCGTCACTGCGAGGCACGAAGCAGTCTGGACATGAAATTTATATCCCTAGATTGCTTCGTCGTTCCTCCTCGCAATGACGCGAAGCGACAACAAGTAGAAATATTAAATCTTAAATCTGAAATAAAATGGAAAAAAAAGACCTCCTGAAAGACGTTGTCGAACACATCGACATCAAGAAGTACGATTCGACTGAACTCATCAACGCCATGCGTAAGATGTCGTTCACCTCGCGCGACACCGCTCGCGCCGCCGACATCCTCTGCCAGATGATTGCCGAAAAGGACTGCACCAACATCCTCACCATCGCTGGCTCCACTTCAGCTGCTGGCTGCATGCAGGTGTATGTCGACATGGTTCGCAACAAGATGGTTGACGCTGTGGTGGCCACTGGCGCCAGCATCATCGACATGGACCTCTTCGAAGCCCTTGGCTACAAGCACTACATCGGCACGAAGGAGAATGTCATCCCCGACACCAAGCTGCGCGAACTCTACATCGACCGCATCTACGATACCTTCATCGACGAGGAAGAGCTGCAAGCCTGCGACCAAGCCACCTGCGACGTGGCCGACACCTTGGAGTGCCGTCCCTACAGCAGCCGCGAGTTCCTCTATGAGGTTGGAAAATGGCTCGCCAACGGTCACGGCGTAAAGAAAGAGAGCCTTATCCAGACCTGCTACGAGTGCGGCGTGCCGATCTTCTGCCCCGCCTTCAGCGACAGCTCGGCTGGCTTCGGCATCGGCAAGCACCAGTGGCTCCGCAAGAAAGCCGGCAAGCCCTACGTCAGCATCGACTCGGTGGCCGACTTCCTCGAACTCACCGAAATCAAGATGAACAGCCCCCAATCGGGCCTCTTCATGGTCGGTGGCGGCACGCCTAAGAACTTCGCACAGGACACCGTCGTCTGCGCCGAAATCCTGGGTCACGAAGTGCCCATGCACAAATATGCCATCCAAATCACCGTGGCCGATGTACGCGACGGCGCCTGCTCGTCAAGCACGCTGCTCGAGGCTGGCTCATGGGGCAAGGTGAGCGAGGAGCTGCAGCAGATGGTCTATGCCGAAGGCACCACCGTCATCCCAGCCATCGTCAGCTACGCCTACCACAACGCACCGTGGAAAGACCGCGAGTATAAGAATTGGCAGAAACTTTATAAATAATCAATAGACGCGCTTGGCGTCATTGCGAACGCAGTGAAGCAATCCAGGGTAATAGCTTTATTCTCTGGATTGCTTCGTTCCTCGCAATGACGAAAAGCAACAGAAAACCATCATGGACATTTCCCTGTTCCTCGACCCCGTTTCGGAAAACTGTTTCAGCACGTCGTTTCGTCCTGGCAAGCAGACCTTGGGCGAAAGCATCAACATCTATCGCACCGAAGACACGTTCCCTGACCTCGAAGGTGCAAATCTGGCCCTCCTCGGCGTCAAGGAAGAACGCGGTGCGGTCGACAACCGTGGCTGCGCCGACGGCATCGACCACATCCGCAAGGCACTCTATCCGCTTTTCAACCATTGGCCACAATTGAACATCGTCGACCTCGGCAACGTGAAAATCGGGAAGGAAGTCAACGACACCTATTTTGCCGTCAACCAAGTGCTTACGGAATTGCTGAAGAACAAAGTCGTTCCTATCATTATCGGGGCGGGACAGGACTTGACCTATACGATGTACGAAGTGTATGAGCCTACGGGCAAGCTCATCAACATTGCCGCCGTCGACCCCATGTTCGACATCGGCAACGACAAGGAAGCCCTCAACTCACATTCCTATTTAAGTCATATCATCCTCCACCAGCCCAATTTCCTGTTCAACTTCACCAACATCGGCTACCAGTCGTATTATGTTGACACAGAGAATATTGAACTAATGAAACAGTTGCTCTTCGATGCCTATCGTTTGGGCAACATCAAGCAGAACATCGAACTTACCGAACCTCTTATCCGCAACGCCAACCTTTTGAGTTTCGACATTGCGGCCATCCGTGCCGCCGATGCGCCAGGCGTAAAAAACGCCTCGCCCAACGGCTTCAACGGCGAAGAGGCCTGCCGCATGACACGCTACGCCGGACTGAGCTACAAACTCTCGTCCATCGGCTTCTTCGAATACAACCCGCACTACGACATCAATGCACGCACGGCCAACCTCATCGCCGAGATGATTTGGTACTTCATCGAAGGCTTTGCCAACCGCCAAGACGACATCCCGACCTTGGAGAGCACCGACTTCCGCCGCTACAACGTGCAAATCGGCGAGGGCGAGGAAAACGTGGTCTTCCTTTGCCACAAAATCACGGGAAAATGGTGGATGGACATGTCGTTCCTCCAACACGACGACCAGCGCTACGAACGGCACCACTTCATCCCCTGCTCGAAGGAAGACTACGATCAAGCCATGCGCAACGAGCTGCCCGACAAATGGTGGCAGTTTTATCAGAAATTGATGTGATATTTTGGAATTCGCTTCGCGAAGAAATCCTTGAAAAGCTATTTCAAAATCTTTAAAGGGAATTTCTAAAAAATGCTCCGTAGGAGCTTCCTTTTGGTAACGAATACGCAATGAACCAACGGGGTATACTTCGTAGGAGTTTTCTTTTATGTATTTTTTTGAAAAACAAAAGCATCCCAATACTTACATTCAAAAATTCGCCAAAAGTTCACATTTAGAAAGATTGGTCACTTTTCCCACTTTTTTTTCTTGCCCAAAAGAAAAAATGCCTATTTTTGTCCCCGCCATTTCGGGAGAAATCGATTTGGCCAGAGAAAGCGCATTCTTCGCTTTGTTCCTCACCAGTGAACTTGCACATTCACAAATGTAAAAAGAGGATGAAGGGAAAAATGATTGCTTTCACTGTTATGATTGTATTTCAGTATGCATTCATATACAGTGGAGCAATCCCCTATTCATTATTTCTTTTTTACGGGAGTGCAAGCCCAACTGGTGGAAATAAGGATAAGTTTGGGAGGCTCCGCTCTGTATCTGTTTTCAAGACTGCCTGGTTGAGCCAAAGGGCAAAAATGGTTTCAGATTATGCGAAACATAAAGACAAAGAAGAAACTGAAAATGCTGGCAATGGTAATGGCATTGTCTATTCCGATGGCAGCAACGGCTCAAGGTGGTTTGTTCCAACGCGGCGATGAACCTGCGGGACCACGAAGCAGCGGCGCGGCAGCCTTGACCAACCAAGGCTTTGGCAATCCCTTGGACGGAAGCATTGTCACCAATCAGACTTTCGGCAATCCGACCGATGGCGTGAACGTCACCAACCAGACCTTTGGCGCACCGCTTGGGAGCGGATTATTCACCCTGCTTTTGGCCAGTGTTGGCTATGCAGCAATAAACAAACAAAAGAAACAACAAAAACAAAAAGGAGAACATAAAATGAAGAAAATCAGCATGATTCTGATGGCTTTTGCATTGGCCATAACTATGTCGCAATGCAAGAAAAACGAAGGGCAAACGATCTCCAACGACGAGGTTGTGACCATCACCCTTGACGTAAAACAAAACAACGGTTCAAAAGTGGTGGTGAATCCCAATACGGGCACGGTCGACTTTGAGAGTGGTGACAAGATTTATGTGGGTAGCGGTGGCAAGTATGTCGGCTTTTTGACCCACAACGGCACCAACTTTAGCGGTAACATCACCAACCCGACCGAAAACCAACCCTTGCAGTTTTATTTCCTCGGAAATGTAACCCCTACAGAAACCCTTTCCGCAGGCACAACAGAAGAATGTTCAGTCGTCATCAGTGACCAAACAGAGCATCTGCCTGTGATTTCTTGCGCTGCATCCAACGAGAGCTATGTTTCAGGTGTAACGGCCTATACTGCCCATTTGCTGAACAAATGTGCCTTGGTGAAGTTTAATGTGACCACACTTTCAAATTCGCCTATTTGCATTACAGGGATGAAGAACAAGGTGACGGTGGATTTCACGCAAAACACGATGACACCCAGCATGGAAGGCGAAGGCGTAATTATGCTGCCCGCTGAAAGCGGAGAAAAATGGTCAATTCTTTTACCTCAACAATCATTAGGAAAAGGTGAAGAAGGAACGACATACTCCTTTGGTGGTAATTATATTGGAATCCGTCCTGAAATGCCAGCAATTATTGAAAATGGTTATTATGGAGAAGGTATTGTTGTTCCTGTTAATACTTTTGTATTTCCAGTAGGAGGTATAAATGGCTTATTCACTATTAATGGAACGGGGGAGCAGGTGTTTTTCTCGCAAGGTAATCTGCAATATATTGGAAGCGCAGTAACACCATATTGGAAGTTTGCTGAACACCAGTGGGATTATTTGGGTAGTACGACTGGACAGAATGGTTCATCTGAGATAGTTGATAGAGATCTTTTTGGTTGGGGCACAAGCGGTTATAATCATGGAGCGATTTGCTATCAACCATGGAGTACCAGTACAGATGAAGATGATTATAAAGCCTATGGTAGTTATACAAATAATTTGTATAATCAAACAGGTAAAGCAGATTGGGGCTACAATCTTATTGATAATGGTGGAAACCAAGAAAACCTTTGGCGTACTTTAAGTAATGCGGAATGGAATTATTTGATTAACACACGTGTTACCTTGTCAGGTATCCGATATGCCAAAGGAAACATTAATGGAACAAACGGTGTAATACTATTGCCAGATGATTGGAATTCTGCTAATTATCAGTTAATTTCAACTAATAATTCTTCAGCAAATTATACAACTAACACTATGACACTTGAAAATTGGATGTATTATCTTGAAACAAAAGGGGCTGTTTTTTTACCAGAAGCAGGGTATCGTATAGGGACCTATCTGTATGGGGGGATGGGATATTGGACAAGTTCTTATTCCAGTAATGAAAGATCAATTGTTGTCAATTTTGGTTATTATGGGATTATAGCCGGCGTTGATCGGTATGAGGGTTATTCAGTACGTTTAGTTCAAGATTACAATCCATAACAAAAAACAATTTGAATTGTGGATGACACAATTGACTTGTGAGAAAGAGGAAAAACATTCCTACATTTCTTGCAATGTCCCGAAAAAGATGTACTTTTACAGCACCATTCTAAAGGTGATACCTTTTGAGCATTATTCTACACCAATCCTCTGCATGACAGGAATGTTGAGCAAGAGGATTGGTTGTAGATGAAATTATTATATTGTTCAAAATGGCAATGGAATAGATAAACTGAAATATAGATGATTACTTCAACAGCAGACAAAGTGGTTCGTGGATATATCAAGGAAGCGTGTGCTATTCTTGGTATGGATGACGAGAGTATACGATTGATATATGTTCCCCAAGTGGATTCGAAGGATGGAGTCCCTCAGTTGTCAGTAATAACGCCAGATGGATGTCTGGTTCTCAACGAATTATGGGTTAATCAAGCATTAATGAATGAGAAACCTACAGTTGTACGCCATGAAGTGTATTGTAAAACTCGAATGCTATTTCAACAATCAAAATGTCAAGACACATTCAATCAATATGATGGTGAAATCATTGAAGATGCAATGGCATTCAGTTTTGCTTTACAAACATTGAAAGGCTTAACGCTTCCAATGCCTCCATTGCCACATTTGGTTGATTATTGGTTGAATCGTACTCAGAAGGTGCTGAAAGAAGAAATGGGATTGCATACTGAATATTACTTGATGCCCAAAGAGTTGGTTAAAGCCGAAAACGTATGGAAGTTTCGATTAATAAGAGAGAATGAAATGAAGATTTGGGAAAAGTATTATGCAAAATCGCCCAAGTCAACAGTACAGGTTGTTGTTGCAACTGAAAAGGGAACCGATTCTAATCCTTTTGAAAATGTGAATGAAGCATTTGAGTATATACAAAAACTTGAGACTGATGCATATAAAAACGATGTCTTTTTGAATGATATAGCATCCCAACAGTATTATTATGATTTGAATTATCGTCAGTTTCGTGTGCCATGGGCCAGCCCTTATGTGTCATTTTATAATGATGATAAGATTCCTTTAGATGGTTTTATTGTCAATCAGAATCAGGTACATCCAAATGGAGAATTCCATTTTACGCTAAAACCTAATTTGCGAGGTAAAAAATTCTTGTATCGCGGTCAAAGTCGTGATTATCCGAAACCATGTACACCGAATCTGTTTCGTGAAGAATCAAAATCATATTTTCTAGATGACATGATTTGGTCTCAGGAAATGGAGTTGCTATTACTGTCCCATCCTTTGGTGAAATTGCTTAAACAAGGAATTGTAATCATGCATGACCGTTTCTGCTTACTTATGAATCTTGGAGGTTTAGCTCAACACTATTACCATAAGACACGCTTTTTGGATTTAACATCTGAAGTGAATGCAGCAAAGTTTTTTGCTACAACTAATTATGATAGCAAGTCTGATGAATACAAACCTGTTCATGAGACGGACAAGTTAGGGATGATTTATTGTTATGAGTTACAGATGCCAGGTGCATTTACGTCCCATAAAGGTTATGCTTTATCTGTGATTGGTAAGCAGGTGTTTATGCGAAGTGGTGCCCAACATGGTTTTTTGTTGGATATGGATAAAGGTATGGACTTAAAAACGATGCCTCAGGTTAAAAAGTTCTATTTTCGTCATAATCCTGCTATTTCGGATGAAATATTCAAATTAGCAAACTATGGGAAAAGGTATTTCACTATGGATATTTTGGAAGAAGCATGGAAGACTGAATATAAACAACGTTTGGAAAACGGCATTGTTTCTGCGGATACGGTTCGGCTGAATGTTTCAAGAAATCAAGGAGAAACGTTTGATAGTATATGTAAAAAGTTGAAAGACAATAATATTACAGTTGATAAAACCTATCATCCGTCATTTGCTCCTGACCTGCTTGATAAGTATTATAAGTCTATCAAAGAAGGATGGTGGGAAGAATTTTGTTCTGACATCTATTTCCATGGCGGTGATGCCGATTTGTATAAAGATTGTCTTATGCGGATTCCTAAGCGAACGGAATACAGATGGGCTTTTGAAAAAGAGTAATTGAGGATACCGAATAGCAATTATGATGTAGTGTGTTGAATCCATTGTGATTCCATTCTTCCGAATCTGCAATCATAAAGTCCTGAATATCAATACTTCAAATACCAAAACAAACAATCGCGGCTGCCGTGGTACGACACCCTTATAACCCCAAACGGGGCAGTGTAGGGCTGTCACATCGTGGCAGCCGCATCGTTTGTGGCCCTTCGTGTTCGCATTGAAAAACGCTGTGTTCTCCTCAAACATCTGAATGAATTTTCCTCAAACATCCGAATTGAAAAAAACTCCTATCTTTGTGGCTCAAATTCAGCGGCTATGGGAAACTACAAGAAAAGGATAGCCGACGAGCTGCTGGAACGAAGACATACCCGCATGGAATCCCAATTTACGTAGGTTGTTTGAAACCATAAGTTTTATGGTCTGAGTTTTTTCCAAACCTGACAAAGATTGGCATATTCGTTTGACAAAAAATGCAAAAAGTGACGAAAAACCTATCTGAAAACCGCAAAAGTTGTATTTTTGCACGATTAAAAAAGAATTGAGATGGCTACTTTGATTGATGCTTTTGATGTGGATACTTGTCCGCCTTTACAGATGGTACCAAATCGTGTTTCCGAACTTGAACGGGCTATTCCTATGAGTGAACTTCTTGTTTTGGTGAAAGAGGACATTCATGCCATGTATGAAAAGGCTAAACAATGAAGAACCAAGTGCTTGCATTACCCGAAGTAAGGGATTACTTTTCCGAGTTGATACGGGTATTGTATGAAAAGGATTATTTCAGTTTTGAATCAGATGCCATTGCGTATGTAACTGACTTGTTTTCCGACATTGAGCAAAACCTTCCAACAAAGCCCAGAAAACCAGCCCCTTCTTATTTTGAAAGATACGGGAAGGATATGTTTTACACATCCTTTAAAAAGAACAAACACACACAATGGTTTGTGTTTTTCAACATTTATACAGATAGCCTTTTAGATATTCGGACATTTCTCATTCGATATGTGAGCAACAATCATGTGATAGCAAGATATTTTGAGTTCTAAGATCAAACAATTCAATAATTCTAATATGAAAAAAGCATTATCCATTTTTACCTTTTTGCTCCTGATGGCCACCGCAATGCAAGCCCAGGACGCAACCAACCAAAAGAAACCCGATTGGGCGAGATGGCACTATCTCTCCGAAGCTGAGATGTACGACACCTCGCGTGGCATGAACTTCGTCGAGACCGACCCGCCCACGGGAGAGCCGCGCTTCGTGGCCGAATTCGAGCCTATGCAAGGCGTGATGATCCGCTATCCCCTCGGCATCCCGACGAGCCTCGTGGCCCAGCTGTCAAACAACTGCATGGTGTATTGCATCGTCAGCAACTCGCAGCAAAACCAAGCCCAGAGCAGTTTCCAAAACGCAGGCGTCAACATGGACAACGTGAGATTCGTCAATGCGCAGACCGACTCCTACTGGGTGCGCGACTACGGCCCGTGGTACATCTTTGAAGACCGCCACCCCGCCATCGTCGACAACATCTACAACCGTCCGCGTCCCAACGACGACAACATCTCAGGCGTGTTCGCCAACTACTGGAGCATCCCGATGTACGGCATGAGGCTGGAACACACGGGAGGCAACATGATGGAAGACGGTCGCGGCCACGGCGTGAGCGACGACCTTGTGTTTCAAGAAAACTTGCAAGACTACGGTATCGATGAGACTACTGTCCGCCAAAGAATGCAAGACTATCTTGGCATCAATCCCTATCATGTCACCATCGACCCGCAAGGCGACTACATCGCCCACGTGGATTGCTGGGGCAAATACCTCGCTCCCGACAAGATCTTGATTGCGCAACTGCCGCAAAGCAATCCCCGCTATCAGTATTACGAGCAAGTGGCCGAATACTTCGAGACCACCAACTGCTGCTGGGGCTATCCCTACCATGTGTATCGCGTGCAGGAACCTGGTGGCTACACTTTGGCTCCTTATACCAACAGTCTCATCCTCAACAAGACCGTGTATGTGCCGATGGGCAGCAATAGCACCTACAACAACGACGCCATCGCCGTTTATCAAGAGGCCATGCCGGGTTATGAAATCGTTGGCGTGAACGGCGGCTCGGCTGGCTGGGAGAACACCGATGCCCTGCACTGCCGCACCCGTGGCGTGATGGACTTCCACATGCTCTTCGTCGACCACCGCGACGTGATTTTTGGTGAACAGGAGTGGCAAGACTCCATACCCGTGGTCTCCAAGTTCATCGCCTACAGCGGTGCAAATTTGAAGCAAGACTCGCTCCTTGTCTATTACAGCATCGACGGCGGCGCTTACCAGACGGCCCACATGACCGCCACGGGCAACCCCGACGAGTATGTCGGCTACATCAAAGGCTATCAAGGCGAGTCGGAAATCAACTATTATGTGTTTGGTGCCGACGAATCGGGGCACCGTTACACGCAGCCCGTCTTTGCCAACCTCGACCCGCACCATTTCACGATGGAAGCACATGAGCCTACGGGCGACTTGGTGATTACTCCAGATACGCTGTGGTTTGAACATAATGGCGACGAACAGGCTTTTACCATCGTAAACCAGACCAACACCGTGGTTCAAATCAATTCCATAACCGAGGAAGGTGGTTATTTGCTTTCTGACACTCCCAACCTTCCCTACAACTTGCAAGTTGGGGAATCCATTTCGGTTGGTTTCCTTTTCAGTTTTCCGCTAAAAGCAAATCGTGCATCAGATGATTATGTTTCAAGTTTGATAAAAGTTCAGACTTCTATCGGAGAAAAACATGTGATTGCGATGATAAGTAAACAAGGTATGGTGAATCTTGTGTACCAAAACGAAATGTATTTTGACGATCCAACTTTGGTCATTGAATCATCTTTCTTCAACAAATCTGTTTTTGTTCCTACAATCAGGGTTATGTCCATTACCGAGAAAGACACTGACTATTTGAACATCGAAACGAACCCCACACCCCCCTTCGACCTGGAATTTGAAGGAGAAGAAGCGTTCTTGTCCGTGAGTTTGAAAGATTCTGCCAAAGGTTATGTGAACACAAGCATCGAAATCGAAACGGACTATGGTGTCTTTGAGATTGCCGTCCACATTAACGAAGACATCCTCACCGTCACCGAACTCACCGCCGAAGCCAAGCTCTATCCCAACCCGACCACAGGCCAGTTCACCGTGGAAGGCGCGAATGTGGCCAAAGTGGAGGTGTATAACCTCGTCGGACAAAAGGTGCACGAAGCCGAGGGCAAGTCCGTCAGCATCGATGCCGCCGAATGGAACAAGGGCATCTATCTCGTCAACATCATTGAGGAGAACGGTGCCGTGGCGACCAAGAAATTGGTGGTGAAATGACATATTCAGGTTTGTAGAGACGTGCCATGGCGCGTCTCTACAGGCAAACCCCTGTTTCGGTTAGCCTTATTCCCTTTTGGGTGAAAAACCAAAGAATCCCCGATTCCGTGTCGGGGATTCTTTCTATTTTTGCAGCAACGAGAAACTACAGATTGTATAGATGAATCGTCGCTTCGCGTCATTGCGAACGCAGTGAAGCAATCCAGCGAATGAATCTGTAAATCTGGATTGCTTCGTTCCTCGCAATGATGCAAAACGGGTCAAAAAGGGGTCGAAGGGCATCGTAGTTATCTGTACCAATCGGATGCTTGCATCCCTAAAATTATCGAAATTACATCTGTATAATCTGTGTAATCTGTAGTTAGAGAAAAAGAATAAACAATGAAGAGAATTATCCCAATCGTAATCTGCGCCTTCATGGCCTTGGCCTCATGCCAAAAGAAAAACGCCCCACTGTTTCGCGGCGACTACTCGTTCAAGACCTCTGGCAGCGTGACCGCCCAACGCATCTCTGCTTCCAATCCCACGGCCTTCGAAATCACTTTGCCCAACGAAATCGGGCAAATGGAAATCGCCCTGCTCGACAGGAAAAACGACAGCGTGGTGGTGGTGATGAACTACATGAACAACGAAGTCATCGTCACGCACGGCCACTGCCAAGGGAATGACATCGTCCTGAACGACTTCAGGCGCAACGCCCTCAAACTCTCAATGGACGGCAACCTCGAAATGACTTGCGAGGTGAACGTCAGGGCAAGAGGCACAATGTACGACGAAAACACGCTCGTCCTTAATGTCACTTACCGAGGCGAAGCGGCTTTGGGCGGACTGAAATACAACATCAAAGGCGACAACATACAAACCGTGGCCACACGAAACTGAACCCGATGAAAAACAAGTTCACATTTCTGGTTTTGGCGCTGCTTTTGGCGGGCTGCGGTTCAACCGACCCGCAGCAAATCAAGGAGAGGTTGAGGGGCGGTCAGGCCGTGGAGCGCGTCGTTGCCGTGGGCGTGCAGCGCATCGACACCACGGGAGGCTTGGTGCACAACAGCTATCCGGGCTATTTGGAGGAAGGCCATTCCGTCGACATCAGTTTCAAATATGGCGGCACATTGGTGCAACTCGGCGTGAAGGAAGGCAGCCGCGTGATGAAAGGCCAGGTGCTGGCCCGCGTCAGTTCGCCGTCGATGGAGAGCACCAAACGCTCGGCCATCGCCACGCTTGAGCAGGCACAAGATGCCTACGACCGCCTGAAAAAGGTCCACGACAAGGGCAGCCTGCCCGAAATAAAATGGCGCGAGATGGAAGCCAACCTCGACAAGGCGCAAGCCGCCGTCGACCTCGCCAACGCCATGCTGCAAGAAAACCTCGTCACGGCTCCCTTCGACGGCACCGTGGCCAGCCTGAACGCGGTGCTTGGCGAGAGCATCGCCCCGCTGAAACCCATTATGCGCCTCATCAGCAAGGAAGGCCTCGTGGTGAAAATCAGCGTGCCCGAAAACGAAATTGCCAAAGTGCAAGTGGGCGACGAGGCGCAAATCCTCATCCCCGCCCTCGGCGACCGCCGTTGCAGCGGCCATATCCTCGAAAAGAACCCGACCGCCTCGCTACTCACCCACAGCTATCCCGTCAAGGTGCTCGTCGACAGCCCCGACGAAGCCTTTGCCCCAGGGATGATAGCCAAAGTGGTGCTGAAATCAGACATCGGCAAAGGCATCATCCTGCCCGCCAACGCGATTTTGATCCATAAGGAAGGCAAGTTCGTTTGGGTGGCCGAAAACGGTTGTGCCACGCGCCGGCCCATCGCCGTTTCGGGCTATTCGGGCAACGGGGTGGTCGTTGGCGAAGGCCTGAAGACAGGTGATATCGTGATCGTTGAAGGCTACCAAAAGATTAGCGAAGGAATGAAAGTGGAATATTGACACGAGACTATGGGACACGAGTCGGCAGGACGGCCTCGTCCTGAAGGGACGATGTTTTTATTAACCCGATACAAGCGCAGCGGTGTCGGGGGGGGCAAAAAGAAAAAACCATGAGCAAACTCAAAGATAAAGGTATCATCAGCGGCAGCATCCGCCACCAGCGCATCGTGTGGGCGGTGGTAGTGGTTGTCGTGGCTTTCGGCATCTATGCCCTCGTCGACATGAAGAAGGACGAGTTTCCAGCCTTCACCTATCCGCAAGGTATTGTGGCGGGCGTTTATCCGGGCGCAACAGCCGAGGAAGTGGAGGCACAACTCGCCAAGCCGCTGGAAGAACTGCTGTTCAGCCTGCCCGAAGTGGACCGCAAGAAAACCTATTCCATCTCCAAGGAAGGCATTTGCTACCTCTATGTGATGCTCGACCTCTCAATGACCAACTATGCCCAGGTTTGGGCCAAAATACGCAACAAAATCAACGAGGCCAAAACCATGAGTTTTCCAGCTGGCGTGTTGGCCATCGCCGTCATCGACGACTTTGGCAACACATCGTCGCTGCTTATCGCAATGGAATCGTCTGACAAGACCTACCGTGAGATGCACGACTACACCGAATACCTGACACACCGCCTGCGCGACATCCCCGAAACGGGCAACGTCCGCGTGATGGGCGAGCAGGAAGAGGAAATCGCCATCACCGTCGACAAGGAAAAACTCTCGTTCTACGGCATCAGTCCCAACACACTGACGCTGCACTATGCCTCGCAAGGCTTCCTCACCACCAGCGGCAGCATGCAGACCGACAATTTCAACCTGCCCTTGCACATCGAAAATCCCGTGGTTTCGGAAAAGGAGCTTGAGGAGCAAATCGTCTACTCCGACGCGGCGGGCAACACCGTGCGACTGCGCGACGTGGCCACCGTTGAGCGGCGGCTCGCCAAGCCATCGAAGGTGGTGAACTTCAACGGCAACGACGCCATCATCATCTCCGTCGAGATGCGCAAGGGATTCAACATCGTGGCTTTCGGAACGGAGGTGGAAAAGGTGCTTGCCGAGTTCAGGCAGACCCTGCCCAACAGTGTTCAGCTTTACCGCATCACCGACCAGCCCAAAGTGGTGCAAAAGTCGGTCAGCAGTTTCCTTCGAGACTTGGTCATCTCTATGGTTGTGGTCATTGTGGTTATGCTGTTGCTTTTCCCCTTCCGCACGGCACTCATCGCCAGCTCGGGCTTGCCCGTTTGCACCGCAATGAGCATCGGCTTGATGTATCTTTTTGGCATTGAGCTGAATACGGTCACCTTGGCTGCCCTTATCGTTGTGCTCGGCATGATTGTGGACGACTCTATCATCAACATCGACGGCTACATCGACAAGCTAAGCCAAGGCTACAAGCCCTTCGATGCCGCCGTGAGCAGCGCGAAGGAGCTGTTCATGCCGATGTTCATTGCCACCGCAGCCATCGCCTGCATGTTCTTCCCGATGACGCGCATCATCAAAGGCCCCTTGGGCGAGTTCGTGCAGCTTTTCCCCTGGACCGTGGCCTTCTCGCTGATGTCGTCGTTGGCCTACGCCATGCTCGTCATCCCCTCGTTGGAAATCATGTTCATCAAGCCGGAGACCGACAAACCAAAGCACAACGGTTTCGTGAAGGCCCAGATGCGATTCTTCAACTTCTTGCAAGGCCTCTACGACAAGATGCAGAGCCACTGCTTCAAGCACCCACACTTCACCATCGGCATGGGCATCGGCTCCATCGCCCTCGGCGTGCTGATGTTCTTGGCCCTCAATGTGCAGATGATGCCCAACGCCGAGCGCGACTGCTTCGCCATTGAAATCCGCTTGCCCGAGGGCAGCAGCCTCGACGCCACCACGCGCATCAGCGACTCGCTCCAAAAGATGATGCTGACCGACAAGCGCGTCACCTCCATGACCGCCTTCATCGGCGAGACCGCGCCGCGTTTCCATATGACTTACGCACCGAGCATTCCCGCCCAAAACCTTTCGCAAATCATCGTGAACACCACTTCAAAGCAGGCCACCGAAGAACTCCTGAAGGAGATGGACGAAAAATACGCCTACTATTTCGCCGAAGCCCATGTGCGGTTCCGACAACTTGACTATCAGGCCGTTTCGACACCCATCGAGATTTACGTTTATGGCGACGACTACACCCAAACCGTCCCAGTGGCGCAGCAAATCAAGGACTATATGCTCACATTGGACAACGAGCTTCGCTGGGTACACACCGACTACGACGAGTTTTTGCCCTCAGTGAAAGTGACGATGAAACCCGAAGAATGTGCCCGCCTCGGCATTACGAAAGCCATGCTCTCGCTCGACCTGGCCACTACCCTCAACGGGCAACCCCTTACCACCCTTTGGGAAGGAGGCCGAAGCATTCCCGTGAAGCTGTATTCCAAGCAAAACTACGACCCCAACGACTACGAATCCGTTCAGAACCAACTGATTCCGACATTGGTGCCAGGAACAAGCGTGCCTTTGCGCCAAGTGGCCGACATCAGCCCCGACTGGCATCCTGTGCAACTGACGCACTACAACGGCAGGAACGCCATCACCGTGGCCGCCGACATGAAATTCTGGAAGTCGCAAGCCGCCAGCATAAAGAAAATCGAACACTACATCAATAAGGAGGTTGTGCCCAACCTGCCCGAAGGCGTGAGCATCGAATACGGCGGATTGTCGTCGCTCAACACCAACGTCATCCCGCAGCTGCTCAAGAGCCTGATAGCCGCCATCTTGGTGCTTTTGGTGTTCTTGGTGGCCTATTTCAAGAAGATGAATTTGGCTGTGCTCACCTTGGGTTCGAGCACCTTGTGCATGTTCGGCGCCTTTTTCGGCGAGTGGATTTTTGGCCTCGACTTCGGCATGACCTCGCTCTTGGGCGTGGTCAGTCTCATCGGTATCGTGATGCGCAACGGCATCGTCATGTACGAATACGCCGAAACCCTTCGTTTCGACCAAGGCCTGCCCGTCAAGGAAGCCGCCATGAAGGCCGGCAGCCGCCGCATGAGGCCCATCTTCCTCACCTCGGCCACCACAGCCCTCGGCGTGCTTCCGATGATCATTACGAGAAATCCGCTTTGGATGCCCATGGGCGTGGTTATCTGCTTCGGTGTGGTGCTCTCGATGGTCATCATTCTGGCCGTGATGCCGGTGATGTATTGGCAGATTTTTAGAAAGAGTAAATAGTATGTCACAAAACCTACAAAACTATCAAAACTTCAATGTAGAAGTGAGGAAAGCGGCCAACTGGCGCTTTCCTGCGGCAACCCGGTTGGGTATGCCGCACTCGCCAAAAAGCAGTTTTGTGGGTTTTGCGAGTTTTGTGATAAAAAACAATGCAATGAGAAAAGTTGTGGTATTAATCTGTTCTATATGGTTGTCATTGCCTTTATTGGCGCAACAACGTCTCTCTGTTCAGGAATGCATCGACATGGCTTTGGAGAACAACATTGAGCTAAAAAACAGCTATTTGGAAATCGACAAGGCGAGGGCAACGAAAAATGAAGCCCGAGCTGAGTATTTCCCCACCGTTTCGGCACAGGCCTTGGCTTTCGATGCGCTCAACCCGATGCTGACCTTTGGCATCGACGACATCGACAACGCGCAGGCGCGGCAACTCCTTCATACGCTTTATGCCGAATATGGCGTCAACATGGGTCTCGACAAGGAATACTCCTTTATCCAAAACGGCGTGGTGCTCAACGCGATGGCGACGGAACCGATTTATGCGGGAGGTCGCATCCGCAACGGCAACAAACTGGCCAAGTTAGGCATCGAAGCCGCTGAATACCAATCGAAAGTGAAAGAAGACGAGGTGCGCCTGCAAACCGAGACGCTCTATTGGCAAATCGTGGCTTTGCAAGAAAAACGCTCCACCTTGGACCAACTCGACCGCCTCTTGGACACCTTGGACAAAGACCTCACGGGTGCCATCGAAGCGGGCTTGGCCATGCCCACCGACCAATACAAGCTGAAGGTGAAGCAAAACGAGAGCCAGCTCAACCGCAAGAAGGTGGACGACGGCATCACCTTGCTGAAAATGGCCTTGGCGCAAACCATCGGTGCCGATTGGCAAACGATGGAACTTGTGGACACTTTGGGATTGGAGACCAACCCCACGACATTGTTCAGGGACGCTTCCGAAGCCGTGGCTTCGCGCAACGAAAGCCACCTTTTAGACCTCTCCATCAAGGCCGAAGACCTGAAGAAGAAGATGACCCTCGGTGCGGCTTTGCCTTCATTGATAGTGGGCGGCAGCGCAAGCTATCACACAATTTTGGAAAACACGAAGCCCAACGCGATGGTCTTCGCCATGCTGCAAATTCCCATCACCGACTGGCACAAAACCGCCTACAAGCTAAAGAAGCACGACATCGAAGCCGAAATGGCCGAAAACACGCGCCGCGACCTCACTGAGAAGATGGAGATGCAGACCAACCAAGCATGGTTCAACCTCGAACAAAGCTGGCTGCGCATCACCATGGCTGAAACCGCTTTGCAAGATGCCGAAGCCAACCTAAAAATCACGGAGGACTATTACGAGGCCGGTTTGGTGGCCCTTTCGGATGTGCTCGAAGCCCAGACCATGCTCAAGCAAAGCCGCGACGAACTCACCGACAGCCGTGTGGAGTATCGGATAAGCCTTTTGAATTACAAGCAATTGACTAAAGATTGAAAAACCACTTTTTAGTTTTTGCACGATTTTTGTATTTTTGTCACCCGATTCAAAATTCAATCCAATGAAAAAACTCCTTTTCCTATTCCTTTTCATGGCCACAGCCGTCCTCGGCCAAGCCCAAGTCGAGAAAATGCTCGGCCAATGGTACACCATCGACGACAAGACGGGCGAGCAACGCTCGTGCGTCAACATCACCGAAAAGAATGGTACTTATCAGGCTGTGGTGACGGCCATTTACGATAAAGACGCCAACGGCAACTACCGCGAGATGAAGCCGCCCTATCCGAAAGAATGGGAACATGTGGTGGGCACCCAAGTTTTCGTCGACATGAAAGCCCATGGCGACCACCTGAAAGGCAAGGTCTACGACCCCGAAAGCCAAAAGACCTACCACGGCAAAGTGACCTACAAAGCCAAGACCGACGAGCTCATCCTTCGTGGCTCGCTGGACAAGGCTGGATTGCTTGGCCGCTCGCAGACGTGGAAACGCAAGAAATAGAAATCACTCCAAAATCAACTGCTCCCACCGGATTTTCGGCACAAACTGCACCCCATTTTCATCGCGGTAATAGGCCAATTTGTCGCCCGCATCCACAGGTTCCAGCTTGATTTTTTCCGCACCCTTTCCGATGGCAAGCATCAGCAGCGGTTCGTAGGGCAGTGCGAAGTGTTCCGTAATCTTCGCTTTGTTGAACGCCCCAATCATGATGCCGTTCAAGCCCATCTCGGTGGCTTTCAGCAACATGCTTTGTGCCGCAATGCCAAGGTCGATGTCCACAAACTTGGTTTCGGGCACGGTGCTGCAAATGATGATGAACGCCTCAGGCTCGGTGCCAGGGAAAGGCAGGTGCAACTCGGGCAGCAAGCCGCCAAGTTTCATGTTTTGCAGGATGAAATCGGCACCCGTTTCCTTGGTCACCAATTTGAAACGCAGCACCTGCTGGTTCTTCGCTGAGGCGATCTTTGTGTTCACCGCCACAATGCGCTCCAGCATGTCGCGCTTCACCACAAAGTCCTTCTGGTAGCCGCGATAGCTGCGGTTTTTCTCCATCAAGGTTTCCACAGAGGTGTGTTTCACCACGGTCTTCTTGGCACCCGCGCCAAAGACCTCTTCATAACGTTTTTCCAGGTATCCGTCGGCCATGTTGTTTAAAATTTGTTGGTGCGAAAATACAAATTTTCCGTATTTTTGCGCCCATGAAAAAACGCCTGCTTCAATACGGCTCTTTTTTGATGGCTCTCGTGGTGCTTTTCGTTTCCGTAGGTTGGGACGTAAAATACCACTATTGCACGGCGGAGCATCGCCTTTCGGGAAACTTCGGCGAGGCGGCGGAATCGTGCCTGCATTGCATTGGGCATGAACACGAACACGAAGCCACTTTTGCACAACCGCATGAAATCCAGTTCGATGCAAAGTGCTGTTGCGAGGATTTCGAGAGCAAAATCCAGTTTGCGGGCAACTATGTTTTTTCAATCGAAAAGCACTTGAACGTGCATTTTCAGCCTAATGTTTTGGTCAATCTCGGCCTTCATAACTTGATGCCGAAGGCAAAACTGGCGTTGCTGCATTTCACGGTGCGAAAAATTCCGCCTTTCCAGTCCTCAAGGGACAGATTGGTGTTTTTCTCGGCTTTGCGACTCAATCCTTTGGTTTTCTGATTCTTCGTTCTGGCGGATTTGCGATTCGCCTGCATCGAAAAGGGGATTTCGAATCCCCATCTCAACATTGCTGGATTACAAATCCGGCAAAACAGAGGTGCATCATTGCATTTTGTGGCTGCCACGGTGTGACAGCCCTACAAACCCAGTTTAAATCTTGAATTATAGAATTATGAAAACCAACAAAATAACCCTTATCACCTTATTATTAATGGCCTTCGCCACCACCGCTTTCGCGCAAGGCTTCATCGAAGGCCATGTCTACGAAGAGAACGAACGCGGCGAGCAGACACCGCTACCGGGCGTCAACGTCTATTGGAAAATCGTCAACGAGGGCGTGGTGACCGATGCCGACGGGCATTACAAAATCCCCGTGCACGGACAAATCGGCTGCCTCGTGTTCAGCTGCATCAGCTATGAAAACGACACCGTTCATCACATGGTGGAACCTGCCCATTACGACCATGTCTTCAAAGCCATTCACATGCTGAATGAAGTGCAGATTGAGGCGCGACAAAAAGCCACTTTCATCAACCCGATCAAAGCCATTGCTGTTCAGGAAATCACTTCAGAGAATCTGAAGCGTGCCGCCTGTTGTACTCTTGCAGGCAGTTTCGAGAACAATGCCTCAGTCGATGTGGCCTACAGCGATGCCGTCACGGGTGCCAAACAAATCCAACTGCTCGGCTTGAGTGGCATCTACACTCAAATGATGACCGAAATCATTCCCAATTTCCGTGGCTTGGCCTCGACTTTCGGTCTCAACTATGTGCCAGGCACTTGGATGAACGGCATTCAAGTCTCCAAAGGAACTTCTTCTGTCAAAAATGGTTATGAATCCATCACCGGACAAATTAATGTGGACTACAAGGAGCCTCTGCCCAACAAGAGCGAGAAAGTGTTTTTCAATTTGTACGCCAATTCCATGTTGATGACGGATTTCAATTTCAATGGTCGCGTCAAGGTGGGGAAGAACGACGGCATCATGCTTTTCGGTCACGTGAGCCATAATTTCATGAAAATGGACGGCAACGGCGACTCGTTTATGGACGACCCCATGACAACGCAATACAATGTTTTTCTGCGTTATAACCATCCTCACATCGGAAAGTTCGGTTGCAAGTTAGGTATTAAAGCCTTGAAGGAAACCCGTCTCGGCGGACAAATGGACTTTGACCCAAAGCACCGTTTTGATGAAGGCTACAATTTGTACGGTATCGGCATCAACACCGAGCGTTATGAGGCCTTCGCCAAATGCGGCTACCACTTCGACCGTAAAGACACCAGCATCGGATTGCAACAACAGGTGACCTACCACAAGATGGACTCCTATTACGGCCTCACCGATTACAACGCCAACCAACTTTCCTATTATGCCAATCTATTGTTTGACTCCTACATCGTCAACGACCATCACACCTATTCAGCGGGAGCTAGTTATACATACGACAAATACGATGAACACTTGAACGACAGCACTTTCAAGCGCGTGGAGCAAGTCCCAGGCGCTTTTGCCGAGTATGTCTTCAACGATGACCACCATTGGAGTGTCATTGCGGGCTTCCGCGCCGATTACAACACTTATTACAAAAAGATGCTCTACACGCCTCGCCTGCACGTGCGCTTCAAGGCCAATGACGACTTTGCGCTGCGTCTTTCTGCGGGCAAGGGCTATCGCTCGCCCAACATTCTGGCCGAAAACTCCACCATGTTGGCCTCGGCGAGAATCATCCGTTTCATCAACACGCCAAAGATGGAGGACGCATGGAACTATGGCATCAATTTAACCAAAGACTTCCATTTCGGTTGGCGCGAACTCATCCTTCAGGTCGACTTCTACCGCACCGATTTCGTCAACCAAATCGTCCTCGACCGCGATGCCAATGCGCACCAAATCCGCATCTACAACCTCGACGGAAAGTCCTATTCCAATAGTGCCCAAATCGAGGCCAACTGCGAGATCTTCAAGGACTTCGACCTCACCTTAGCCTTCCGCTACAACGATGTGAAGATGACCATTAATGACACCTTGCGCGAGAAGCCTTTCGTCAACCGCTACAAAGGTTTGGTGACGATGTCGTATGCCCCAGGCACTTGGCAGTTCGACTTCACGACGCAGTTCAACGGCGACAGCCGCGTGCCCAACCTCAACGGCAACGCCACGGCGGTGGCCAACGGCCAAAACATCGAGCGCTCACCGTTCTATGTGATTATGAATGCGCAAATTACCAAGTCATTGGGCAAATGCTGGGAAATCTACCTCGGTGGCGAGAACCTGACCAACTACAAGCAAACGCATCCCATCATCTCGGCTGACAACCCCGCGAGCGAGGATTTCGACGGTTCGATGGTTTGGGGACCGCTGAGCGGGATCAGAGCCTATTTGGGTGTGAGGTTCACGGTGAAATAGTGTTTTTTTGTGAAAAATCGTATTTTTGCGGCTCAAAAACTCATCAAATGAAAAAACTCCTTTTCCTTTGCGCCACGGCCTTGCTGCTGTCGGCTTGTGCCCAGAAAGAACAAAAAGACAATAAAGAACCCCAGCAACAGCCTCAGGAACAAAACGAGGTGAAGGTGCCCATGGGTGTTCCCGTGGCGCCCATGCAACAGGTCATCGTACCCGAAAAAGGCGGTAATGACATGAACGTGACGAGCAACCCCAATGGCACCGTCTTAAAGTTGGAAGAAGGCAAGCCGCTCGACTTCAGCCAATTGAATGGAAAGCCGACGATGCACGACCAGCTCATTGCGAAAATCGACACCATCCGCAGTCGCGCCGAGCAACTTGAGGATGCCGAGTGCATGTATTTCTACGGCTATTGCTGCGAGAACGGCTTGGGCGTGAAGCAAGACGCCAAGCAGGCCTTTGAATGGTACACCAAGGCCGCCAAGAAGGCGTTTCCGGCCGCCTACAATGCGTTGGGCAACCTCTACAGGAGCGGTTCGGGCGTGAAAGCCGATGCCACCCAAGCCTTTGGCTGGTACATGAAAGGCGCCAAAGCCAACGACGCGCAGGCCATGCTCAACGTGGGCAACTGCTATTTCTACGGCATGGGCACCCAAAAAGACGATAAGGAAGCCGTCAAATGGTGGAAAGATGCCGCCGATGCGGGCAACGCCTACGCCCAGTCGCAGATGGGCGACTGCCACTACTTTGGCATCGGGGTGGAAAAAGACCTCGCCAAAGCCATCGAATACTACAAGCCTGCCGCCGACCAAAACATCTCGAGTGCGCAATACCGCCTCGGCCTGTTGTATTACAACGGAGAGGGTGTGGAGCAAGACCGCACCTATGCCAAGCTGTTGATGCAGAAAGCCCGCGACGGCGGCGACAAGGACGCGCAGGCGTTTTTGGAGAAGAATTTCTGAGAAGAATTATCCGTTTTTGCTATCTTTGCGGGTGAAATGAAACACCTACATTTCATAGCATTGATGTTTTTGGTCTTGGTTTCGGCCTGCAACCGACCTGTAGAGACGCAAAATTTTGCGTCTCTACCCCATACCAATCCGGCATTGCAGGCCGTCGACAGCCTGATGTGGACACGGCCCGACAGCGCGTTGGCGGTGTTGTTGCCCTGGTTCGACACCTCTTGCAGAGACGGTGTGCACACCGTCTCTACCGCCTACGACCGCCACTACGCCCACCTGCTGCTGGCCGAATTGCTCTACAAGAACGACTACGGACAAACCAACCGTGAGGCACTGCTGGAGGCGGTGGATTATTTCGATTCGCTGACGATGGTGACGGACACACACGGTGCGGACACACGCGGTGTGTCCCTACACAGAGCCGACCGTAGGGACGCATCGCATGCGTCCGCCACCGATGCCCCGACCATCGCATTCCTGACCGCCCGCGCCCACTACATCAACGGCGTAGGCCATTACGAGCGCGACAGCGTGGTGGAGGCCTGCAAGGAATACCTGAAGGCACTGGAGGTGATGGAAGGACGGTTCGGGGAGAAGGAGCTGGTGGGACATAGGGCGAGGTTCATGATATATATATACAATCGTCTTGGGGATTTGTTCTCTGACCACTTTATGATGGATGCTGCCATTTATTGCTATAAGCATTCTTGTAGGATTTCGAGGATATCACCCGCTTCAACCAACAGCGTTTCAAGTGCTTTGTATCGCATAGGCAACCAATTTGATGTAAAGAATGAGTCAGATAGTGCCAACTATTACTATTTGGCAGCCATATCGAACATTTCCGACACCCTTAATCTTCTTTATCGCGACATTGTTTCCTCGCAGTCCTTATTGTATTACCAACTGACGCATAAACCTGAGCCTGTTTTACGTCGTTTGAAGCAGATGACAGCTCCAACCGTGGACTTTGGGGAAAAGTTAACACGTTATTTGTCAATAGGTTATATTTATTTTGAAGAATGTCAATACGATTCGGCACAGTTGTATTTGCAGGCAGTTTTTGAAAACAAGGCCGATGCAATTTCGAAAATACAAGCTGCCGAGTTTTTGCGAATCCTCTACGATAGTCTTGGCGAAAAGGAGAAATCGGACTACTATATGCGCTCCTTGGCCATGGACAAGCCCATGGAACATGATTCCGAAGCAAAAGTGTCCGTTCTTGGGGAACTGTTCAAGAACCATTTGGAGAAAAGGCAGAAACAACAATTGGAAAAAGACAAACTTGCGGAACGGCAACATGCCATCAAAAGAACCTTGACCGTTTTGGTTCCTGTATTCCTTTGTGTCCTTTTCGTCTTTGTTTTGTTTGTAAAGAACAAGCATAAAAAGAACATCAAGGCCAAGGAGAATGAGGCTGAAAGAAAGATGCACGAGCAAAGTCGCCAACATGAAGAACTGGTTAGAAGAATACAAACCGATGCCAAAAAGACATTGGAAGAGGCGGAAAAGAGGCATACTGAGGCCATTGAGGCCGAGCGGCAAGCGCACCACATTGAGAAAAGCGCCATGTCGGGTCGGCTGAAGAAAAGCAATCAGGAACTGCGAGAGCTGAGGGGCCAAATCAAACAATTGGATGAGTTGGCTGCTAAAACCAAAGCGGCTGCATCATTCAATGATGAACCTGTGTGCCGTCTCATCTTGGAACGGGTGAAAGAAGGGCAGTTCAAGTCGAAGGTGAATTATATCAACTACAAGGATTTCGCCTTAAGCAAGAGCCATCTGCTCGACTTGCGTTTGGCTGCCGACCTACACTTCAACCAGTTCACCCGCCACCTCAAGACGGCCTATCCCAAAATAACAAATACTGATCTTGACTATTGCTGCCTCTATTTGCTTGGCCTCACTGATAGCGATGTCGCTGCCCTAATGCAGCGCTCGTACAATACCGTCATTGAGCGTAATGGTAAAATGAGAAAGATAATCGGCAGCACAAGTGCGCTTCCAACAACCTTGATGGAAATTGCCAATGACTCCCATCAATTTGATTAATAAGACGTTGACAATAAACCCGTGCCAATCCGAACCATATTTTTCTTGACAGGTTTTTGTGGCAACACTACTTTTGCATCGCAACTTAAACAATAATTGTGATGAAAAAACTAACCAACATGGTTCTGATGCTCTGCTTCATCCTTTCGGGAGCGTTCTGCTATGCAAATAGTACAGTAGGAAAAGGAAATGAGAAAGTCTTCCATCTAGACAAATACTCCTATCTGTTCGAAACTTAAATTTTGTCACCAAAATAAAAAAAGCTTGTTTGGAAAGAAATAAACCACTATTTTTGCCGCTTCAAACCATAAAAAATCAGTTCCATGAAAAAAAGATTCTCTTTCATTCTGTCATTGGCACTACTTCTCGTAGCCAAAACGTTTTCGCAACAGCCGGATTTTCTGTTCGAACACCGTTTCCCCTATCCCATTCTCCACACAGTGAATTATGAACGCATAGAAACCTTCACATTAGAAGTGGCACCAGACGATACCACGGAGGGATTCTATTTGATTTCGACGGGAGACGGCAAGAATTCGAATTGGTATGAGATAGACCCCGTTTCTCCTCCCATTGTTTACAAAGTGTCGCTTGAGGGAGAATTGCTTGGCGAACTCGCCCTTGGCTCCGAAGACAGTTACTCTGTTGTGACTAGGCTGTTTTTTGACCCCGAAGAGCCGAATTGTTGCCTCGCGATTGGAAGCATACACGACAACGACCTTCACTACGACAGGCCTTTTCTGGCCAAATTTGATACTGATTTGAATCTGCTATGGCAAAGGGAGATAGAACTCCCTGAAGCCTATCATGGATATATATGGATATCGGCCTTCATGGACAGCAGCGGCGATATTGCTTGTTGCTTAGGGGTTTCGGGGATCCCAGTCCCTGTTTTCTGCCGGTTGACCACCGAGGGAGAGCTCATCGCCATAAGCCAATACACGGGTCCGTGCACCACCTTCAACATCACTTGTGGGGGATTCTTTGAATTTCAGGACGGCAGCGGCGACTATGGGAAAACCGTGGAATACGATTCAGGCCCAACAGATGATCTTTACCTCATCCGTATCAACAGGGATTTGGAATTGGTCAGCAATCAGATCCTTCCCAGAGAAATACGCGAAGGAGCATCAAGCTCTTACCAAGAGCTTTACCTCGGTATTAACCCACAGAATTACGCCATCTTCTCCATGCCTGACGGTTCGGTGGTTTTCGGGGGCGATGCCACACTAGGCCGTTTGGACTACCAATACGATTGGACTTTTGACGATGTCATAGGTTTCATAAGGCTTGACCAAGACTGTAACATCCTTTCCTACGCATCTGTGGGGCAGGGAGAGATAGGCGTCGGGAACGACAGCATCAAGGCAATTCAAGGAAACACTTGTACGGACATGGTTGGCAAAGATGCCTTTTATTTCTATCATATGGTAGGAGAGCCCTACGGCTTTGGTTACGATTGGATTAACTGCTTTGTTGTGACAAAGATGGACATCGACGGCAACGTCATCTGGCAACGCTATTGGAACAGATACTATCCTGAATACGGAATGAAGGTATATTGGCCAAATTCCATCATGACCACTTCCGACAAGGGATGTCTGGTCTCAGGCACTTCCTATTACTCTGACATTTACGGTTCCCCGCGTGACAACACTGAGGCCGAGTTTTTCATGCTTAAGTTCTTCGCCGACGGCACGCTGTCAGTCCCCAAAGCAGAAGCATTCGTCCGCCCCTACGCCTACTACCCCAACCCCGCCCAAGACCGGCTCCGCTTGAATTACTCGCCCGATGTGGAGCCTGCCCAAATCGAGCTTTACGACCTGCAAGGCCGCCTCGTGCGCAGCCAAGGCTCAGGCCTCGAGTGCCTCAGCCTGCAAGGCCTCGCCCCAGGGCAATACGTGATGAAGGTCACCATGGCGGACGGGACGACGTTCTCGGACAAGGTGGTGAAGGAATGATAACAACTCAACCAAAAAACAATGAATGCCGTCAGTCAATGGCGGCATTCATCATATTTACGAAAGATTCATGTAAGATTCGTTTCCTCAAGCCTTCACCAACGCCGCTGCACCCAAAATGGCGGCATCGTTGTCGGGCAATTCGCTGACGCGCACGTCGACGCTGCCGTCGTAGACGAAGCACAGGTGCTTCTGGAACGACTCGCGCACGGGCTTCATCAACACTTCACCTGCCTTCACCGGACCACCCATCAGGAAGATGGCCTCGGGACCGCTGAACGCCACAGCATTGGCCAAGGCGATGCCCAACCAATAGCCTGTTTTCTCGAAGACACGAATGGCCAATTTGTCGCCATACTTGGCCGCGTCGCCCACCATCTTGCTCGTCAGCTCGTCGGCAGGCACCTGCGAGAGTGCGCCCACATAGTCGGGCGTGGCCTCCATCATCTCCAAGGCCGTGCGGCGGATGCCCGTGGCCGAGGTGTAAGTCTCAAGGCAGCCTTTGCGACCACAGCCGCAAGGGCGGCCTTCGGGAATCAAGATGGCATGGCCCAACTCGCCTGCGCCGCCCGTCTTGCCGTGTACCAACTTGCCGTCAACCACAATGCCGCTACCCACGCCCGTACCTAAAGTAAAAGTGATGAAATTCTTCATGCCCTTGGCGCCACCGTAGACGAGTTCGCCGTAGGCCGCAGCATTGGCGTCGTTGGAGACCACCACGGGCACGTCCAAATGGCTGCGGAACATCGAAGCCAAGTCGACGGTGCCCTTGAAGTTGAGGTTGGTGGCGCCTTCGATGCAACCCGTGTAGTAGTTGCCCGCCGGTGCCGCAATGCCGATGCCCTCAATGGCATCAATGTTGTTCTCAAACATCATTTTTTTTATTTTGTGGCAAATATCAGAAACATAAAGCTCTACATCAAAATAGATGTTGGTCGGGAGGTTTTTCTTGGCCAAGCAACGGCCGTCGTCGCGCACCAGCCCGATGTCGGTGTTGGTGCCGCCAATGTCGATTCCTATGGAATAAGTGTTCATTTTTCGTCGGTTTTGAAAGGGCTAAAATACGGTTTTTCGGCTTTGGACGCGAAAAAAAACTAATTTTGCGCAAAATTGTATCCGATGAAAAGACTATTTCCTCTCTTCGTGGCCCTGCTGTTGATGGCCTCATGCAACGAAAAAAACTCCGACTTGACCACCACCTTCGAGAAGTCAAACTACTTGGAAACAGACGATTACGCTGCAACTATCGCCTACGCGAAGCGCCTCGACAAACAATTCAAGGAGGTACATTACCAAAGCATCGGGACGACCGCCCAAGGCCGCGAGGTGCCCCTGCTCATCGTCGACGAAAACGGCTCCACCAACCCGAAAAAGATCCACAGAAGCGGGAAAAACATCATCTTGGTGCAAGCCTGCATCCATCCTGGCGAACCCAACGGCAAAGACGCCATGTTCATGCTCATCCGCGACATGCTCATGGGCAACAACTCACACGACCTGCTGCAAGATTTCTCTTTCCTTTTCATCCCCGTGTTGAGTCCCGACGGCTTGGCCAACTTCTCGCCCTACAACCGCATCAACCAGAACGGCCCGAAGCAGATGGGCTGGCGCGTGAACGCCCAAGGCCTCAACCTCAACCGCGACTACACCAAGCTCGACACACCCGAAATCCAAGCTTTCGTGACCTTGTTCAACAAATGGCAACCCGACTTCTTCTTCGATACCCACGCCACCGATGGTGCTGACTATCAATATGTCACCACCTACTCGATGGAGAACTTCGGCAACTACGACGCTGGCATCACCCAGTGGCTGACCAACGTTTGGGAGCCACAAATCCAAGCCGCGATGAAGGCAAAGGGGCTGCCCATCACGCGCTACATCGAGTTCCATCCTTGGGGCGACCCCACCGCATCGCTCTACGACCAGAGCTTTTCGGCGATGTACTCCGAAGCCTATACCACAGCCCGCAATTGCCCTGGCGTGTTGCTCGAAACACACATGCTGAAGCCCTACAAAGACCGCGTTTTCTCCACCTATCAGATGATTTTGGAAACCCTGAAAATCATCCGCAACGACAAGGAAAACTTCGGCAAAGCCCTTGCCCAAGCCAAAAAGAACGACATGAGCCTCAAGGAATTGCCCATCAATATGCAACCTCAGATGAATGACACGATTTGGGAAGACTTCTTGGGCTACCACTTCGACACCGTGCAGAGCGAGGTGACCGGCAGTTGGTACTACGCCTACGACACCACCCGCCCCGAAACGCGCAAGACACGTCGCATCCGTTCCACACGCCCGACCAAGACTCTCGCCGTGCCCAAGGAATACATCATTCCCGCACAATATGCTGACGCAATAGGCATCGTCAAGGCACACGGCTTCGACATTAATTATCTGAAAGAGGAAAAGACCCTGAAAGTGAACACCTACCGCTTCAGCAACGTGGCCTTCATGCCGATGCCATCGGAGGGCCACAGCCGTGTGGCCCGTTTCGACGCGGAGGAAATCACCAAAGACGTCATCTTCCCGAAAGGCTCAGCCGTGGTGAAGACCTCGCAAAACGGCATCCGCCTGCTGATGAACCTGCTTGAGCCTGAGATGCCCGGCTCGCTCTTCGAGTGGGGCTTCTTCAACAACATGTTGCAACGCGTGGAATATTTCGAAGTCTACAAGATGGAGCCGATGGCCAAGGCCATGCTTGCCGCCGACCCCTTCCTTGAAGGACAATTCAAGGAATGGAAAGCCACGTTCCCAAAAGACAGGCAACCCTCGCAATACGAAATCCTCAACTGGTTCTACGAACGCTCGCCCTACTGCGACAAGAATTATTTGGTCTATCCAGTGGGGATGGTGGGGTAATTTTCTCTACCTTTGCCGCTGCAAACAAGCACGTTATGCTCTTCAATTCCATCCAGTTCGCCATCTTTCTGCCAATAGTGTTCCTCCTCTATTGGTTCGTCTTCGACCGCTTTATGTCCAAGTCGAAGCACCAGCTGTGTTTACAGAACGCCTTCGTCGTGGTGGCAAGCTATGTTTTCTATGGCTGGTGGAACTGGCGTTTTCTATTGCTTATTGTCTTCACCTCATTCTGCTCATGGTGCAGTGGCATCTTTATCGGGAATCAGAAATCGAAGCAAAGAGCTAAGATGTGGATGTGGATGAATATTATCGTCAATCTCGGCATTTTGGCGTTATTCAAGTACTACAACTTCTTTGTTACAGAGTTTGCCCAATTGCTTCACATCTCCACCAACAGGCTTTTGCTGAATGTGATACTCCCTGTGGGCATTTCGTTTTACACCTTCCAAGCCCTGAGTTATTCGATAGATATTTATCGGGGCAAAATGGAGCCAACCAAGGACATTATTGCTTTCTTTGCCTTTATCTCTTTCTTTCCACAGCTGGTGGCAGGTCCCATTGAAAGGGCAACCAGTCTTTTACCTCAGTTTTTGAAGAAGCGTCAGTTCAACTATGACACAGCCGTTGATGGAATGCTCCAGATGCTTTGGGGATTGTTCAAAAAACTGTTGATTGCTAACAAATGTGCATATGCGGTAGATTCGGTATTTTATTTACATAGTCGCATTTCGATACCAGGAAGCGATCTGTTATTGGCTGCCATTCTGTTTTCGTTTCAGATCTATGCCGATTTTTCCGGTTATTCTGATATGGCGATTGGAATAGCCAAATTGTTTGGAATCAAATTGAGCAAGAATTTCAACAATCCTTATTTTAGCCGCAATATTGCTGAGTTTTGGAGAAAATGGCATATTTCATTAATGAGTTGGTTCCGTGACTATGTTTATATTCCACTTGGCGGCAATCGGGTTGGTAAGTTTAGAACCGTTGGCAATGTGTTTGTTGTGTTTTTATTAAGCGGATTGTGGCATGGAGCCAATTGGACGTTTGTAATTTGGGGATTGTACCACGCTTTGTTGTTCGTACCAATAGTGTTAATTGGCAGGAAATCACAGTCTAAACCAATTGCAGAGGGGCGCATTTTACCATCATGGAAAGAGATAGGACAGTTATTGTTCACATTTTCATTGGTTACTTTTGGTTGGATTATCTTTCGTTCGGAAAATCTTCATGATTTTATTCATTATTGCCAAGGATTATGTCAATTGGGTACACTGCGTGCCTGTTATCGACTTTTCATCCAGTCCAATATGTGGCCGAAAGTGATTTTTGTTATAATCATGTTGCTAATGGAATGGTTGCAGAGGGACAAGGAACATAGCTTGGAATTGAGCCGCATGAAACCATGGGTTAAATGGAGTGTTTGTTTTCTAATCGCAATAATGATTTATTGTTTTACGGATAATAAGATAGGATCTTTCATCTATTTTCAATTCTAAAATTATGGGACGTTTCTTGTGTCAAATAGGTGTTTTTTTGGTCATTGTAATAGCGGTTTGTACAATTCCGCCTTATGTTTTTGAGAAGAAAGCAAAAAAGTGTACCGATAAGGGTCCGTATGCAAATATTAACAAGGTTTCAAGTATGGAGCATGTTGATGCAGATTTGATTATTCTTGGGAATTGTAGGGCAGAAGGTAACTATGATGCCTCTTTGATGAGCTCACTAAGTGGATTGAAGTGCTTAAACCTTGGCTGGTCGGGCAGTTCTTTCGATTATAGCTACTACATAATGTATAATACATATCTCAAACAAAACCAGAAACCTCGTTACATTATTTTAGAAACAAGTCCCATTGTATTCTTTGATCATGAGTTTTCCGTTAACAGCATTCAGATGCTTCCTTATATCAATAGACCTGAATTTCAGTTTTGCTTCGAGACATGTCCACAATTGTCAAATGCTGATAAACTAATGTTTGTCAGGTATTTTGGAACGATGGGAAAAGTTATTGAAGAAATTGGCCGTTTGAATCGTCATGAAAAAACTGAGAAAACAACTAAAAATTGGCAAGAAGTCAATATAGACAAACCGCAATCCTTAAAATGCGATAAATCAATAGTTCAATTGTTTGATATGTTTCTTGATGAGTGTGTATCGGAAGGGATAAAGGTGATACTGGTTTGCTCTCCTATGCATGTCAAATCAGGTTTAAGCAACTATGATATGAAGACTTTTTGGAGTATTGTTTTAAATTGTGTCTCTGGGACAAAATTCCCAGTAATATCTTATGCAGAGTATTTTGGTAATGATAGGACTTATTTTTCGGATCCTACACATTTAAACAAGCATGGTAGAGAAGTTTTTACAACAAAACTTATCCACGATTTAGACTCAGTTGGGATTATTAATACAAAAATTAGTGAATAATGTACACCAAACGAACCTTCCTTGCCATCCACATCCCGACCACCGTCGATTACTCGGGCTTGGTGGATCGGCTCAAGAAAAACCTGACACACGAGAAATTCATCAATTACTGCCGGCCCGAAAACATCCACCTCACGCTGAAATTCCTTGGCAGCACGCCCGTCGACGATATTCCCAATATCATCGAAACGGTGCAAAAAGTGGCCAAACGCCACCAGCCCTTCACGATGGACTTCGATCGAACGGGATTGTTTGGCAGCAACCGCGTGCCGCGCGTGATGTGGCTCGGCATGAACGACCAGCCCCAGGCCCTCTTCGACCTCGAAAACGACCTCTTGGACGCTTTCGACGACTTGGGCTACATGCGCGACCGGCAGAACTTCGTGCCGCACCTCACCGTGTGCCGCATCAAGTCGTTGGTCGACAAGCAGTTCTTCATTCAGATTTACAACAGCATCGAGCCAAAGACCTACCTCCATGCCGACGTGAAAGAGCTGGTGTATTACCAAAGCATCCTGCAACCCACCGGACCCATCTACAAGCCGCTGGCCAAAATACCGATGGGCGGAAAGAGCTAAAATTGCACCAAAATGCCCGTAGCAACGAAAAAAAGCACTACTTTTGCAATTTATTTGCGCCAATCGGAGTTATAAGAAAAAACTTGATAAAAATGAAAAGCAAAATCACAACCGTCATGATGGTCCTTCTGGCTGCATTCATCACCATAGGAGGCACCACCAGCTGCAAGAGCAAGAAGCGCCTTGCCAAGGAAGCCGCTGAGGCTGAGTACAAATCAAGAGTGGACCAGGCCATCAAGGACCTGAACGCCATCCTCGACGACGAGACCCTTTGGAGCCTCGAAGAGAAGGAAGCCCGCGTGCAGACCATCAAGGACTGGAACCTGCAAAACGCCGAGGTCGACGACCTGCTCTTCCAAGTGGAGAAGAAACTGGCCCGCGAACGCGCCCAAAAGGAGGAACAAGAACGTCGCGAACGTGAGGAACGCGAGAAAGCCAACGCCGCCGATGCCGTGCTTGGACGCGCCTTCAACAGCATCGCCAACGCCGGTAGCGCCAGCCAAGCCAACCGCGTCATCAACGAGACCTTGGGCTTGTTTGAGTCGCCCAACACGCCCGTGCTCATCATCATCAAGCAGAACGCAGGCTTCAACGACTACGACCGCCCCACCACCATCGAGAAGTACCTCAACTACGTGAAAGACCAAAAGAAGGCGACCGAGAAGGTGCACGAAATCAAATACAACAGCAACGGAAAGATTAACGAAATTGAACTGATAAAGAAATGAAGAAGATCATTGCCACATTAGTGATTGCCTTGTGCGTTGTGGGTAGCGCCATGGCACAGGACGGGTTGAGCCCCGAACGCAAGCAAGCCATCGACAGCCTCGCCTTGGAGAAGGTGAGAGACCTGAGCAAATACATCAAGATCGTAGGCTCGAAGGAAACGCCTTTCAGCGAGGCCAACCGCGTCATTGACCGCGCCGAGGAACTCTTCATGAGCGATGCCGAAATCGGCGTCTCCTCGTTGGGCTCCAACCAAATCACCTACTATCGCGTCCGCAAGTATTTCGAGCACCTGATGCGCCTCAACTACGACCGCGTCGAGATTGAATGGTACAACATCGAGTACGTCAGCGACCTGCAACGCCAGCCCGACGGCACCTACGTGGGCGTCATCACCATCTTCCAGACCTTCCGTGGCTACGATGCCGAAGGCAACATGGTGTATAAGGACACGACCAAGAAGGACATCACCGTCTACGTGAAGCGCAAGGAGACCCAAATCGGTGGCCGCACCATCGGCTTCTGGGACGTGTTGCTCGGCGACATGCGCGTGAAGGAAACCACAAATAGATGAAATTAGCTAGAAATATTGTCATTCTGGCTCTTACCATTGCCATCGTCTGGCCCGTTGCGGGTCAGACGATTGGTGAATTTAAGATGGACGAGACCGAGCTCTACGCCATGACCAAGCAGATGGGCCAGTTCATGCGCAGGTTCAACTACGAGGAAGACCAGTTTGGCAACAGGCTCTATCCCAAAGACCACGACTACCGCAGCAACGAGATGCGCCGCAAGTCGCTGCCCATCCTCTTCGACCAGGAGAAATACGGCAAGCAAACCGAGCTGCAACGCTATTTCATCGAGGACGTCACGAAGGACGATTCCACCTACATGACCTTCCTCGGCGGCAAGTGGTACAGCGAGGTGTCGACCACCTTCAAATACAACGGCAAGAACGTCAACGTCATGCTGTTTTTGGCCGTCGAAAAGGAAGGCTTGGGCTCGAAATGGGTGCTCACCAACGTCTATTTCTCGGAGTTCAACAAAATGTTTCCGACCGGCGAACTGGCCGAAAGAGAGAAGCATTTCCTGCATCCCATGAGCCACGAGCTCGACTTCATGAACATCTACAAGGCCTTCCAAAACCCCGATGTCATCGACTATTACGCCTCAAAGGAATACCAACCCGACTACCTGACCCTGTTCTTCTACGAAATCAAGAGAGGCAAGCTCGTGTTCCAACACGTCGACGGGGTCAAGTTCCACGTCCTCCAAATCAAGGACTGGTACTTCGAGGTGTCGTGGTTCAACCGCTCGGGCCTCAACTCAGGCTGGCTCATGTCGAACGTCGTCTACATGCCCGAAAAGGAAAAAAACAACCTCATTAAATTCTATCAACCCCACCAACCATGAGAAAGGTAGCTTTACTCTCCATATTGTTGCTCGGCTTTGCCTTTGGCGGCCATGCCCAAAAGCTCTCAAAAGACGAAATCGCGAAATTCGAGAACGAAATCAACAGCATGATTGCGTATCTGGAGGAAACGATGAATTTCCTTGGCGACAGCACCGCCATGCCATTGGAGAAGGAAATCGTCTACACCGAAAGCTGGAGCAAGATCTTCATCGACGACAAGGTGCAAATCGAGGACGACCTCGACGTGAACCGCAAGACCCCCATCAACAAGGACGTGCAGGCTTACCTCAAGGACATCGACTTCTTCTTCAAGTGGGCCAGTTTCAAGCTCGACCTGCAAAGCATCGCCAACGGCACGCGCGATGATGGGAGCGTATTCTTCAAGGCCACGCTGACGCGCCACCTGACGGGCAAGACCGTCACCGACGAAGCCATCGACAACATGAAGAACCGTTACGTCGAAATCAACCTCGACCGCCAAGCCAACAGCCTCAAGATAGCCAGCATCTACACCACCAAAATCAACGAGAAAGAGGCCTTACGCAACTGGTGGAACAGCCTGTCGCAAAACTGGAAGAACCGCCTCGGCGCCGACATCAAGCTCTACGACAGCATCCCGATGGAGACTGTCGGCATGATCACCTCCGCCGACTTCATGGCTTCCTATCCCATCATCGATCCCGTGACAGGTCAGACCGAGCTGAAAGACAAAGTCTTCAAGAACGATATGACCGAACTCGACGCCAAGCTGAAACTCGTCACCCAACGCCAGCGCGTCGACATCTCCGGCATCCGCGAAATCATCACTTTGGAACCGCTCAGCGAGCTTTCGGACCTCACCTGGTTGGACATCTCGGAGACCTCAATCGAAGACCTGTCGCCTGTGCGCAACCTCAACAAACTGAAGGTGCTGCGTGCCAACTCCACCTTGGTTGAAGACCTCTCGCCACTGAAATACAACATCACCCTGAAGGAACTCGAAGCCGCCAACACCGCCATCGACGACCTCAGTGTGCTTGCCTCGCTGCGCAACCTCGAAAAACTCAACGTGGCCAACACCCAAGTGAGCCGCCTTACCCAGCTGAAGAACTGCCAAAGCCTGACTTCCGTCAACCTGAGCGGCACGCGCATCGCCAACATCGGCATCCTGCAAGACCTGCCCCAACTCAAGACTATCGACATCAGCCAGACCGCCGTGCGCGACTTGGGTCCCATCAGCAACCTGCAAGACCTGCAAAGCCTCAACATCTCGGGCTCGGCCATCACCAACCTACAGGCCCTCGGCGAACTGAACAACCTGCGCGAACTCTACTGCAGCAACACCTACATCAGCGACCTCACGCCTTTGAAGAACCATCGCCGACTGAGCAAGATCTATTGCGACCATTCGAGCATCCACGATGCCGAAGCCAGCGCTTTCACCAAGAGCAACCCCTTCACCTTAGTCATCTACGACACGGAAGCGCTCAAGACCTGGTGGCGCGAGTTGCCAATGTATTGGAAAGCCGTGTTTTCCAAGCAGATACAACTTGACTCCGAGCCCACCACCGAGCAACTGCACCAAATCATCAACATGCAGGAACTCGATCTCTCGGGCAACACCTTTATCCAAAACCTGATGCCCGTCAGCCGCCTGACCAACCTGCGCGAACTCAACATCGCCAACACCGAAATCAATTTCCTGCAACCCATCCAAGGCCTGACCAACCTCGAATCGCTCAACATCTCCCACACCTATATTAATGACCTGACCCCCTTGCAAGACATGGGCAGCCTGCGCTACCTCAACATCATGGATACGCCCGTCAACGACCTCTCGCCGCTGATGAACGACAGCAACATTGAAGTGATTGACGCCGACAGCACCGTGATCGGCAAAAGCCAGGTCGTGGCTCTGAAGGAAAGCCAGCGTCAGGTGACCGTGGTCTACCAAACCGAAAATCTGCTTTACTGGTGGAACACCCTCGCCCCCATCTGGCAAACCATCTTCCGCAATGCCGTTGGAATCCAATCAGAGATGCCCAACGCCCTTGAGCTGCAACGCATCTTGGATTTGAGGGAAATCGAAATCACGCCCGACTATCCCATCAACAGCATCGATCCGCTCACTCACCTCATGTGGCTCGAACGCCTCACCATCAACAACCAAAGCATCAGCGACCTGAAGCCATTGGAGAACAAGCCCTATTTGGTGGAACTCAACGTGCAGAACAACCCCGTCAGCAGCCTTTCGCCCATCGAAAACAGCACCTTGCTCCAGTTGCTCAACATCGAGAACACGCAAATCAAGGACCTCGGCCCGCTCTCCAAAATGAACGAATTGGTCACCCTCAATGCCAGCGGCACCACGGTGAAGTCGCTGAAGCCCTTGCAAAACCTCTTGAAACTCGAAAACCTGTTTGTCAACAACACCAACGTGCGCAGCATCTCACCTGTCGAAAACATGCCTGCACTTAAACAACTGAAAGTCTACAACACCAAGGTCCGCGCCCGCGATGTCGAGAAACTGCAACAGAAACGTTTGGATTTGAACATCATTTACTATTGACGTCGAGCCAAAAACAAGCATAAACTCAAATAAAAAGCGTTTTCGTTTGCGGAAACGCTTTTATTTTGTATTTTTGCAGAAAAATTAGATATGCCAGAAATAAGCCGGTTTTTAGGAATTATCATCACAATGAATTTCTCGGATCACAATCCGCCCCATTTTCATGTGCGTTACAATGAATACGAGGCTTCGATTAGGATTAAGGACTTTGGTCTGATGATAGGCGATCTGCCTCCTAAAACATTTGGCCTTGTTGCTGAATGGGCAAAAATGCATCAAGAGGAACTGATGATTTGTTGGGAAGAGGCTAAAAAGGGTAATCTTATAAAAATCAAACCTTTATAATAGTGAAATACGACTTGAAAAAAATAGAATACCTGCACGATTATATTTATAGGGTGTTTTTTGAAGATGGCACTTCGGGTGAGGTCGATTTTTCCAATGTGGTTGATTCCGTGAAGCCCTATCAATTTCTTTTGAACCTTGACTTGTTTAAAAAGGCATATGTTCATCCCGAATTGAAAACCCTTACTTGGGCCGACAATCTGGACTACGACCCAATCATCCTTTATTACAAAGCAAACAACATACCCTTTCCTGCCTCATGGGGCAAAATCCAATGAATTTGAAAATTAAATTTTAAATCCTAAATATAGAATCATGGAAATCAGAAAATTAGAACAAATGTTTGAGGTTTTGCGCAGCAAACCCAAGAAACGCCTTGTGGCCGCATACGCCAACGACGACCACACCATTTGCGCCGTGAACGCCGCCGTCAAGGAAGGCCTCATCGAAGCCACCCTCATCGGCGATGAAAAAGTGATAGCCGAAGTGTGCAAGGCCGAAAACATTGACATGTCGAATTTTAAGGTCATCAACGAGCCTGTCGATACGAAGGCCGCCACCATGGCCTGCGACCTCATCAACGCCGGCGAAGCCGACATTCTGATGAAAGGCTTGCTGCCTACCGACAAATACATGCGTGCCATCCTCAACAAGGAACGCGGCCTCTGCCCGCCCAACGTGACCTTGGCCCACGTCGCCGTCATCGAGAACCCCAACTACCACAAGTTGCTCGTGGCCTCCGACTGCGCCATCATCCCGCTGCCCGACCTGAAGCAGAAGCAAACCCTGCTGAAATATGTGACCACCGTGTCGAAGGCCTTGGGAACGAGCTGCCCGAAGGTCGCCATGGTGACCGCCACCGAGCAGATGAGCGCCGGCATTCCCGCCTGCGTCGATGCCGCCATCATCGCCAAGATGGCTGAGCGCGGCCAAATCAAGGGCTGCATGGTGGAAGGCCCCATCTCATTGGACCTCGCCCTCGATGCCGAAACCGCTGCCATCAAGGGCATGAAGAACCCCGTGGCCGGCGACGCCGACTGCCTCGTGTTCCCCAACCTCGAAGCCTCCAACGTGTTCTACAAGTGCTGCACCAAGTTCGACAAGAGCGAAGTGGGTGCCATGCTGATGGGCGCCAAGGTGCCTTGCGTGCTCAGCTCGCGCGGCGACACCTCGAAGACGAAACTTTATTCCATCGCCTTGGCAGCAATGTTAGCTTAAACATTAAAAATTCAACAATATGGCATACAAAATCTTAACCATAAACCCTGGTTCCACCTCGACGAAAATCGCTGTCTTCGAGGGTGAAGAGCAAATCTTCAAGAAGAACCTGAAACACAGCGCCGAAGAAGTGGCGAAGTTCGATCGCATCGCCGACCAAAAGCCTTTCCGCACCGAAGCCATCCTTCGCGAGCTAAAAGAGGCTGGCATCGACCTCAAGGAGATGGCCTGCGTGGTAGGTCGTGGTGGCTTGCTGCGTCCGCTTGTCTCGGGCGTCTACGAAGTGAACGACCTCATGATAGAAGACCTGACTGTGGGTTACAACGGCGAACACGCCTCCAACCTCGGTGGCTTGATTGCCAACGACATCGCCAAGGAAATTGGCGTGAAGGCCTACATCGCCGACCCTGTCGTGGTCGACGAGATGGACGAAGTGGCGCGTTATTCAGGCCACCCGCTGTTTCCGCGCATCTCCATCTTCCATGCACTGAACCAGAAGATCATCGCCCGCCAGTTGGCCAAAGACCTCGGACGCAAATATGAGGACATGAACATCATCGCCATCCACCTTGGAGGTGGCATCTCGGTGAGCGCCCACAAGAAAGGCCGCGTGGTCGATACCAACAACGCCCTTAACGGCGACGGTCCATTCACGCCCGAACGCGCTGGCTCGCTGCCGGCTGGCTTGCTTGTCGAGGCTTGCTTCAGCGGCAAGTACACCAAGAAGGAAATCGGCCAGATGCTGAAAGGCAAGGGCGGTTTTGTGGCTTATTTGGGCACCAACGACGCCCTCGAAGTGGAAAACGCCGTGAAGGCTGGCAACAAGGAGTGGGAGAAAGTCTACCAAGCCATGGCCTACCAAGTGGCCAAGGAAGTGGGCGGTCTCGCAGCTTCGGCCTTCAGCATGGATGTCGACGCCATCTTCCTCACCGGTGGCATGGCCTACGACAAGGGCTTCTGTGGCTTGGTGAAGAGCCATGTGGAGAAGATCGCTCCCGTCTACGTCTATCCTGGCGAAGACGAGATGAAAGCTTTGGCCCTGAACGGCTTGATGGTTCTCAATGGTGAAACCGAAGTGAAAACCTATACGGAATAATCATTCATTATAGGAATTGTAGGGCTGTCACATCGTGGCAGCCGCAGGTTGGATTTATCTGCGGCTGCCGTGGTACGACAGCCCTACAAATATTAATTCCCGGCACAGGCGGCAGTGGCCGCACTGATCGTAATGCCAGGGATGCCTTCCAATTGATGCGCACACGATTCCAACGTGGCGCCAGTAGTAAGCACGTCGTCGATCAAGAGGACGTGCTTTCCTTTTAGCTCGTCGGCAAAATGCACCTCAAAGATGTCTTTCACGTTCTTGAAGCGTTCCTCGGCAGATTTATGCGTTTGCGTTTCAGTGTAGATGCCCCTAACGAGGTATTTGTCGCCAATCGGGATGCCTGTGACTTCGTTGATGCCTCGGGCAATCATGAGGCTTTGGTTGTAGCCGCGCTGTCGTTCGCGCTTAGGGTGGAGCGGCACGGGAATCAGATAGTCAATGCCTTGAAACAAAGGCGCTTCCTTGATGCTTTGTCCGATTTGCTGGCCAAGGAAAACGCCCGCTTCCTTGTTGCCCTTGTATTTCAACTGGTGGATGAGATGTTGCACCTTGCCCGACTTGGCGAAGAAGAAGCACGAAGTGACCGCATGGAACCTCACCCGGCCATAGAACGTTTGCGCCACGGGGTTGTCGGCATGAAGCTCATAGCCAGTATGGGGGAGCGTATAGCGGCATTTGAGGCAAACCGTCTCCTCGTTTTTCAGCAAATGTGCGCCACAAGCGGCACAAACACGCGGATAAAACAAGTTGATGACGTTATGGAGCCAGTCGCGTAGGATCATGTCGGAGAGAGTTAGTTTCCCAAACGGATGTATTTCCTTCTCGGAACCATGGGTTTCACCTTGCCTACCACATTCGACGTGTCAAGGCCGTCCTTGTTATTTCTGGCTTCGGCAGCTTCGTCGAGTTCATACATCTTGTAGTTGATGGCGAAATCGAGCGAGTCGGGAAGAAGTTCGTCGGTGCGGCCTTGCTCGCGCAGCACTTCGTTATACATCTTTCGGTTGCGCAACAAAGTGGCCTGCCGACGTGCCGACTTGTTGTATTTGTCGTAAAGGTATTGTATCGGGCTGGCTGTGACGGTAAACATGCCATTGCCCACAGGTGGGCGGCTCAGCCAGAGGTCGTCGAGGTCGTCGTTCAGTCGCTTGATTTCGTCGGGGGTCTCGATGCTCGGCATGGTGATAAGCATCTCCTTAAAAGTCTCATAGTTGGTGAAAGGCAGAACGGTAACCTCGCGCAAGGTGATGGTTTCGGGACGCAGCCGGATGACAAGTGTGTCGGCACTGCTCAACGTTGAGTCGATGGCAACGAGCCGACGTTGGTAGCCAACGCAACTCACCCACAGCGTGTCGACCTGCCGAGCCTGGATGTGGAACTTGCCTTGGTGGTTGGTGATGGTGCCATAGTGCGCCAACTTACTGATTACATGTGTATTACGAATCGGATGGAGGCTATCGGCAGTGACCACATAGCCATAGAAATCCATACGGCTGTGTTCGTCGCCGCTTTGCGCATTGGCAGCGAAACAACATAACAACAAGGTAACTATGGGCAGTAGGCGCTTCACTCGGCGTGATTTTGGGTGGCTATTGTCTTTAAATGTGAACGCAAAAATATGAAATTTATTTCAAAGCTCTGCTCTGTATCATCTTTTCCAACCGATTATACCAATCCTCGCCAAACTTGCGGATCATCGGGCCTTTGAGGAATTTCCACAACGGGATGCCTTCCCGCTCGCCTTTGCGCTTGGCGGGCACACACACGCTCCATTCGTGGTAGAGGATGTGCGTGAAGCCGTCTTTCTCCACCAAACGGATGGGATAGAGATGGCACGAAATGGGCTTCCAGAAGTCACATTTGCCTTCCAAATAGGCCTTTTCGATGGCGCAGAGGGCCGTGCCGTTCTCGTGAAAGTAGACGAAAGCGCACTCCTCACCGTTGACCAACGGCGTGACAAGCTCGCCCGTCTCGTCGTAGTCGTACACGTCGTTGTCTTCCACCACTTTGATGCCTTCGGGCCGCATAAACGGCTTGATGGCTTCGAGATTGTCTTCAATTTGCTCTATTTCAGAGGCTTCGAGAGGTGCACCAGCATCGCCAGCCACGCAACACCAGCCTTTGCAGCGCGGCAGGCTGCAACAAAACTGGGCATTCAGGAATTCGTCGGTCACGACGACATTGTCGAGGATAATCATGGCGCAAAGATAGTTCTTTAAATTGTTGAGCGTACAAGAAAAAAGACTAATTTTGCAACGTTTTTCAGAATCATTCACACTTAAATCATAACGAAATGGCATTTAACCTCAGAAACAGAAACTTCCTGAAGCTTTTGGACTTCACTCCGGAAGAGATCAAGTTCTTCCTGAAACTGGCCGCCGACCTGAAGGCCGCCAAGTATGCAGGCACCGAACAACCCCACCTCACGGGCAAGAACATCGCCCTGATCTTCGAAAAGACCTCGACCCGCACCCGCTGCGCGTTTGAAGTCGCCGCCAAGGACCAAGGTGCTCACGTCACCTACCTCGGCCCCACCGGCTCGCAAATTGGCATCAAGGAATCGATGGCCGACACCGCCCGCGTCTTGGGTCGCATGTTCGATGGTATCGAGTACCGTGGCTTCGGCCAAGACATCGTTGAAGAACTGGCCAAATACGCCGGCGTGCCGGTGTGGAACGGCCTGACCAACGAGTTCCATCCCACCCAGATTCTCGCCGACTTCCTCACCATGCAGGAACACAGCGACAAACCCCTCAACCAAGTGACCTTCGCCTACTGCGGCGACGCCCGCTTCAACATGGGCAACTCACTGATGGTGGGTGGTGCCAAGATGGGCATGGACGTGCGCATCGTGGCTCCCAAGGAACTGCAACCCAACAAGGAACTCATCGACACCTGCATGGCCATCGCCAAGGAAACGGGTGCCAAGGTGACCGTGACCGACAACGTTGAAGAAGGCGTCAAAGGCTGCGACTTCCTCTACACCGATGTTTGGGTATCGATGGGCGAACCCGCCGAGGTCTGGAAACAACGCATCGACCTGCTCATGCCTTACCAGGTGAACCAGAAGATGATGGACATGACCGGCAACCCGAACTGCAAGTTCATGCACTGCCTGCCCGCCTACCACAACCTGGAGACCAAGGTTGGCCGCGACGTTCACGAGCAATTCGGCTTGGACGGCATTGAGGTGACCGAAGAGGTCTTCGAAGGCAAGAACAGCATCGTCTTCGACGAGGCCGAGAACCGTATGCACACCATCAAGGCCGTCATGGTGGCCACGCTGGGCGACTAATTTCTAACCTTGACACGAGACACGGGGCTGCGGGACACGGGGCAAACACCCGTCTCGCGTCCCGTGTCTCATAGTCTCGCGTCAATATTCACACCAATGAAAATCTTCGAAATCCTTTTCCTCCTCTGCTTCGCCGTCAGCTGGCCGATCAGCATCGCCAAGGCATTGCGGACGAAGGTCACCAAGGGCAAGAGTCCCATCTTCATGGGCTTCATCCTGTTGGGCTATATCTTCGGCATCATCAACAAGTTCGTCAACCACCAGGTCGATTACGTCATCTGGTTCTATGTGCTGAACTTCTGCCTCGTGGCCTGCGACTTGTTCCTGTATTACCGATACAAGGACAACAACTAAAAACGAAAAAAGGGACCCCGCAAGGTCCCTTTCTTTTTGTAATGGCTTCAACAAGCATCAGTGGGTCACCACGACGCGCTGGTTGCTCACCGTGCCATTGTTTTGGCGGATGCTGAAGAAGTAGACACCGTCGCTGTAGTCGCTCAGGTTCACGTTGACGGTCTTGCCGTTGGCGTTGACAGTCTCAACCAAAGTGCCCAGCACATTGTAGACATTGATGCTCTCGATGCCGTTGCCAGCCTCGACGCGCACGCTGCCGTTGGCAGGGTTGGGATAAACCATAACCTTCGAGCTAAGCTCGTTGACGCTCAGCAGTTCGCCGTCAACCGAAACGATATATTCAACGACACCGGCATCCGAAGCCACCACCACCTTGGTCTCAGCAACGCTCTTGGCGCTTTGCTCTTTCGGGGCAATGGAGATGACGAAATCTTGGCCGTAAGCCAAAGCGTAAGGCAGTTCCTCACAGCTGATTTCCAGATATTGGACATTGTCATCGTTCACCTCTTCGACGGAAAGGATGTTGATGTCGCCCATGGTGGCATGGTTGGCGTTGAGGGTATGCAGCTCGGCAGTGGGTTCCTCGACAGTCAAGTCAACGTAGGGCGAGCCAGAGATCAACAAACCCATGTCTTGCATCTCGTCCGATGCAGTGGCCATGACCTTAATCGAGCTCTTGCCTCCTTCATAATTGGCAACCACACCTACTACATAGAATTCGTCCGGATCACTTTCAAACGAATATTCGGTTTCGGTGATGTTTTCGGCCATCAGTTCATCGTTGACATAAACATCGTATCCGATGGGGCTGCCGTTGGCGGGAGCATCCCACGTAGCCGTAAGCAAACCTCTGGAAGTGGGGGCAGGGACTTCGGTCAACGTCAGGTTCTCGACGGGATAAGGATGCGCATCCGTGTATTCGTAGGCATAATGGCTGTTGTAGACATCCTTCGTGCCTTGGTTCTGTATCCAGATGGCCACTTCAAGGTCGCTCATTTCCTCGACGTTGGTCGACGACAGGTCTTGCGTGTACTCAAAGTGTTGGATTTCGCCAGCGGCAAAGTCGATGTTTTCGCCTTGGGTGCTGGTCAACATCTTCATGAAGATGTGGTGGAATGAGGTTTCGCCATTGCTGCCCACATTGCCGTGGGTCTCCTTTTCGTTGACGGAAATGAACACACGGGCGTTGACATCAACGTATGGGATAATGTCAGCCTTCACACTGATGGTATTACCCTCAACGACAAACGAACCGGCGATGTCGAAATAAGCAGGCCATTCGGCGTGTTGGTCGAATTGGGTCTGCACACCATTGAAGTTTAGGCTTCCGCCATCCATGAAGGCCATGGGGACGGCATTCACCGAATAGTAGTTGCGGCGCACGCCAGCTTCTTCGGTGTAGTACGGGTCGCCGTTGCCGGGCCAGTTCATCTGGTACTTGGTGTAGGTGTAGCGGCCTTCGTTGTTGTTGCAGAAGTTGTGCATCACCGTGTTGGGTTGCACGCAAGGGCCGCAGGTCGACGACGAGAAGTGCTCGATCATCGGGTAACGATGGGCCGTGCCGAGAGCCACGCTCACCGGCTTGGCAAGCACGTTGTTGTCGGCGTTGTCGTCTTCCTGTCCGTTGACCAGGTTGATGGTGTAGTCCACGTTGTATGGACCAGGATCCAGAGTCGTGGGAGTGGTGAAGTTCAGGGTCGACGTTCCCAGCGAGGGGATGTTGACGTCGAAGGTCTCGGTGACAGGCACCCAGCCTTCCACTGCGTAGGTGGCTTCAATCGAGGTCACGGTAGTGGTACCCATGTTGAAGACCGCGATTCCGAATTGGGTTTCGCCTTTGCCCACAAAGTCGCCTAACGTGGCACCAGTGAGGCTGATGTCAAGGTTTTCGAGGGTGAAGACCATGATGTCGTCGAAGAACCAGTCGTTGATGTTGTAGGAGCTGCCATTGAAGAAGATGCAGAACTTCACGTTGGCTTGGCCCATGTCGGGGGTGGTGATTTCTTGGCTCACCGTCCACCTCGAGCTGGTGCTGTAGCCTTGGCTCCAACCTTGGTTCCATGTGGTGCCGCCATCCGACGAGGTGGCGATACCGATAGTATTGCTACCCGAGTAGTTGTCCAAGGCGTGCTTGAACGAGAAGACGACGCTGCTCACGCCCGTGAGGTCGACGGCGGGGCTAACGAGGCGGGTCATGCCGTTGAATTGTGGGCTCCATGAGAGGTGCATCTCGTTGGGTTGTCCGCCCGCATTGTTGGTGGCCGAGACCGTCCAGTTGTTGTTTTGGCCATTGATGCTCCAGCCGGCGGGAAGCGAAGTGCCATCAAACGATTCTTGCAGCAAAACCGAGCGGTTTTGTGCCATCATTCCGGTTGCGAAAAGCAACGCGAATGCAAAAAGTAGGGTTTTCTTCATAGTGTTTAGTATTAGAAATTTAGACCGCAAAAATAAGAACATTTTCGAATAGTGGCACTGTTTTTGGAAAAAAAAGGGAAAATCAAACCACGACCAACACTCCATAAACCACGACCAACAAAAACGTATTCCTGACCTGACGGCCCAAAAACGGGTCGAGCTGCTCGGGCTTGGTCTTTTTTATGGCTTTCAAATCCTTGAAAAACAAAAGAAAAAGCCATACGAACATATTGGAATAAACGGGAGCGTGTTTCAATACAAGATAAACGGTGAGGCAGACAAACGCCCCACCAATGAGCAGGCAATGGTAAATGAATGCCTTCTTCAAGCCCAATTTCACCACGAGGCTGTTCTTGCCCGAAGCACGGTCGTTCTCATAATCCCGCATGTTGTTGATGTTCAATACGGCATTGGAGAGGAAACCCATGGCCGATGCGGGCAACAAAACGCTGAAATCGAGCGATTTGGTGGCCAAATAAAAGGTTCCGGCCACGGCTGCCCAACCAAAGAAAAGGAAGCAATACAAGTCGCCGAGGCCACGATAGCCGTATGGACGTTTGCCCAAGGTATAAAACAAGGCAGCCAACACTGCGGCAATACCCAAAGCGGCAAACACGGCCAGCTCTTGCCGCGTCAGTTGGGCTATGGCAAAAATCAGGATGCCTCCAAAAAGTAGGCAAAACACCCCCACAATGGCGACACCTTTTCGCATTTCCTTTTCGGTGATGCTGCCGCTTTGCATCTCGCGCTGCGGCCCTACGCGCTTCGCGCTGTCGGTGCCTTTCTTGAAGTCGCCGTAGTCGTTGGCTAAGTTGGATAGGACTTGGAGCAGGATGGCGGTGAGGGCGGCAAAAAGCGCCACTTGTCGGCCACTGCGTCCCGCAGTGGCAAATATGTCGCTGCGAGACGCAGCGACCGACAAAAAACCGCCCAAAAGCACCCCCGAAAAAGAGAGCAGCACCGTCCTCGGACGGGCTGCTTTTATCCATGTTTTAAACTTTGCCATTCCTTTATAATTTCACAAAACCTACAAAACTCACAAAACCTCTTTTTGCTAAACAGGGAAAGTCGCCAACCGGCTCCTTTCCGACGCATCTTTCGGATGCACTTAAAAACTCAACATCCATCATACCGAATTGCGTTTTGAAGCCCGACGTTAGTCGGGGGTGGCAACGGCAAGCGGTTGCGAGCCGTTGCTTATTCCCACAACTATTGTTTTGAAAGTTTTGTCGGTTTTGTGACCCCAAAAAACAAAAAGTTATCTCCGACGGCCTCCACCACGGCGGCGCGGTGAGTAGTAATCACCATCGTCATAACGGCTGGCACCACGGCGATCACGGCCCGAGTCACGCGAGGAGGAACCTCTCGACGAACCGCCACGCGATGAACCACCCCGCGACGACCCGCCACGGCTGCTGCCGAAGCCACGCTCAGCGTTGCGCTGCTTGCGGCTCGGACGGTCGTCATCGTCGATGAAGACGTCGATGTCGTCCAAATGGTCTTTCCAGTCGGGATCGAGCCATTCGCGACCGTCGCGCGAGCGTTCCGATTTGTAGTAGGGTTTGTCGTCGTCGAAGTCTTTCTTTTTCTTCTTCGATTTCTTCTCGGAGAACTCTTCGTATTTGGTCTTGCGCTCTTTCTTCTCGCCAAAGTCGTCGCGTTTCTCACGGCGTTCGCCACGGAACTCGTCGCGTTCGCGGCGTTCCTTGCGCTCCTTCTTCTCGCCGAAGTCCTTCTTTTCGCCGCCCTTCTTACGGTCGGGCTGGTCTTTGGCCACTTCCACCACGATGCCTCGCGGGTTGCTATGCGGGTCGGCGAAGCTGTCGAGAATCATCGGCACGAAGCTCTCTTCCACGTCGACGTAGGAATAGTCACCATAGAGGTCGATGCGGCCAATCGGGATGTTCTTCGAGCGTGTCACGTCGTTGATCTTGCCGATGATCTTTTGCGGCAGGATGTGGTCGTTCTTGCCCATGCCGAAATAGAGGCGCATCATGGTCTCGTCGCGGTGCTCGCGTTCCTTCTTGCGTTCTTTCTTGTCTTTCTTCTCGTCGCGATCGCTGACGTTGAGGTCGACGGCGTCCTTGTAATAGTCCAAGAAGCGGTTGAAGTTGAGCGCCACCATGCGGGTGATGAGTTCTTCGCGGCTCATCCATTCCAGCTTGCGGAACACGACGGGCAAGTAGTCGTCGATCTCCTCGCGGTTGATGTCGACGTGCTCGATGCGGTCGATGTGGTTGAAGAGTTGCTTCTCGCAGACCTCCTTGCCGGTGGGGATGATGCCTTTCTCGAAGGGACGTCCCACGATCTTTTCGATTTTCTTGATTTTGCTCTTTTCGCGCAAATTGATGAGGCTGAGGCAGATGCCGCGTTTGTCGGCGCGACCCGTGCGGCCCGAGCGGTGCACGTAGGTCTCGATGTCGTCGGGAAGGTTGTAATTAATAATGTGTGTCAGTTCCTTCACGTCGATGCCACGGGCGGCCACGTCGGTGGCGACGAGCAGTTGCAGCGAGCGTTTACGGAAGTGGTCCATCACGTTGTCGCGCATGCCTTGCGAGAGGTCGCCATGCAGTGCGGCGGCGTTGTAGCCGTCTTGGATGAGGTTGTCGGCAATCTCTTGCGTTTCGAGCTTGGTGCGGCAGAAGATAATGCCGTAGATGGCTGGTGTGTAGTCGATGATGCGTTTCAGCACCGAGTAGCGGTCCTTGGCGGCCATCATGTAGTAGATGTGGTCGACGTTGGCGGTGCCCGAGTTGCGTTCGCCCACGGCCACCTTCATCGGGTCGGTCATGTACTTGTTGAGGATGGCTTCCACCTCTTTCGGCATGGTGGCCGAGAAGAGCATGGTGTGGCGTCCTTCCTTGGGCATGTATTCGAGGATGTCGTCCACTTCCTCTTGGAAGCCCATGTTGAGCATTTCGTCGGCCTCGTCGAGGATCATCGTCTTCACGTTGCTGAAGTCGACGCGGTTGCGACGGATCATATCGCGCAGACGGCCAGGCGTGGCCACGATAATCTGCGGTTTCTTGGCTAAGTCCTTGAATTGGAGTTCGATGCTGGCACCGCCATAGACGGGCACAATCAGGATTTCGGGAATGTAGCGGGCATAGTTGCGCAAGTCGCGAGTGATTTGCATGCAAAGCTCGCGCGTCGGACAGAGGATGAGCGCCTGGACGCATCGCTGCGTGGCGTCGATCTTGTTCAACAGCGGCAAGCCAAAGGCAGCCGTCTTGCCCGTTCCCGTCTGTGCAAGGCCCACAAAGTCAACATCTTTCTCAAGGAGTACAGGAATTGCCTTCTCCTGTATCGGCATAGGATTCTCAAATCCCAGCTCCTTAATCGCCTTCAACAGAGCGGGATTCAATCCAAAATCGGTAAATTGTGACATGAAATTGTAATAAGGTGTTTAAATGAGGCTGCAAAAGTAGTAATAATTAGCGAATTAAGTGATATTAATGTGCATTTCGGGCCAAAAAAGGTGCAACAAACGCCTCTTTTGCTTATTTTTGCGTCAGAAATGAAGCGAAAAACCCTTCTCATAGTAGTTCTTTTGCTTGTGGCAGGCTCGGTTTTTTTCTGTAGCCGTCGCTGTGGCCACGAGGTGCCGGTCATTAATGTTGACAGCATTTTTGTCGACATGAACAAAATCATCGTCGACAAACGTGTCAAGCAGGCCGAAAAGACGTTCACCGAGATGGCGCGCAACGGTTTGAATGGCGTGGTGCTTTATGCCGAGCAGGGACAAATAGTCTACGAGAAAGCTTTCGGTTGGCGCGACCTGAACAGCCGCCACAAAGACTCTTTGCGCATCGACGATGCCTTCCAGCTGTCGTCGGACTCGAAGATGTTCACCGCCGAGGCCGTCATGCTCCTGAAAGCCGAGGGCAAGCTGGACTATGACGACGACGTGAGGAAATATATCCCTGAACTGCCCTATGAAGGCGTAACCATCAGGCAACTGCTCACCCATCGTTCGGGCCTGCCTCGCTACGACGCCATGGCCGACCAATATTGGCCCGACCGCAAGAAACCGTTCTCAAACGAGGCCATGATCAAGATGCTGGCCGAGAAGAAGCCCGACCCTTACGGTACGCCTGACGGCGGGTTTTTCTATAATAATGTCAACTATGCATTGCTGGCTTCGGTGGTGGAACGTGCCAGCGGGCAACATTTCGAGGACTTCATGCGCGAGCGCATCTTCGGGCCTCTTGGCATGAGCCGGTCTTTCATCTATTCGATGCGAAACGACACCCTTGTCTCGCTTTACGTCCCCACCGAGGTGCAAGGCCACGACCTTTACAGGAAAGGCCCTGCCAAGACGCAAAACGACTACCTGAACGGGGTGATGGGCGACAAGATCATGTATTCGACAGTGGGGGACCTTTGGAAGTTCAACTATGCCTTGGACCAGCACCTGCTGTTGCCCGACAGCCTGCAACGCGAGGCATTCATGCCAGGCTCGGCGCAATGGAACAACGGCGAGAACTATGGCTTCGGCTGGCGCATGAGCCAAGACTACCCCGACATCCGTTTCCATTTCGGCTGGTGGAAGGGCTATCGCAGCCTCGTGATACGCGACGGAAGGCTCCACCGCTTCTTGGCCATCTTGGGCAACACCACCTTCATCATCCCCACCGACGCGACTTTCGGTTTCGTGGCCGACACCACGGTGAGGCTGCCCGAAGCCGAGCCGCTTCAATAAAAAAAGCGAGGCAATGCTGCCCCGCTATTGGTTGACCGAAAGACTTACTTCACCACCAGCTTGAATCCCACGCCGTGCACGTTCTGGATGTCGATATTCGGGTCATCCTTGAAGTACTTGCGCAGCTTGGTGATATAAACGTCCATCGAGCGGGCGTTGAGGTAGCTTTCTTCATCCCAAATCTGTCGCAATGCCTTGGAGCGTTCGAGGGTGTTGTTCATGTTCTCGCAGAGCATCAGCAGCAACTCGGCCTCCTTCGCCGTCAGTTTCTTGGTTTCGTTGCCGTTGGTCAAGACGTGGCGTGGCGAGTCGAAAGTGAAGTTGCCCAAGCGGAATATGGAAGGCGACGACTGCACATAGGAGCATCTGCGGTGAACGGCCTGGATGCGTGCCAAAAGCTCGTCCATGCTGAAAGGCTTGGTCACATAGTCGTCGGCACCGATACTGAAACCTTCCAAAATGTCTTCCTGCTCTTTTTTTGCAGTAAGGAAAATGATGGGCGTCGAAGGATGTGTGCTCTTGATTTGCCTGGCCAATGTGAATCCGTCCATCACGGGCATCATGACATCAAACAAGCACATGTCGAACTCGTTGGAATTGAAGCAGTCCAACGCCTCTTGTCCGTTTGGGCATAAAGTGGTTGAAAAACCCTTGGCATCGAGAAAAGCCTTAAGTATCATACCCAGACTGTTGTCGTCCTCTGCCAATAAAATACTGATTTGTGACATAAAAAAACTTATAAATGGGTTTAAAATAGACAACTTTTAAAGATTGATTCAAAACACTAACGACGCGGTGCGAAAAATGTTGCGCAAAAATAGATTATTTTTTGATATAATTCACACATTCTTAAAGATTTTGTATTATTTTCGCAGCATCTTAATACTCGAAAAAATGAAAATCGACCTCACACACGTCCTTCCTTTTTTGGACGAATCGTCAAAAAATGTCTTAGAATCAAGAGTTTCAACGGTTTACAACACCATTTTCAACAAGACTGGTGCCGGAAACGACTTCCTCGGCTGGGTGAGCCTGCCTTCCGAAATCGACGAGAATTTGCTCGCCGACATCGAAAAAACGGCTGAAGATCTGAGGAAAAAGTCGGAAATCTTCGTCGTCATTGGCATCGGAGGCTCCTATTTGGGTGCCCGTGCGGTCATCGAAGCGCTTCAAAACCACTTCGCTCCGCTCACTGGCGACAAGCCGCTTATCGTTTATGCCGGCCACAACATGAGCGAAGACTACCTCCACGACCTGATGGCCGTCCTCGACAAGAAGGATTATTCGTTGGCGGTTATCTCCAAGTCGGGCACGACGACCGAACCAGCCATCGCCTTCCGCATCCTCAAGCAACACATCATTCATAAATATGGCGAACAGGAAGCCTCATCGCGTATCGTGGCCATCACCGACAAAGCCCGTGGCGCCTTGAAGCAATTGGCCAACGTGAAAGGCTACAAGACCTATATCGTCCCCGACGACGTGGGCGGACGTTTCTCAGTGCTTACCCCCGTCGGACTGTTGCCCATCGCCGTGGCGGGCATCGACATCCGTCAGTTGGTGGCAGGTGCCATGGCCATCGAGAAGTTCTGCAAGGTGCATCCTACCGCCAACAACCCCGTTTCGCAATACGCAGTGGCGCGTCAGGCACTCTATGCCCAAGGCAAGACCAACGAAATCATGGTGAACTACGAGCCGCGCTTGGTCTACTTCAGCGAATGGTGGAAACAGCTCTATGGCGAGAGCCACGGCAAGCAGCACAAGGGCATCTTCCCCGCCTCGGTCACCTTCAGCACCGACCTCCACTCAATGGGACAATACATCCAAGACGGCCTGCGCAACCTCTTCGAGACGGTGATTTCGGTCGAAAACTCGAACCACGAATTGCGTATCCCCATGGAAAACGACGACCTCGACCAACTCAACTACATCGCTGGCAAGCGCATCAGCGAGGTGAACCACAAGGCTGAGTTGGGCACCGTGTTGGCCCACGAGGATGGCGGCGTGCCCAACATCCGCATCGTCATTCCCGAAGTGTCGGCCTACGTGCTCGGCGAGCTGATCTATTTCTTCGAGATGGCCTGCGCCGTCAGTGGCTACATGCTCGATGTGAATCCCTTCGACCAACCTGGCGTTGAGGCCTACAAGAAGAACATGTTCGCTTTGCTTGGCAAGAAAGGCTTTGAGGAGCAGACGGCTGCGTTGAACAAACGATTGGGGATTTAATCATTTGGCTTGTAGGGCTGTCACACCGTGGCAGCCGCATAAAACAAAAGCGGCTGCCATAATATGACAACCCTACATACCATAATATGACAGCCCAACATTCTGAATTGAAAAATTGTGTATCTTTGCACCCTCAAAACAAAAGATTACATCTAATATGGACGTACCCAAAGACGACGTAAACTCCCAGTTTACATTCACTTACGACGACATCAAAGGCACGGTGCATGTCGTTGACCACCTGACGGGTGAAGAATATGACCTTTTGAAGGAAGACACCGGCTGGTTTGATGCCGAATTCAAATTTGACGTGTAGGAGAAAACAAATTGCATGTAGGGCTGTCACACCGTGGCAGCCGCATTGGGTTTTCCCGTCATGCGGCTGCCGTGGTACGACAGCCCTACAAGAACCATAATAATGCTTATTTTCTGGTATAGTTCACATATTTAATTCCCGTCTCCTCCGTAGCAGTATAGAAATTCAGGATTAGGGTTTTCCCATCATCGCTCAAGACAAATCCCTCGGGCGGTAGTTCGTCCATGTAGGTTCCGTCGCCATTTTTCGGGGTAATGGCTCCTGTCTTTTTGCCGTCAAAAGCATACTCGAAATCCATCGCGACATTCTCGAACTCAACAACAGGGTCGGCGCCTTTCTTTTGCGAAACGAATTTCTCTATCAAAAAGCCTTCGTTTTCGCTAGAAAACTGCATAGTAGAATGCCAAGTATAGGTAACATCCCCCTTGGTTCCCGTTCCAATACCTTCCCAAATGGTTCCGACAAGGCTGTTGCTGTTACTCTTTCCTCCATCCAACTTGAAGAAAACTGGCATCATGTAATTGACGCGAACAGGTTTTCCTTTTTGCATACCAGGTTTCCATTTCGGCATCCCTTTGATGACGCGAGCGGCTTCTTCATCGCAACCGCCGCCGATGCCGCGCACAACTTTCACATTGGAAACGCTGCCGTCTTTTTCGACAACGAAACTCACAAACACACGCCCCGCAATTTCCTTATCCTTTGCTTCTTGTGGATAATTGATATTTTCAGCCACAAACTTTATCATAGCTTGTTCGCCGCCGGGGAACTTGGGCATTTCTTCAGCGATTTGATATACAGTGTCTTCTTTGGAAGTGGCTACATCCAATAGCGTTTCGAAAAGGCTTCCTGAGATACTAAAAGTCTCAATGCTGTATGTCGACGTGTCGCCTCTTTTTTCCGTTTCGGTGATGAAGAAATTGTTGCAAGGCGTGCCGTCAGCATTGTAGGAGGTGACAGTCAGTTTTTTGCAAGGCTCTCCTGTCTCTGGTTGGAAACCATCCGAAGTCTCGAACTTGACATAGGAACCATCATCGTCATAAAAGACTGTGTCTTTCAATTGCATAGGAGCTTCGTCATCATCAAAGATTTCGAACCGGCCCATTTCAACCGTAATGGGTTTGTCGACGGTTTTCTTTTCCTGTGCCGTCACTTTCGTGTTGGCAATCAATAGGATAGCCAACACCGGCAATGTGGCCAAGAGCCTCCACCAGAGACCCTTGGCCTTTTCATTCTTTGTAATCATCTTGATTCTTTTTTTAGTTAGGATTAAACTGAAGTTATTACCAATTCCGCTGAAATCGACAGCCGTGCACTGCTGCAAAATCAGCATCATATAGTTTCGTTTGTCAACGCCGGTGGCCACCACATCGCGGTCGGCCTGGTATTCGTGGAGACTCTGCAACTCCTTCTTGTACAGATAGATAAATGGATTGAACCATTGCAAGACCCTCATCACCTCGACGAAAAGGACATCCCACGAATGGCGGTGGCTGATGTGGCTCGCCTCGTGCCTCACGATGTCGGGTGCCACGTTTTCGTTGGAGAAAAAGGCATAGCGGAAGAAGGAGAACGAACCTTGCTCCCTGCCCGTGAACACCGCCGTGTAGCCCTCGCGCTTCTCTTTGGGCGAGCGGATGACCAAGGCCGCCAACTTGCCCAACTTGAAAAGGAAAAGCAGCGTGGCGACACCAACACCTATTAAATAAATAACGGCCAGCACCTGCCAAACCGAGATTTGCGGTCGCACCGTTGCATTGGCCACGATTTCGGCTTCGGGCAATGCCGTTTGTCCGTCAGGCGTGACAACGATCTCGCCGAGCATCGTGCCGCCGAGCAGGTTCTGCTTCAAGCTGACCACCTGCGGCGCTTCCGTGCCCACCCATAGGCCGAGCAAAGGCAAAACCAACGAAAACAGCATCGCTGTGAGCAAAAACAATCTATTGAACCTCAATCGGTTGCTATTGATAAACAGCAGCCTATAGGCCAACCAAAGCACCGCGATGGCCGCCCCGATGGGCAACAGATGACCGATGATGAGTTGCTGCGCGTTCATAACTTATTTCTTTTCGGCGATGATGGCCTCGTCGATGGCTTTCTTCATCTCCTCAAGCTCTTCGATGCTGAAGTTCTCCTTTTTGGCGAAGGCCGAGACGAGGTCGAGATACGAGTTGTTGAAATAGCGTTCCACCACGCTGCCGAGGAAGCGTTGCGAGTATTCCTCGCGGCTGATGGTGGGCTGGTAGCGGTGGGCGCGGCAGAAGGTCTCGTGCGTCACGAAGCCCTTCCGCTCCAAGATTTTGATGATGGTGAGCACGGTGTTGTAGGCCGGCTTCGGCTCGGGGAAGGCTGTCATGATCTCGTTGGCGAAGCCTTGCCCGACGCTCCACAGCACCTGCATCACTTGTTCTTCTGCTTTGGTCAACTCTCTCATTGTTACTGAGTTGTCGTCAAGATTCAGTTTTTTTCTACCCATTTTTCTATCTTTTTTGATGGTTCAACGCTGCAAATATACAGAATGTTTTGAATATACAACTACATTTTTAGTTGTTTTATTGCATTTTTCGGCGAAAAATATTTTTTTCTTGTTTTTTTGCTCTGTTTGCAAAATAATTCCTATTTTTGCAGCCTCAAAACAAAGAAGCCACTTTAGCTCAGTTGGTAGAGCAACGCATTCGTAATGCGTAGGTCGTTGGTTCGAGTCCGACATGTGGCTCACGGTACAAAAAGATGAGTTCCAATCGGAACTCATTTTTTTTGTGTATCTTTGCAGCTCATTCTATATTGGATATGTCTGCACCAAACAAATTGATAGAGAAAATCGAGGGCTTCACGCGGAAGTATTACCTTAACCGCTTGATACAAGGCGTTTTGGTGGGCGCTGTGCTGTGGATTGTCTTCTACCTGCTCATCAACGGGTTGGAATATTTCTCCTGGTTTCCGCCCAAAGGCCGCTTCGTGCTTTTCTTGTTTTTATTAGCTGGCAGCGCTTTCGTCTTGGTCTATCACTTCCTCATTCCGTTAGTCAATCTGATCCGTTTCCGGAAAAAAATGTCGGTGGAACAAGCCTCGGTGATGATTGGCAAGTTCTTCCCTGAAATCAAGGACAAACTTCTGAATACCATTCAGTTGAGCAACCAGATGGCAGCCGAAGGCGACAACGCTTTGCTGGCCGCCACCATCGAGCAACGCAGTGCACGCCTCTCCCCTATCCGCTTCAGCGACGCCGTCGACTTGCGCGGCAACTTGAAGTATTTGGGCATCTTTTTCGGCTTGCTCCTCTTATTAATACTACTGATGGTGTTTTTGCCCTCGTTTGCAGTGCAGCCCACCCATCGCATCGTCAACTACGAGCAGCAATTTGAAAAGCCCCTCCCCTATCAAGTCGAGATTTTGCAAGACAACATCGAGACCACCCAAGGCAAGGAGGTGAAATTCAACATCCGCGTCACCGGCGACCGCATCCCCGACGCCTTTTATGTGAAAAGCGAACTGGGCCAACAACTGATGACCAAAGGCTCGGCCAACGACTTCAGTTACACCTTCAAGAGCCTCTTCAACGACTTGACATTTAACGTGATTGGTGGAGAATATACCAGTCGCCCACTCCACATCACAGTGCGCCCCAACCCTACCCTACTCTCCTACCGTTGCGAGTTGCGCTACCCAGCCTATATCCACCGCACCAACGAGACTTTGGAAGCCAAAACAAGGCTCATCGTCCCGCAAGGCACCCAACTCACTTTCAGTTTCACGACGCGCGACACAGAGCAAATGAACGTCAGCCGCGACTCACTCAACTCGACTTTGACCGCGAAGGACGATGTTTTTGAATACCAATTCGTTGCAGCCCAGTCCACCAAGTTTGAGGTGCAGGTCGAAAACAGTTGGAACCGAACCATCGAGCCACTACCCTTCTCCGTCGACGTGTTGCCCGATGCCTACCCCGACATCCGCGTCGAGTCGTTCGACGAGCAGCTTTCCACCGATGTCTACTTCTCCGGTCTCGTCACCGACGACTACGGCTTCAGCAAGCTGACCTTCAATTGCAAGGTCAATGAACCCATCGAGAAAAACATTGTCAAAACCGTGCCTTTGGACCTCAAGCAGACGCGCTCCTCGTTCTTCTACCAGTTCAACATGGACAGCCTCGGCATCATGCCTGGACAGAATATGGAGGTCTATTTCGAGGTTTGGGACAACGACGGTTTCCACGGGCCCAAGTCGAAACGCTCGGAGACCTTCACTTACTACAAGCCCTCCGAGGCCGCTTTGGACAGCGTCGCCAACCAGCAGTCGGAAGACATCATGGAGCGCCTATCGGAGAAGTCACAAGAAGCCAACAAACTGCAAGACGAAATCGAGAAGATGCTGCAAGACCTCATCCAAAAGAAAGACCTGGACTGGTCCGACAAAGAGAAGATGAAAGAACTGATGGAGAAGCAGCAACAGATTCAGGATGAATGGAATAAGCTACAGCAAGAGCAGGAAAAATTGGCCGATTTCATGAAGGAAAACGAAATTGCCAATGAGGATTTGCTGAAAAAACAAGAGCAAATCAACAAACTGTTTGAAGAGGTCATCCCCGAGGAACTGCAAAAGATGATGGAGCAAATCGACAAGCTGCTTGAGGAGATGCCCCGCGAGCAGATGCAGCAGACCATGCAGGACATCAAGAAGAACAACCAGAAGATGCAGGAACTGCTCGACCGTAACTTGGCGCTTTTGGAACAGCTGAAGATGGAGAAAGACCTCAACGACCTGGCCAACAAATTGGACAAACTTGGCGAGGAGTTGCAAAAGCAAGAGGCTGAAAACCAACAGAAAGAAGCAGGGGAGGAGACAGACCAGAAATCAGCCGAGGAAGCCAAGGAAGAGTTCGACAAGATGATGGAAGAACTCGACGAGCTCCTGGAGAAAAACCAAGAGTTGCAAGATCCATTCGATATGCAAAAAGACGAGGAGATGCAAGAAAGCATCGACCAAGACCTGCAAGATGCCATGCAACAAGAGCAAAACCAGCAGAATGGCCAACAGCAAAAGTCGCAGCAAAAGAAACAGGACGCAGGCCAGAAGATGCAACAGATGGCCCAAAACATGATGATGCAAATGCAGATGCAAGGCATGCAGCAGATGGCCGAAGACGCCCATTTGGTGCGCATCCTCCTCGAAAATGTGGTGCATGCATCGCATGAGCAAGAAGCCTTGATGAACGAAATAGGTAGCATCCGCTCCGACGATCCCTCGTTGGTCGAAAAGATCATCCATCAGAAGGAAGTGGCCGACAATTTCAATATGGTCCGCGACTCGTTGCGCAGCATGGCCAAGCGCCAACCCATGATCCAGAACTTCATCTTCGATGAGCTGCATACCATTGAGAATCAAACTGGAAATGCGATGAAACAGCTCAATGACCTGAAGCTCTCGCAGGCCACGCGCCACCAACAGACCGCCATGATGTCGATGAACAATTTAGCATTGATGCTCGCCGAGTCGTTGGAGAACATGGAAAACAGCATGGAATCAATGGGCATGCCGATGCAGAGTTGTCAGTCGAAGCCCGGAAAACAAGGCCAGCAGAGCATGAAGAATATGCAACAAATGCAGCAGCAACTTAGCGAACAGCTCAAACAGATGCAGCAGCAGATGGAGCAAGGGCAACAAACGCCCAACTCGATGAGCGAGGAGTTTGCGCGTATGGCGGCTGAGCAGGAAATGCTGCGCCAAGGCATGCAGCAGATGCTCAACGACATGAAGGAAAACGGGCAGATTGGCGACGATGGCCTCAACGAAATCATCAAGGATATGGAGAAGTTGGAGGAGGAGTTGGTGAACAAGAAAATCAACAATAAGATGATTGAGCGCAGCCAAAGGATTGAATCCCGAATGCTGGAATCACAGAAGGCACAAGAGAAGCGCGAGCAAGAGGAGAAACGCAAATCGAACGAGTTCAAGGGTTCGCACTTCGACAGACAGATTGACGAAATCCTTTATAGGGAGACACTGAAGAAAAACCAAGAGTTCTTGCGGAGCAATCCCATTGAGTTTGCACCTTATTATAGAGACAAGATCAACGAGTATTATTTGAGGAAAAACACGCAGTAAGATGATCAGATTCAGCACATTGGATGTAGAGATGCCACCCATCGAGCCACAGCGCGACAAGGTTTGGATTGAAGCCGTGGCGCAAAGCTACGGAAAGACGATAGGGGAGTTGTACTACTATTTCTGTAGCGACGATAAGCTACTGGAAATCAACAGGGAACGATTGGGGCACGACTTTTACACCGACATAGTGACTTTCCCGCTGACCGATTGCGAGACGGTTTTGTCGAGCGAGTTCTGCATCAGTGTTGATAGGATTAAGGAAAACGCGGTGACCTTTGGACGAAGCTATGAGAGTGAGTTGCACCGCGTCATCATCCATGGCGTGTTGCATCTCATCGGTTTCGACGACCTTACCGATGAAGAAGAGAAAGTGATGCGTGAAAAAGAGGAAGAAGCGTTGAAATTATTATTTAAATAAAAGACAATCAAAAAGTTAAATCAATTGTTTCCCGTGAAACACTGAGAGAAAATGTATTTTGAACCGTATGATATTATCGTAGTAGGCGCCGGTCACGCAGGATGTGAGGCAGCGGCGGCAGCGGCCAATATGGGCAACAAAGTGTTGCTCATCACGATGGATTTGCGCTTGATGGCCTCCATGTCGTGTAACCCTGCCATGGGCGGCATCGCCAAGGGACAAATCGTGCGTGAAATCGATGCGATGGGTGGTTATTCGGGGATTGTCAGCGACAGAACGATGATCCAGTTTCGAATGCTCAACAAGTCGAAAGGTCCCGCCATGTGGAGTCCGCGTTGCCAGAGCGATAAGATGATGTTCTCGGCCGAATGGCGTAGCATGTTGGAAAAGACATCCAACCTAGATTTTTGGCAAGACACAGTGACAGGATTGATAGTGAAGGGCGACCAAGTGAAAGGTGTGAAAACCATGATGGGAGGGGAGATTGAAAGTAAGGCTGTCATCCTCACCAATGGCACTTTCCTCAACGGTTTGATTCATATCGGGGAACAAAACTTTCCAGGTGGACGCATGGGCGAGGTTGCGGTTCATGGCATTAGTGAACAGCTAAAAGAGGCTGGATTTGAAGTCAAAAGACTGAAGACGGGAACACCAGTCCGCATCGACGGGAGGACAATAGATTTCAGTAAACTCATCGAGCAAAAGGGAGACGACGAAGTGGTTGGTTTTTCCTATACCGAACCATACAAAATCCAAAATCAGCGGAGCTGCTGGATTGCACATACTTCATTAAAAGTACACGAAACGCTCCGAAAAGGCTTCAAATATTCGCCGATGTTCAACGGACGCATCCAAGGTGTGGGACCAAGATATTGCCCGAGCATCGAGGACAAAATCGAGCGCTTTTCTGGCAAAGACAGCCACCAGCTTTTCGTTGAACCCGAGGGCTGGACTACCGAGGAATACTACCTCAATGGTTTTAGTTCTTCATTACCAGATTACATCCAATACGAGGCACTGCGTCAGATTGAAGGCTTCGAGAACGCCAAGATTTTCCGACCAGGGTATGCTATTGAATATGATTATTTCCCGCCTGAGCAACTTTATCACTCATTGGAAACAAGAAAGCTCCATGGCCTCTATTTCGCCGGACAAATCAACGGGACGACGGGATATGAGGAAGCCGCTTGCCAAGGCATGATGGCGGGCATCAACGCGAGTTTGGCCGTACAAAACAAAGAGCCGCTTGTGTTGAACCGCTATGAGGCTTATATCGGCGTTCTGATTGATGATCTCATCACCAAAGGCGTTGACGAACCCTATAGAATGTTCACGAGTAGGGCAGAGCACCGTATCCTACTGCGACAAGACAACGCAGATGCACGATTGACCGAGAAATCGTACCAATTGGGCTTGGCCAAGGAGGACCGATATCGAAAGTTCAGAGAAAAGCAACAAAAAGTTGAAGAGATCAAGGCGTTCTTCAGCGACAACTATGTCTATCCCGACCAAATCAACGGGCTATTGGAACGTAATGGAAGTACGCCCATCGACCAAAAGCTGAAGTTGTCGTACATCTTGCTGCGTCCTCAACTTAGCCTTAAAGATTTGATCGAAACACTACCAACTTTAGAGATTTACAAGACTAAGAATCGTTTTCTCAACGAATGTCTTGAAGAAGCCGAAATCCAAATCAAATATGACAGTTACATCCAAAAGGAAAATGAACTGGCGGAAAAACTGGCAAGGTTGGAAAATGTAAAACTACCCAAGGATTTCGATTTTCACACGATACAATCCTTATCATACGAATCGAGAGAAAAACTCAACAGATACCATCCCGAAACCTTGGGGCAAGCCTCAAGGATCAGTGGGATTTCGCCCGCCGATATCAATGTATTGGCCATATTTTTAGGAAGATAATATAATTGTTTCACATGAAACACGAAGAAAGATGAACAACAAATGTCCATGGTGCGGCTCCGATAAGGCACAAATCAACCTTTGGCTGAAAGACGATTTCTTGACCAAAGAAGACTTCCACATTTGCGAATGTTTGAATTGTGGTCTGCTTTACACAATGCCGCGACCTCCGAAGGAGAAAATTGGTGACTATTACAAATCAGAAGAATATTATAGCCACCAGGAAAACAAGAAAGGCTTCATTCCAAGACTATACGAATCCATTAAAAAGGTCAATCTAAGGCACAAATACAAGATAGCAACAAAAGGTTTAGAGGTAGGAACCTTATTGGATATAGGCTGTGGAGTAGGCGATTTCCTTCATACAGCGGAGAACAAGGGCTGGCAATGCACAGGCGTTGAGCCCTCGGATGACGCAAAAGAAATTGCCCACAAGAGGATGAAAGCGCCAATCTATAGCAGCGAGCAATTGAAACAACTCCCAGACAAATCGTTCGACCTAATCACAATGTGGCATGTGCTGGAACACGTCGACGACTTGAAATGGCAAATTGAGCAATTGCAAAGACTTGTTAAGCCAAACGGACGAATCGTCATTGCAGTACCTAACTATAAATCATACGACGGACAATTCTACCAAGAACATTGGGCTGCATACGATGTGCCACGCCACTTGAATCATTTTAGTCGAAACACGATTACAAAAATATTCAAGGCCAACAATTTAATCCTCGAAAAGACCACAAAGTTAGATTGGGACGCCTATTACATTTCGTACATGAGCGAACAATACAGAAACCATGCCTTTCCATTGATCCGAGGAGCATTTCGCGGTTTTGTTTCCAATTGCAAGGCCCGACGCTCAGGAGAATGGTCAAGTTTGGTGTACATTTTTCATCCGAAAACAGAAAATCCAAAATAAGGCCGTTTTTAGGCCGAATTTCGCGTTTTTGACAAAAATGGAATTATGTATCGAAAAGCTGGAAAAAACCACGCTAAACGAAAATTTTGCAATTGTCTAATAATCAAGACATAGAAACGAATTTCAACAATTCTTGAAAATGACGATAAAGAGAAGAACGAAAATAGGATTAATTCTGATAAGCATAGGGCTGCTGATGGCTCTCATGCTCACCGCTTTCATTCTATTTTCAAAAACCGATAATTCCATATATCGTCAGATGCAACGTGAAGTGACAAGGATGGACAGCGAAATGCAACATCTCATCACATCGGGACTGAACCACGAAGAACTTGCCAAAACAAACACCGGCTTGACCATCTTTATGAGTGACACATTGGTATTCTGGAACCAGAACGAAGTGAATCCAAAGTTGCTCAAACGACGCATCGCCATAGGGCAAGATACCATCTGTTCGCTATTATCGGGCAATTATTTTGTAAAGTCATACCAAAGCGGACAGATGACTTATTACGTATTCAAGCGTTTTTCAACCACTTACCAAATAGAGAACCAATATTTTGAAAACCATATTTCCGGCCTTTCGCCAATCATAGAAGCCGACATCGACTTTCAGGCCCAAAATGGATTTGAGCTGAAAAACACACAAGGCAAAAGTTTGAGCGTGTGTCATATCATCGGCAACCCGAGATTAAGAGAAGCGCTTGTCCAACTTTGTTATATTCCACCTATCTTATTAATAATCATCGGTGTTCTATTCACTCTTAGAATCCAGTCAAGAACATCGAAAAAGGCAAGCGGAAAGGCTTCACACCCGATAGAAATCGGCATATCGCTTATCATATTAATTGCCATTGCCGCCACTTTCCTATATTATGAATTGGAAAATAAGCGGGAGAACGAACGGATGGAGAAACAAGCGCAAAAGCTTGTAGAGAAACGCGACCGCGCGTTTGAAAGCAGCTACGCCAAATTCCAAGCCCAAATCAAGGCCGACACAACCATTAGGGAAATGCTGTTTGCCGAAAGCAACGTGCTCGCCGATGTCATCTTGGGCTACTCGAAGGAACTGCTTTTCGACGAGACCATGCAGCAATACACCGCCACGCTCACCCTATGCAAACCCGAAGAAGAAATCGCCATACAACCCGAGGGCTACGTCACGGAATGCGATACCTTCTTTAACAACAAACTGACTGAGAACAAGCATGATAGGGTAGGGGAAGACCTATTTTTCATGGATTATTACACGCTCGACCCCAACTACTTAGGCATCGTCAGGATAGCGTCAAAAGACACATTGCAGCAAAAAACGCTTTACTACGAGTTTTATCGTCCGATTGCTCCCGAGGGGTTTGGATTCCCACAGCTCTTGCAGGAAAACAACAGTGCAAAGCCCTATGAATATTCAGTGGCCAACTATCGCGATAACCAATTGGTGTACAAATACGGACGTTATGTCTACCCCAACTTCCTCAACAACATGAAAATCAAAGACCAGGAATTTTCATACGGCCGTCAATACAAACATTACGCCATCAAACACGGCGAAAACAATGCCTTGGTCATCAGCACGCCAAAAAAGAGCTGGTCGGAAATAACCGCGCCATTTGCCATCTTTTTCCTGGGTCTCTTGCTTCCTTTCCTGCTCATCGTTTGGATAATAAGGCCAAAATACAGCCACAAAATGCGCGACCGCAGCTTCCGGCAAAGAATGCAAAACGTGGTGCTTTTCACCTTGTTCATTTCGTTCGTCGCGGTTGCACCCATATCGGTGCTCTACATGCGCAGCCTCTACAACCAGAAAACCATGGCAACGCAATTCGAGACCACCAGAACGCTATCCATCGAGATGCGCAACGACCTCGACTTCGCAACGCTGATGAGAACCGCCTCGCGCGACACTTGGAACGACATCTTGCAACAATACGCCACCACTTTCTTCACAGACCTCAACCTATACCAGTTGAACGGACAACTTTTGGCGACCACACGCCCAGAGCTCGCCGAATTGAACCTGCAAGCACCCTTGATGAATGCCGACGCTTACCAAAACATACACCGCAACAAAGCACTGTTCTATACCCACCAAGAGAAGTTGGGCAATGGCGTGTATGAATCCTCATATATCCCTTTGACCGACAACAGCGGCAACACCTTGGCCTATCTGAACACGCCCTATTTCTCAAGCACAACAGAGCTGCACAGCGAAATCAAGAATTTTGTGCTCACCTACATCAACATCATGTTGGTCATCCTTGGTATCGCATTGGTGTTTATCCTAAGTCTAACCAAACGCCTGACCCAACCTTTGGCATTGATACAGAATAAGTTAGGCGACATCAAAATCGACCAAAAGAATGAACCCATCGAATGGGAAGGAAACGACGAAATAGGGGCATTGGTGAAACAATACAACCAGCTCATCGCAGAACTGGAAAAGAGCGCAGCCGAACTGAAACGCACCACGGCAGAATCGGCCTGGCGTGGGGTGGCCCGACAGGTGGCCCACGAAATCAAGAACTCACTCACCCCGATGCGCCTCAGCGTGCAACTTCTACAACGAAAGATGGAAAACGGTACGGCCACATCGGAGCAGATGCAACGCACGACCAATACCCTGATTGAACAAATCGACGCACTTTCCGACATCGCATCATCGTTCTCGCGCTATGCAAAACTCCCTGAAAACCACCCTGCGCCTTTGGATTTGGCGGAATTGGTCGGCAATGTGGTGAATCTTTACGACAACGTGGAAAACATCACTTTCAACTATGATTATGACGCAACGACAGACCATACCTACAACGGCGACAAGACCAACCTCAACAGTGCCGTCGGCAACTTGGTGAAAAACGCAGTACAAGCCATCGGCACGAAACCAGATGGCAAGATAGAAGTGAGGTTGAAATCCACAGAAACCGCTTTTGTCATCAGCGTGAAGGACAATGGAAAAGGCATCAAGGAAGAGGACAAGAGCCAGATTTTCCTGCCCAACTTCACCACCAAGACAGGCGGCTCGGGCGTGGGTCTCTCGCTCACCTACAACATCGTGCAGGCCGCAGGAGGCACCATTTCCTTCGAAAGCCAAGAAGGGGAGGGGGCGGAGTTTATTATCGAGCTTCCGAAAAATTGAATACGAACCAATATATAAGAGATTTTTGCGTTTGAAATAACAGGAAAAAATTGATATGTCAGAAAACAGATTAGGATCTTTGGCTAAACAAACCGCCATCTATGGCCTGAGCAGCATCATCGGCAGGTTCTTGAACTACCTGCTCGTGCCCATCCACACCCATAGGATGGCTGCCGAGTCGGGTGGATACGGCATCGTGACCAACCTGTATGCCTATACGGCCCTGCTTCTTGTCATCCTGACTTTCGGGATGGAAACCACCTTCTTTCGTTTCTCCAACAAGGAAGGCGTCAATCCCAACAAGGCTTTCTCCACGGCTGGTCTCTCCGTGGGCTTTGTCTCTTTGGTGTTCCTCCTATTGGTGTCCGTTTTCCTGCAACCTATCGCCTCGGCCTTGGATTATGCCACGCACCCCGAGTTCGTGGAAATCATGGCCATCATCGTGGCATTCGACGCGTTCCAGTCCATTCTGTTCGCAAGATTGCGTTATGAAAACCGTCCCCTCAAATTCATGGCGCTGAAACTTTCCTTCATCATCATGAGTTTGATGCTCAACCTGTTCATCTTCTATTTAGCCCCCTACTTGAAACAGCATTATCCCACCATGATGGAATGGTACCAAGCCAGCTACCAGGTGGGCTATATCTTCATCGCCAACCTGATTTGCACCGTGCTGGTCACCTTCGGGTTCATCCCTGAAATCAAGAAGCTGAAATCCGGAATCGACTTTCCGCTGCTGAAGCAAATGCTGAACTACACCTGGCCCATCCTACTTTTGGGCTTGGCGGGCATCCTCAACCAAGTGGCCGACAAGATCGTGTTCAAGAAAATCGTTCCCGGACTTGAGGGTGAGGAACAGCTTGGCATTTATGGTGCCTGCGTCAAGATAGCGATGATTATGGCGATGATCACACAAGCCTTCCGCTATGCCTACGAGCCTTTCGTCTTTGGCGGCAAGAGCGACAAAAACGACAAGTTGCTGCAAGCCAAGGTGATGAACTATTTCATCATCTTCACTTTACTGGCTTTCCTCGCCGTGGTGATGTATATGCCCATATTGAAATACCTTGTTGGAGAAGACTACCATGCCGGCCTGCGCGTGGTGCCTATCGTGATGATGGCCGAAATCTTCATGGGCATCTATTTCAACCTCTCGTTTTGGTACAAGCTCACCGACAAGACGTGGTGGGGCGCCGTTTTCAGCGGCATCGGCTGCGCGGTATTGCTCGCCATCAATTTCATTTTCGTGCCCAAATATGGCTACATGGCCTGCGCATGGGGCGGTTTTGCGGGTTATGCGACGTGCATGGTTTTGTCCTACCTCGTCGGGCAAAAGAAAGCCCCGATTCCGTATGATTTGAAGTCGGCATTAATGTATTTCGCAGTGGCTGTCGCCTTGTATTACGCACAAAAATTCATCCATATCGAGAACACCGTCTTGACCTTGGTCGTCAACACGGCCTTGTTGCTGGTCTTCTTCGCCTTCATTTGTTGGAAGGAACGGGACTTGGTGAAGGGCGTCACCACTTTTGTCAAAAGAAAATCCACAAATCTTAAATCCTAAATCTTTGAATTTTAAATCCTTAAATATGAAATTACAAATCGTCAACCAATCGAATAATCCCTTGCCCGCCTACGAGACCGTGAACTCCGCCGGCATGGACTTGCGTGCCTACCTGACCGATGGCCCCATCACGCTCGAACCCATGCAGCGTGGCCTCGTGCCGACGGGTCTCTACATGGAGATCCCTGAAGGCTACGAAGGTCAGGTGCGCCCCCGCAGCGGCCTCGCCCTCAAAAACGGCATCACCGTGCTCAACTCGCCCGGCACCATCGATGCCGACTATCGCGGCCAGATTTGCGTCATTTTGATTAATTTGTCCGACAAACCTTTCGTCGTCAACAGCGGCGACCGCATCGCGCAGATGGTCTTCGCCCGATGCGAGCAGGCCCAAGTCGTGCAAGTGGAAACCCTGAGCGAAACCGAACGTGGCGCGGGAGGATTCGGACACACGGGAAAGAGTTAGGAGGTGGGAGTTCGCAGTTTGGAGTTATCAGTTGTTCAGTTAGTCCCAGAGGGACGACGGATATTAGGCAGGCGATGAAGCGAAGCGAAATCCCTGCAAAAAATAAATAATGAAATGAATAGATGAATATGAAAATAAAGGCATTAATATTGTTTTTAATGTTGGGCGGCACAATGTGCGGTATTGCCCAAACCATGGAATCGGAATTCGCAGGCAGGCCCGACAAGAAAAAGAACGCCACCTATTTCTCGAACGGATTGCAAAGCAAGTATCGCGACGACACCGAAGGCGCCATCCGCAACTTCGAGCAAGCCTTGCGCTACATGCCCGACGATGCCGCCTCGATGTTCGAGCTGAGCGAACAATACGTCAACGCGGGACGCATGGACGACGCCTTCAAGATGATCCAAAAAGCCGCGCAACTCGACCCCGAGAACAAATGGTACCAGATGCGCCTCGGACGGTTCTACCGCAACTTGGAGCAATACGACGACTTCACCAAATTATATGAAGGCCTGACCGCCAAATATCCCGACGACATCGACATGCTCAGCGACTTGATTGATGCCTACCTCATCACCGAGAAATACGACAAAGCCTTGGAAAAAATGGATGTGTTGGAGAAGCAAATAGGTCGGAATGAGTTGATTACGGAACAAAAGCTGAACATCTACAAACGTCAGGGCAACACCAAGAAACTATTGGCCGAATTGGAACAACTCACCAAAGAGAACCCCGACAATCCCCGCTATTACTCCATGCTCGCCAAGGAATATTCCGACAACGGAAAGGACAAGGAAGCCTTAAAGACCTTCGAGAAGGTGAAGGAACTCAGCCCCAACGATCCTTACATTAATATCTCGCTTTTGGAATATTACGAGAAAAACGGCGACAACGAAAAGGCCTTCAACGAACTGCTTGCCGCCATCCGCAACAAAAACCTCGACTTGGCCACCAAGACCAACATCTACGACTATTGGATGCAGAAAAACGAAGGCTCAAAGCAAGTGAACGAACAGGCGCGGCAATGTGGCGAAGCCTTCATCGAAGCTCATCCCGACAGCAAGTTGGGCCACCTCATTTTGGGCTCGTATTACCTCGTCAAAGAGGACGCTCCCAAATCGAAGGAACAATACCAAAAAGCCTTGGCCATCGACAGCACCGACTTTTACGGCTGGCAAAACCTCATCATCAGCGAGAGCCGTCTCAACGAGAACGAGAACGTCCGCGACCATGCCATAGCCGCCTTGAAATACTACCCGATGCAGCCCGTCTTTTATTGGTACGCAGGCGTGGCCAACGCCGTCTTGAAAAACAACGACGATGCCATCACCTACTTGGAAAAGGGGAGGAGATACACCTCCGACAAACTGCAAATGGCCAACTTCGACGCTTTCCTTGGCGACCTCTATCACGAGCAAGGCGACGAGGAGAAAGCCTTTGATGCCTACGAGCGCACCCTGCGCAACGACCCCAACAACGTGCTGGTGCTGAACAACTACGCCTACTATCTCGCCCTGAAAAACCAAGACTTGGACAAGGCCTTGGAGATGTCGACAAAAGCCATTGCCGCCGAACCCGACAACCCGACCTATCTCGACACCCACGCTTGGGTGCTCTACATGAAGGGCGACTACAAGGAAGCCGAAAAACACATGAAAAAGGCCCTGAAACTGCTGAAGGAACCGGACGAGACTTATACCAAGCATTACGACCAAATATTGAAGAAACTTGGCAAGAATTAATTTGGAACGAAATCTGGATAATAACCCATTGTGACAAAACGGATTACAATAGCACTGCTCGCCTTGTTGCTGGTCGCAACCTCCTGCGCCTCGCGCAAGAAAACCACCGCACCCACACCGCCACAGTCGTTTGAATGGCTCACCGCCAACATGAGCATCCAAGCCGAAGGCAACGGTATGGAGTTCAACGACCTATCGGGACAATTGCGGATGCGCCACGACAGCCTGATTTGGCTCAATGTGACCGCCACAATGGGCGTGGAAGTGCTGCGCGCCAAAATCAGCAACGACTCGGTTTGGCTCATCAATCGCTTGGAAAAGACCTACTTGGCCGAGCCTTTGGACACGGTTTCTGCCCAACTGGGGATGCCACTCAGCCTGCCCTTGCTGCAAATTTTGCTTCTGGACAATAACCAAGGCCTTCCGCCCGTTGAAAACCAAACAGTGCAGTTGAAAACCTTCCTGATGGGAGGCCTGTCTGCCAAAATCAGATACAACAACGTGAGAATCAACGAAAAGACGACATTCCCACTGAAAATCAAGGATCAGATGGAAAGAATGCGTTTAAGGATTAAATGATGAAGAAACTGCATATCATATTGGTTTTGTTGCTATTGGCACTTATGGATCCGGCCTATTGCCAAAAGACGAAAGGCAAGTCGAAGAAGCAACTGCAAAGCGAGATCACCTCGCTGCAAAAGGAGATTTCGACCGCCAACCAATTGCTGAAAAAGACCTCGAAGGACAAGGAGATGACCCTCAACGAGGTCAACCTCTTGGACAAGAAAATCAAGCAACGCGAAAAGCTCATCAAGGCTTACAACGAGCAGATTGCCGTCTTAGACGAGGAAATCAGCCAAGGCCAGAGCAACATCAAGACGCTCAACACCGACCTCGGCAAGTTGCAAAAGGAATACGCCAAGATGATTACCTTCGCCTACAAGAACCGCAGCCACTACGACCGTCTGGCCTTCATCTTCGCCGCCGACGACTTCAACCAAGCCTTCAGCCGACTGCGCTACATCCGCCAGTTCAGCGACGCCCGAAAGGTAAAGATGGAACAAATCAGCTCCACCCAGCGGCAAATCAGCAACGCAGTGGAAGCCAGCCAACAAGCCCGTGAGGAACAAACGGCACTATTGAAAGACGAAAAAGCACAACAAGACGCATTGAAGGACGAGAAAGACGACCTCAACAAGCAAGTGGCAGCCCTGAAGAAAAAGGAAGGCAGCATCCAGCAAGACATCAAGAACAAGCAACAGCAGGCACAGAAGCTGCAAAAGGCCATCGACGATATCATTGCCGAGGAAATCCGCAAGGCCAACGAGGAAGCCGAACGAAAACGCAGGGAAGAGGCGAAGAAAAACGCGGCCAAAAAAGGCACCACGACCACCCCGTCAACCCCAAAGAAAGAAACCGGCATGGCCTTGACACCCTCTGAGAAGACCCTCTCGTCGAACTTCGTCAGCAACAAAGGCAAGCTGCCCTGGCCCGTGGAGCGCGGCGTCGTCTCCTCGACCTACGGCAAGCACGCCTCAGTGGTTTCGGACAAGGTGACCGTCACCAACAACGGCATCGACATCGCCACCACCGAAGGCTCGAAAGCCCGTGCCGTGTTCGATGGCGAAGTGACCAGCGTGACCAAACTGACCGGCTCAAACACCGTTGTCATCATCCGCCACGGCGAGTATTTCACCGTCTACTCCAACCTCGAAAACGTCACCGTCAAGCGTGGCGACAAGGTGAAGACGAAGCAAAACATCGGCACCGTCCACACCAACATGACCGAAGGCAAGACCGAGCTGCACTTCGAACTATTGAAAGAACAAAACCGACAAAACCCTTCAAATTGGTTATCGAAATGAAAAACAAACTATTGATATTGTTGCTGTTAGGATTAATTCTATCAGCCTCTTCATGCAAAACCAAGGAAGTGCCAGGAAGAAGACGCGCTCCACGCAACTGCAATAGTTGCACCAAATGGAGCTATACTCCTCAAGAAAACACAGAAACCTTCCTTTTGACCCGCGATGAAGCCTGAAGAACTCGAACTTTTGAAGCGCTATTTCCCCGAAGCCTCGGTCGAGATGGTGGGCGAGATTTTCGAGCAACGTCGCTTCAGGCTTCACTTCAAGCGACCGCGTGCCTCCAAGTTGGGCGACTTCCGCCCGCCACGAACCAAAAACGGCCTCTGCGCCATCACCATCAACCTGGATTTGAACCCCTATCAGATGCTGGTGACCTATGTCCACGAAGTGGCGCATTACGATGTGTATCAGCAATATGGTTCAAGGATGGTGCAGCCTCACGGCATAGAGTGGCAAAACCGTTTCGCCTCGCTATTGAAGCCTTTCATGACCGAAGCCGTCTTCCCGAAAGACATATTCGAAGCCTTGCAAAAGCACCTCCAACATATCAAGGCCAGCAGCACCGCCGACCAAAACCTGCAACGCGTCATGCGACGCTACGACAAACATCCCGATAACATCGTCACTGTGGAAAGTCTTCCCAATGGCACCCGCTTTCTGCTGAAAAACGGCCTCGTGTTCCAAAAAGGGGAGAAACAACGCACCCGCTACAAGTGCTATTGCGAGAGCAACGGACGCTGGTATTTCGTTTCGGCATTGGCAGAAGTGAAAGAATTGTAGACGAATTTTTAAAACAATCCAACATTTCCCTATCTTTGCAGCCAAATAACACAATTATGAGCAAAACTGCATTAATCACCGGCATCACGGGCCAAGACGGCTCTTTCCTTGCCGAGTTTCTTTTGGAAAAAGGCTACGACGTGCATGGCACCATCCGCCGCTCGTCATCATTCAACACGGGTCGCATCGAGCATCTTTACCTGGACGAATGGGTGCGCGACATGAAAAACAAGCGCCTGCTCACCCTGCACTACGGCGACATGACCGACTCGTCGTCGCTCGTGCGCATCATACAAAAAATACAACCCGACGAAATCTACAACCTGGCCGCCCAAAGCCATGTGAAAGTCTCGTTCGACTGCCCCGAATACACCGCAGAAGCCGATGCCGTAGGCACGTTGCGCCTCTTGGAAGCCGTGCGCATCCTCGGTTTGGAAAAGAAATGCAAGATCTACCAGGCCTCCACATCCGAGCTGTTTGGTCTGGTGCAGGAAGTCCCCCAAAAGGAGACAACGCCTTTCTATCCGCGCTCGCCTTATGGCGTGGCCAAGCAATACGGCTTCTGGATCGTGAAGAACTACCGTGAAAGCTATGGCATGTTCGCCGTCAACGGCATCCTCTTCAACCATGAGAGCGAACGTCGTGGCGAGACTTTCGTGACACGCAAAATCACATTAGCAGCCGCACGCATCAAGCAGGGCTACCAAGACAAACTGTATCTCGGCAACCTCAACTCGCTCCGCGACTGGGGCTATGCCAAGGACTACGTGGAGTGCATGTGGCTCATCCTGCAACAGGAGAAACCTGAAGACTTCGTCATCGCCACGGGCGAATACCACACCGTGCGCGAGTTTTGCACCTTGGCCTTCAAACATGTCGGCATCGACTTGCGCTGGGAAGGCGAAGGCGTCGACGAAAAGGGCATCGACACGGCCACGGGCAAGGTGCTCGTCGAAGTGGATCCGCGATTCTTCCGTCCCGCCGAGGTCGAACAGCTGTTGGGCGACCCCACCAAGGCCAAGACGCTCTTGGGCTGGAACCCGCGCAAGACCAGCTTCGAGGATTTGGTCAAAATCATGGTCGACCACGACATGAGGTTTGTGAAGAAGCTTTATCTCAAGGCACACATGGAGGATTAATATGAACAAAGACAGTAAAATATTCGTAGCTGGACATAGAGGCATGGTAGGAAGTGCCATTGTCAGAGAGTTACAGAGACAAGGTTATAATAATTTGGTGCTGAGAACCCATAAAGAGCTTGATCTCACCAGGCAAGACGAGGTTGAGAAGTTCTTCGCCGAAGAGAAACCCGAATACGTCTTCTTGGCCGCAGCCAAAGTAGGCGGCATCGTAGCCAACCAATCGGCATTGGCCGACTTCATGTACGACAACATGATCCTGGAGATGAACGTCATCCATTCGGCATGGCGCAACGGCTGCAAGAAGCTGGAGTTTCTGGGCTCGTCGTGCATCTATCCCCGCATGGCCCCGCAACCCATGACCGAGTCGTGCCTGCTGACCGGCGAACTGGAAAAGACCAACGAAGCCTACGCCTTGGCCAAAATCAGCGGACTGAAATACTGCGAGTTCCTCAACCGCCAATATGGCACCGACTACATCAGCGTGATGCCTACCAACCTCTACGGGCCTAACGACAACTATCATCCCGAACATAGCCACGTGCTGCCCGCACTGATTCGCCGTTTCCACGAGGCCAAAGTCAACGGACTGAAGGAAGTGACCTGTTGGGGCGACGGCTCACCACTGCGCGAGTTCCTTTATGTGGACGACTTGGCCAATCTTTGCGTCTTCTTGATGAACCACTACAGCGGCAACGAAACCGTCAACGCAGGGACAGGAAAGGAACTGACCATCAAGGCTTTGACCGAATTGGTTGCGAAAGTGGTTGGTTACGAAGGCGAAATCAAATGGGACACGACAAGACCCAACGGCACCCCACGCAAACTGCTCGACGTGAGCAAAGCCACCGCCTTAGGCTGGACCTACAAGACCGAATTGGAGGACGGCATCCGCATGGCATACGACGATTTCCTGAATAACCCAATGAGGGCCGAACGATGACCAAGAAAGTATTTGTCTCCGGCTGCTACGACCTGCTGCACAGCGGCCACGTCGAGTTTTTCCGCCAAGCCGCACAGTTTGGCGACCTCTATGTAGGCATCGGCTCCGACGATACCATCCTGCACTACAAAAAACACAAGACGCTTTATCCCGAAAAGGAACGCCTCTTCATGGTGAAAGCCGTCCGCTACGTCAAAGATGCCTTCATCAACGACGGCTCGGGCGTGATGGACTTCGTCGGCACGGTCGACCGACTGAAACCCGACATTTTTGTGGTCAACGAGGACGGGTCGTCGGAAGAAAAGCGCCGTTTCTGCGAAGAGCGCGGCATCGAATATGTGGTGTTGCAACGCACGCCGTCGGAAGGCCTCGAAGCCCGCTCGTCCACTTCACTGAAACAAGACATTTGCCAGATTCCCACTCGTTTGGACTTGGCCGGCACCTGGATCGACCAACCCTATGTGTCGTGCTTCGCCCCAGGTTGGGCCATCACCATCTCTCTGGAACCCACCTTCGAGGTGCGCGAACGCTGCGGCCTCTCCACCTCGACGCGCAACATGATTCGCAAGATTTGGCCGATGAAATTGCCCGACATGGACCCCGAAACCCTCGCCAAGCTTGTTTTCTGCTTCGAGAACGACCCCGAGCGCAGCGACGGCATCATCAGCGGGGCGCAAGACTCGATTGGCATCTGTATGCCTGGCTTGGTAAGGCATTATTACGACCAGTTTTATTGGCCCATAAAATTCGAAAGTTGCCACGATGATAAGGTGTTGGATTGGCTTGATAACCATTTGGTTATGATTCCCATGGAGCCTCGCCACCCGGGATGTTCGGTAGTGGAAGGCAAGGACATCACGGAGCCGAAGGTCAAGGCTTTGGCCAAGGCCGCCGACGACTGCTGGAACGCCATTTTGGCCATGGACTTGGAGGCTTTCGCGAAGGCTTACAAGGCTTCGTTCAACGCCCAGACTGCCATGTTCCCCGCCATGATCAACCCCTACGGAGTCATCGCGACCTCAGAGCCGCAATCTCCTACGATAGAAGACTATATCGACAAGTATTCCGCCATGGACGACGTTTTGGCTTGGAAGATGCCCGGTGCCGGTGGCGGCGGTTATCTCGCCTGCGTCGTCAAGGATGCTGCCGTTTTCTGCAACCATCATCCAGAAGCGATAAGACTAACCATCAGAAGAAACTGAAGTTATGAAACTCGTTGAGAAGAAATACCTACTTACGTTTGTCGTCATCACCTCGCTGTTTGCGTTATGGGGCTTCGCCAACGACATCACCAACCCCATGGTGGCGGCATTCCAGACGCTGATGGAATTGCCTGCTGCCAAGGCAAGCCTGATCCAATTTGCGTTTTATGGAGGCTATGCAACCATGGCCATTCCCGCCGCGCTGTTCATACGGCGTTTTAGCTACAAGAAAGGCATCCTGCTCGGATTGGCGCTCTATGCCATCGGGGCGTTTTTGTTCATTCCCGCTGCAGCGCGACAAAGCTTCACGTTCTTTTGTTTCTCGTTGTATATCCTGACTTTCGGCTTGGCTTTTTTGGAGACCACGGCAAGCCCGTTCATCCTCTCGTTGGGGGCCAAGGAGAACGCCACACGTCGGTTGAACCTTGCTCAGGCGTTCAATCCCATCGGGTCGTTGGCGGGCATGGCGGTAGCCTCGATGGTTGTGCTGCCCAACCTACTTTCCGACAAGAGGGATGCAACGGGCAATATCCTATTCCCGATGCTGAGCGAGGCCGAAAAGGCCGAGATCAGGTTGCACGACCTGGCCGTGATACGTGACCCGTATGTGGCACTGGGCATCGTGGTGGTCGTGATGTTTGTGATCATCGCATTGGTGAAAGTGCCGATGACCCAAGGCCAAGGGACGACGCCCTCCAAAGGCTCGCTGAAGCGCCTGTGGGCCAACAAAGTCTACCGCGAAGGCGTGGTGGCGCAGGTTTTCTACGTGGCGGCACAAATCATGGTGTGGACCTTCATCATCCACTATGCCGACAACTTAGGCATCAGCAAGGCCACGGCACAAAACTACAACATCGCGGCCATGTGCTTGTTCCTGGCGGGCCGTTTCCTTTCCACTTGGCTGATGAAATACACCGACGGACGACGGTTGCTGACCATCTTTGGCATTTGTGCCGCCTTGTGCTCGCTTGGCGCCATCCTGATTGTGGGCAAGGCCGGGCTTTACTGCCTGATAGGCATCAGCTTCTTCATGAGCCTGATGTTTCCCACCATCTATGGAACGGCGTTGGAGAACGTGAGCCTCGACGATGCCTCATTGGGCGCGGCATTCTTGGTGATGGCCATCGTTGGCGGCGCCCTCATGCCTCCGCTGCAAGGCATGATCATCGACTGTGGCACGATAGCCGGCCATCCTGCAGTCAACGTGAGCTATGCGCTTCCGTTGTTGTGCTTCATCATTGTCGCAATCTACGGCCTTCGCGCCAAAAAACGTTGAAACTACAAACTGAACAACTGAACAACTGCAAACTGTATGAAAAGATACTGCCAAACCCTCGAACTCGTCGACGACCCTGAGCTAATCGAAAAATACTGCGATGTTCACGCCCACATTTGGCCTGAGATCGTTGAAGGCCAACGCGCCGTCGGCATCATTGACATGCAGCTTTACCGATACGGGACTCATGTTTTCATGATTTGCGACACGGTCGACGATTTCGACTGGGAAAAAGATATGGCCCGACTGGCGAAATTGCCCCGTCAGGCTGAGTGGGAAGCCTTTGTGGCTCAATGTCAAGGCGCCGACCCCAGCCTGCCCTCGACGGGAAAATGGCACCTAATGGAAAGAATTTTTTAATGGATATTAA
>Ga0310697_10000044_pt1 | contig 169353 bp, 128 predicted proteins | sample 172DNAGHGlowgp2_FD_203883 | JGI IMG/M metagenome (GOLD analysis project Ga0310697, IMG submission 203883) | Sheep rumen microbial communities from Palmerston North, Manawatu-Wanganui, New Zealand - 1728 DNA GHGlow gp2 (v2) (version 2) | ecosystem: Host-associated > Mammals > Digestive system...
TAGCGGAGCGACTCAACCATCGGGTAATTGATATACAACTTACCATTCGCTGTTATTGAGCATGTGAAATATCACAAACTCAATCAGGAGTTTGACAGCGACATTTTCAGCGCATCGGCTTTGAAAGGTCGATTGGGTGTGAACGCTATGGAGTCGCACAAATCTCTATACGACCTTGTGGTAGTAGACTCAAAAGGCATTGAGATGGATTTCGCTAATCAGTTGGAATCACGTAATGAGGTGGCTGTCTATACAAAGTTGCCCAATGGCTTCTATATCAACACCCCTGTTGGACACTATAATCCCAACTGGGCTGTGGTATTCCATGAGGGAAGCGACATTAAGCACATCTACTTCGTGGCTGAAACGAAAGGCTACAACAAAGATTGCCTGAAAGACTATCGTCGTGCAGAAAGCGTAAAGATTGAATGCGCCAGTCGGCACTTCGCCACAATCTCTGATAGTCACGTTACATACGATGTGGTAAAGAACTACGATGAGCTTGGGGATATTATAACAAAGCCATAAAAAGCCAATTTTGTAGTATTATCTTGGGCGGGAACTGCGATATTTTGCAAGTTTCCGCCCTTTTTATACATTTCAACGAAATTGAAAAAGAACCGAATATGTATTTTGAAAAATACTTTTGATTAGTGCCTTTTTAATATGTAAATTTTATACTTGTTTTTTGAGGCATCACGAGGGGTCGCGAACTTACGAGCAACAAGTTGTTCAAAGAATTGATATGCTTCGGCGCTTCTGTCTAATTCAAAAATATCCCCTTGGTTTCTGACTATTAGAGAGAATGGTTCCCCCATAGAGATAAGTAGAGTAGATAGATTTGCATCGGTCATAAAATCTTGTTGCATATATGCGGAAACAGATTTCATCTTCAGTTTATCATCAGCAGAAATACTAACGGATTTCTTCAGCGATTCAAAAACAAGATGAGCTGTATCTTCTATTACATATTTAAGATAACTATCTGCAATAAATTCATTTGTAATTTTATTGGTTGTAATCAATGCATAGATATTGGTTATATACCCTTCAAATGTTTTTTGACTAGCAATATTTATTAATCCTTCCGCAGTAAAATTAAACTCAGGCAAATGCTCTGCAACTTCTGAAGGATATTTACACAACAGGTGCATGTACATATCCTCAAACTTAGTTCCAATAGCCTTGAACAATATGACACCAAAATGGAGCAATTTGTTGTCTACCAAAAAACTTACTTGCTCCTTTCGTAAATTTAAAACATTATCACTCCAGTATTGTGAATATTTTTCTTCAGAGAAAATAGTCTTCCAAATATCTTCATCAATACCCGTTGATGCAATCAAACATTTTATGATTTGTCCGTCTTCCTGGATGATGTCTTGTTTTTTTAGCAATTCTATATACTCTTGCACATTAGTGTTTATATACTGTACAATAATCTCATCTAGACTTGTTAGATTATTATATGTCAGATAATAGTCTATATTTGCTAACGAAGGTTTAACTTTATTACACTCAAATAATGTATTTTTGTATTCAGCAGAAGTAATGGACTGAATATCATCGAAAAGTGTGACATTGTGGGAGATAATTTTTTTCTTGGACTCTTCAGAGACATTACTATTATTCAACAACAATGCAATGCTTTCTGCCGATTCTGATGTGTTGCCATCTGCTAATACACAGCAAGAAACAAAAGACTCGATTCCCTCGTCTATTTGTGATATTAAAGGATCAATATTTGCAGTGATTAACGCAGTATAAATACAATGTGCATAATTATTTACATTGATATCACTATATGACTTCAGTATTGTCCAAATATTTTCGCTATTATGCACGTAATAGTCGTTATTATATATAAAATCAAATAAATTACTTGTGTCCCTATCATCTACGAGAGTTAAGAAACGAACATTAAAGTTTTCAATTATCTGACGTGCCTTACCCGTTGGTACACCATCAAATGCATTAGTATAATATGATTTTCTCAAATATTCAGCTAATAATCCATCTTCATTTTGTTTTTCCAAATCATTTATAGTTGCATATTTCATCAATTTGTTGAACAGATTTAACTTCGCTTCATTAGAAAACAAACTATTGTTTTCGACATCTGCCCACAAATTATCATATTGCTGTGCCACAAGCGGAATAAATCCATCGTTAGCAGTTTCTAGGAATGCGTATCTGTCTATTAAATCAAGGACAGAATCACTATGTGACTTAAGTTTGTGCTTAAGTAGTTCTATCTTCTCTTCATCCTTGCTTTGAATAATTTCATGAACAAGATCGAAATTTAGGATCTTATCCCCAACAAAATCTTGTGGTTTCAGAAACTTCAATAGCAATTTTGGGTCGTCAATGTGGCGACTCATCTCGTCTTCGTCTGAAACACCTATTCCTTTCACTGACAAAAGATATGCATTATCGTTCTGACTTAGCAGCCCTTCTTCGTCAGAATCTGAATTAATATCAGTTATATAGTAATAATAACTTTCATCTATATACCCTCTTCTAATAAGAAAGTTTAGCAGGTTAGTATTATCGTCTTCTGTTTGCGTAGACAATAAGTTCTCATCCGACTCACACATTTCTCTCATCGTTTTTTTAACGATGTTATCTAGTTGCCGGATACAAGCATCACGATCCTCGGTAAGTTTTCGTAATGAAACACTTGCGTTCTGCTCAATTAGAGTCTTTCGAGATTCATAATTGAACTCATCCCCAAGTGAAGCGAAAACATTTTCTTTGGATATGCGTGTATAACGGGAAGGATAGTATTCTCTATGATATAATTCGCCTTTAAGAATCCTACGAACATAATCATCAGAAAACAAATCAGAATATGATATGGGATTGCCATTGGAATTACAGATATAATGACCAGCAGGAACTACTTTAATAGCAGCAGACACAACTATACTATTTAGTTCGTTAACCGAGTTTAGTCTTTCTTCATTTACCCTCTTGATAATCGTTTCTATCTCTTCTATTTTCTGATTAATTTCTTTTTTATTCTTCTTTTTGAATTCAGACTCTTTGGCGAACGTGTCATGAACTGGTCCTTTGCCCTCATATATTAATTCGAAATCTTTTGGGCAAAGATTCTTATAAATGATTATTGCAAGTAGGTTGTCTTTTTTTAATTTACGATTCAACCTTTTACTTGTAATCTTGAAATCTGATACAATAGCCTTTATGGTGCGCAAATCGCCGATGAAGGGCGCAACATCATTAAGGAAGCTCTTGTGCAATGTACACTCATCATCTTTATCTTCAACAATAATACCGAACTCCTTCACAAACTGGCTTGCAGAATTGGCAACACTTGTATGGGGAAGGACTGGAATTATATAATCAAAAAACTTTGTTCGCTCCTGAGACGTGTGAAAGATGTCATCACGTAAAGCATACACAAACACAATCCTACGTCCAATATCCTCAGACTGATTAAGCAACTGGTTTAATTCACGAAGTTTTGTATAGATACTAGTATTTTTGAATCGGTCAAGGTCTTCTAACACTACCACTTGATAGCCTGTGGTCTGAAACAAATATACCAACTCGTCAAGATAGCGATTGAATACAGAAACTTTAATGTCTTTCTGTACATCAACCTCGTAGTCCATAAACTTTATATGTCCTCCACTCATCTTATGGAAGAACGTTACCAAGCGGTATGATATCACAAACAAGCCAGTACCAATTACTCCTAAACTTAAGTATCTAAGACCATCATTGTATACTTTTAAAGAAGGTAACAGATCAAAAAACTTGCCAGAATCAACAATATAGAACAAAGAAATAGCAAAAAGTAGTATGGCTATTGACCAAACAACTTTTTCCGACCTATTCCATCTACGAATACGCCCAAATCGTGAATCTGGAATACCGCTTGCTTTCACATGATAGAAGAACTGTTGAACCAAACTAAACTCAAGTTGTTCCATCTTAACAACATTTGGATCGACAAAAGATTGTCCCTCGCCATCAGCCTTATTTCCTTGCGGTTTATTATCTGAATTAGAATCATTCTGCAAGGACTGAAACTCCTCTGCAAACGCTGCCAATGATAAATTTAGACACTTGTATTTAGGATAATTCTTCTCGAATGTTTTGATTATAGAACTCTTGCCAGACCCGTATGTACCAGAAATAGCCACATTTTTAACATCCTCATCATCTATCGCTGACTTTAAAATAGAGACATACTCAGATTTATCTACCATTCTAGGTGCAAGCAAATTCAACGGCTCAGGCTTTTGCTGCAATGCCATTAATTGTTTGCTATATTGCTCAAATTTTTCTGCAACAACACCTGATAATTCAAGGAGTTTTGCTTTGCAGTATGATATAATACAATTCCAAGTTTTACCAAAATGACAAACAAGAACTTCTAACGCAAATAGGAAGAACGCTATTATGGATATAATGGTGACACACTCAATAAAACAAATAGGCTTGATGATATAGGCAATCACCATGCAAACAATAGCTACTCCAAGTAGAGCGTGTATGATTTTTATAAATCGAGATTTCATATATATAAGAAAATGTGCCTTTTATACTTCCAATTCTTTCAACTCCTTCATCAGTTTTCCTAACTCCGAATAAGTATAATTTCTGTTACTCCTCAATATCTCATCCACAGACCGATTGGCATTAGCCATAGCCTTTTCGAGACTGCCGCCATTGCGTTCAAAGTAACCGTGAAGTCCTTTGGTCTTGATAAAGAACTCTATCGTTTTCCGATACTCCACGCATTGGTTGAGGTCTTTGAGCAAAGGTTCTTGTGTCTCGTATGGACGTGAGGTGTAACGGAAATAATAGAGGAAGAACAGTTCTGTGCAGCGGTGAGTTTCAAAGAACTCCACCTCGCAGTAGATGCCTTTCTTTGGTTTGTTGATGGGCTTGGCGTACTTCGCCTTTAGTTTCTGGTATTGTGAACGCTCTGGCTCTATATCCTTTGTGTCCATATCGATAATGCAGAAGATATGGCTGTAACCCATTGCCACACCCTCTGCTATCTTTGCTTCCAGTTCCTTGATATTGGTATGCTTCGGATAGTCTGGCTTGATGGTCAGACGCTTGAACACGTCGCATAGGGACTTGAAGTAGAAGAACTCCGTTGGTCCTTCGCCTAGGATGAGTGCTGTTTGTCGTAGCTTTCCCATATCAGTCCTCCAGATTTATAAAGATACTACCAAGTTCAGGCTTGGCTCCCAATCTACCAATGCGGTAAGAATTGTATAGCGACAGGTTCTTGTGTAAGCCGAAGGAGTCGCCACGGGCATATTCGGATGAAGCTGTCTCTTTGTTCTTCTCGACAAACCACACCACGCCTCGGTTCTCATTAATCATGTCCTGCGACAGGAGGGTAGTCTCCTGACTCGTGATAACCAACTGCGACTTGTCGGAGTTGAAGATGAAGACATTGAGATAGTAGTACAACAAGTCGTTGTGCAGGTCCTCGCCCAGTTCATCAAGGTAGTACACATGAGGACTCGTTATCAGGTCGTACAAGGCATCCAATATGCGGATGTATTTCTGAGTGCCCTTTGACTGCCATCTGAGTGGAATGTCAAAGTCGCCATTGTCGGAATGGTTCAAGAATGTGATAGAATCTGTTGTGGGCTTCAACAGAACATCTTTCATCTCCTCTGGGATATTTTCCTTTTGGATACGCTCGCGGAAATCGTTGGGTACAATGCGGTCTTCTACGACAGGACGATATTCCAGAATGTTCAAGTCGGCCTTCTGAAGCATCGTGTTATAGAACTTACGCTTCTTAGGATTGCTGTAAGCATCTTTCAAGATTTCAACAATGCCTTTATCCCCATCACCATCTATCTCGTGGTAGTTATCCATAATCCAGGTGTGAAGCGTGTTGAATGGAGCTATGTCTTCTTTCAAGGCAGCCTTTCGGCAAACGGACAGCACACTGTGGTTGTTCAGTGTGTTTTCGCGGATGCTTTCCTGTGTCTTGACTTGCAGTTTGAGACTCGCACCGAACTTGATGTCTGCCTGTACATTCTCACCCACAAAACTACGCTCATAGAACAGAGACTTAGATTTGTTTGGGTAATAGTACAAGGCTTCACTTAAAATGTTCTTGCCGTTGAACTTGACATCGTAATCATATCGGGTGCCATCGGCATAGAATGACACGTGCATTTCTGTTGGCTCATCTTTGGTAAGCACAAATGGAATGCAACCGCCAATTTCGACTGTCGCATCAGACTTCGGCATGACTAACAGACGGAAAACCTCGTTCATGGCAATCAGCATATTCGACTTACCAGAAGCATTTGAACCATAGAGGATGCCTAACTTATACAAGAACACACCATCAACAACTTCGGTGATAAGTTCCGAAGATGGTCCCTTGGCCACGAAGCTTAATTCCTGCTTGTCGCGAATGGAAAGATAGTTCTTTACCCAAAAATCTCGTATCATACCAAAATATTTTGCTTGTTATCGTAATTTTGCTACAAAAATACAAATAATATTTGAAATGAAAGCCATACATATTACTTGTTTCTGTAATTTTAATACGATTTTACATATATTTAACTATAAAATAAGTGTTGAAATAGCAAATTAGCACCAGTTTGCGGTCCGAAGTTGTTGTCCGGCAGTTCATTAGTCATTTAGAGTTTCCGTGTTCCTTACTCAACTCTGCATGTGAATCGGTATAAAAATGGATTTTAGAATGTCACAAAACCTCCGTGACTATCTGTGATACAAAAGGGGAGACTGAAATAGTTTGTTTACGCAGACATAAAAAAAGGAGTTGCGCGATTTACGTAACTCCTTGATTCTTAATGTGGACCAGCCAGGGCTTGAACCTGGGACCTCCAGATTATGAGTCTGTTGCTCTAACCAACTGAGCTACAAGTCCAGTGCTTTGCTTAAAGCGGATGCAAAGGTACGAAAAATATTAAAGATAAAAGATTAAAGTTTAAAGAATTATTCGTTTTTAACATTTTCTTAATAGAAATAAGGCTGAAAGGACATAAAAAAGCATTAACTTTGCAGCCGCATTATGAGTTATCAAGCAAAAGGACTAACAGCTGCACAGGTTGAGCAGAGCCGGCAAGAGCATGGTGAGAATGTGCTGACACCGCCACGGCGGCAGTCGATGTGGCGCCTCTATCTGGAGAAATACCAGGATCCGATGGTGCGCATCCTGCTGGTAGCTGCTGTGGTGTCATTGGCACTATCCTTTGTGAAGCAGGACTTTGTGGAGACATTGGGCATCATTGCCGCCATCATTCTGGCTACCACTGTAGGTTTTTATTTCGAGCGCGATGCCGCCCGCCGTTTCGATGTGCTGACACAGCTTGGCGAGGAACAGCCCGTCAAGGTTGTACGCGACGGACAGGTGACGGAGATACCCCGCCGTGAGGTGGTGGTGGGCGACGTAGTTATCATAGAGACTGGTGACGAGGTGCCTGCTGACGGCAAGCTATACGAGGCCACCGACCTGCAGGTTGACGAGTCAAGTCTTACGGGCGAGTTACTGACAGATAAAAGCCTACTCCACACGGCCACCGAAGAGAAGGGGAGCGCTGGTGGCGAGGCTTATCCAAAGGACATGCTGTTAAGGAGTTCAATGGTGATGAACGGCACGGGGCGTTATGTCGTGACTGCCGTAGGTGACGAGACGGAGATAGGTCACGTGGCACGGCAGGCTACCGAGTTGACGGGTGTAAAGACCCCGCTGAACAAGCAGCTAGAGCAGTTGGCAAAGCTCATCAGCATGGTGGGCAGCGTGCTGGCAACAACATCCTTCGTGGTATTCCTGTTACACGACATCCTAACCAACGCGTTATGGCATACCGATGACTACCTGACCATGGTCGAGGTGGTACTCCGCTACTTTATGATGGCAGTGACGCTTATCGTGATGGCGGTACCTGAGGGTTTGCCGATGGCGGTGACACTGGCACTGGCACTAAATATGCGCCGCATGCTGAAGAGCAACAACCTCGTCCGGAAGTTACAGGCATCGGAGACTATGGGTGCCGTCACGGTAATCTGTACCGATAAGACAGGAACGCTGACACAGAACAAGATGACGGTGAGTGATGTCAGATACATGATAGATGATAGTGAAGGTGTGACGGATGATGACAGGAGCATGCTTTATAAGGCCATCGCACTGAATACCACGGCAACACACGATGTGGGTAACCCTACGGAACAGGCACTGCTCAGATGGTTGCAGGAACAGGGTGTTGACTACGAGCAGCTGCGGCGTGACAACCCCATCACCAGCCGCGAGCCCTTCTCGACGGAACGCAAATACATGACAACAACCGTCGGCGACACCTTATATATTAAAGGAGCCCCCGAGGTGGTAATGAAGATGTTAGATGCTAGAGACGACAAGTTAGCAGTAAGAGAAATACAGGATACACTGAAGGAATGGCAGCAACATGCCATGCGCACCCTCGCTGTTACATGGAAAAAACAGTCTGAGGATTCATCACTCACCCCATCCCCTACCCATCTAGCCATCATTGCCATCAGTGACCCGCTGCGCCAGGAGGTGCCTGCCGCCATCCGTCAGTGCAAGCGGGCTGGTATAGATGTAAAGATAGTGACCGGTGACACCCGTGAGACGGCATTGGAGATAGCGCGGCAGTGCGGAGTCATTGACACCTCTTCTCCAGTAACCATCACAGGTACCGAGTTTGCCGCCCTCAGCGACAACGAAGCCCTCGATATGGTAGGTCCACTAAAAGTCATGTCACGAGCACGTCCTACCGACAAGCAGCGGCTGGTGAGTCTGTTGCAACAGCGCGGCGAGGTGGTGGCAGTGACAGGTGACGGCACCAACGACGCTCCAGCCTTGAACCGCGCCCATGTAGGACTGTCATTAGGTTCTGGAACCAGCGTTGCCAAGCAAGCCAGCGACATCACGCTGATAGACGACTCGTTCAAGAGCATCGTACAGGCGGTGATGTGGGGTCGTTCGCTATACCGCAACATTCAGCGGTTCATCTTCTTCCAACTCATTGTCAATGTGACAGCACTGTTGCTGGTGCTCTTCGGAGCCTTCATCGGCACGGAGATGCCACTCACCATCACCCAGATACTGTGGGTAAACCTCATCATGGACACCTTCGCCGCTATGGCACTGGCATCGCTGCCGCCAAGTCGCGAGGTATTGCATGAGAGACCCCGTGCCCAGGACGCCTTCATCATCACGCACCCAATGCTGCGGGGCATCATCACCATTGGAGGATTGTTCTTCATAGCTGCTGCCGCTCTGCTATGGTGGTTCGTGCGTGTAGCGGGTGTGAACGAGGAAGAGCTAACCGTCTTCTTCTGTCTCTTTGTCATGTTGCAGTGGTGGAACCTGTTCAATGCTCGCGCCCTGGGGTCAGGTCACTCTGCCTTCCACCGTCTGTGGGCATGCCAAGGATTCCTCATAGTGCTGGCACTGGTGCTTGTAGGTCAGTGGCTTATTGTCACCTTTGGCGGTGAGATGTTCCGCACCATACCCCTGTCATGGCAGCAGTGGCTGTACATCATCATCGGCACCTCGCCAGTGCTGTGGATAGGAGAAATCTATAGAAAAATAAAAAATAAAAATTAAAAAATAAAAATTAAAAAATAAAAATTAAAGATTAAAGATTAAGGTGGGAAGATGGGAAATAAAAAAGGAATAGAATGCAAGGATATGTAGCAACCATAGGGGTGTTCGACGGTGTACACATGGGACACCGCTTCGTGCTGAACCACGTAGTACAGACGGCACGCGAGAAAGGTTTGCAGTCAATGGCTATCACCTTTGACCGCACTCCCAAGGATCAGGTGCTGACACCACTTGACGAGAAACTGCTGCTGCTCTCCAAGACACAGATTGACCATGTAGAGGTGCTGACCTTCGATGACGCATTGAAACAACTGACGGCGCGCCAGTTTATGGAACAGGTGTTGCGCGACCGTCTCCACGTGCGTGTTTTGCTGACGGGCTATGACAATCGCTTCGGACATCACCGTGAGGAAGGCTTCGAAGACTACGTACGCTACGGACAGCAATTGGGCATAGAGGTGATGAGCCTCCCCCCTGCTCCCTCCCAAGGAACGGGAACCACTGTCAGCAGCTCGCTGATACGCCGGCAACTGGCGGAAGGTCGCGTCGGCGAGGCCGCCATAGGCTTGGGTTACCACTACACCCTCATGGGACGCGTAGAACACGGTGAGCACATCGGTACCCGACTGGGATTCCCCACCGCCAACCTCGTACCCGCTGACCCCCGCCAGCTCATCCCCGCCCCAGGTGTCTATGCCGTCAAGGTACGGCAGGAAAACACCATGGAGCATAAGCACGGCATGATGAACATTGGCATGCGTCCCACCTTCGACGGTCACCGTCAGACATTGGAGGTCAACATCTTCCATTTGCATGAGAACCTGTACGGTCAGCGGCTGCTGGTGTCGTTCGTTGCCAGACTGCGTGACGAACAACGCTTCGACAGCATTGACGACCTCAAGGCACAGCTGCAGCAAGATGCCGAAAGGGCACAGGCCGTTCTGAGCCACGACATTTCAGAATAACAACACATTGATAATTCCCAAATACCGTCATGAAAAAGACATTAAGATATTTACTGGTTTTTATAGGCATCCAGTTTGCCGGAGGTGCCATTGTACAGGCATTATGGAAGCTGGTGACAGGCAGTGCCGATCTCACTGCTACAATGCTCATCACCTCGACAACGGTTGTCAGCGTGCTGACCATCATCGTCTTCCTTTGGGCTCGCTGGACTGAGGTGTCACCCTACTGGCTGCGCACACGCCCTTGGATGACACTGTTCTGGAGTTGCATAGCAGCACTCGGTGCCATCATTCCCTCCATGTGGATACAGGAGCAGATGCCAGAACTACCTAATATCGTCGAGCATGAGTTCGACATGATAATGGCTAACCGCTGGGGCTACCTGACCATTGGTCTATTGGCACCGCTGGCTGAGGAGATCGTATTTCGCGGTGCCATTCTAAAGGCACTGCTGAACAGCCGTTTGCTGGGTGAAGACAGGAAGTGGGCAGCCATTGGCATCAGTGCTGCCATATTCGCCCTCATCCACTTCAACCCCGCCCAGATTCCCCACGCTTTCCTTGTCGGCTTGCTGTTGGGATGGATGTATTACCGCACGGGCAGCATCCTGCCAGGCATCGCATATCACTGGGCAAACAACAGCGTTGCCTATGTCACCTATAACCTCTACCCCAATCCCGACATGAAGCTGGCAGACCTGTTTCAGGGTTCTCAGCTCCACGTATGGATGGCACTGGGCTTCTCACTGCTCATCCTGTTGCCTGCGCTCTATCAGCTGAACCAGTGGATGAAGCGCGACTAATCAAGGCGCAACGAGAACAACAGGTACATAAAGCGAGCGGGCTGCCTTCAACGTGATGTTGGTGGGCAGTCCGCTCTTCAGTTAGTATGTTATGAAAAATTTGAGAGGATGTCTCCGACCCTTTGGTCAGAGGGAGCTCTTGGCTCTTGCTAGAAGCTTCACAGCTTCACTGGTGTTTTAATTAACATGATGTTTTTATAGAGAAAGCATAGATAATTCCTTAGTTTGTAGGCTGAATAGGTATCAGCGCCTTGGCACTGTCTGCCGGTGTCTCACTGACGTTTTCAGCCCGTACAGGACTGACGGCAGCCACGCTGTCGAGTTGCTGCTGGTAGTCGGCATAGCCGTCGGCCGCGTTCCAGCTGCTATCGAAAGGAGCCTGCATTGCACCGCCCAGCGTGAGGATGATAGCCACCACGGCAGCAGCCTTGAAGAGGGGCATCAACCGTTGTTTCAGCGTAATGACGCGCGCCTTGACCACGGTATTGTCATCAGCTGTAGAGCTGCTTTCCGCCGGGGTCTCGGCAATCATCGCCATCATGCGGGCATCGAAGTCATCGCCCAGCGTCTCCTCAGCCTCTGTGGTGAAGAGTGCGCGCCACTGCAGCAGCTCAGCAGGAATATTCTCCTGACTGAAGAAGGTGCGCAGTATCTGCTCCTCCTCAAGGGAGGTCTCCGCATTGAAATAGCGCTCCAGCAGTTGTTCGATGTACTTGTAGTCCATTGTCCTTTTATTGGGTTCTCTATAATGTCAGACGTTTCTAAAAACGAAAAGTTACAGACAAGTGCAACTTTTTTTGAAAAAAATATGGGAAAAAGCAAAAAAGCACCTTTAAATCACGCGTCACTGTCAATTTTCAGGAAGCGCTCCTTGATGGTCTGCCGGGCACGGAAGATGTTGGTCTTCACCTGCTGCTCCGTCATGCCGAGGATGTCGGCAATGTCCTTATATGCCTTGCCTTCTATGTCGCGCAGCTGCATGCAACTGCGTTGTTTCTCCGGCAACTGACTCATCAGCTGTCGGACCAGTGCTACACGGTCGCGCTGTACGGCTTGTTCCTCTGGATTGCCGCTTACAGCGGTCTCCAGCAGGTCGGCAGGCGGTGCACCTTCCGAGCGTAGCTGGTTATCCATGCGCCGCAGTTTGTCGAGCGACAGGTTACGGCAGATGGTAAGGCAGAAGGCTTCCATTGACTGTATCTGCGGCCACTCCGTGCGCCGGTTCCACACCTTCATCATCGTTTCCTGCACGACATCCTCTGCCTCAACCCTGTTCTGGGTGATGCGCAGCGCCAGTCGGAAAAGAATGTTCTTCAGCGGCAGCACGTCGTTTTGGAAGGTGATTTCTTTCATCGTTTTGGCAAAGGTACAAAAAAATATTAAATATTAAAGATGAAAGATGAAATATTTCTCACTTATTCGTATCTTTGCCCTCGAAAGATATGAATATACACCTTACTATATATATAAGACATTACTGTCGCACGTTTGTCCTTTCGCTACTGCTCCTTACATGTTGGCTGTCGGTAGCTGCTGGTAATGACGCAGGCGACTATAGCGCACTGAACCGTCTGTCATCAGCCCAGCTCATGGAGGAGGGGCGCAACTATTTCTCCCGTCGCGATGCCGCCAAAGCCTTGGCGTGCTTTACCATTGTCAGTGAGCGGAAAGCCGATGATGACGAAAGTCGACAGCTGCGCATCAGGGCCTTGAACAACTGCGCCTGCGTCTACAAGTTCTCGTACTACGACTATACGAAGGCTTACGACTACTTCGTTCAAGCCTACGAGGAGTGCGAGCAGGCGCAATACCACGAGTTCCTACCCACCATCATGGTTAACATGGGTGACTTGCTGAATGACTATAGCCTCAACTACAACTCCGAACAGTTGGCACAGCAGGCTCACGACATCTTCGAGCGGTGTATGGAGAAAGCCGTTGAGATGAAGAACTGGGAACTGATGACCACGGCTTTCTTTAACCTGTCCAACCAGAACTATGAGTTGGACCTCAGCAAGTGCAACGTGCTGTTTTCCAAGGAGATTCCCGACAGCACCCCCGATATTGCCTTTGCACGTTTGCAGTATCAGGCTATACGTCACATACAACACAAGGACTTCGTCAAGGCGCGCCAGTGTTTTGAGCAACAGCTACAAGTCATTGACACCCGCTGGGAACCGGAGCGCGACTCGCTGGCAGCTCTGATGAGCATCGCCTATACCTACCGCAGGGAACAGCGCTACGACCAATCCGTCGCTTTCTTGCAAGAAGCCCTCGAACTCGGCACCCGTCACCATATCGCTGACCTTGCCGCCAACATCTGTCAGCAGCTGTCAGATGACTACCGACAACTGGGTGACCAGCAGCAGGCAGACCGTTACCATACCCGCTACCTGGAGATGATGGAGGCGACCCACTCCAAGCAGCTGGCACAAATTGCCGAACTGAACTACATCCACGTGCTGCAGAAGGGAGAGAAAGACAAGCAAATGCTGGAAGAGCGCCAGTTCCTGCAACAGATGGCACTGCTGGTGTCGTTTGTCATCATTGCCATCATCCTGGTTTTCGTACTGCTACTCTGGCGCAAGAACAAGCTGTTGAAGGAGCGCGACAAGAGCCTCTACGAGAAATACCGGCAGGTCATGAAGATAGAAGCCGACGAACAGAAGCTGCGCAAGACCTACAGCAAGAGCAACCTCAATGACGAGCAGCGCGAAGCCCTCATCTGCCGCATCGAGGATGCGCTGAGCGACCCTGACATCATCTGTCAGCAGGACTTCACCCTCAACAAACTCGCCAAGCTCATCAACTCCAATACCACCTATGTCTCGCAAGTCATCAACGAGAAATACGGCATGGCATTCAGCAACCTGTTAGGCAGCCACCGCATCCGCATTGCCTGTCAGTGGATGGACGACCCCGACCGTTATGGCAATATCACCATTGAGGCTATTGCCGCAGCTACGGGTTTCAAGTCGCGTACGGCATTTGTCAACGCCTTCAAGCGCGAAACGGGCTTGAAACCGTCGGAATACCACCGTCAGGCAATGGCCAAAAGGGCTTAATCTGCGTGTATTTTTGTTCATATTTACAAATGTGAACGAACGCGCGCGCTCCTTATGTGTGCGCTCGCGAATAAATTGTTAACTTTGCACGCTCAAAATGTAACAAAATGAAATTATAAATAGCTATTTTAATATGAAAATGAAAAGATTTTTACTTTCTACGGCTGCAATTTTTGCTGGTTGCATGCTGATGAGTGCACAAAATGTCACACTAAAGGGTATTGGTCACAGCAATCGTTATGATGACGGCGAACAGATGAAAAGCGAATATCTGGGCTGGAACAGCGAGCTTAACAAGTCCATCTTCATTGTCGACAACGGCATCTACAAGATGACCATCGATGGCAACACGGTGTCAACTCCCGAGAAGGAGCCCGCTGTGGTGAAGAACGAGATTAAAGGCAACAACGAGAAGGAGCTCTGGGCTAACAACTTCAACATGATGCACGGCAACTCCGGCGCTGCCTATATCAACGGCAAGCTGGTCACCATCTTCTCACGCGACGAGCAGTCGACGGTTGACGAGGAACTGTACCGTGTCTGCAAGTGGGATGCAAAGACCGGCAACCTGCTGTCTAACGAGATTCGTCCTAAGAGCGACCGTCTGGAGTGTGCCGGCATAGCATACAACCCCAAGGACGGAAAGACATACGGTCTGTTCTACCTCACTGGTCAGGATCTGCCCAGCGAGATTACCAGCGACCCTGAGTACTTTACCGACCAGGATGACGACATGACCGACGGTGATGCAGGCTATGCCCTCTGCTCCGTTGACTTGAAGACCATGAAGATTACGCCCATCACCAAGGGTCTGTACTACTATAACTTCATCACCTTCGCCATCAACAGCGAGGGTCGTGCCTTCGCCCTGACCAGCGGTGGCAGCAGTGCCACACCCGGCGATGACGGCAAGGTGCGCGACATCAACAACCAGTTGACGGGTGCACAGCTCTGTGAGTTCGACCTCTCCACGGGTCTGATGCTGATGAATGCACAGCAGGCTACCGACCCTGAGACTGGAGAGTCTTATACCGAATACATCCACCCCGTTGGTGCTACAGGCTACTGCTCACAGTATCGCCGTCAGGCTGCCTGCTTCGCCAAGAGCAATCCTAACAAGATGTACTGGGTAGGCTACTACAACAGCGGCAAGGGTTACAACGAGTGGGGCTCTTGGGGCTCACTGCCCGACAAGGAGTGGCGCACCAACGGAAAGTACGACACTGCCCTCTACGAGGTCGACATCACCACTGGCGAGGCTAACCGCATCTGTCTCATTCCCAACCGCTGGATATTCTCGGCACTGTGGGTCGATGGTGACGACAGCAGCGACGACTCTGAGGTCGACCCCTTCAACCCTGGTGGCACCGAGCCCGTCGAGGGCACGTTCATTGCCATGCAGACTGCCGACAACGGTAGCATCTGGCAGCGTGTGGAGATGGGTCAGCAATATACCTACTTCATCGAGCCTTCTGAAGGCTGGAACATCCACAGCGTGACCTTCAACGGTACTGAGTTGAATGTCGTTGATGGCAATACCATCACCACACCCGCTGTTTCTGTACAGTACAACCGCCTCATCGTGACCTTCGAACAGCAGACCTCCGCCATTGAGAGCGCTCCCGCTGTTAACGCCTCACAGGTGAAGATTCTGGGCAGTGCCGACGGCATCCACATCGCCAATGCCAAGGCTGGTGACAAGGTGGCTGTATGCACCCTCGACGGACGCACCGTCTACTCCAGAACCCTGAGCGGCAGTCAAGCTGACATCGCCCTGAAGAGCGGTACCTTATATATTATTAAGGTGGCTGACAAGGTCGTAAAGGTAAAGCTATAAAATTTGTAGGAAAGTAACACCTTATTATTATAAATAGGATGACACGACAACAAACGAAACAAATACTTATTCAAGTGCTGGCAGTCATTGCTGTCCTCTTCGGAGGCAGCATGGCTGCCAGTGCTGTTACAAAGACAGCTGATTTCAACAGCGGACTGCCCGAAGGTTGGTCGCTCGTGGGTAATGTCTACAATAACAGCGACCGTGCCCGTACAGATACAGGCAAGGGTGTCTGGAGCAACGGCAAGTCGGAGACTGCCAACTACCTGGTGACTGAAGCCATAGAAGGTTCTCTGTCACTCTACTGGCGCAGCTACGGCACGAGCAGCAGCTACCCCAACGGCTATCTCTGTGTCTATCAGTATGACGGCAGTGCCCTGGGCACCCTCATCCAAAAGACCACTACCTACAAGAGCGGCACCTGGAAGCAGGAGAGTTTCGACCTGGGCACCTATCATGGACAGGTGGCCATCGCCCTCTACTCTGCTTGTATCGATGATGTCACCTACACCCCGTATGTAGCATCAGAAGAGCCCACCCTCGAAGTCGCAGACTATGCCACTGGCAGCACCTACGACTTTGGAGCAGTCAGCGAAGGTACCACAAAGACCTTCACACTCAACAATACGGGCAAGGCCGCCCTCACCGTCAGCAGCGTGTCGGTGACTGGAGGTTTTGTCATCACCGAAGGTGCCGACCTACAGACCATCGGTGCGCAGAGCAGCGCGCAGGTCACCGTCAAGACCCCAGCTGTTGATGCCGAGGGACAGCTCACCATCGTGTCGAATGATGCCAAGAGCCCCTACGTCCTCAACCTGAAGAGCACCTACCGTGCACCAGCACCCTTGATGGGCATCGACATGACGAGTGTGAATTTTGGTCGCGTGACAGCCAATGCCACACAGGACATCACCGTTAGCAATACGGGTGATGCCGAACTTTCTGTCACCATTGCTTCCAGCAGCGACGACTTCACCGTCAGCAAGTCACAGCTCACCGTGGCTGCCGGCGCTCAGGATGTCTTTACCATTACCTATGTATATAGTGCCGAGGCATACGGTGTCCACAGTGCCACCATCACCGTCACTCCCGCCGAGGGTCAGGGCGAGGCTGCCACCATTGCCGCCTCTGCCTATGTCAAAGACCCCAACACCTGGTCGGAAGACTTTGAGGGCAACAAGCTGCCTGACGGTTGGAAGGCAGACGACTGCTGGACCTTCAGCGACGGCGTTGCCCACAGCAAGTATGAATATGGTACTGTCGCCTACCTCACCACACCGGCACTCACCGTTGCCACTGGCGAGAGCATGACATTCCAGTACAAGGCTACCGCCAATAATGTAAAAATCAAGATTCAGCTGTCGAAGAATGGCGGCGAGTTCAGTGACTATCAGTCTACAGACTGGATTAACAAGATGGACGACTTCGCCACCTTTACCATCGAGGGTCTTGAGACGGGCAGCTACCAGTTCCGCTTCCAGAATGACGACTATGACCTCGACAACTTCGAGGGCTTCCGTCTCAATCAGGACGCCCCCGTCCTTGTGGTAAGCCCTGTTGCCGATGCCGCCTTCGGTAAGGTCACTGCCCAGCCCGAGGCAAAGACATACACCATCACCAACGACGGTACAGGCACGCTGACAGGTACCATCACCTCGTCTGACGAGACCCTGTTCACCGTCTCCAAGGCCGACTTCAGCCTGACAGCTGGCGAGAGCACCACGTTCGATGTCGCCCTCGTCCTCAGCGAGACTTATGGTGACAAGGCTGCCACCATCACCATCCATCCCACCAACGAAGGCCTGAGCGATGTGGTCATCAATGCCACAGCCACTACCCTCGACCCCAATGTCTGGGTAGAAGACTTCAACGAGGGTGTCATGCCCGAGGGCTGGACTAATACCTCCTGGACCGTTGGCACCATGACGGGTTACGACAACAATACACCTATGGCACTGGCTCCGCAGAGCACCACCGCCAGCTCGCTCATCACCCCCTGCCTGCAGGCAAAGAAAGATGACGTGCTGACATGGGACGCTTACCTGCGCTGGAGCGACGAAGCCCTGCTGGTAGAGTATTCTTCTGATGACCAGGCCACCTGGACCACCATCTACGACTACAAGGCAGCCGACGAGTCACTGGGCGACCGCAGCTACAAGGCGATGTCGTTCACCGCTCCTGCCGATGGCAACTACTACCTGCGTTTCACCTCCAAGTACCAGAATGGCATCGACAACCTCTGCGGCTTCCAGCTGGCTCCCAGCACTGCCGTCAAGGAGACGTGGCATATCAGCTACACCTTCCACTATACCGACAACAACGGCGAGCATGCTGATGCCGATGTTGAAGACATGGACATCGAGTTCGATGGCGACAAGGTTGCCTTCCGCTTCCCCAACCCCTTCAACCAGAACGCATGGCTGCGTGGTACGAAGATGGATTACGACGGTCCTGCCGCCTACCTCTTCCCCATGGGACAATACGTTGGGCAGTATAGTGGCGAGAGCATCTACTTCTGTGGTGGTGCCAACGACACCTTAAGCGACATGGTCTTCTTCTACGATGCCGACCAGCAGGCCTTCTTCAGCTTCGAGCATGTCCTGCTCAACGGCTCTACCAACGCCATCTCCCTTTGGGCCTACTTCTCCGATGTCGTCATCTACAAAGACCAGATGCCCGTCATCAGCGATGGCATCAGTCATGTAGGCAGCAAGAAGGAAGCCGCGGGCAGCGATGTCATCTACGACCTCCAGGGTCGCCGTGCGCAGAACGTTAAGAAAGGACTTTACATTGTCAATGGCAAGAAGTGCTTTATGAAATAAGCCCCCAGAGAGCGCTCTAGGCTCAAACGATTGATTGAGTCGGCTGAAACGATCGAATGAGCCGACTCAAACAATCGAATGAGTCGGCTCAATGAAACCAACGAGCCAGAGCCCCCTCATAAAGAGGAAAATGGGGAAAAACAACAAACAGACGAAAAATATTTACTAAACACAATATCACATGAAACAAACTAAACAACTATCTCGGAGCCGATGGCTACTCCTGACGCTCCTCTCTTTACTCATGACCCTCGGTGGCACCAGTCCGGCGTGGGCGCAAGCAAAGGAACTTCCGTACAGCTACGGGTTTGAAAATAATAATCTGGCTAGCGAAGGATGGACAATGGTTGATTGTACTACAGGTTACAACTCAACGAGAATAACTTCGGATGCCAAAATGAATGGAAGTTATGGGTTTATGTTTTGGTATAATAACAATCCCCCCCAGTATCTAATTTCACCCGAGCTTGCAACGTCAACGAAAACCATTGATTTGTCATTTTGGTATAAAAATGGTAATTCATATACAGAGAAGTTTAATGTTGGTTATTCATTATCAAATTCTGAAACAGGATCCTTTACATGGTTGGAAGATGAGGACATAACAGCACCTACAACTTGGACCCAGTATCAAAAAACACTTCCTGCAGGAACAAAGTTTGTTGCTATAAAGTATACCTCCAGTAATCAGTACAAGCTTTACATTGACGATTTTTCCGTCGAAGAGCATTCTACGTGCATTAAGCCGACAGGCTTGACCGTTAGCAACATTACAAGTTCTCAGGCTGAATTAAGCTGGACTTCAGACGCAGACAACTGGAATGTTCAGTATAAGAAAACTGGTGATGCAGAATGGACTGATGTAGTAGGTACTATAAATACTAAATCTTATACCCTTGAAGGACTTTTGCCCGCTACGAATTATCAGGCTCGTGTACGCACTTACTGTTCTTTGGAAGACCAAAGTGGTTGGACGGAGCCTGTTGCTTTTACTACAGATTGTGCGACTATCACATCGTTCCCCTTTACTGAGAATTTTAATGGTTTAGCCTCTGGTATTCCAATGTGCTGGAATAATGCTACTGGTACTATTACAACAGAAAGTTATAAGTGGAATTACTATTCTACAGGACATGAAGGCGCTTGTGTTCGAATGAATTCAACTAATCCCAATAATGGTCAATATAATGTATTGAAAACTCCTGTGATGGATTTCCCATCGGGTAAAATCATGCAGTTGTCATTCTGGTACATGAATCAGAATACAGGAGATTTCTCTGTCTATATTTCAAATGATGGGGGGGCAACGTATACCACAGCCTTAGCTGAAAATCTCGTTGCATCAGATTGGACCCTCAAGGAGATAGTTCTCCCAGCAGGATTTACCGAGAATGTAGTGATAGCTTTTAAGGGAACATCAAACTATGGTTACAATTATATTTACCTTGATGACGTGACCATCGAAGAGGCTCCATCAGTACTCAAGCCCACAGCCTTGACCGCAAGCAATCCTACTTGGCAGGGGGCAACTCTTTCGTGGACTGCTGGTAGCGACGAGACGGAGTGGAAAGTTATTTATGGTGCTACAGGCTTCGACCCCGCTTCTGAGGGAACGACTATTAACAACGTAACCACAAATCCCTATACTTTGACAGGTCTTGAAGCAGAAACTTCATACGATGTTTATGTCAAGGCTGTGAAGGGTGGTGAAGTCAGCGCAGTCAGCAACAAGGCCAGCTTCACTACAATAGAGCGTTATCCTGCACCTACGGGTCTTGAAATCAGTAACCTGACCACGACCTCTGCAACTCTGACATGGAATGCTGCTGACCAATCTTCGTGGGAGGTTGCAATCAATACGACAGGCGAAACGCCAGCTACTGAAGCAGGAACAGGTACCGTTGTTAATGCTGCAACCTACGAATTCAGTGAGTTAACAACTGAGACTACCTATTATGCATTTGTCCGTGTGAAGGATGGTGAGAACTTTAGCAACTGGAGTGCTGCATGTGAGTTCACTCCCTCTGCATACACCTATTTGACGGTGAATGATGGAACAACGACAAACTATTACTCGCCGATAAATGGTAATTTTTCCGCTGCTGCTAATCTTGGAGGTCAATTTGTCATCCCAGCGGCGAATCTCACAGACGTACAGAACAAAGTGATTAAGAAACTGACTTTCTATGCGTCAACACCTTCAGATTATACTTTTGGCGAGGCTGAGTTTGATGTTTGTATCAAAGAGGTGAATAGTGCAACTATGACAAGTTCCATGTATGCCTGGGATGAAACTTGGACTACTGTATATAGTGGCACATTAGCTATCACTGGAGGAAAGATGAATATCATCTTCAATTCCGACTATAATTATAATGGTAGCAATTTGCTTATTGGTATTCATAAGACTTCTTCCGATAAAGCAGGTTCTACATGGTCACAATTCTATGGAAATAATGCGGGTACTGGCAATCACAGATCAAACTATAGTCCTAATGGAAGTAGACAAACATTCCAGCCCAAAACCACCATCGGCTACCAAGAGAAGTCTGGCTCTGAGCTGAAAGTCTACGATGGCGAGACGGAACTGACAGAGTCTCCAGCATCGTTCGACTTTGGATTTGTTCCCGCAGGAACCACTCATACCTTTACTCTGAAGAATACTGCTGCAACTAGCTATACAGCTACTGTTTCGAGCACAAACTTAACTGTTGACCCGACTACAGCGATTACTCCTGATGTCGATGGTGAGACCTTCACCGTAGCAATGCCTGACCACGACATTAACAACGAGGCTGTTGTGATCACTCCTGAAGATGGTAAGGGTCTCGAATCTTTCACTATCAACGTAAGTGGTCGCTACCGTGACATCAGCAAGATTTATGTAGACTTCGCCAGTGATGCTATTCCATCTACTTGGACTCAAAGCAAATGGTATAGAAGTTCTTCTAATGGTTATATCTATGATGATGGTACCACTGCAGAATCTCATGCAGAATTGACTACAAGCAGAATCATTTCAACAAATGAGAACCTGGCTCTGTCTGCAAAACTGAAGACAGCTGAAGGTATTCTTAACGTATGGTGGTCTGCAGATGGTACGGAGTGGCTGGATGCCAATAAGACTGAACTTGCTACCCAGCTAAACACTGCCGATTTCGCATTGGTTAATGTCACAATCCCTGCTGCTGCCCAGTATGTTAAGTTTGAAGGTTACAATGCGTATATCAAGAGCATCTATGGTCTTGCAGACGCTCCGACCATGAGAGTTCGTGCTACCGCAGATGGCGATAACTTGACCACCGACATGACTGTTAACTTCGGCATAACCGAAAGTGCTGACAGCAAGACATACTATGTTGTAAATGAGGCTGCTGGTTCGCTGGCTGGTGTTGATGCCGCCCTGACGGGTACTGGCTTCACCCTGAACAAAACCAATCTTACCGCTACTGGTGGTGACTTCACCATTGCCATCGATACCGAGGTTAAGGGTTATCGCGAGGCTACCGTGACAGTTAGCGGCACAAACCAGGAAGACTTCGTCATCAACCTGAAGGGCTTCGTTTCTGGCGAGGATGGCAAGATGCTTGTTAACTTCGATGACAACCAATTGCCTGCCAACTGGACTAACGCAGAGACTAATCCTTGGGAGTTTGCCGACGGCAAGGCTCACACCAAGGATGGCAACACGGCCAATGCTATGCTGACTACCTGCAAGCTGACGGTAGCTGCCAACGAGGTGATGGCTATCAAGGCTAAGGGTGAGACAAGTGGTGCTGAACTGCGAGTACATGTCTATCAGAATGGTGAGGAGATTACTGCCAAGAAGCGTACTTTCGACACTCAGATGCAAGCTAATACAAGTGACTATACCACTCTGTACTTCACTGGCCTTGCCGCTGGCGACTACAAACTGGTGTTCGAAGGCTGGAAGGTTTACATTGATGAGATAGCCGGTTTCACCGTCAATCCTAACGATCCGGAACTGAAGATATACAGCGACAACGCTGCTACCATGGAAGTGGCTACCGCCACCACGAAGGACTTCGGATGGGTTGCTGACAATGCTGACGATGCTATATTCACTGCCACCTATTATATCAAGAACGGTGGTATCGGCACACTGACCATCAACAACATCTCTGAGGTGGAGGGCTTCACTGCTGCTACTGCGGAGAATGCTACAACGATAACTGGTGACAACACCTTGGCACTGACCATTACAATGGATAAGAACGCCATTGGTGAGAAGAGCGGTACCTTTACGCTGACTACCGATGGTGGCAACTTCACCATACCCGTCAAGGGCTTCGTCTGTGACAATACCAAGAACCTTGTTGACTTTACTTCAGGCGAGGCTACCTTCCCCGCAGGATGGACAACAAGCGGCTGGACCATCAGTGACGGTGCTGCAAATGTTTCTTCTGCAAGTACGATGGAAACAAAGAAGCTTACTGTTGCTCCTAATGAGAAGCTGTATATAGACATCAAGGGCAATGCCAGTGGCTATGAAACAAAGCAGCTGAGCTATAGCTACTCTGCGGATAACGGTGAGAACTGGACTCCTGCTGTGTCTTTAGTGACTTCGACAACAGGTACTGTCGCTGACCAAGTCTTCACCATCGAAGACATTGCCGATACAGAGGCAGAACGCACAGTACTGATTCGCTTCACTGGCCAGAACCTGGGTATCAAGCACATCTACGGCTTTACTAAGGTAAATGAGGCTATCATGACTACGACTGCCGCAGACCACGATTTCGGTATGCAAGTTTCAGATGCTACACCTGAAGACAATAAGTACACCTTCACTATCACAAACGATGGTAATATTGACTTGACGAATCTCGCTGTGACACTCGATGACGCAGAGGAAAGCGCATTTACGGTCGCTGGTAGTAAGACTACGTTGACACCTGCTGAGGAAATCACAATTACCGTCACTATGAAGAATAGTACGGTATATGGTGACAAGAGTGACGTATTGCGCATTGCGGCAGATAATCAGGAGCCTGTCTCCATCAACCTCACCGGTAAGACTCGCGATGCTGCTAAACAGTATATTGACTTCGCTGATGGTGTTCCTGCTACGTGGACAAATAGTGATGCCTGGACGGCTTCTTCAGGTTATGTATATACAAGTGGACAAAAAACGCTTCGCATGCTGCCCATATCACTGGAAGCAAATGAGAAGCTGTATGTTGATGCGCGACTGACCAATAGCCAAGGAGGTTCTCTGACGGCTCGCTACACTACCAACAATGGTGTCAGCTGGACAGAGTACGCTATTCCTGCTGTCTATAATAATAATGAATTTAGCACCTATGCGATTAACCTTGGTAATAGCGAGAATGCCGCTACTGCCTTTGTAGAGTTTGTTGGAACATCTGCTGCCATCGACAACATCTATGGTGGCACGGCTACTACCGCTCCGCTGATTGAGGTCACAGAGAGCGAGGCTGCTGTGGCTACGGGCGACTACTTCGACTTCGGTAGCAACCAGCAGGCTGCTCCTGCTGCTAAGGTGTTCAAGCTGGCCAACAAGGGCAACGCTGAAATGACTGCTGCTATTGCTGCCACTGACGATGTTACCGTTACTCCCACCAATGCCACAATCGCTGCCGGGGAGTCGACTGACATCACGGTAGACATGCCTTACAACCAAGAGAATGTAGGTGACAAGACGGGTGCTGTTACTATCACCTTCGGTGGTAACACCTTCACGCTGAACTTCACGGGTAACACCATCGACCCGACAGCGCTGAGCGAAGAACTGACAGCCCTGCCTGCCGGATGGTATAACAACGGCTGGACTGTTGATGGTTCTGCATATATCTATTCGGGTGTTGAGAAGGAACTCATTACTGAGCAGTATGGTGCTGAGAGTGGCAAGAACGTGCTGAGCTTCAAGGCTAAGGCTCAGAATGGCAATGATGGTACGCTGAAGGTGTACACCTCTACCGACCGTAAGACTTGGAGCGAGCCTACCGAGATAGCACTGACCAACGAGTATGTAAGCCAGAGTCTCACGGAACTGGCTGACGGCAACTACTACGTGAAGTTCGTCAGCTCGAATGCAAACATTGACGACCTGACAGGTCTAAAGAAGATACTGCCTGCTCCTGTACACGACCTGTATGTCTCTACCTCTAAGATTCCTACTTCTACAAAGGTACCTGAGACCGAGATTACGGCTACTGCCACCGTCCACAGCCTGCGTGCTGACGAGACGGGTGTTTATGCTAAGCTGTTCTTCGACGAGACGGTGGTTGCTACTGCAGCTGCTCAAGACATCAGTCTGAACGGCTCGGCCAACTTTACACTGACGGGCAATGTGCCTGCCACAGAGAAGACCTATGCTACCAAGATTGTGGTGTACTACAGCGGCAATAGCGTAGCCTTCGAGACGCTGACTACTGATGTAGAGGTTCAGCATACTCGCACACTGGCTATCACTTCGTTCACCCGTACTGATGGTGATGGCGCTTTGGATGCCAACGTCAACAACCAAGTTAGCCCTGCGTTCAGCGTAACTGTTCAGAACACTGGTACGACAGCAGGTACACCTACCGTGAAGATCTATCAGGGTGAGAACGTTGTGGCTACTGCTACCGCTGCTGCTGAGGTTGCCGCTGGCGCTACTTCGGGTGCTATCGCACTGACCGCAACAAACATGTCGGCTGGCGAAGGCGGTGATATGGCCTTTACGGCTAAGGCTTTCTGGACCGCAGAGGAACCCGAGGCTAAGGCAACGTCTGCCTCTGACATCGTCATCACGATCAATGCTGCTGCTCCGAAGTTCGCTCTCTACGATTCTGAGGCTGCTCCTGTGGCTAACGAGACAGCCTATGACTACGGACTGACTCGCACGAAGATTGACAAGGTCTTCACCATCAAGAACGAGGGTACGAAGACGCTGCAACTGACGAGCATCGTTGCTCCGACAGGCTTCACGGCTACGGCTGTCACCAACGAGAATAAGGACATTGCTGTCAATGGTACGTTGGATATCACCATCAGTCTTGATCCTTCTGAGGGTCTGGGCAAGAAGAATGGCAACGTGGTTATTACCTACGACGTGAACGGCACTCCCGCAACCTTCACACTGGCTGTTAGCGGACGCTCTATCGCAGAGAACACTTGGGTAGAGCAGTTTGATACAGAGATTCCTGCTACTTGGGAGAATAACGGTTGGACGTTTGAGGGACAACAGGCTTACTCGGGTGGCGACTACTCCGAGCGTACACTGATGACTCCACGTCTGGAGGCCAATGAGGGCGAAGTGCTTACCTACGACCTGAACTTCAAGTATAATGGCGAATATCCTGTTACCGTACAGTACTCAAGCGACCGTCAGAACTGGACAGACTACGCTACCATAGCGTATGCTCAAGCAGGCGAACAAAGCTTTGTAGCTCCTGCTGCAGGTAACTACTATCTGAAGTTCACCGCTACGCGCTATGCTCAACTCGACAACTTCGTAGGCTTCCGCCTGAACATTCCTGAACACGACATGGAGATTACCGCTGAGAACGTTCCTGCTACTGGCAAGCAGTATAACACCTATACCGCTACAGTGACACTGAAGGAGAATGCAGGCAAGGACGAAGACATCACTGCTGAGTTGTGGGTCAATAATGTTAATGTTAATGCTACTGCTGATGTGATCCAGGCTGGCAAGAATGCACAGACGGTGGTAACACTGACTTGGGAGCCTGAAACCACTATGGATGCTGTTGAGTCGTATGTTAAGGTTACCTATGCTGGCGGCACCCTGCAGACGACCCCTGTCAACCTGACTGTCGCTGAGGTGTACACACTCGACGAGGAAACCACAGAAAACAGCGTTGAACAAGTGACCGATGAGACCATCTGGCTGAAGCATACCCTTGTGGCCGGTTGGAACACCATCTGTCTGCCATTTAATGTCACTGACGAGACTGCCATCAAGGCGCTCTTTGGCGAAGACGCTAAGGTCTACAGCTATCAGGGCAAGAACAACAGCAATCTGAACTTCAATACGGCAACAACGATGACTGGTGGTACTCCGTATCTCATCCATGTTGAAAGCGTGACAGACATCGACAAGCGCGTTGACAATGTCACCATCAGCAGTCTGAACACCACTCCGGGCACCAGCAGCTACGACTTCAAGGGCACCTATGCCAAGATGGGAGCCGGAGAGCTGGAAGGCAAGTACGGTGTGACATCATCGAACACCATTGCCAAGGGTAATAGCAATACCACCATGAAGGGCTTCCGTGCTTACTTCGAGAACATCTCGGCCAGTGCTCGCATCAGCATCTTCGATGAGACAACGGGTATCACACGTGTCTATGACTACGGTGATGTCTTTGGCAAGGATGACCGAGTCTACAACCTGAACGGTCAGCATGTGGAGAATGCCAAGAAGGGTGTATTCATCATAAATGGCAAAAAGGTCGTGATTAAGTGAGAGAAGAATTGAGCTTGCTCGAATTCTTCCGAACGTGAACGAGCTCGAGTGAAACTCAAGGTCGTGATTAAGTGAGAGAAGAATTGACAATCTTAAAAATGTAAGTAATATGTTGAAAAAAGAATATATTTCACCAGAGGTACAGGTGTTTCAGTGCAAAGTAAATACCATGCTCATGGTATCAGGAGAAAGCTTGGATGAGTTGTTGTCGAATGACGACTTCAACATCGTTCCTGATGATGACTGGACACCTACTGATGATTCAGACAACGTATTCAATTCACATGCAGATGACTTCACCTGGTAATGTGTAAGCATTCGACAGACTACAGGTAGTAATACCTATATATATGATAACAACGGCAGCTGCAACAAATGAAGTTGTAGCTGCTGTTGTATTTATCCTGCTGGGGGTGTGTAAAATCCGTCTTAGAGAAATACATGATGCAGTTGGTACAGATAATGAGCAAAGTGACGGAGTTGACAAATGAGTATAAAGAACGTGTAAATAGCAAGAAAATTGAAGATAAAAGCAATTTTTCTACTCAATATCACTAGAATTTTGCTCAAACAACACTGAACTTGTAAAATTTTGTGTATATTTGTAGCCAAATATAGTTATAGAATGGAACGTAAACGAATTAACCGCCTGAAGGTGGTACTTGCAGAGAAGGGAATGACCAACAAACAATTGTCGGAAATCCTTGATAAAGATCCTGCTGTCATATCAAAATGGGTGACTAATGCCGCCCAGCCCAATGTAGAAATGTTCATCCAGTTATCAAAGATATTGGGTGTGAGTGTAGATGATTTACTTTGGACAGAAGAAGATGACTAAAAAACAAGCAATACAACTGTTCCAAGAGCGCAAAGTGCGCACCGTGTGGGACGACCAAGAAGAGAAGTGGTACTTCTCTATAGTGGATGTCTGTGGAGTGCTAACAGATAGTAAGGATGTGCTAACGGCACGTAAGTATTGGAATAAGCTAAAACAGCGTCTGAAAGATGAGGGAAATGAAACGGTGACAAATTGTCACCAGTTGAAACTCCGCGCTGCTGATGGCAAGATGCGCCTGACGGATGTAGCTGATACAGAACAGCTTTTCCGCATCATCCAGTCCATACCTTCACCTAAAGCTGAGCCTTTCAAGCAATGGATGGCTCAGGTGGCCAGCCTTCGCATCGACCAAATGCAAGACCCGGAACTGAGTATCGACCAAGCCATTATCGACTATAAGCGCTTAGGATATAGTGATGCTTGGATCAATCAACGCATCAAGAGCATCGAAGTGCGCAAGGAATTGACCGACGAATGGAAACGGACGGGCGTAAAAGAAGGACTGGAATATGCTTCGCTCACCGATATCATCACCCGAGAATGGAGCGGCTTCACGACAAAGCAGTACAAGCACTTCAAAGGATTGAAGAAAGAAAATCTGCGCGATAACATGACCAACCTTGAAATAGCTTTCAACATTCTTGCGGAAGCCTCAGCTACAGAACTCTCCAAGCAGCGCGACCCTCACGGCTTCCATCAGCAGGCCCAAGTGGCAAAAGATGGAGGTAGCGTGGCAAAGGCAGCCCGCAATCAACTGGAAAGTCAGTTGGGCCATAGCGTTATTTCACCTGCCAAGGCCAGTGACTATCTGTTGCCAGAAGAATCGAAAGATGATATGGACTGATGGATTGTTCTCTAAATAGTCATTTTAAGTCCACGAGGCTTTGCAGAAAGCCAACGAGAGTATTAACATATTAGAACTTGTGTCTGTGAGTTTTCAATAATCAAATATTTCTGGCAACGAGAAAGTACCGGATGAGATAAACAAACATCGAATATGATAAAACAAATTATTGATAAAAATAATGAAGCAAAGCCTAACTCAATGAAGTTGGAGGCTTTAAAAGAGTATTTTGCTGGATGCTTCACAGCAGAGGGAGCCTTTGACATAGAAAGGTTCAAGGACATGATGAAGGATGAGGTGGATATAAGCAATGAAGGCTATTCACTTGATTTTCTTGGTAAGGACTATGCAAACTTGATAGCATCTATTGATACGACAACGGTCATCGAGCCAGACCTTGAGCACAACGAGAAGCCTGAAAATCGTGATAGTGAGAACATCTATATCAGCGGTGACAATCTGGATGCGTTGAAGCACTTACTGAAGTCGTATGCAGGAAAGGTGAAGTGCATTTATATCGATCCGCCTTACAATACAGGCTCAGACGGATTTGTCTATAATGACAAGTTCCGCTTTACCCCTGAAGAATTGGAAAAGAAGCTTAGTATTGACGAGGATGAGGCGAAACGCATCCTTGACCTCACTTCTCGTGGTAGTAGCACGCACTCGGCCTGGCTGATGTTCATGTCGCCCCGCTTGCAGTTGGCTCGCGAATTGTTGTCGAAAGATGGGGTTATATTTATCTCGATTGACGACAATGAGCAGGCTAACCTGAAGTTGCTTTGCGATTATGTGTTTGGTGAAGAAAATTTCGTGGCACAAATAACTATCCAATCAAACAAAAGAGGACAGACATATAAAGCATTAGCAAAAACGCATGAATACCTTCTAGTTTATGTTCATAGCGAATCAGCCATAATTTACGAATTAGAAAAAGAATTGGGGAAAAGTATTCAAAAAGATAGTATAAGCGAGTTTTCCGAAAGAGAATTGAGAAACCGCAACCCTAAATATGGTAGATTTAATCGTCCTAATTTGTACTACCCTGTATATGTTGATAATTCCCAAATAGACGAGAACGGATACAGTCCTGTTAGTTTAGAACCATCTTCGACTTACAACATTGAAGTATTTCCCTTAAATAGTATAAATGGGGAAAGTTGCTGGAGATGGGGGAAAAAGAAATTTGAAAATAATAATGATCCTAATACATTGATAAGCAATGTTGTTGCCAGAAAAAAACAATCTGGGGAATATGGCATTTTCGAAAAATACAGAAAAGGAACATACAAAGCTAAAACTATATGGTACAATGATATAGTTTTGACAGATGATGACGATGATGATGAAATATGGGATGAAACTGGGGTAATTACCGAACAGGGGTCAACAGAACTTCGGAAATACGGAATGGGTGAGGTTTTCGATTTTCCAAAGCCTTCTTACCTAATTAGAAAAGTCCTCTCAATAGGTTCTGACTTAGATGCGATATGCGTTGATTTCTTTTCTGGCTCAGGAACAACTTCAGAAGCAATTATGCAACTTAATTCCATAAAAGGAACTCGTAAATATATAGCAGTTCAATTGAATCTTGATATGGATGAAAAGTTAGCTAAAACGCCAAAGACAGATAAGTCTAAAGTCCAAAATGTAATAGATTTCTTAGACGAAAACAATTATCCGCACACCCTTGATTACATCGGCATTGAGCGTATCAAGAGAGCTGCAGCGAGGATAAAAGCTGAGAATCCTTTGTTTGCCGGCGACTTGGGCTTCAAGCACTACACGCTGCGCGACGTGTCGGACGACGTGCTTGACAAGTTAGAGAAGTTTGACCCGCGTGAGTCTGGCTTTGCCAACAACATGCTGGAGGAATTCGGCAGGGAAACTGTGCTTGAAACCTGGAAGGTGCGCGATGGCTATGGCATGAATGCCAAGATGGACGTTGTGCAATTGGCTGACTATACCGCTTATCAGTGTGGCGACCACCTCTATCTGACTGATGAAGGCATGAGCGACGAAGCGATTACTGCTTTGGTAGATAAATATGGTGACCCGTCAGATTGGGGACCTCATTACGTGGTACTCTTCGGCTATAGTTTCAACTTCGGTGCTACGGATGCGTTAAAGAAGAACCTTCCGTTGCTGAACGAGGGCGAGAAACAAATAAAGATAAACATCGACATTAGATATTAAGACGTATGGACATAATACTAGAGGCAGGGTTGCCCCATCAGCAGATACCCGTTGACAGACTGGGCAGCGTTTTCGAAAAGACACACTTGGATGCTCCACTGAAGCCATACGAGAACCCACTTATCGACCACCAGGACTTAGCAACGGAGTGGGCACTCCGTCGGATAGAGAACACGGATGAACTGAAACCCTATAACCGTAAAGTGATGACGGCAGAGAACGGCGTGCTGAATCTTGACATCAAAATGGAAACAGGCACGGGTAAGACATACGTCTATACACACACCATCTATGAGCTCCACAAACGATACGGGTTCAATAAATTCGTTGTTATCGTTCACTCACTACCTGTCAAGTCTGGTGCCGTTCAGTTTATAGGCGACCCATACGTACAGAGGCATTTCCGCGACACATTAGGCTATGGGACCGAAATAGAACTGTGCGAAGTGGCTGCCCTGAAGAAAAAGAAGAAAGGACATAACTATTTCCCGTCTTCTGTACGTGACTTTGTGAATGGCTCATGTCAGAACAAAAATCGAATCTATGTAATAGTAGTTAATCAGCAACTGTTGCAAAAAGGGAAACTGCTGGACAAGAAGGACTACGACATAGCCGTGCAAGGCTTTGTACGCCCCTTCGATGCCATCAAGGCTACACGCCCAATTGTTATCATTGACGAGCCACATCGTTTTGAGCGGAACAACACCACCTACAAACGTATTCTGAGCGAAATAGCTCCTCAGTGTATCATTCGTTTTGGTGCGACTTTCCCAGAAATTGCAGTACCTGTACTAAAACCAAATAAGCAAGGGAAAATGGTCAGGCAGAAAGAGATGCAAAAGGACTATCTGAACCTGTTGTATAACCTGACAGCCTGCGATGCTTTCAACCAAAACTTGATTAAGGGTGTAGCCAAGGAGCATTTTAATCCCATAACATCAGAAAACGAGAAAGTAAAAGTAGTCAGCATAGATGGCAAGGAGAGCGTCACCTTGCATTTCACGAAAAAAGATCATAACCAACGCTTTGTATTACATAAAGATGAATCATTGGGTATTATGAGCCAGCATCTTTCTGGCATCACCATTAGCGGTATAAGCAACTCTGAGATAGAATTGTCAAACGGGCAGACCAAACATGTGGGTGATGAGTTTACAGCAGACATCTATTCAACATCGTATCAGGAGAATATGATTAGGATGGCTATACAACGACATTTTGAAACAGAACGTCTATTGTTTCATCGTGAAAGCAAAATTAAAACACTAGCCCTGTTCTTTATCGACAACATTGCTTCATTCAGAGGTGACGAACAAGGCAATGGCGCTTGGCTTCGCGACATCTTCGACAAGTGGCTGGAGCATTATTTAAAGGAAGAAATCAAGAATGATAAAAATTCAGAGGAATATGCCGACTATCTGAAAGCCAGCCTTCAGAATATTGCAGGATGCAGGGCGGGTTATTTTGCAAAAGACAATAACGACAGTGATGAGGCTATAGCGGAGGAAGTAGATGACATTTTGAGAAACAAGAAAAAACTTCTCTCGTTTAAGGATGAGAATGGGAATTGGAACATACGCCGTTTCCTGTTCTCTAAATGGACTCTGAAAGAGGGTTGGGACAATCCCAACGTATTCACCATAGCCAAATTACGCTCAAGTGGTAGCGAAATCAGCAAGCTGCAGGAAGTGGGGCGTGGACTTCGCCTGCCTGTAGATGAATATGGAAACAGGACAAGCAGCACGGACTTTATGTTGAACTATATCGTAGACTTTACGGAAAAGGATTTTGCAGACAAACTGGTTCGTGAGATAAATGGTGATATAGCAAAGAAAGATACCGGGCATATCATTATAAGTCGTGAAGAACTTGATCGTGTTGCCAATTTGCGGGGTATGAGCAATTTCCTTGCGTTGCTTAACGAACTATATGCGAAAGGATATGTAGATATGCAAGGAACTGACATTATTGTGAAAGACGACATTGTGATGGAATTTAAGAATGAATATCCTGAATTTAATCTTGATAGTTTGAACCTAAACCGTGTTATTGACCGCAATGCTCACAACAATCGACTGATGGTGAAGATTCGCAAGCCTAACTACCAAAAGATTGAATCACTGTGGAAAGAAATCAATAAAAAGTACCTAATGTTCTATCAAAAGAACATAGACAAAGATATTGAAAAGGCGTTACCTGCTATATTAGAAGAAGGTGTATTCTCAAGAATGTCTGCATCATCAGAACGGTCAGAAATTCAGGTTGACCAAAATGGGGCCACTGTTGTGAGTGAGGCGAATGTTACCTATATGCTCTATGGTAGGGATATGCCTTACAGCGAATTCCTGAAAAGAGCAAGTAAGGGCACTGCCATTTCTATTAACGTGATACATCAGGCAATATGTGAATACGCCAAGAAGCATGAAGGATTTAACGACAACCTTATCAATGATTTGACTTTGGCGCAACTTATAGGAAGGTTCCGTGACTGGAAAATCAAGTACCTTGGAGGCTGCATTTCATACAAACAGGCAAATTACACGACCAAGATCACAGCCCTGACAAATGCAGACGGAAGTGTAAGAGATGAGGTCATTATGGGGCGAATTGGGAAAAAGACAGACAATTCTCAGACTCCTCCAGAGTACCTGTATGAACCAATTGCATTTGACTCTCCACTTGAAAGGACAAATATCTTGGACAAGATAGATGTGGCTGAACTTATTGTATATGGTAAGATTCCCAATAATAGCATTCGCATTCCGACCATAACGGACGAAACCTATTCTCCAGACTTCATGTATGTTGTCAAAAAGAATGATGGTACTATGCAACTGAATGTTGTCATTGAAACGAAAGATGTCAATCAGGAAACAGACTTACGACCAAAGGAAAGTGCAAAGATTGACTGCGCAAAGGTTTTCTTTGAGCAGATTTCAAAGGATAACCCGTCTTTACCAGTCAGCTTTAAACGACAAATTGACAGGCAGAGGATGAACGAAATAATTGACAAACTTGTTAATAATAATTAGATTCATTTCTGTTTTCTAGTTAACATTCAATGTTTAGTGGGTAACTATAATATACTTAGTGGGTAACTCGGAAAAGGGGATATTTGGGAATTTGTATATGAACAACGAGATACAATTTATATTATACCAGTTGCCTGATGAGGAAGGCAGGGTACAGGTGGTGATAAAGGATGAGACGATATGGGCTACGCAGAAAGCGATGGCACAGTTGTTTGGTGTGGGTGTGCCCGCCATCAGCAAACATCTGGCTCACATATTCGAAGAGGGAGAGTTGGAAAAAGATGTGGCTGTTTCCAAAATGGAAACAACCACTCAACATGGTGCTATTGAAGGTAAAACACAGACGAATGAAACTGCATTTTATTCGCTTGATGCCATTATCGCCGTAGGCTATCGCGTATCCTCGGCACGTGCTACGAAGTTTCGCATCTGGGCCACGAAGATACTGAATGAATATATCCGTAAAGGGTTTGTGTTGGATGATGAGCGTCTGAAACAGGGCAAGGCTGTATTTGGAAAAGACTATTTCCGCGAGTTGTTGGAGAGAGTCAGAAGCATTCGTGCCAGTGAACGCCGTATCTGGCAGCAAATAACAGACATTTATGCAGAATGTTCTTACGACTACGACCGCAACTCCCCAACAACGCGAGAGTTCTATCAGATGATACAAAACCGTTTCCACTACGAACATGGAAGCCATTTGTGCCTTTTCCAATGATTTGCCAGACTCTCGTCAGAAGGGTTATCTGCTGATAGGTGCCTATGATGACGGACGGCTGTCGGGACTGAAGGTGGACGATGCTCTGCTAAAAAGGATTTCTGGCATCCGCTCGGATGGTAACATCCTGCCATTACCTGTGATGACGGTAGAGCGGGTGGAGTTTCCTGATGGTGACTTGCTGGTAGCAGAGGTTCCCCCTTCGCTGCTGCCTCCTGTGCGGTATCGTGGAAGGGTGTTCGTGCGTATCGGTCCGAGACGTGACATAGCCAGTGAAGCGGAAGAACGGATATTGACTGAACGTCGTATGGCTTACATGGCTACCTTTGATGCTACACCTTGTCTTGGGGCAACATTGGACGACTTGAATCTGGAGTATATTAAGAAGGAGTATCTGCCTTCTGTAGTAACCCCAGAAGTGTTGGAAGATGACAAACGGGACATCAAGGAGCAATTGGCTTCGGTCCGTCTGTATGACCGCATTCATGGTTGTCCTACATACGCAGCTCTCATCTTGTTTGGCAAAAATCCGCGGTATTATCTGCCAGGGGCTTACGTCCAGTTTGTACGCTTTGCAGGCAAGACCATTGGTGGAGAGGTGTTGAACGAGAAACGTTTTCAGGGGCCGCTTTTCCAATTGCTACCCGCATTGGAGTCCTTTGTCAGTGATGCCATTATCACGCAAAGACCCGTCTCTGTGAGTCTGTTCCGTGAGAAGACTGTCATCAATTATCCCAACAACGCATTGCGTGAATTGATGATGAATGCCTGTATGCATCGTGACTATCAATCGAATATGCCTATCCGGCTATATCAGTTTGATGACCATATTGAAATTATGAACGCCGGAGGGTTATATGGTGAAGCACGTCCTGAGAATTTTCCCAATGTAAATGACTATCGCAATCCTATTATAGCGGAAGCCATGAAAGAGATGAAGTATGTCAATATGTTCAACCAAGGTATAAGGCGTGTGCAGGATATGCTGCTTGAAAATGGCAACAAGGAAGCTGTTTTCGATGTGTCCAAGTTGACAGCATTTGAAGTAACTGTGCTTTCAACTGTGGATGTCCCTCAAGATGTCCCTCAAGATGTCACCCAAGGTGGCACTCAAGGTGGCACTCAAGGTGGCACTCAAGATGATACTCAAGGTGATACTCAAGGTGATGCACTTGATATATGGATTGAAGAGCAGATTAGGAAAAATCCTAAAGTTACTACAGAAGAATTAGCAAGAACAAGTAAAAAGGGACTTGCGACCATCAAACGCCATATTGCTAAACTCACTCATATTAAGTATGTCGGCAGTGGCTATAGCGGTCATTGGGAAATTGTTGAGAACGATGCAGAAGCTTAATTGAGAGACAATGAAAGTGGAGTATCTTGGCAATCAGGAACTGCTGCAACTGAGGAAGACTGCCTTCTTGGCATCGAGCACCATTTCTTCGGAAACGGTGCTGCAAGTGTATGACTGGGCAACAGAGATGCGCAATCGTGGGGAGTGTGTGGTCAGCGGTTTCAGTAGCAAGTTGGAGCAAGACGTGCTTCATTTCCTATTGAAAGGCAGTCTGCCCATTATCATTGTGCTTGCACGAAAGATGTATAAGGTTATTCCTGACGAACTAAAAGAGCCGTTGGCTCAGAACCGTCTATTGATAATCTCCGTTAGTACTGCCATCCGCCAGTCAAAGATGACTGCAATGACTAGGAACAGAAATGTATGTGAAATGGCAGACAGGATTCTGTTCGTTGGAGTGACCGAACAGAGTAGTTTGTATCCCTATAAAAATGAATATCGCAATAAACTTGAAAAAAATATATGACACAAAAAGATATTGGAAAATTCATAAAAGAAAGACGTAAGGAACTGGGGGTGATCCAACTGACGCTACGCGATGACGGTGCCGTGGTTGCCGTCAATGGCGGTAGCCAGCGTGATGATGACACGCGAGATACCGGACTCGACAGCAGCGAGGGCATTCTCTATCTTTGGCAGCATGCCGCCAGAGATGGTGCCGTCGGCCTTGTACTTTTCAAATAAAGGACGCGTAATGACGGGGATGACACTGTCGTCATCATCGGGATTGGAGAGCACACCCTTCTTCTCGAACGAGTAGATGAGGGTGACATCATAGTGGGCTGCCAGCGCCTTGGCAGTCTCGGAGGCTATGGTGTCGGCATTGGTATTGAGGATGTTGCCCTCGCCATCGTGGGTCAGCGGTGCCAGCACGGGGGTGATGCCTGCCTCAATGAGGTGAGACAGCGTTTCACCATTGACGGCATCGACATCGCCGACGAAGCCGTAGGAGAAGGAGCGTGCGTCTGCAGTCCCTGCCGAAGGGATATTAGCAGCTGCAGCATCTGCAGCAGACAAAGTGACGGGAGGCCTGATGTGGCTGTGGATGATATTGGCATCGGCACCCGTAAGTCCGAGGGCATTGACACCAGCGGCCTGCAAGCGAGCCACGAGGTTCTTGTTGACCAGCCCACCATAAACCATGGTGACCACTTCGAGCATGGCTGCGTCAGTGACGCGGCGGCCACCCACCATGTGGGTCTCGATGCCCAGACGCTCAGCCATCTTCGTAGCCTTGCGACCACCACCGTGCACCAAGACTTTACGACCTTCGATAGCCGAGAAGTCCTTTAAGAGTTGTGTGAGCTGTGCCTCATCTTCGACAACGGCACCACCCACCTTTACCACCACTACTTTCTGCTTCATTCCAAATAAGTATATCCGTAAAGTCCTGAACGGTAGTTAGAGAGGAACTCCTTGCCCTCCTCCAGTGTAATCTTGCCTTGCTTCACACTCTTAGCCACCCATATCTCAAGCTGGCGCACCAGTTTCTTGGGCTCATACTGCACGTAGTCGAGCACCTCGGCAACGGTCTCGCCGTCAATAATCTGGTCGATGTGGTAATGACCGTCCTTCACGGAGATGTGAACGGCGGTGGTATCGCCAAAGAGGTTGTGCATGTCACCCAGTATCTCCTGATAAGCACCAACAAGGAAGACGCCGAGGTAGTACTTGTCGTTCTTCTTGAGGGTATGGACAGGCAGCGCATGAGAGTTATGGCGGTTGGTGACAAACTGTGCAATTTTGCCGTCAGAGTCGCAGGTGATGTCTTGCAACGTGGCATTACGGGTAGGTCGTTCGCCCAAGCGCTGGATAGGCATAATGGGGAACAGCTGGTCGATAGCCCACGAGTCAGGCAGCGACTGGAACAGCGAGAAGTTGCAGAAATACTTGTCAGCCAGCAGCTTGTCAATGTTCATCAGCTCTTCGGGGATGTGCTTCAGGGTCTTTGCCAGCGCATGAATTTCGTGGCACACGCTCCAGTACATCGCCTCCACCTCGGCACGTGTCTTCAGGTCGACAATGCCGTGAGTAAAGAGGTCGAGCACCTCCTCGCGTATCTGCTCTGCATCGTGCCAATCTTCCAGCACGTTGCGAGGCGACAGGTTATCCCATATCTCATACAGGTCCTTCACCAGCTGGTGGCTGTCGGCATCGGGTTCAAACTCCTCGGGCATCTCAGGCAGTGATGCCGTCTCCAGCACATCAATGACGAGCACTGAGTGGTGGGCTGCCAGCGAGCGTCCGCTCTCGGTAATGATATTGGGATGAGCGATGTTGTTCCTGTTTGCTGCCTCCACGAAGGTATAGATACAGTCGTTGACATACTCCTGGATGGAGTAGTTGACACTGCTCTCGGAAGAAGGCGAGCGCGTGCCGTCATAATCGACTCCAAGACCACCGCCGCAGTCAACGAAATCGACATTATATCCCATCTTATGCAGTTGTACATAGAACTGGGAAGCCTCGCGCAGGGCGGTCTGTATGCGGCGTATCTTGGTAATCTGCGACCCGATATGGAAGTGGATGAGGCGCAGACAGTCACGCATGTCTTTCTTGTCAAGCAGGTCGAGGGCTTCAAGCAGTTCGGCACTGGTCAGTCCGAACTTGGAGGCGTCTCCCCCACTCTCCTCCCACTTGCCTGAGCCTGACGAGGCGAGCTTGATGCGGATGCCGATATTAGGGCGCACACCTAACTTCTTGGCTTCGCGGGCTATGAGTTCCAACTCGTTGGGTTTCTCTACCACGATAAAAATCTTCTTCCCCATCTTCTGTGCCAACAGAGCCAGTTCTATGTACGACTGGTCCTTATAGCCATTGCAGATGATGATGGAGTCACTCTGACACTGCACGGCAATGACGGCATGCAGCTCCGGTTTGGAACCAGCCTCAACGCCCAGGTTGAACTTACGTCCGTGCGAGATAATCTCCTCTACCACCGGCTGCATCTGGTTGACCTTGATGGGATAGACCACGTAGTTGTCGCCTTTGTAGTCGTACTCCTTGGCAGCCTTCTTAAAGCAACTCCATGTCTTCTCGATACGGTTGTCCAGAATATCGGGGAAGCGCAACAAGACCGGCGACTGCACATCGCGCAGTGCCAACTCGTCCATCACCTCGCGCAAGTCTACCTGTGTGCCGTCCTTACAGGGCGTGACATAGACGTTGCCTTCGTCATTGATACCGAAGTAGCTGGTACCCCAGCCATTGATGTTGTACAACTCCTTAGAGTCGTCAATAGTCCATTTCTTCATATCGCGAGTAGTTTTCGTATTTTCTCCACACTGGTGTTGATTTTATCGTAGCTGTCGAGCACATTGACATCGAGTACATAGCGGGCTTTCTCATAGAACGGGGCTCGTGTCTGCAGATGCTCGGTGATGTAAGCGATAAGCTCCTCAGGGCTCTTGCCTTTCAGCAGCGGCCGCTCGACCTTCGCCATGAGCAGATGTTTATAGAGCGTCTCAGGGTTCGCCTTGAGGTACACCACGTCGCCCTGCTGGTTGAGATAGTCCATGTTGTCGAAGAAACAGGGCGTGCCGCCACCACAGCTGATGATGACATCCTCGAACTCGGCAACCTCGTGAAGCATGTTATACTCAATCTTGCGGAAGACCTCCTCGCCCCGCTCGGAGAACAGGCGTGAGACGGTGGTGTGCATGCGGCTCTCGATATACCAGTCAAGGTCATAGAACATCATGCCCGTCACTTTCGAGAGTGCCTTGCCGACGGTGGTCTTACCCGACCCCATGTAACCGACTAGAATAATGCGACGCATATTACTTCTTCTGCTTCTCAATGATAGCCATACACTCCTCGTAGGTCAGCGTTGCCACCTTGGAATGGAGGTTCTTGGGCAGACGGTAGTTCTTGCCGTCGTATGCCAGATAGGGGCCGTAGCGGCCGTTGAGCAGTTCCAGTTTCATGTCGTTGGGGAACATCTTCAGATGCTTCTGCGTCTCCTGCTGGCGCTTCTCGTTGATGAGGTTGACAGCCTCGTCGAGGGTGATGGTCATCGGGTCGGCACCCTTGGGCAGCGAGGTGTACTTCTTGTTGTGCAGCACATAAGGACCGAAACGGCCAGTGCCTATCACCACAGGAGTACCCTCGAAGTCACCGACGGTGCGCGGCAACTTAAACAGCTCCAAGGCATCCTCGAGCGTCAACGACTCCATGCTCTTGTCATTGGGGAGCTGGGCAAACAGTGGCTTTTCGGCATCTTCTGCCAGACCAATCTGTACCACAGGACCGAAACGACCAATCTTGACGGAGACAGGACGGCCTGACTTGGGGTCGGTGCCCAGCTGGCGCTCGCCGGCCTTATGCTCCTGACGGGCGTTCATCGTCTTCTCTACCGTTGGTTCAAACTTCTTATAGAATCCCTTCAGCATTCCCGTCCACGACTCGTCACCCTCGGCAATGCGGTCGAAATCGCGCTCGACCTTTGCCGTGAAGTTATAGTCCATGATGTTGGGGAAGAACTTCATCAGGAAGTCGTTGACCACGATGCCGATGTCGGTGGGCAGCAGCTTACCTTTCTCAGAACCCACAATCTCCTTACGGGTCTTCTGTGTTGTCACCTTTCCTTTCAGTATGTCGATGGTATAGCTGCGCTCCTCGCCCTTCTTGTCACCCTTGTGCACGTAGTCGCGCTGCTGGATGGTTGAGATGGTGGGTGCATAGGTCGAAGGTCGACCAATGCCCAACTCCTCAAGCTTGTGGACCAGCGATGCCTCGGTGTAGCGCTGAGGTCCCTGGCTGAAACGCTCGATGGCTTGTATCTCACGGCGCGTCAGTTCCATGCCCTTCTTCAGCGGCGGCAGGATACGACCCTCGTCTTCCTGCTGCTCGTCATCATCCACTGACTCGTGATAGACCTTGATGAAGCCGTCGAACTTCACGACCTCACCCTGCGCAACAAAGAGTGCGTCGGCACAACTATTGAGTTGGGGCTGCGGTTGTGCCTTAATCTCGGCTGTTGTCTTCTCTATCACCGCATCAGCCATCTGCGAGGCGATGGTACGCTTCCAGATGAGTTCATAGAGGCGGCGCTCCTGGACGGTGCCTTCTATCTCGGTCTGATCCATATAGGTAGGACGGATGGCTTCGTGTGCCTCCTGTGCCCCTTTGGAGCTGGTGTGATACTGGCGAACCTTCGAATACTCCTCACCATAGAGTTTGGTGATGGTCTCCTTCGAGGCGTTGATACACAAGCCCGAGAGGTTCACTGAGTCGGTACGCATATAGGTTATCTGTCCGTGTTCATACAGGTGCTGAGCTACCATCATGGTCTGCGAGACGGTGAATCCCAACTTACGGGCGGCCTCCTGCTGCAGAGTGGAAGTGGTAAAGGGAGGTGCAGGCGTTCGCTTCATAGGTTTCTTGCTCACGCTGTCCACCTGGAAGGAGACGTCCTTACACTGCTCCAGGAACTGTACCACCTCGTCGTGGGTCTTCAGGCGCTGACTCAGCGTGGCTTTGACCTCGTTTTGAGAGCCATCGGCATTCGTCAGGGCAAAGATGGCACTGATGCTGAAGTAGGGCTCACTCTTGAAAGCCTGTATCTCGCGCTCGCGTTCCACTATTAACCTGACGGCAACACTCTGCACGCGACCAGCAGAGAGGGCGGGCTTCACCTTACGCCACAGGACGGGTGACAGCTTGAAACCCACCAGGCGGTCGAGCACGCGGCGGGCCTGCTGTGCGTTGACCAGATTCATATTCAGGTGGCGGGGTGTCTTGATGGCTTCCAGGATGGCAGGCTTGGTGATTTCGTGGAACACGATACGGTTGGTCTTCTTCTCATCCAGTCCCAGCACCTCACACAAGTGCCACGAAATGGCTTCTCCCTCACGGTCCTCATCGGATGCGAGCCACACAGTCTCGGCTTTTTTGGCATTGGCCTTCAGTTCCTTGACCACCTTCTCCTTGTCTTCAGGAATCTCATATTCGGGTTCGAGCGACTTCTCGTCGATACTCATCTCCTTCTTCTTCAGGTCGCGGATGTGGCCGTAACTCGACATCACCTTGAAATCGTCACCAAGGAACTTCTCAATGGTTTTGGCCTTGGCTGGCGACTCTACTATCACCAAATTCTTTTGCATATCTTGTTATTCTTTAAATATTAGCTTACGGAGAAGGCGACTTTTCGCCGTCTTTAATGATTCGGGCTGCAAAAGTAGGCAAAAGTTTTGGTTACACCTTATATATATAGTAGATTTTTTATTTTCTTAACGTTTGAGCATAAAAACCTCACAAAAAAATGCCTATCTTTGCAAACACAAATCCAAGGAATTGTATGAAAACAGCATTGACGACCCTCCTGCTGTGCGTGTCTGCCCTGGTAGCAGCACAGCAACCTATTGAGATGAATCTGTGGCCCAACGGTCCGAAGACCAGCAACGGTGACCCTACAGACCTCGCAAAGATAATGGTTTACCTGCCTGACAAGAAGCAAGCTACTGGGCGCGCCGTTGTGTGCTGTCCTGGCGGAGGCTACCACCACCTGTCAATGCAGAACGAAGGCACCGACTGGGCTCCTTTCTTCAACGCCCAGGGCATAGCGCTCATCGTGCTGAAATACCGTCTGCCCCACGAAGCCTATCAGGTGCCTGCCGAAGATGCCGAGGAAGCCATCAAACTGGTGCGCCGCCACGCGCACGAGTGGCATCTCGACAAGCAGAACATCGGCATCATGGGATTCTCGGCTGGTGGACATCTGGCTTCGACTGTCGCTACCCATGCCAAAGGCGATGCCGCACCTAACTTCCAGATATTGTTCTACCCCGTCATCTCAATGGAACAGGGCACTACCCATAGCGGGTCGCGCACCAACCTGCTGGGCAAGAAGCCCAAGCGCAAGCTGGTGGCTGAATACAGCTCCGACCAGCAGGTCACCCAGCATACGCCACGCGCCTTCATAGCGCTGGCAGCCGACGACCGTGCCGTAGCTCCTACCAACAGTCTGAACTACTACCAGGAGCTCTATGCCAACAAGGTGCCTGCCACCATGCATATCTATCCCACTGGCGGTCACGGCTTCGGCATGCGTCAGTCGTTCCTCTATCATCTGGAGATGTTGCTGGAGCTGAAAGCGTGGTTGAGGAGTTTTTAGAGGTAAGAGGTGAGAGGTAAGAAGTAAGAGGTGAGAACAAAAAAAGCGTCCAGAGGTGGACGCTTTTTTGTTGTAGTCTTCAGCTTTACTCAGCCAGCTTGCCGTCAGAACCAAGTACTTCCTTAATCTTGTGGATGTACAACTTCTTCATGTTCTCACGAGCGGGCTTCAAGTACTGGCGAGGATCGAAGTGATCGGGGTGCTCGGCTAAGTACTTACGAATAGCAGCAGTCATAGCCAGACGAGAGTCTGAGTCGATGTTGATCTTGCAGACAGCGCTCTTGGAAGCCTCGCGGAGCTGCTCCTCGGGAATACCTACAGCATCGGGCAGGTTGCCGCCATACTTGTTGATGGTGTCGACCTCTTCCTGAGGTACTGAAGAAGAGCCGTGGAGTACGATGGGGAATCCGGGGAGCTTCTTCTCAATCTCATGCAGCACGTCGAATGCCAAGGGAGGAGGAATCAGCTTGCCGGTCTTCGGGTCGCGTGTGCACTGCTCGGGCTTGAACTTGTAAGCACCGTGAGAGGTACCGATAGAGATAGCCAGCGAGTCGCAACCTGTACGGGTAGCGAAGTCGATAACTTCCTCAGGCTTGGTGTAGTGGCTGACCTCTGAGGCAACCTCGTCTTCAACACCTGCAAGCACGCCGAGCTCACACTCAACGGTGACATCGAACTTGTGAGCATACTCTACTACCTGGCGCGAAATCTTGATGTTCTCCTCGTAAGGCAGTGAAGAACCGTCGTACATCACTGAAGAGAAGCCCATGTCGATACAGTCCTTGCAGAGCTCGAAGCTGTCACCGTGGTCGAGGTGCAGCACAATCTCAGGATGAGCGCAGCCCAGCTCCTTGGCATAAGCTACAGCGCCCTCAGCCATGTAACGCAGAATGGTAGCGTTAGCATAGTTACGAGCACCCTTAGACACCTGCATGATGACGGGTGACTTTGTCTCAACAGCAGCCTGAACGATAGCCTGCATCTGCTCCATGGTGTTGAAGTTGAAAGCGGGGATAGCATAACCACCGGCTACTGCTCTCTTGAACATCTCGCGGGTATTGACGAGACCTAAATCCTTGTAATTTACCATAGTTATTTTTTGTATTTTAAGTTAGAAATATAGAATCTGATTGCAAAGATAAGAAAATTCTTTTTAATGACAAAAAGAAAAAGGCACGGATTATGCAGTTTTCACGGATTTTAATCTTTCACCGCGCTTCCTGCACACTCCGTGCCCCTTCTATTGCTACTTCAACGTAGCATTTTGCAATGTATTTTACTTCTCAGCGGGATCAACCAGCTTCCAGATGCAAGCAGCACAGGCAGCACCTACGAAAGGACCTACAATGAAAATCCAGAGGTTTGCCAGTGCGGTGCCTCCCTGGAAGATAGCGGGAGCCAGCGAACGGGCGGGGTTCACTGAAGTACCGGTATAGCGGATGCAGACGAGGTGAACCAGCACGAGGCTCAGACCGATAGCCAGACCGGCGAAGTTGTTGGTAGCACCGTTGGTCTTGGCGGTAGCACCCAGCACCACGAGAACGAAGACGCAGGTGAAGATAATCTCAGCCAGCAGACCACCCAGTACGGTGACACCGTCCTGCAGGTCGTTGGCACCGGTTCCGTCGAGCACGCTGTTAGCAGTCAGCAGGCACAGCAGTGCACTACCGATGAAGGCACCAATGCACTGGAACAGCATATACATACATCCCTCCTTGGCATCCATACGACCGGTGAGGATGCAACCCAGCGTGATAGCGGGGTTGATGTGGCAACCAGAGATACCACCAATGGTATAAGCCATAGCAACCACAGCCAGACCGAAAGCCAGTGCAGTACCTACCACAGCAGGAATATTGTTTACAGGATCACAACCCAGGCTGACAGCTACGCCACAGCCCATCAGTACGAGCACCATCGTGCCGACCATTTCAGCTAAATACTTTTTCATAACTTTCTCTTTTTAATGGATAATTAAGGAAATTTATTTTATAACGCAAAAGTAGACAAAATATTTCATACCTGCAAGGATAATTCAAAAAGAATTTGTAACTTTGCAGCCGTAAGACTATATGGAGAATCCTTTTATTAAACAATTTCCGGAGTTGATGGCGGGAAAGACCATCATGTATTGTCACGGCTTTGCCTCGAGCGGACAAACGGGAACGGCACAATACTTGCGGCAGATGATGCCGCAGGCACGGGTCATTGCTCCCGACATTCCCATTCATCCGGAGGAGGCTATGAGTTTGTTGCAGGAGCTATGTGACAAGGAGCAGCCCGACTTGATTATCGGTACGTCAATGGGTGGCATGTATGCGGAGCAGTTGCACGGCTTCGACCGCATCTGCGTGAATCCGGCGCTGGAAATGGGCGAAACCATGAAGGCACACGGCATGACGGGTACGCAGCAGTTTCAGAACCCGCGTCAGGACGGCATGAAGGAGTTTTATGTCGACAAGGCACTCATCAAAGAATATCGCGAACGGTCGGAACAGCGCTTCCGTCTCTCTGCTGACCCTGTCCAGAGGGACAAGGAGCGTCAGCAGGTGTGGGGATTGTTTGGTGACAGAGATGATGTGGTGAACACCTATGACATGTTCCGTGAGGTCTATCCGCAGGCACTCCATTTCCATGGTGAGCACCGCCTGAATGACAAGGTGATGCTGCACTCGGTCATTCCCGTCATTCGCTGGATTGATGACAAGCAGGAAGGGCGTGAGCGCCCTATCATCTATATCAGTATGGAGACAGCTCACGGGACGGCTCCAGGAAAGGACGGACGGCTGCAGCCCCTGCCGTCGTTCCAGAAGGCGGTGGAGCTGCTGACGGCACATTACCAGGTATTCTTTGTTGCCACCGACCCCTCATCGGACTCATGGCTCGAGGAGTATGTCAACGTGCCTGCCTGGCATCATGCGGTGTACACCTACCGTCCCGATCTGCTCTACGGTGACTTCCTGATTTCACGGCAGAAGGTTGGTGACCCGATGGCAACATTCCTAGAGTATGGTTCTGACACGTTTAAGACGTGGGATGACCTTATCGTATTTTTTGAAAGACTAAAAGAAACAACATAACAGCATGAAAGAGACGAAACCCTACGAGCGGCGGCGCTCGACAACAGTACACGTCGGCAACATCACCATTGGCGGTGAGAGTCCCATCCGCATCCAGTCCATGGCAACCACCGACACCAACGACACGGAGGGCAGTGTGGCTCAAGCCAAGCGCATCATTGACGCGGGTGGCGAACTGGTGCGATTTACCACACAGGGTACCCGTGAGGCAGAAAACATGAAGAACATCTCGGCGCGGCTGAAGGCTGACGGCTACAACACTCCCTTGGTAGCCGACGTACACTTTACGGCACATACTGCCGATGTGGCAGCGCTATACTGCGAGAAGGTACGCATCAACCCAGGCAACTATGTTGACCCGGGTCGTACCTTCAAACACTTAGAATATACAGACGAGGAGTATGCCGCAGAGTTGCAGAAGATAGAAGCCAAGCTGGTGCCTTTTCTGGACATCTGCAAGGAGCACCACACCGCCATCCGCATTGGCGTGAATCATGGTTCGCTGTCAGACCGCATCATGTCACGCTATGGTGACACTCCTGAGGGTATTGTCGAGAGCTGCATGGAGTTTCTGCGCATATGCCGCAGGGAGCACTTCGATGATGTGGTCATCAGCATCAAAGCCTCCAACACGGTAGTGATGGTGAAGACGGTGCGGCTGTTGGTGGAGACGATGGACCGTGAGGACATGCACTTCCCGCTGCACCTGGGTGTGACTGAAGCTGGCGAAGGAGAGGACGGCCGCATCAAGTCGGCTGTCGGCATCGGAGCACTGCTGACGGAAGGCATCGGTGACACCATCCGCGTATCACTGAGTGAAGAGCCTGAGTGCGAGATTCCCGTTGCCCGCAAGTTGGTGGACCTCATCCCTGAATGCAGTCGCCTGCGCAGGGAGGCAGAGGCGAGTATCAAGGATGACACCATTACGCTGGTGCTCGATGCCCCTGACTGGGAGACGCTGCAGCTGAAGGCCGCCATGTCAGTGGGTGCGCTGCTGATAGACCGCAAAGCCACGAAATTAAGAATAGAGGGAGCGCACTCCCAAATCCTCCCGAATGGTGAAGCGTCGCTCACCACCCTATCCGATGCCATTCTTCAGGCTGCCCGCATCAAGTTCACCAAGACGGAATACATCTCGTGTCCTGGCTGTGGCCGTACGCTGTATAACCTGCAGGAGACGATAGCACGCATCAAGGCAGCCACGCGTCATCTGGTTGGTTTGAAGATAGGAATCATGGGGTGCATTGTCAACGGTCCCGGTGAGATGGCAGATGCCGACTATGGCTACGTTGGTGCCGGACGCGGTAAAATATCGCTCTACAGACAGAAGGTATGTGTGGAGAAGAACATCCCTGAAGAAGAGGCTGTAGAAAAACTGTTGGAGTTGATAGAGAAAGACAGCGCCTCGAAATAACAAAAGAAGTCCCGCCAGAACAATGACGGGACTTTTATTTTACCTTTTTACTTTTTTACCTTTTTACCCTTTTACTTTTTTAATTTTTTACTTTTAGAACTTCTTTCTGTAACAGCGGTGACGGCGCACCTCGTGAGATTCCAGATACTGCCACTGCGAGAGTACCCCTTCGTTGCTTTCCATCTGCGGTCCCGTCACTGCCCACTCAAAGTTATAGCGCTGGAACCAACGGATGAGGTCATCAAAAATCAGAGCATTAGCACCTTTGGCTCGATAATCCGGCAGCACCCCTATGAGCAACAAATCGACAACCGGCGTCTTGTGCCACTTCAGGATTTTCAGCAGGTGCCACCAGCCGAAAGGCAGGAAGCGTCCGTCGCGCGTTTTCCGAAGCGCTTCGGAGAACGAGGGGAAGGTGATGCCGAAGCCTACCATCTTATCACCATCCATGACGGCAGTGACGAGGTTGAGGTCGGCAATCTTGATGTAGTCGTTGACAAGCTTGTCTATCTGCCTGTCACTGAGTTGACTGAATCCATAGAGGTTCTGATAGGTTTCGTTGAGCAGGTCGAAGACTTTACGGCCATAGCCTTCGTCAATGAGCTCCTTGCGGCTGAACTTGTGAACACGAAGTCCATAGCGTTTGCCTACCATCTCAGTAATCTTCGCAAATTTGTCAGGAACCCGCTCGGGCACTTTGACCTTCATCTCCACATAGTCGTTGTCCTTGACAAAACCCTGCATGCGCTCCATGTGCTGTGGATAGTAGGGGTAGTTGTAGTTGACATACATCGTCGACAGTTCGTCAAACCCCTCAATCATCATTCCCTCACGGTCGGTGTCGATGAATCCGAGTGGACCTGCTATTTCGGTCATACCTTTCTCTCTGCCCCAGTCTTCCACTTCCTTCAGCAGCGCACTGCTGACCTCCGGGTCATCAATGAAGTCGAACCAGCCGAAGCGCACCTGATGACAGTTCCAGCGCTCGTTGGCTCGTCTGTTGATGATGGCAGCCACGCGTCCTACCATTTTACCATCACGGAAAGCCATGAAGTATTTGGCCTCACAGCATTCGAAGGAGGGGTTCCGGTCGGCACGGAGCGTTGCCATTTCGTCTCTGTATAGATAGGGCACCGCATAGTCGTTGCCTCGATAAAGGTCGTAGTAGAACTGGATGAACTGTCCCAGTTCTTTGCGATTGGTCACCTGATGGATTTCAATCTTACTCATGTCGGGAATCTTTTTCTAAGTGCAAAGGTACTATTTAGCGAGGACAAAACCAAAGAAAACCTTTCTTTTTTTTATTTTACAGGTTTTCTATATACTGCCACAGCCGCTGATAGAAAGGATGCTGCGTCATGGTCTCTTTGTCACCGAGGATGATGAGTTTCATGCGTGCCCGCGTGATAGCGACATTCATGCGCCGGAGGTCACGCAGGAATCCTATCTGTCCTTCGTCATTGGAGCGTACCAATGAGATGACAATGACATCGCGCTCCTGTCCCTGAAAGCCGTCAACGGTATTCACACTGATGGCACGGCGGAAGGGCTTGAAGAATTCGCGCTTCATGAGCAGGCGGCGCAGATACTGCACCTGTGCACGGTATGGTGAGATAATACCCACATCAATATGTTCGTCCAGAATTCGCTGTTTACCAATCTTGTTGAAATAGTGCTGCAATGCCAGCAATGTCAATTCTGCCTCGCCCTTATTGATGCGTCCGAAAGACTCGCCGACGAACTGTTCGCGGAAAGGTGACACGGGGTTAAGCGATGAGGTATCAACAGAAAACGCCGCGGTGTCTATCCATGTCATTGGGATGTCGAGGTCAAGGATGCTGCGGTGCTTCACTTCGGGGGCTGCCTGCAACAGTCCGTTGTAGAAGAAGTCGCTGGAAAAGCGCATGATGTCCTCGTGCATGCGGTACTGTATCTTCAGCAGGGTGACTGCTTCGGGATGTCGTTCTGCAATACGCTCCATGAGGGTCTTCCCTAATCCTGCCTTCAGTGCTGCAATGCTCTTCACTGTTGGCGGCAACTGACAATGGTCGCCAGCGAGGACAACCCTGGAGACACGGCGCAAGGGAATCCAGCAAGCCGCTTCGAGGGCTTGGGCAGCCTCGTCAATGAACAGCGTGCCAAACTTCTGTCCCTCCAGCAGTCGATTGGCAGCACCGACAAGTGTTGAAGCAATGACACGAGCCTCGCCAAACAGTTCGTTATTGATACGAATCTCCAGTTCCGTGGCTCTGCTTTTAAGACTCTCAAGTCGCTGGTGATACTTCTCGTCACCCCGCCGACGGTGGCTGCACAGTTCGCGGATGGCTTTACGGATAGCCCACAGGTGTGGATAGTCGGGATGTGCCTCGAAGCGCCGCTCATAGGTGAAAGACAACATCTTATCATTCACGCGCGTAGGATTGCCGATTCGCAATACGTTGATGCCACGGTCTACGAGTTTCTCGCTAATCCAATCGACAGCCATGTTGCTCTGTGCACATACCAGCACCTGATTCTCGCGCATCAGCGTCTCGCGGATAGCCTCAACGAGTGTCGTGGTCTTTCCCGTTCCTGGTGGTCCGTGAACGATTGCCACGTCTTTGGCTCTCAGCACCATGTTGACTGCTTCCTCCTGCGTAGCATTGAGATAAGGCATGTGGATGGGAGGGAAAACAAAAGTCTCGGGTTTTTGAGAAGTATAGAAGAGGTCGCGCAGATAGCCCAAGCGTCCTTTCCCTTTGATTGCACGGTCCAACGCCTCCAGCATCAGGCGGTAGCTGGTCTCGTCGAACGACAGCTGAACACCCAGCTGTTCGGTGTTCTGCAGGTCGAGGATGCTGGTATTATCAGGCACGGTGATTACCAGTCGGTCGCCGTCGGCATAGCTGACGGTACCTGTAAAGCGAAAGTAGCGGATGCCCGTTTCTGTGGAGTCGTTTCTGAAGAAGATGACGGGTCTGCCAAACTCAAAGTTATGTTCGATGTCGGTATCTGTGGTGCGCACCACCTCTACCGTCAGCTGATTGAGCGAATTGTAATAGCTGCGGCTCACCTTGACAGGCCACCAGGCATCGCCCCGCTTCACCTTGCGCATGATGCCCATCTGCTCCGTCTGCAGACGGAATGCCTCTTTCTCCGTCTCATATTCCATCTGCAGCAACAGTCGTTGCTGCTGCAGAGCTTGTATGGGAGAACTGTGCTGTTGTGACATTACTTCAGAATAACTTTCTGACCATTACAGATATAGAGGCCTTTGCCAGTAGGCTTAGTGATGCGGCGACCATAGAGGTCGTAGCAGGAGGGGTGGACATTTGTACCGGTATTGTTACATACGGTACGTATAGCGGTGGTTAGGCTGGTAATGGCAATACCAAAACGCTGGGAGAAAGTGGTCTCTCCGTCATCGACAGTAACGTATAGCTGTCCGACGCTCTGCGTGTCGGGCTTGGTAGAACGTATAGTCAGCACGGAGCCGTTGATGCTGGGCGCGTAAAGGCCGTTACTTAAGCTAGTATCATAGCTATAGGTCGGTATCACGCTGTTGCCGTTTTGTCCGTAGAAGCCTTCGAAATAGGGTTTCAAGTCGATGCTGGCCGACTGGTTTGGTTCGATGATGATGTACGGGTGTGCCATAAAGTCTAAGTAGTTTTCCAGAAGTGTCCAGCCATCGCCATCGGGATCGTCATTCTGGTTAGCGGCATACGAGTCGCTGCCGGTGCACAGCTCCCACCAGTCAGGCATGCCATCTTGGTCGGTGTCCCAGCTCTTGCTGCGATGTTGTTCGGGATATTCCTCCCAGCCCTTGCCGGCAGCATGCTCAGTGATGTCGGCCTCAGTGTCTATCTCGCCTTTGATGCCTGACTTCGAACCCTTATAGGTCCATGTACCTTGCAACGTCTCACGGACATTGCGCTGGTGGTGTTCGTCACGCTGCGGCATAGTGGCTCCGCTAATACTCGTCACTATCTTTAGCGCATCCTTTGCCGAGTGGATAGTAGCATAAGAGGGGAAGAGCGGCTTGCTGACACGATACTCATAAGTTGTGGGGATATTACCCGTGGCATTATAGGTGTCGTTCAGCTTATCAGTTGTCAACGAGTGGTCTTTGTTCTCGCGGATGTTTCCACTGATGTAAGCTTGGTCGATGCCGTCGGGAGCGATGGCAGACTCGAACTGTTGGGTGAAGAGCACCTTGTTGTCGGTGTCAGCTCCCATTTTGTAGTAGTTGTTGACGAAGTTGACGGCATGACAGTTGCCATCGGTAGTGCGGCTATGCCAGTTATATACTACATTGTTGAACAGATCCAGTCCGCCAATAGGGCGATTCTGCCCATCCATTCCGCCACCCATTGACCAGTTACGACCAGCGCAGTTCACCAGCAGATTGTGATGCCACGAGCCTATACGACCATCAATGGTGGCAGCGAAACCGTGATTCTTTCCATCAGCATAGTTCTTGTGTCCAGTAATGCCCAAGGCCTCGCTGATGACACTATATTGAAAAGAGACATTCAGTGCGCCGCGCCCGCTGACGGTCTCATCGGTGCCCCATGCCGCCGTGCAGTGGTCGACAATGGAGTGGTCGGCACCAGTCATTCCCATCGCATTACCTGTATTTTCACCATAGACACCCAGACCTCGTTTGAAACGGATATGCCGGCAGATGACATCGGAGCCGATGTTAATGTTCGATGCCTTGATACAGATACCCTTTCCTGGTGCTGTCTGTCCGGCAATATAGGCATAAGGTTTGGTGAAGTAGGAGTCGAAGTCCAGTTCGATGATTCCACTGACATCAAAGACAATATAGCGAGGTTCATTGATGTTGACCAGACCATAGAGTAGCGAACCTGCTACATCCTTGTCACCACTAAGGTTGGTCACGTGATACACAAGGCCTCCACGTCCACCGATGGCATAGCGGCCATAGCCTTCAGCACCAGGGAAGGCCAGATGGCAGGGCCGGAACGACCATACCCTTCCTTTGTGGAGAACACCATCAGCATCTACTTCGTCGACACGCCACCAATAGCGTATCATTGATGACAAGCCATTCTTTACATATTCCGTAGCCGTACCTTCATATTCGTAGCTATTAGCATTAGCCACTTGCAACGAGTCGGTACCCATCACCAGCCTATGGCTGACAGCACCAGGAGCGGCGACCCATGAAAGATTGACAGTACCATTCTCGGCTCCGGCATGGAAGTCGTGGTTGACTGGGAGCGGATCAGTCGCAACCATAGAAGCCACATCGAACTCCAAGCCATTTATCATCACTCGTGTATTTGTGTAAGTCTTTCCCGCCTCCAATACCGTGCGGTAAGTGACAACCACTGGTTGATTCTCAATGACGTTGAAGGTGACAAACGAGGTTCCAGCCTCCTGCATGCTTTGGGCAGCAGATGTAAACTTCACTCCTGTTGTCTTAACGACACCGTCTACCAGAACCTCGATGTCGGGCTGTACTTGGTTTTCCTTATGGTTGTTATGATAGGCTTTTAGCGTATGCTCACCTGGTGTCATGCCTGCTATGGTCAGGATGAGCGATGTGGGGGCATCGCTAATAACCGTAAGGTTCCCGTCTTGCAAATTGGTAGCCAACACCTCATCGGCAATTACACGCAGTCCCTTAGTCTCTACATCGGTCTTACTCCAATCGCTGCCAACGGCTGATGCTGACTCACCAGCATTGATAGTCAGCACCATGCCATTATCCAGTGTCTTGCTGTCACTGGCGGTGCGTGGCACAGCCCAAGAAATATAATTCACCTCGGTATCTTTGCCTGGGGCTGTCTTGCCTGGCAAATCGAAGTCAATGTTCTGTGCCACCATCATGACAGCTGACAAGAGAAGAGCAGTAGTAGTGAGTATCTTTTTTATCATTTTTATTGCATTTACTATAATAATAGACGATTTTTCCGTAACTTTGCACCCACATGAAACGATTGCATCCTCTTCATAGTAACATTCAGCCTCCTGAGCGGTTCACCTATCCCTTCTGCTACGAGCCACACCCGCTGTGCGTGTTGGCAGCAGAGGAGGTGCAGCGTGAGATAGCACGCATCAATCCGCAGGAAGGCAAGATGTTTGGCGTACTGGTGGTGGAGAAGTCGGATGGCGGTAGTCTGACGGCAGAGGGCGGAGGGCGTTATGCCTTTCTTGCTGCTTATTCCGGGTTGCTGGAGGGCCGTAACGACTGGGAGTATTTCGTGCCTCCTGTCTTCGATGCCCAGCAGCCAGATGGTTACTTCAAGACCAAGGAGCGCGAGATTTCCCTCATCGCCCAACAGACCTCCACCCCTACGGGGGAGGATGGGCTTCCGCTCACCACAAAAAAGATGTCGCAGGAGTTGCAGCTCTGGCTGTTCCATCAGTATCGGTTGCTGAATGCACGTGGAGAAGTCAAGGACTTAGTAGACATCTGGCAGTCGTACTATTCGCGACCCAAACTGCGCAAGCGTTATCCTCTGCCGCCAGGCGGCACAGGAGACTGCTGTGCTCCGAAGTTGCTGCAATATGCCTATCAGCAAGGTCTTAAGCCCCTCTGCATGGCAGAGTTCTGGTGGGGGCAGCCAACGAAAATAGAGTTGCGGCAACACCTGAATTATTATCCTGCCTGCCGAGGTAAGTGCAAACCCATCTTAACCTGGATGCTGCAAGGTCTGGAGGTAGACCCCGACCCAGCGTTATCGGCTTCCACGCAGTTTCAGCTCCCGATAGTCTATGAAGACGAGGCGATAGTGGTAGTTGACAAACCCAGCGGTATGCTTTCTGTTCCAGGGCGCATTGAGGATTATAGTGTCGAGACCGTCATGCAGCAACGCTATCCTGGCTGTATGGTTGCTCATCGGTTGGATATGGGGACGTCAGGACTGCTGATTGTCGCAAAGACACTAGAGGCTTATCATCACCTACAGCAGCAGTTTATAAAGCATCAAGTAAGGAAGAAATACTTAGCACTTTTGGAGCCGTTTTCCGGAGTGCACTCTAACACTTTTTGGAGTGCAGAGGAAAAAGTATTAGAGTGCACTCCAAAAAAATTCCCCCAACGAGGCACCATTTCGCTCCCCCTACGGCCAGACCCCATGAACCGACCGCGGCAGGTGGTAGATATGGAACACGGCAAGCGAGCGGTGACGGACTATGAGTTTTTGAGTGATTGTCTCATTGCACTGTATCCCCAGACAGGCCGTACCCATCAGTTGCGCATTCATTGCGCTCATCCAGAGGGGCTGGGACGCCCTATTGTGGGCGATGAACTCTACGGAACGAAGGGGGCACGGCTGATGCTGCACGCAGCAGAACTCTGGTTTCAACACCCTACCACAGGAGAGGTGTTGCACCTGCAGTCGCCTCCTCCATTCGGACAATTAAAAAATAAGAAATAAAAAATAAAAAATAAAAATTAAAAATTAAAAATTAGAAATTAAAGCAATGGTAAAACACATTATTCTCTGGACACTGAATCCAGAACTCTCAGAAGAAGAGAAGAAAGCCGTTAAGGAAGGTATTAAAACAGGTTTGGAAGGACTTGTAGGCAAGGTGCCAGGACTCATTGAAGTCAAAGTGCACATTGACGGTCGACTGGCATCCTCGAATGCCGATGTCATGCTGGACAGCACCTTGGAGAGCGAGGAGGCACTGAAGGGCTATGCCAAACATCCCGAGCACGTAGCCGTTGCCAACAGCAAAGTACGACCGTATACCGCACAGCGCACGTGTCTGGACTTCGAAATATAAAAAGGTAAAAAAGTAAAAGAGTAAAAAGGTAAAAAGGTAAAAGGGTAAAAAATAAAAAAGAGGGGGTGTCTATTTTGTGACACTCCCTCTTTATGATTTCGCATTGACTTACTTCTTGTTTAATGCGAGGTCGATGGCTACAGCGATGGCAACGGTAGCACCAACCATGGGGTTGTTACCGATACCGAGGAAGCCCATCATCTCAACGTGGGCAGGAACAGAAGAGGAACCTGCGAACTGTGCATCGGAGTGCATGCGTCCCATGGTGTCAGTCATGCCGTAAGAGGCAGGACCTGCTGCCATGTTATCGGGGTGCAGGGTACGACCCGTACCACCACCAGAGGCTACTGAGAAGTAAGGTTTGCCTGCCAGTGTGCGCTCTTTCTTATATGTTCCTGCTACGGGATGCTGGAAACGTGTGGGGTTGGTTGAGTTTCCAGTGATGGAGACATCAACGTTCTCGTGCCAGAGAATAGCTACACCCTCGCGTACATCGTCGGCACCATAGCACTTTACCTTCAGACGGCTGGGATTGTTGCCATAGGGAATCTCCTTGACAATCTTAAGCTCAGAGGTAAAGTAGTCGAACTGAGTCTGTACATAGGTAAAACCATTGATGCGGCTAATAATCTGGGCAGCATCCTTACCAAGACCGTTCAGGATAACGCGGAGAGGCTTCTTGCGCACCTTGTTTGCCATTTCGGCAATCTTGATGGCACCTTCGGCAGCTGCAAACGACTCGTGACCAGCGAGGAAGGCGAAACACTCAGTCTCCTCACGGAGCAGACGGGCAGCAAGGTTGCCATGACCAAGACCCACCTTACGGTCGTCGGCCACTGAACCAGGGATGCAGAAGCTCTGCAAACCAATACCGATAGCCTCAGCAGCATCAGCAGCGGTCTTCACACCTTTCTTTATAGCAATGGCGGCTCCGCAGACATACGCCCACTTTGCATTCTCGAAGCAGATGCGCTGTGTGTCCTCACACATCTGATAGGGGTCTACACCAGCTTTTTCACATATCTCGTTGGCTTCCTCAATGCTATTGATGCCATTGTCTTTCAGGGCTGCGAGCACCTGGTTGATGCGGCGCTCCTGACTTTCAAATTGTACTTTCCTAATCATCGTCGTGTCCTCCTTTATTCTTTACGTGGGTCAATAGCTTTTACTGCGCCCTGCTCCTCGGTGGTACGACCATAAGAACCGGTGTTCTTCTTCATAGCCTCATTGGCATCCATACCGCCCTTGATAGCTTCCATCATCTTGCCGAGGTGAACATATTCGTAACCACAAACCTCGTTGTTTGCATCGAGATACATCTTGGTGATATAACCCTCGGTGAGTTCGAGGTAGCGGGTACCTTTGGCAACAGTGCCATAGAGCGTACCAGTCTGAGAGCGAAGACCCTTACCCAGATCTTCAAGTCCGGCGCCAATAGCCAAGCCGCCTTCAGAGAAGGCAGACTGCGTGCGTCCATAGACAATCTGTAGGAACAACTCTCGCATAGCGGTGTTGATGGCATCGCACACGAGGTCGGTGTTGAGTGCTTCGAGTAGCGTCTTGCCTGGCAGAATTTCACTTGCCATAGCAGCAGAATGGGTCATACCGGTGCATCCGATGGTTTCCACCAATGCTTCCTGGATGATGCCGTCCTTCACATTGAGGCTGAGCTTGCAGGCTCCCTGCTGAGGAGCACACCATCCGATGCCGTGAGTGTAACCCGAAATGTCCTTAATCTCTTTTGCCTGAATCCATTTGCCCTCTTCGGGAATGGGTGCAGGACCATGATAGGCGCCTTTGCAGACGCTGCACATGTTCTTCACTTCCGTTGAGTAAATCATGTTAAAAGTATTTGTTGTGTTAAAAGCGTGGTGCCGCGAGCGGGACTCGAACCCGCACAGCCGTTATGGCCAAGGGATTTTAAGTCCCTCGTGTCTACCATTCCACCATCGCGGCAGCCTGTGATTTTTTTGAATCGGGTGCAAAGGTACAAAAAAAAATAATAATTGGCAATTCTTTTTGAAAAAAAATGATGCATACAGAGAAGACACTCAACCGAGAAGGGGCGGTTTAGTGTTTCTTGCGTGGAAGGAGACGCTCCTCGAGTGCCTGGAAGACGACAAAGAGAGGCGGCACAACGAAGAGTAGTGCGATGGTTCCGATGAGCATTCCACCGATGGTTCCCACTCCAAGGGACTGATTGCCATTAGCGCCCACGCCTGATGCCAATGCCAGTGGGAGCAGTCCGAACACCATTGTCATGGAGGTCATCAAGATGGGGCGCAGTCGGACTGCCGCGGCACTGAGTGCTGCAGCAGTAATGCTCATGCCCTGTCGGCGGCGTTCTGAGGCGTACTCGGTGAGGAGGATAGCTGTCTTGGAGAGCAGTCCGATGAGCATAATGAGTCCTGTCTGCATGTAGATGTTGTTTTCGAGTCCCCAAAGGCGAGCAAAGAGGAAGCTTCCCGCAAGTCCGAAGGGTACGCTGAGAATGACAGCGAGGGGGATGAACAGACTCTCGTACAGTGCGCAAAGAATAAGATAGATGAAGACGATGCACAGAACGAAAACGGCTGTGGTGGTATTTTCTGCCGATGCTTCTTCACGTGTCATGCCGCCGAACTCGTAGCCATAGCCTTCGGGAAGCACAGTCTTAGCCACCTGGCGAATAGCTTGTATGGCTTGTCCGGTACTGTAACCCTCAGCAGGAGTGCCACTGACGGCAATACTAGGAAAGAGGTTAAAGCGCGACAGCGTTTCGGAGCCATAGATGCGGGTGAGCGTCAGATACTCTGCGATGGGTGCCATATTTCCTTCTGCATTGCGGACAAAGATATTATTGAGGGACTGTTCGTCCAGTCGGAATTGCGGTTCCGCTTGTACCATGACACGATACAACTTGGTGAAGCGCACGAAGTTAGAGGCATAGATGCCACCGACATATCCGCCCAGCGCTTGCAGCACATCGCTGGGTGCCACACCATGTCGCAAGCACCGTGCGGCATCAACCTCGACACGGTATTGTGGATACTTCAACGAGAAATTGGTGTAGGCGCGACTAATCTCCGGACGGTCATTGAGCGCTGCGATGAATCGGTTGGTGAAAGTGAGCAGGTCATTGATGTTACCACCCTTTTTATCCTGCACATGTACCTCGAAACCATTGATGCGTCCAAAGCCTGGCAACATGTTCTGAGTGTTGACCTGAATCTTGGCATTGGCGATGTCGGCAGTACGCCGATAAATCTCGTCCATGACACTTTGGACATCATCGCCTTTAGCAGTACGCTCACTCCACTTTTTCAGTTTCAGTGTGAAGTTACCATTGGATGCAGACTGGTCGAAACCTACACTGCTGCCTGCCACAAGTGAATAGGTTCGCAGTTGTGGAATGTCGCTGATGCGTTGTTCGATATTTTGCATGATGCTGTAGGTCTGCTGTAGCGTGGAACCTGGCGCCGCCTGTACATTGATAAATATAGTACCCATGTCTTCGTTGGGTACGAGTCCTGTCTTTGTTGTCTTTATGAAGACCCCCAGAACAACAACCGCCACCGCGACGAGTAAGGCAATCAGCCACTTACGGCGGAAGGTTTTTGATACGGCTGTTTTGTATTTGCTGGCAAGTGCTGTGAAGGCGGTTGCGAAAACGATGTGGAAGCGTGAAGAGAAGCTTAGCTTCCGGTTTCTTTCCTGGTCGTTTGTCTTGTCAACTTCATGAGGTGTCATGATGAGCGCACACAGAGCCGGAGACAGGGTCATGGCATTAAGAAGAGATATTGCAACAGCAATAGCCATGGTAATACCAAACTGCGTATAGAATGTTCCCGTTACACCTGGTATAAATGTCACGGGTATAAAAACTGCCATGAACACCAATGTAGTGGTGACGAGTGCCGAAGTGATGCCATGCATCGCTTGTACGGTGGCCTCGTAGGGTGAGGTATATCCTTCATCGAACTTAGCCTGCACCGCCTCTACCACCACAATAGCATCATCGACAACAGTACCGATGACCAAGACGAGTGCGAAGAGTGTCAGCATGTTGAGTGAGAAGCCGATGGCATAGATGGCAGCAAGCGTACCAATGAGCGAGACAACGATAGCCACTGCAGGTATGAATGTAGAGCGGAAGCTTTGGAGGAAGATGTACACAACAACGATGACCAGTAGCAGTGCTTCGATTAAAGTTTCGAGGACGCTTGCAATGGACGCGTCAAGATAATCCTTCTTTGACTCTAGATCCTCAATGACTATGCCTGGTGGCAGTGTCTGGCGGATGTCTTCAACCTCACGGTCAATCTGCTTGATAATCTCGTTCGCATTCGAACCGCTGGTCTGATTGATGGAGACATTGATTCCGGGATGCCCGTTGGTTTCTCCGATGAAATCGTAGCTTTGTGGTCCCAGTTCCACTTTTGCCACATCGCCTATGCGGAGTACGTCACCGTTTGGCAGTGAACGGATCACCATATTCTTATAGTCAGCCTCCTCTTCATAACGTCCGCGGTATTTCAGCACATACTGAAAAGTGTTGTCCGAGTCCTGTCCCAATGTTCCGGTAGCTATCTCGACATTCTGTTGGTCAATTACCTTGGTGATGTCGGCAGGAGTCAGTCCGTAGGCAGCCATTTTCTGGGGGTTGAGCCAGATGCGCATGGAGTAGTCTGCCCCCATGACATTTACCTCGCCGACCCCTGGAATGCGACTGAGACGCGGTTCGATATTTATCTTTGTGTAGTTTGCCAGGAAAGTCCGGTCGAAAGAGTCATCGGGACTATAGAGTGTAATCTGTTTGATGTTGCTGGTTTGACGCTTACGCACCGTCAGTCCGCTCTTCACCACATCGCTCGGCAGTCGGCCCTGCACCGTTGCAGCTCGGTTTTGAACATTGACCATCGCCATATCGGGGTCGGTACCCTGTCTGAAGAACACGCTGATGGAAGCCCTTCCGGTGTTGGAAGCACTAGAAGACATATACATCATGCCCTCAACACCATTGATAGCTTCTTCGAGTGGTACTATGACACTTTTCTGTACCGTCTCAGCATTAGCGCCTGTGTAGTTTGCAATGACACGTACGGTAGGCGGTGCGATTTCCGGAAACTGTTCCAAGGCAAGGCGTGAGAGTCCTAGTAGTCCGACGAGGACTATGAGCACGCTGATGACACATGCCAGGATAGGTCGGTCGATAAAAGTTCTGACTTTCATATTTCGACACCCTCCTTCAGTAGTCCAGCACCCTCGCCGATGATAACGTCACCCTTTGTGAGACCCTTTTCTACAATATATTCCTTGCCGTTGTTCAGTCGGAACACCTCGACAGGTGTCGCCTTCGTTTTTCCATTCACTACGCGATAGACGAAGGTACGGTTTTGGAGTTCGTAAGTGGCAGTTTGCGGAATGACAATGCAATTATTCTTGTGTGTAGGAAGGAGTACGGTAGCACTAGCTCCATTTCTCAATAGCTTCTCAGGATTAGGGAATACCGCCCTCAGGGTGACAGCACCTGTGGTGGCATCGACAGTGCCGCTGACAGCATCAATACGTCCTTTATGTTCATAAACAGATCCGTCAGGCAGTTGCAGTTCTACCGCAGGTGTTTGCTTGACAAATTGTTCCAGACTGCCGTATTGCTGCACCAAAGCCATTGTTTGCGTTTCAGTAATGGAGAAATAGGCATAGACCTCATGGTCATCAGCCACCGTTACCAATGGCTGTGGAATGTTACTGCTCACGAGTGCTCCTACATGGTATGGAATCATGGATGCCGACCCGCTGACAGGACTTTTCACTTCGGTGTATCCCAGGTTGTTGCGCGCATTGACTTCCTGTGCTTTCGCCAGTGCCAAAGCCGCTTTAGCCTCATTGAGTTCATGGAGTGCTTTCTGCACCGTATAATCGCTGATAACCTGCCCCGCTTGGAGTGTGAGGCTGCTCTCATATTCCATCTGTGCCGTAGCCAGTTTGGCCTTAGCCGTCTCCACATTGGCTGCCGCCACTTTAAGCGCAGCTTGATAAGGCACTTGGTCGATGATGAAAAGCGTTTGTCCCTTTGTGACCCGCTGCCCTTCGTTGATAGCTATGCGTGTAATGGTTCCGTTCACTTGGGGGCGAACCTCAACAATCTGGCACCCTGTGAGTCGGGCTGTATAAGGAGACTTCAGAGTCAGATTGCTCAGTGTCACATTGAGCGTTTTATATTGGGCCTTTTCAGGGTGTTGCTGTTTGCCTCTCCCGCCACATGCGTAAAGTAGGAAGGTTAATGCGGTGAGTAGGAAAAGGAGGAGTTTAGCTTTCATGCCATTTCTTTTATTTAAGTATGTTATCGTGGCAAAAGTAATCATTTTTTCTGTAAAAGCCACACACTTTTCGTTAATGTTCCAAAAATAATAAAGGTAAATAGGTAAAAAGGTGAAAAGGTAAAGCCGTCATTCATAAATTATTGTTATCTTTGCAGACAATTATGGGCATATTATATATTGTACCTACTCCTGTAGGTAACATGGAAGACATGACACTACGTGCTATCCGCATTTTAAAAGAGGCGGATTTAGTGTTGGCTGAGGACACCCGTACTTCAAGTCATTTGTTGAAGCATTTCGACATTAAGCAACACCTGGTGTCACACCATAAATTCAACGAGCATGAAGCCAGCAGAGGGGTGGTGGAGCGTCTTTTGTCAGGTGAAACCATTGCGCTGATTAGTGATGCCGGCACGCCTGGCATCAGCGACCCTGGCTTCTTCTTAGTGCGTGAAGCCGTAAAGGCTGGCATTGAGGTACAGACGCTGCCGGGTGCCACCGCTTTTGTTCCCGCACTGGTGAGTAGCGGACTGCCTTGCGACCGTTTTTGTTTTGAGGGGTTCCTTCCTCAGAAGAAGGGTCGTCAGAGCAGACTCAACGCGCTTGCCGACGAGAAGCGTACAATGGTATTTTACGAATCGCCATACAGGCTGGTGAAGACGCTGCATCAGTTTTGCGATGTTTTTGGTGCAGACCGCCAGGTCAGTGTATGTCGGGAGATTTCAAAGATTCACGAGGAGAGTGTCCGTGGTATGCTTTCCGATGTTATCTCACACTTTGAGGAGCAAGAACCTCGGGGAGAGTTTGTCATTGTAGTAGCAGGTAAGACGTAAGAAATAAGAAATAAGAAATATAAAATAAAAATTAAGATGGGGTTTGAAGTTTATGAAGAAGATATTTGTTATTGTCATAGGTCTATTGAGCCTATTGGCCTGTCAGCAAAAAGGAAACAGCACAAGTGACAATGTGCCAAGACGAGTTTGCGACTCGCTGAACCGCATTATAGAGTTGAAGAATAACGAGATGAACGACATGATGGGAACACTGAATGACATCGAAGAGGGTTTCCGTGCCATCAATGCCGCAGAACAGCGTGTCACCATCGCAAAAGAAGGCGAGGGCACCTCGCAAAAGGAGCGAATTCGGGAGAACATGGAGTTCATCACCGAGCAGATACAGCAAAACCGCGAACTCATCAACAAGTTACGCAATCAAGCGCGCCAAAGTACCATAAAAACCGATCAACTACGGCGTACGCTTGACAACTTATCACGTCAATTGGAAGAGAAAGATGCCCAGTTGAGTCTGTTGCAGGCAGAACTGGAAGCCAAGAATCTGCAAATAGGCGAGTTGAACACACAGTTGACCGACCTTTCTTCCGATGTCAAGACGCTGCAAGAAGAGTCGAGCCAGAAGTCGCAGACCATCACTACCCAGGACAAACAGCTCAACACGGCATGGTTTGTCTTTGGCAACAAGAAAGAGTTGAAAGACCAACACATTCTGGAAAACGGTGAGGTTCTGCGCTCGAACTTCAACCGCGACTATTTCACCAAGATAGACATCCGCATAGACAAGGAGATACGCCTATATAGCCGTTCGGCCAAGATATTAACGGCACACCCTGCAGGAAGCTATATGCTCACGCAGGATGCCAACAAGCAATACATACTACGCATCACCAATCCGCAGCAGTTTTGGTCAACCAGCAAGTATCTTGTGGTCTTGGTGAAGTAAGAGGAATGATGTTTGATGTATGATGTTTGATGTTTGAAGTTTAATAATTGAAAGAAGAGCCTCCAAGGAACTCTCTCAGCAAAGAGGTTGGTGGTATTTGCTCTTCGGAAATTGGCTTTATATATCTCAGGAACTTGCGTAAGCGGTAGGCTTCGGCAAACTCTTCGCTGTTTTCGTACACCTGCTCCAACAGCGGCTCTGCCTGTCGCTTAATGACAGCCAGTTCAAATAACATGGCAGAGTTGAACATGGCATCAGCATTTTCCTGAAAAGGAAATATCCAACGGTTTTCACCTTTACGGACACTAGGCCACCGATGGATCGTTTCCTGCGCTGAAACACCCCGATACTTATAGTCACGGATTATACGCCTAAGCAGTCGGTTGTCGGTGGTTGGCACATAGTTGTGGTTATCAAGCAGTATCGTGGTTAGGGCAGAAGCGTAAACACGGAAAATCTGTTCATCGGGAATGTCACTAGTCAGTTCTGGATTTAAGGCGTGGATGCCCTCAACCACCAGAATTTCATTGCCCTTTAGCTTCAGTTTCTTTCCACTCTTCTCACTTTTCCCCTGTTGGAAATTATAGCGGGGAAGTTCCACTTCTTCACCTCTGAAAAGCGCATTCAACTGTTCGTTCAGTAGCGGAAGGTTCAAAGCATGCAGGTGTTCAAAGTCATATTCGCCAGCCTCATCCTTAGGAGTTAGCTCTCGATCGAGGAAGTAGTCGTCAAGGGATATGCCGATAGGCTTCAACCCGTTGACGGCAAGTTGAACTGACAGACGTTTACACGTTGTCGTCTTGCCACTGGAGGACGGACCCGCTATCAGCACCATTTTCGTACCTTTTCTATTAGCAATCTCGTCGGCAATCTGAGCTATCTTCTTCTCCTGTAAAGCCTCGCTAAGCTGAATCAGTTCATTGGTACGGCCGGCATCGATAGCTTCATTCAAATCGCCCACGGTACGCATGCCAAGTATTCCCTGCCAGTGGTGATGCTCTTTAAAGATTTCAAACATTTTATCCTGTCGCACGAATGTTCCCAACTTTGAAGGGTCTTCCATTGAAGGGATACGCAACAGGACACCATCGTAGTAGCATTCCAGACCATAAAGGTATAGCTGACCCGTCGAGGTAAGCATGGAACCATAATAATAGTCGGGATAGCCATCAATATCGTAGTAAGTGGTATAGAGTGAGACCAAACCCTCCAATAATTTCACCTTCGAGAAAGAACGCAACTTTCGGAACATGCTTATAGCTTCCTCGGTGGTTGTCTCATGCCGATGGATGGGGATGTCGGCATCGATAATCTGTTTCATGCGCTGACGCAGTGCATTGACATCATCTGGAGTGACGGGACGATCCAGGCGCAGGTCGACATAATAACCATTTGACACTGGGATGTCAATGACCACAGTGCATTCAGGCCATAAGTCGTGGGCAGCCTTGTTGAGTACAAAGAAAAGACTGCGTGTATATGCACGAATGGCTGAAGGGTCATGTAAATCAAGGAATTCAATATCCTTGGGTTTATAGACACGATAATGCATTCCCTCTACCTTATTATTGACTCGTGCGCTAATCGGTCCATATTGCATTTTAAGGCCTAAAAGCGAAAAAATTTCAGAAAGTGTGGTTCCGATGCTTATATTTAAAGTTTTTTTATTATTTTTGCAACGGATTTTAACTTGTTGTTCCATAGACGATAGTTTTAGATGCGGCAAAGTTAGCGAAAAAATAAAAAATAAAGAAACAAAAAAATAAAAAACTATGTCAATCTGGGTTATTTTTACGTTACTGGGCTCATTAGCACTCCTCATGTACGGAATGAAGTCTATGAGTGAGGCTCTCCAGAAGATGGCTGGTCCGCAATTGCGACACGTTCTTGGTGCTATGACTACCAACCGCTTTACAGGCATGCTTACGGGAATGTTGGTCACAGCTAGTGTACAATCTTCGACGGCAACCACGGTGATGACGGTCTCGTTTGTCAATGCGGGACTGCTCACATTGGCTCAGGCCATCTCCGTCATTATGGGAGCTAACATTGGTACAACACTGACGGCATGGATTATGTCGGCAGGTATGTCTTTTGATGTTAGCCAGTTGTCCTATGTGGCTTTCTTCTTAGGTATTATCCTCATCTATCAGAAGAAATACCGCTATATTGGAGATTTCCTGTTCGGATTGGCATTTCTGGTCTTTGCGCTTTCCATACTACGTACAACAGGTCAGAATATGAATTTAGGGGAGAACGAGGCACTGCTGTCTTTCTTCTCCAGCTTCGATCCCAACTCGTTCTGGACCACACTGACATTCCTCTTACTGGGTGGAATCATGACCTTCTGTGTCCAGTCTTCTGCAGCCGTCATGGCTATCACCATGATTCTGTGTTCCAGTGGTGCACTGCCCATCTATCAAGGTATCGCACTAGTTATGGGAGAAAACATTGGAACCACTGTTACCTCTAATCTTGCAGCCATGTCAGCCAACACGCAGGCTCGCCGTGCCGCTTTAGCCCACATGTTCTTCAACGTCTTCGGCGTTATTTGGATTCTCTTTGTTTTCCGTCCATTTATTGACATGGTATGTGGATGGGTTGGCTATGATACCACACTGACCGTAGATGGTGCTGGCAAAGCCGCTTTCCTGGAAAATGCTGCCAAGCTGAGTTTCGTATTGGCTGCCTTCCACACTGCCTTCAATGTAGCTAATACCTTTATCTTAATATGGTTCATCCCACAAATAGAGAAATTTGTATGTTGGGTCATCAAACCGAAGAAGGTGGACGAGGAGGAAGACTTCCGACTGCATTTCATCACTGCTGGTTTCATGAAGACTCCCGAGCTTTCAGTACTTGAAGCCCAGAAGGAGATACAGTCGTTTGCCAGCCGTATGCAGCGCATGTTCGGAATGGTGCGTGAACTGCTGACTCTTTCCAGCAGTGCTACCGATAAAAAAGACAATCAGGCTGGCGACTTCAACAATCTCTATACGCGTATTGAAAAATACGAAGGTATCAGTGACAACATGGAACTGGAGATAGCCAAATACCTAGACTCCGTCAGTGATGCACACCTCTCCGATGAGACTAAAGCCAAGATTCGCGCCATGCTACGTGAAATCTCAGAGTTGGAGTCTATCGGTGATGCTTGCTATAACATGGCACGCACCATTAGTCGGAAATATAACGGCAAGCAAGACCACTTTGTTGATCGCCAGTATGACCACCTGCATCAGATGATGGAACTTACTGACCAGTCGCTCACCGAGATGAATCGCCTGTTGGGAGGACGCAAGGACTCGTACGACATCAACCGCTCTTTCAATATTGAAAACGAAATCAACAACTACCGCAACCAGTTAAAGTCGCAAAATATCAACGACATCAATAATCATGAGTACACCTATGCCGTAGGTACTATCTACATGGATATCATCAACGAGTGCGAAAAGCTGGGCGACTATGTAGTAAACGTTGTTGAAGCGCGTATGGGTACACGCCAGAAAAACATGTAAACGACAAGTGACAAACAAAATAACAAGGCATCATGAAGAAACTATTTTTATTAAGCACGCTGTTGCTGATAACTTTAAATAGTATGGCGCAGGTGACCTCTTCTGGCATCAATGGCAAGGTGTCGGACGGAAAAGAAGACATCATCGGAGCTACCATCACAGCACGGCACGTACCAACAGGAGCGGTCTACTATGCCGTCACGAACATTGATGGAGTATATTCTATTACCGGAATGAAGGCAGGCGGTCCTTATGAGGTAGAAGTTTCCTATATAGGATACCGTACTACAAAGTTTACGGACATCCAACTTCAGTTGGGACAGAACACCGTACTTGATGCCCTCATAACGGAAGACAGTCAGCAGCTCAATGAGATTGAGGTGGTGGCAGCGACACGCAACACCATGCGCTCTGACCGCTCCGGAGCCGTCACCAGCATGAACCTGCAGCAGATGAGCACCGTGCCGACCATCGGACGCTCCATGACGGACCTGATGAAGATGATGCCACAGTCGGCAGCAAACGGTGTCTCCGTCGGAGGAGGTAACTTCCGCCAGTCTAATGTTACTATTGACGGAGCCTCGTTCAACAATGCCTTCGGCCTTGACGAGACATTATTACCGGGTGGCGGTACCCCTATCTCGCTCGATGCACTGGAGCAGATGACCATCTCGGTCACCCCCTACGACGTACGTCAGAGCGGATTCACGGGAGGTGGCATCAATGCTGTCACGCGCAGCGGTTCCAACGAGTTCAAGGGTTCTGCCTATACCTACATCACTAGCACCAGCCTGAAGGGTTCCCGAATAGGCAACACTTCGCTGCCCATCACTAATGGACGCAACGACACCTATGGTTTTACCCTCGGCGGTCCCATTCTCAAGGACAAGCTCTTCTTCTTCGTCAATGCTGAAATAGAGGACAATAAGACTGAAGGTCCTATGGCACGTGCGGGAGACGGCGGTACGACCTTCTCTAATACCAGCCGACGCCCGTTGCTGGGAGAACTGGAGAGCCTCTCCGACTATCTCCGCAACACCTATGGACTGGAGACCGGTCCGTGGCAGGAGTACAGCGTCAAGACCCCGGCCTATCGCATTCTGGCACGTCTGGACTGGAACATCAACGACAATCATAAGTTCAATATCCGCTTCTCCAAGTCCAACCGTAAGAAAAGCAATCCCGCCACTATATCGCGCACCATAGGGAGCAGCCAGGAGACAGCGATTTATAATGGTAGCCGCAATAACTATGGCAGCAACACGAATTACGGGATGTCCAGTTTCTCGAGCCGCTATTATTCCGAATTCCGCTTTACCACTTTTGCTGCTGAGCTGAACAGCACTTTCGGACAATGGCGGAACACGCTTCGCGGCACGTGGTCCTTTCAGGATCAGCCTCGTTCCAACGAATACGGCCTCTCTATTCCTGTCATCGAGATTGTGATGAGCGACGGCCAGTCGCCCGCCCACTATCCGACATGGGCAATGACGGGCGACCTCTATTCCTATGGCAATGTGGCACAGACCAAGACTACCGTCATCACTGACGAGCTGAATGTTACCATTGGCAAGCACAACCTCTTTGCCGGCATTCAATATGAGCATAACTACGCCTCCAACGGCTACGCGCAGGCTGCCGCAGGATACTATGCCTATGAAGCCACGCCCCAGCAGGTCGCCACCGGTCAGTGGGCAGCTATCTTCAACGCGCCTCCCCGCGTCTTCGGTATAACCTATGGCAACGATGCCAATCACTCTATGTACACGGCTGAGATGAAGACCAACCAGTGGTCATTCTACATTCAGGACAACATTGCCCTCTCAGACCGTTTCCGCATGTCTGCCGGCGTGCGATTTGAGCTGCCGTCGTATCCGTCACTCGCCAACTGTTATAATCCCGATTACTATGCCCTCGACTTTGGCGGTCAGCACTTCCGTACCGACAACACGCCAACAACGAGCCTGTCATTCTCGCCTCGAGTGGGCTTCAATTGGGACATACTGGGTGACCGCCGCTACATCCTGCGCGGTGGTTCTGGCGTGTTTGTAGGACGCCTGCCTTTTGTGTGGCTTGTCTCGGCTGTGCTTAACTCCGGCATGGGCCAGACCTCCTACGTAGCCACCAACAGTAATGGCAAGGTGAAGCCGTCCTTCACCATGAGCCAGCAGGACATGCTGCAGCAGATTAACGCTCAGGCATCGACCTCCGTGCCCAGTGGCCCTACCATCCTGAGTGACAACTTACGCATGCCCAAGACGTGGAAATCGTCGCTGGCCTTCGATGTCAGGCTGCCCTACGACATCGACTTCACCGTTGAGGGTGTTTACCAACGCGACCTCAACCCCGTTGTTGTCAGCAACAAGGACATCTATTGGGACGGCACTTCCACCATCGACCTCGGCCACGGCGACGTACGCCACAAGATGTCGTATTACGATGCCTACCACTCCGCCTACGTGCTGGAGAATGCCGGCCGTGCTGCCTACTATGCCTCACTGAGCTTCCAGCTGCGTAAGAAGTTCGACTTCGGACTCAACCTCTCTGCCGCCTACACGCTCTCGCGTGGCAAGTCCTACAGCGAGTGCATCGGCTCACAGGTGTCTTCCGCCTATAGCAACTACCGTCACAGCATTCATGGCGTGAACGACAATGAGACGGGCTACTCCATGTACGTTGCTCCCAGCCGCCTGCTTCTCTCTGCATCCTATAGGCTCAAAGAGGGCAAGCACTCCACATCCACTTTCAGTCTTGTCTATGACGGCTATCAGTACGGCTACCTGAACGACTATGCCTACAGCCGTTACTCCTATGTCTTCAACAACAATGTCAACAGCGACGCCCTGGCTCCCGGCAACCTCATCTACGTGCCCGCCAGCCGTGAGGAACTGAACAGCTGGAACTTCGTCGACAACGGCACCGTCAACGGACAGACCTATACTGCCGACATGCAGCGAGATGACTTCTGGACTTACATTTGTCAGGATGACTATCTGAAAAATCGTAAGGGTCAGTATGCAGAACGCGGCGGTGCGAAGATGCCTTGGCATCATCAGCTCGACTTCAAATACTTGCGTGAAATGACATTCGACTGGGGTAAGACGAAGCACACGCTCCAACTTGGTGTTGACATTCTGAACCTGCCTAACTTCCTATGCAAGGACTGGGGAGTATTCAAGCAGGTTTCCAGCAATGCGCTCCTAAACTTCAAGAACGGTCAGTACACATACAACCTGGTAAATGGCAAACGCCACACTGAGACTTTCCAAAACTTCGACAATAAAGACTCTACCTATCAGATTATGTTCACCATCCGCTACTTGTTCAACTAAGCTTTCACGCTAATTCAAGAAATACCAAGCACTCCCCTATTCCCCTTCTGCTTTCCAAAAGCGGAAGGGGTTTCGGCTTAAATGACCATTATAATAGCGGCGGTCGCCTGTAACCTCTTTCCCAATGAAATGGGGAATTACCGGAGTTTCCGAAGCGTCAGACAGTTCTACCTCTGCCATGACAAGCCCTTCATTATCACCGAAGAACTCATCGACTTCAAAGGTATGGCTGCCACTCTTCACAAGCCAGCGACGCTTGTCAATAATTGCCGACTCACAGAAAGTCAGCATCTGTTCTGCATCACTGATAGGAATCTCTTGTTCGAACTCGTAACGTGATAAGCCGCCATCCTGTGAGGGACCTTTAATAGTAAGGTACGCGCGTAAAAGTGTGCTGCCATCATCCTGGCACGTCTCCTTCATGCGAATACGCACCGTCCTGCCATGCCCGCTACAGATATACCCTTGGCGAATATGGCTACTAGAAAAGGCCTCGCGCTTATAAGAGTCATCAAGCACAAGGAACTTTCGCTCTATCTCTAATGCCATCTTACTAATTTGCCATCATGGAGAAAGTCCAAACCATATAACAGATGGCGAGGATTATAAGCACTCCGAAAATCCACATAATGACCTTCTTACCCTGTTCTTCCTGCTTCTTCTGCCAAGCTTCGCGCTTGGCGGTACCTTTTTTGTTTGACATAATATTATTTTTTTAGTTACTTAATCTTCATCCATAGAAGGAAACTGCATCAAGTATGCCTTGATGAAATCATCAATCTTGCCATCCATGACACCATCAACATCAGAAGTCTGATAGTTGGTACGATGATCTTTGACGCGGCGGTCATCGAAGACGTAGGAACGAATCTGAGACCCCCACTCTATCTTCTTTTTTCCAGCTTCAATCTTCGCCTGAGCCTCAAGGCGTTTCTGCATAGCCCGATCATAGAGCTGCGAACGCAATAGCGCCATGGCACGCTCTTTATTCTTAGGCTGATCACGTGTCTCGGTGTTTTCAATAAGGATTTCTTCCTCTTCTCCCGTGTCAGGGTCAGTATACCAATAACGCAGTCGGACACCTGACTCCACCTTATTAACGTTTTGTCCGCCCGCCCCACTACTGCGGAATGTGTCCCATGACAGTTTTGCCGGGTCAACATACACCTCAATAGTGTCGTCAACCAACGGAGAAACAAAGACAGACGCAAAGGATGTCATGCGCTTGCCTTGAGCATTATACGGAGATACACGTACCAGTCGGTGAACACCATTTTCACTTTTCAGATACCCATAGGAATATTCTCCGCCTTCAATCTGCATTGTCACACTCTTGATACCTGCCTCATCACCATCCTGCAGGTTAGCGATGCTTACCTTATAACCGTGAGACTCTGCCCATCGCTGATACATTCGCATGAGCATCTGCGCCCAGTCCTGAGCCTCTGTGCCACCAGCGCCGGAATTGATTTTCAGCACACAGTCCATCGGGTCTTCTTTCTGCCGCAGCATATTTTTCAGTTCCAATGCCTCGATAGCCTCAATGGCATGGCGGTAATCAGCTTCAACCTCATCCTCCGTTACCATCTCCTCCTTATAAAAATCGAAAGCCAACTGCAACTCATCAGCAGCAGAACGCACCTCGTTATAGTCATCAATCCACTTCTTGATAGCCTTGACTTTCTTCATCTGTTCTTCAGCCCGTTTCTGGTCTTCCCAGAAATCAGGAGCCTGGGTACGAAGGTCTTCTTCCTCGTATTCTATTTTCTTTTCATCTATCTTCAAGTACTTGTACAATGCATCAGCACGTTCAAGCACATCCTTCAGTTGCTCTTGTGTTATCATATTGCTTATTCTGCATACATAGCGTCAATCTGTTCCTTGTAATTTTCACAAAGGACTCGGCGCCGAATCTTAAGTGTATTGGTCAATTCGCCACGTTCCATTGACAAATGATGAGGGAGCAAGGTAAAGCGTTTCACCTGCTCATAGTGAGCCAACTGCTGCTGCAGCGTGTCAATGCGTTCCTTCATCATTTCAATGATACGGGGGTCGGCACAAAGCTGTTCACGACTCTCGAAAGCGATTCCGTGTTTCTCAGCATACTCTTCAAGAAGGGAATAGACAGGCACGATGAGCGCAGAGACAAATTTCCGCTGGTCAGCTATAATGCTAATCTGGTCAATGAACTTGTCAACCAAAAGCTTCGACTCAATCATCTGTGGTGCAATGTACTTACCGTTCGATGTCTTAAACAGGTCTTTGATACGCTCCTTCAAGAACAGTTCGCCATTTCTCAAATATCCTGCATCACCAGTGCGGAAATAGCCATCGGCAGTAAAAGCTTCCTTTGTAAGGTCATCACGATTGTAATAGCCACGCGTGATAGTGGGACCTTTAAGCAATATTTCGTCGCCCTCACCTATCTTCACATCAATGCCTTCAATAGGTATGCCGACACCACCTACGGTAAAAGGTTCGCCCAAGTGGTTGCAGGAAACAGTAGCCAACGATTCTGTAAGGCCATAGCCGACAACCATGTTAATACCGATGGAATGGACAAATTCCTCAACATGTGAAGAGACTGCCGCACCTGCCGTAGGGAAGAAGTGAGCATTCTCCAAACCAAGTTCCTTGCGTACCAGCGAGAAGACCGTCCGGTTAAGCATCTCATACTCCAGATGTAAGGCTACTGGCGGTTTCTTGCCCAAGCTGAGATATTCAATATTGTGTTTGCGTCCCACTGCCAAGGCATGTTTGAACAATTTGCGCTGCATTCCATTGGAATGGTCAATCTTATCCATCACACCCATATAGACTTTTTCCCAGAAACGAGGTACGGCCGACATACAAGTCGGATGCGTTTGACGCATGGACTGCTGAACCTCCTGAGGATGCGTATTGACAATCATGGTAGCACCTTCAGTCAGCGAAAGTATCGCCCATCCTCTTTCAAAGATGTGGGTATATGGAAGGAAATTCATCACACGGTCATTCTCTCCTACAGGGACACATTTGTCATTAGCCTCGAAAGCCGCATGAAACTGTCCGTGCGTTAGAATCACACCTTTTGAATCTCCGGTAGTACCACTCGTATATAGAATATTCGCTATATCATCATAAGATGCGTCACGTCGTAATTGCGCTACTTCTGTCTGCCGTGGCATGTTTTCGCCTAGCTTCAAGAAATCGCTGAAATAAAGACTGTTAGGATCGTGGGTGGCGATACGCACTTGAGAGTCAAAGACGATAATCCGCTCCAACGAAGGACACATTGAGAAAACACGCCGAGCCTTGTCATATTGCTCCTGCTCGCCAACGAAGAGGAAGCGTATTTTCGCATCGTTGACCATGAACTGAATCTGCTGTTCGGAACTGGTAGCATAGAAAGGAATGGTAACAGCTCGAACTCCCCATGCCCCAAAGTCACATTCAAGATACTGTACTGAATTCTGTGAAAAGATGCCGATGTTCTCCTGCACCTTTACACCAAGGTTGAGGAGTGCATTAGACACTTGGTTCACTACCTGCGACACCTGGTTCCAGGACAGCGATTTCCACTCGCCTCCGCTGAAATCCTGATAAATCAGCATTTCACGGTTGCCGTACTTTTTAGCTTGCTCGTGAACAAGCACTGACATGTGACAATTGGTCTGCATATACACAATAGTATTAATTAGGTGCAAAGGTACAAAAAAAAGTGAAAAGTGAAAAGTGAAAAGTAAAAAAAATCGTATCTTTGCATTCGAATATGAATTACAACGACTATACCACTGAGGCTATTGGTCTGCTTCAGCAGCTCATCCAAACGCCATCCTACAGCCGCGAAGAGGATGCGGCTGCTCAGATTTTATTCGATTTCATCGGCAAATGTGGATTACCCGCGAAACGAATAGGTAACAACATTCTAGTACAAGAATCTCTGGATGCGCAAAAGCCGACCCTACTCCTTAACGCACACATTGACACCGTGAAACCCGTCAGTTCGTGGACACGCGACCCTTTTACTCCTACTATAGACGGCGATTGTCTTTATGGACTGGGGTCAAACGACTGCGGTGGAGGACTCGTAAGTCTGTTGCAAGCATTTCGTATCCTCAGAAACAAGCCTCTGCCCTACAACCTGATTTTCCTTGCATCCTGCGAGGAAGAAGTAAGTGGTTCAAACGGATTTTCATTAGCACTTCCTCAACTGCCCCCCATTAATGTCGCCATAGTAGGTGAGCCCACAGGAATGCAACCGGCTATTGCAGAGAAGGGGTTGATGGTTATTGACGGTATAGCACACGGCAAAAGCGGACATGCAGCCCGCGAGGAAGGCGTTAACGCTATTTACGAAGCACTGGACGACCTGGTGTGGCTTCGTGACTATCGATTCAAGAAAGAGAGCGCGTTATTAGGACCTACTAAGATGACGGTAACGGTACTGAACAGCGGCACACAGCACAATGTAGTTCCTGATGAATGCCGCTTTGTAATTGATGTCCGTACTAACGATTATTATCAGAACAAATATCTCTTTAGCTTCCTGCAGAAACACATGAAGAAATGCGAACTAAAAGCACGGTCCTTCCGTCTGTCTTCGTCACATATCAACGAGACCCACCCGCTGATTGAGTGTTGCAAGAAGATGGGGATGACTCCTTTTGGTTCTCCAACACTTAGTGACCAGGCACTGATGCCCTTCCCGTCGTTTAAACTTGGTCCTGGTGACAGTGCCCGCAGTCACTCCGCTGATGAATATATCCGCCTTAGCGAGATAGCGCAGGCGATAGAAACGTACGTCACACTTATCACATCACCTGCCTAGCCAGCTTTCAGGATTTAACTTCGCCGTCTCTCGGCGCAGTTGAAACTGAAGGATATTGTCTTGTCCTACCCGTCCAATAACCTGTCGCGTAGTGACACGCTGCCCACGCGAGACATTGACACTGGAAAGGTTACAATAGACGGAGATATAACTTCCGTGTCGCACCATTACGACCATTGTACCCCCGAAGCTAAAGACACGGCTCACCTCACCATCAAAAATGCTGCGTGCCATTGCCCCGTTTTCTCCTTGAATATTGATACCCTTATTATCTAATATCACGTTGCGCAGACCTTCAACATTATACTGACCGAAGTGGCTCACAATGCGATAGCTACCTGTAATAGGCATCGGTAGCCGTCCGCGATTGCTCTCAAAATTGCCGCTGATACGAATGTCCTCTGAAGGTGCCGTCATTGGAACTCTCTCAACCTTGCGCTCTTCCTCTTTACGCAACTTCTCGGCTTCACGTAAACGGCGGTCAGCCTCTTCCTTCTCACGTTTGCTCTTGGCAGCCAAGGCTTCAGCTTTTGCTTTCTCTTCACGCGCACGGGCTTCTGCCAGTCGTTTCTCGCGGGCAGCAGCTTCTGCACGCCGTTTCGCTTCTGCAGCAGCACGGGCTTTCTGACGAGCGACCTCCTCGGCAATAAGCCTATCAATCTGTGCATTCAGTGCAGCATCTTTCTGCTTCTGCTGGGCAATGATTCCCTGAATGGTTTTTTGTTCTTTCTGCAACGACTTTACCACATTTTGCTGTTCCGTTTGCTTGCCTTCCAGTTCACGGCGTTCGTGCTCACCCTTTGCCAACAGACGTGTCTTCTGCTCCTTGGCATCATTCAGCTCCTGATACTTGGCGGAGAGCTCTTGTTGTTGAATCTTTACTTGGTCTCCCTGCACATGCTGATAGGCAGCATACTCCTTCATAAAGCGAAGGCGACGGAACATCTGAGCAAAATTATCTGCGCTAAAGATAAACATCAGCTGACTTTGCGAAGAGCGGTTGCGATGCATATATCGCATGGACTTGACATAACGTTTCTTGCACGTTTCCAATTCATGCTTCAGGCTGTCTATCTGTTCACCCATATAGGCAATCTCTGTATCCAGCGCGCTGAGGTCACGTCGAATGGTATCAATAGTACGGCGTTTGCCAGCTATTTCCGTATTGATAATCATCAGATTTCGCAAGCGTTTCTTAACATCTTGTTTAGAGGATGCCAAGCGTTTCTCTTGTTCTTTGATCTGTTGCTGTATCTGCTTGCGTTGTTTTTCCAGATCCTGTATGGAGAGTGTTTTCTGAGTCTGGGACTTCTTTGTTTTGTTTCCTGTATGTCCTGCTCTCTTTTTCCTAACTTGCGTAGTTTTCTTTGCAGCAACAGTTCTCTTCACACCTGCCGTATTGCGTTTTTGCTGCGCATACGGAGTAAGTGCAAAGGAAAGCAGGATAAGGATTAAGATGCTAAGTCGCTTCATTCGTCAGCGTTATAGTGACATAAAACGGCGAAGGATTTCATCGACTGGCATTTGTCTGTATTTGCCTGACAGTTCTGTCCTCGTCTCCCAATCTTCGTCCTTGCCTATATAGTTGAGCTTCATGTCTATCTTCACAAGTTTATCTGGAGCAGTAAAGGTTACCATGTGCTTGGTTGGGAAGAACTTCCGCTCATTGGCTTTAAACTCATCGTAATCCCAGTTCAGTTGATAATTGCCGCGAACATAGTCATCATACTGTATATTAGTCATTTTGATGCGTGCGCTCTTAGCATCTGTCAGCCAGCGGTATGACAACTTGCCCTTGGAATAGGAAAGCACCACATCATCATCGACGCCTGGCTCTGCCTGCAGGTTGTTCTGCTGACTTTGAGTCATATAGGAGCGTCCAGGCTGATAGAGTTCGTTCCAGAAAAGGGCTTGGAGTGTGTAAAAGTCGATGTTGTTAATGCGCAGGAAGTCCAGCTGGTCATAAGGGACTTTCAGGTACTGCTTGTTGATACGGTCAACAATAAGCACATAGTCTTTGGTAAACTCCAGACGGCCTGCCTCCACAAATCCAAAGGCCATGAGTTGCAGCCGGATGACATCATCACGTTTCATTTTAAGGTTTCCCGTCAATGTCATCTGTCGATTACCAACCTCTACGCTGAACTTAATCTTAGACGTAATGAACCGTACCAGTTGTGCGTTCTCGCTCACCTGTCCTAAGAATTCCTCTTTATTAAGGGGAGCCTGTGGACCGTCAGCTTGATTGTCCGCTACAGTTGTTGACCTATCTTTGCGTTGCATCGCCTTTTCCGACTTCGTCTTCCTTTCCGTAGTCTGCTCACTCTTCAGCCTACCCGAATGGCGTCCCAGGCCTTTGCTTGAACTACACGCGGTCGCCATCATCAAGGCGACAACCGTTGCTGTCATCAATACGAAACGTGTTGTTTTCATTTTGTCAAGTATTTTTTGTTTTTTATCTTTCTCATCAGTAATTGCTTATCGGTAGTATCACTGGCGTTTTCGTCGTAGTGATCAAGGGCTTTCTGCCACAGTTCGAGGGCTTTGTCATGCAAGCCAGCCATATAATAGATGTCGCCAGCATGCTCCAGCATCACGAAGGAACTGTCGGGGTCGTTTTCTATTGTCTGATCAATATATGTCTTTGCCTCCTGATAGCGTTTCTGTCGGAAGAGTATCCATGCATAGGTATCTAAGTATGTCGGATTCTTGGGTTCTGCCTTCACCGTCTTCAGCGACATTTGTTCTGCATCAGCCAGCCGCTCGCCTTTCAGGCTGAGGTAGTACGCATAGTTATTCAAACAGCCTATGTTATCGTCTTTCCACTGCAGACAGGAGTCATAGGCGGCGAAGGCCTCTCGCTCCATGCCTTTCTGATGATATATGTCACCCATCACAGCATAGAAGTCGGACACGATTTCAGGGTTGCTCTCCTGCGTAATAACGCCTATGCCGTTTTGGAAGGCATCCAGGGCACTGTCCAGATCTTTCTTTTGAAAGTATGCCATCCCTTGATAGTAGTAGAATGCCATTTCCTCCGGATTATACTGACGGGCATCGCGACAGAGGGCTATCACTTTGTCATGGTCTTCGGCCTGCCATGCGTAGCTGACCAGTTGCAGACGCGCTGCCGCGTGGTCTGGTGCCATCTGCAGCACCTGTTCAAGTACCTGACTGATGCTGTCATTAGACATTTGCTTCATATTCATATAGGCTGCACAGAAGATGGCTACCTCCACGTCTGCCTGTGGCATGTTGAGCATGCGACGAAACAGGTTAAGCACACGGGTTGAGTCTCCTCCGTTCTGCTCGCTGTCGGCAATCACGCGACGCATCAGTCCTATGCGGTCTTCTGTTGTTGCGTTCTTGTTCACAAGCACCCGCTCAACGTATTCGTTCATCATTACAGAGTCTTTCTGGTCGCCGTAATAAGCCAGCAGCGCCAATTGTGCGTTACGGTTCTCTGGTTCCTGATGCAGTATGTCCTGATAGATGCCGACGGCCTTCTTCTTCTGTCCGTTGACATAGAGGGTGTTAGCATACAGGCATAGGTAGTTATTGTCGTTCGGATATTGGTCAGCCAGCATTTTCATCTCAGCAATGGCTGCCTGCTTGTCACCTTTCTGTGTGTAGAAGTTACTCTTGGCATACGACAGCCGCTCGCTTTTTCCTTCTATTGTCTCCAGCCGTGTCAGCGCCTTAATGGCATTGTCATAGTCTTCTTGCTGTTCATACAGTTGGATGAGCATTCCCAGGACATCCTCCCGCTCCGGGTATTTGTCATACAAACGTTGCAGGGCGGTGGTAGCCTCCTTGTATTGCCGTTGACTGACATACACGTTAGCCAGCATCTCAAGGTAGGTCTCATTATCGGGCTCCAGCTCACTGGCTTTCTGGAGATAGGTAAGTGCCGTCTCTTTTTGTTTCAGTGCCGTATAGTATTGTGCCAGATAATAAAAGGCCTCCGAGCGTGTGGAGTCTATCATGACGCAGTGTCGCAACAAGTCAAAGGCAGCATCGTTATTCCCTTTTTGCCGTTCGCAGACAGCCTCCAGGAATAGGGCGTCATAGCGTTTCGAGAGCTGAGACGCATCTGACGGACTGACCTGTGCAAGACAAGTCAATTGCGTTGCGAGCAATATCAAGAATAGCGTCTGCTTCATAATCACACCATCACTTCCCGCTCTATACTACTTTACACCGGTATGTCCGTAGCCTCCCTCGCCACGTACGGTTTCGTCCAATTCTTCTACCACAACCAACTCGCTCTGTTCGTAGCGAGCAATAACCATCTGTGCAATGCGTTCGCCGTCGTTTACAACAAAGTCTTTGTCAGAAAGGTTTATCAGCACCACGCCGACCTCACCACGATAGTCGGCATCGATGGTTCCTGGAGCGTTCAGCACCGTCAGCCCATGCTTCAGTGCAAGTCCGCTGCGAGGCCGTACTTGAGCTTCGTAGCCTTCGGGCAGCGCGATGTGCAAGCCGGTAGGTATCAGGCGGCGCTCCATAGGGTGCAGCGTTATGGGAGCATCCAAGTTGGCACGAAGATCCATGCCAGCACTTTGGGGGGTGGCATAGGCGGGCAACTGCTGATGTCCGCGGTTCACCACTTTAACACGAACCACACTTCGACCGTCAGGTTGAAGAATCTTATCCATCATTAGAAACGTTTCTCTTATATTATAAATAATGTGCAAAAGTAGTTCTTTTTTCTCAAACCACCATACAAATTACAAAAAAATACGCAAAAATTGTCACTTTTCAGATTTTTTCGTTAACTTTGCACGTACTTTAATACAATTATTTCACAATGAACAACGGAAACGACAATCAAAAACAGCTGCAAATAGAAATACCGCCTGAGGTAGCTCAGGGCGAGTATGCCAATTTTGCCATCATCACCCACTCCAGTAGCGACTTCTTCGTTGACTTTGCCCGTGTAATACCCGGCATCAACAAGGCACAGGTGAAGAGCCGCGTCATCTTGGCACCTGAGCACGCCAAGCGTCTGCTGGGCGCACTGCAAGAGAATGTCATGAGATATGAGCGCGAATTTGGCACCATTAAAATCCCACAGCAGAATCCGCGCACCATTGCCCCCTTCCCTATCAATAAGGGCGAGGCTTAGTCGTCATGTTGAAATCGCTGCTCATAGCGCTACCCATGCTGGTATGCGGCATCTTTACGGTGGAGCTCCTGCTTAGCTGGCTCCACAAAAAAGATGTCTCACAAGGTTGGTTGTCGCTTTGGGCTTTGGTGGCGACGCTGTTGTATGGCGGTCACTTCTTTTATTTTCACCATAGTACGAGCTGGATACCCTTGAGCGACAGTATCTATATTGCCTGTAATCTGGCTGTCTATCCGTTGTACTTGGTGTACATCAGCACCCTCACCGACAGCCGCCCCTTTAGCAAGCAACCTTTAATGCTGACTTTACTCCTTGGTCCTGCCGTACTTTTGGGTATTGCGGCGGCATTCCTCTACACACAGATGACGGAACGTGAGACGGCAACTTTTATCAGTAGCTATCTCTATCAGGGAGTTTACCAGGACCTGCAGGGACTGCCCTTAGCACAGAGCATCATCCACGTCACTGCTCATCTGGTCTTTGCCGTACAGGTCGTTGCAGTTATGGTGACAGGTATCCGCAAGATTCATCGCTACAACCGACAGCTGAAATACCTCTACGCAGATACCGAAGACAAAGAACTGGCAGGCATTACCGTCATTCTGTGGCTGTTTGTCGCTACTTCACTGATCTCGGTGTTTGTCAACGCCATCGGGCGCGAACACTTCTGCGACACTTTACAGTTAGCATTTGTGTCTGTTGTCTTCTCTACCCTACTCTTTAGCATCGGATGGATTGGATTGCACACCTACTCTCTTGCAATAGAGATGAATCAAGACGCTGCACCGCTGGAGCCACAGCCGGCAGAAGCGCTGACGAGTTCCGACTCGTACATACTGGCCATGCAGTTTGACCAACTGATGAACAGCGAACAGATATACCTGAAACACGACTTGCGACTGGATGCTATAGCACGGCGGCTAGGCACCAACCGTACCTATCTGTTAGCCGCACTGCGTCAGGAAATGGACACCACGTTCAACGAGTACGTCAACCGCAAGCGCATCAACTTTGCACGCCAACTGATGACGAACAATCCGTCAATGTTGAAGTCTGAGATTGCCGCACGCGCAGGCTACAACTCGATGTCGGCATTCTACCGCAACCTGAAAACATTTAACGACTAATTATTGTCTTTTTCGTTCGCCTTCTTTCTGACTACTCACACGCAGTGAACAGTCGGAAATCACGACCTAATTTGTAAATTATACGTAGGTTTTGCAAATATGGGAATAGGAATTGCAAAAATGCAACACGCCATACCTTTTATATTATTAACTTTGCGAAAGTATTGGAAAAACTACGCAAAGAAACTAAATTCTAAGTAAACATCATAAGCTATGAGAAAGGCAAGACTTTTACCTATATTGTTACTATTTGTGGCAGGAGGCGTGAATGTGCAGGCTCAGGAAGAAGACCTGCGGAAAGACTTTGAGAACTACCGCAAAGGAGCGCATAAGGACTATGACGACTTCCGCAAGCAGGCGCTGATGGAGTATAGCGACTTCGTGCGCCAGGCGTGGAAGAAATTTGGTGCTGAGCCTGCCGTTCCCGTTCCCCAAGAGGAAGAGATTTTCCCGATGCTCGCCCCAGGTGCCGACCAAGAGACGGCATCGTGGTTTGGCAGACAGATGGACAAGCTGAAGAACATGTTCAAGAAGAAGGGTAAGAAAGTACCCGACCAGCTAGCACAGGTAGAACAGCTGCAGAACCAGCAAAAGGCCGAAGAGAAGAAGAAGGAAAAGAAAAACAAGAAGGAAAAAGCTGAAGAGAAGAAGGAGAAAGCTGAGCAGCAGAAGCCTGAGGCGAAAAAACCTGTCCAGATGGCTGTCAAGCAAGTCATCCAGCCTGCGCCCCTCATCAAGCAACCGGAACCGTTGGCTGAAGTCAAGCAGGATAAATTTCTGGAGAACGATTACGTTGAATTCAGGGTTTTTGGCACTTTATGCAAGGTGCGCATCGGCGAGAACTGCCGTTTTAAACTCAACGGCATCACTTCCGACGAAATTGCTGACATCATCCGCGACGAATTCCCCAAGACACAGTATGACAACCTGCTATACGACTGTCTGCAGGAGCGCAAGCACCACGACTTGTCGGACTGGGCATATTACCAGATGCTGCTGACACTAACGCGCAAGTTCTACGGCGAAAACAGCAACGAAGGAACGCTGGTGCTGGCTTTCCTCTACTCGCAGTCAGGCTATAAGATGCGTATAGCACACGACGACAGCAACCTATACATGTTGGCTGCCACACGCCACTTCATATACAACAAGTCCTTCTACTACATGGACGGCGAGTGGTTTTTCCTGCTTGACGGTCGCAAAGCCGAGAAACTGTCGGTCTGTCAGGCTGGTTTCCCAAAGGAAAGCTCACTGTCACTTCAGATTTCGGCGGCACAGCGTTTAGACATGAATCCTACTGGCGAGCGTACCATCACCTCCATCAAGAATCCTGACTTCACGTTTACACTTCACTCGAACAAAAACTACCTCGACTTCTACGAGACCTATCCCTCGTCGAACATCGACAACAACTTCATGACGCGATGGGCGATTTATGCCAACACGCCACTGGAGAAAGGCATTCGCGACCAACTCTATCCGCAGATGAAGGAGAAACTTCAAGGACTCTCCGAACTGGAGGCTGTACAGCAGATGCTGTGGTGGCTGCACGGCAGACTGGACCTCGAAGGCAGCATTAGCAATTCCGACACCTTCCTGTACCGCTACGACGAAGACTGCTGGGGTGAAGACCGCGCCTTCTTTGGCGAGGAAACGCTATTCTACCCCTACTGCGACTGCGAGGACCGCTCCATTCTGCTCTCGCATCTGGTACGCGACCTCTTAGGACTCGATGTCATCCTCGTCTACTATCCAGGACATCTGGCAATGGCAGTCGGTTTCAACGAGCCAGTAGAAGGCGACTTCATCATGCTCGACGGACGGAAGTTCATTGTCTGCGACCCCACCTATATCGGTGCTAGAGTCGGCGAGACGATGCCAATCGTAAACAACGACGATGCCACCGTCATTCTGTTACAGAAATCATAACAAATCAATTATTTAGAATACTCATGAGAAAAAGACTTTTAACACTGTCTCTACTTTGCGCAGTCGCTGTGACTTACACAATGGCTCAAGGTATGAAAGTAGTAGAATTCAAGCTTCTGGAGAACGACCTTACTGCCAATACACACGGCACGTCGAAACAAGACCAGAACGGCGAGACGGCAGCACTCATCAAAATTCAGACACCTGAGCGTGGCTTTACCTTCGACGGAGGCTCGCTGGGCATCGTAGCTACCGAGGAACATGCCGGTGAAATCTGGCTTTATGTGCCCCGCCGCGCCCAGAAACTCATCGTTCAGCATGCCGCCTTTGGCGTGATGCGCGACTTCTTCTACCCCATACCCATAACGGGTGGACGAACCTACGAGATGCTGATTGATATTGGTACGGGTCGCTACGCCACCATCACATCACAGAAAGCCGGCTCGGAGATATACATTGACGGAACTCCTGCAGGCAAGGCTCCCGTCTACAACAAATACCTGAACTACGGCAAACACGTCATCGCCGCCAAGAAAGACCGCTATGAAGGCGAGACAGAGATTTATGTCACCACCAACGATGACAGTAAGAAGGCACGCGTCATCAATGTTGAACAACGCGACATGAGCGACCACTTCGGCAATGTAGAGGTGAGCGTTGACAACAAAGCCGACATCTGGTTCGAAGGCAAGAACGTGGGTAACGGCAAGTGGGAAACGCAGCTGCGCGAAGGCAACTACGTCGTGGAAACACGTAAGGCCGACTGCGACCCTGTCAAGACGTCGTTCACCGTCGTGAAACAACAGCATAACAGCATCAAAGCTGCTGCGCCTACGCCCCACACTGGTGTACTCAGCGTCTATACACGTCCACGCAACGCACAAGCCACCATCAACGGCAGCCAAGTCATCGACATGACAGAAGCACACACACTGCCTATTGGCACCTACCAGCTGGCATTCAGCCGCAAAGGCTACGTACCGAAGAATCAGGAGTTCACAGTCCGTCATAACGAGACTACGCGCGACACCGTAACACTCGAACGTATCAAATACATCAAACCCAATACCTTCTATTTCGGCGCAGGCTACAGCATCCGACAGCTGGGCGGTATCACAGCGCTGGTAGGCACTACCTACAAGAACTACGACCTGCAGGTAAGCTACACCTTCGGATTAGGCAAGTCGGATAACGTGCACTGGTACTCCACCGACGGCAAGGACACCTATCTCAGCACAATGACATACAAGCGCTCAACACTCGCCGTCAAGGCTGGTTACCAGTTTGAGCTGACTGAGCGTCTGGGCATCACGCCACAAGTGGGTGTTGAGTTCGAACGCTTGTCGGGCACTGTTGAGCAGGGAACCAATACCTATGGTGATGGCGCAACCGCCACCTGCATCAGTTTGGGAGCCAAGCTGCTGTTTGCTCCTGTCGAACGCTTCTACGCCTTTGTCAACCCGGCTTTCTCTATGGCGGCTAAGAAGGACGACAATTTCACGAAGATAGCTGACGCCAGCGACATCAAGGCTGGTGGATTCATGATGACTATGGGCGTCATCTTTAACTTCTAACCTTTCTCCTTAAATTATATAGTACAATCATAACATAAGACACTTAAGATATGAAGACCAAGAATATCATCATCATGCTGGCCGCACTACCCCTCGTGGCAGGCTTCACAGGATGTAAGTCGGACGACGAGACCACTGCTCGACCTGCTAAGGAGACGCTGATAGTGCAAGGTGGCGACATCACCTTCTCCAGCACTGAGGAGAAGAAGTACGTAGCCATCAATGCCGACTGCGCCTGGCACGTAGTCGACTTCCAAGTAAGCGATGCATCAGGAAATATTGATGCCGATAAGTCACAACGCGGCGATTTTGGCGACAAGCTGTCGGTGGAACCGATGCGCGGCAACGGCAACGGCACACTCATCATCAACATCAACAAGAACAGCGGCACGCTGAAGCGTGGCAACGCATACATCATCCTACAGTCCGACGGCGGTCTGCGCCAACGCGTCAACATCACACAGCTCAGTAATGACCCAGGCATGAGTATCGACGGCACTTCTGACGGCGGTCTTGACTTCACAATGGCTGGAGGCGATAAGACGTTGACTATTGAGAGCAATACCGCATGGACCGTAGAGACAAAGTATGACGGTCTCACCAGCGACTGGATCACGTTGAGCAAGGCAGCAGGAAGCGGCAACGACTTCATCACAGTCACCACCACTGCCGAGACTACAGGACAAAACCGCGAGGCTACTCTTTTGTTTAAGTATGACAACAAGGTTGCCAGCGTAATTGTACGCCAAGGTGCCAAGACCGACATCACGCTGTCGCTTGACAAGCAAGGCATACTCTTTACCGCTTTTTATATTCCGGAAGAACATTATGAGTTCGAGAGAGAACACATACAGGAACAGTGGGAAAGTCAGACCGTCAAGGTAACATCCAATGCCAGCTGGTCAGTCAATGTCATTACGAACGATACTGAGTCGTGGCTCAAGGTCGACCGTACCAACGGAATCGGTAACGGTGAATTCAGCGTCGCATGTAACGCTATGACAACGAACACACAGGGCAAACAGGCTGTTATCGTGGTTGTCGCAGGCAACAAAGCCTGCTACCTATTCATCAGTCAGGCAGTAGAGGGTTATAGTGTTGACCAACTCACTGTCACGACACTTTACTCGATGTCCGTCTTCAACGACTATGCCAACTTCCGCTTCGACTTTGTCAATGGGCAACAGGGCAGCAACCAGCCGACTGGTGAGTATGGTGTCGTATACAGTACGGAATACACTGAACCCACTGTTGACAATGGCACCAAAGTGGTTGCCGGTAGTGGCAAGACTTCAGGTAGCGTAGCAGTAGAGGTTAAGAACCTTCAACCCTCCACCAAGTACTACGTCCGTGGCTTTGTCTATAGCGGCAATGGTGTAAAGTACACGCCCAACACGGTAACCATCACTACATCGGGCGGTTCTACCGTGCCTGGCGAGAGTGATAACCCCGATCCTCAGTTGGCTCGCCAACGCTACTAAGATATTCATTTGGTCAACTTAAAAGATGTCAACATGAATTATTATCAAATATATAAAAAATCGCGGTTTCTCTTGCTAGTAGCGATGCTACTTTCTGTGTCGTGGATTCATGCACAGAATGAAGAGATATTTGCCGTGGAGCAGAATCAGGAGATAACCCCAAATCAACCTATTACTGCAACACGGAGCGTTACCATAACACCAGGTCTTGACTCTGCGTGGCTTACGGACATGTCGATGGGCAGTGCGTGGGTGAATCCATTGGAGTTTATTGCGAGTATTTATTACCCCAGTTCAACTACGACATACACGTTCGTGAACAGTATGCGTGGTACAAACAACCCGAAGGATGGCGAATTGCAGACAGATGGGACAGCTGGAGGCTCTGGTTATAAGCCTGAGTCTATGAATCTACCTCGTTGCGGCGGTTACTTGGTCTTTGAGCCCCAACAAGACGGATCTCTAATTGTCCCCATCCGTGTCTTCACAAATAAGCCTCTATTTGTAACCGATGGTAACGGCAAAGTCAAGACCGACATCCAGTTCAAGGATGCCAGCGGTCAGACATATACGCTGTTGACAACAACCCTTTGTGCTGTGTCTGAGACCGATGACGTGACGGGATTCGTATCGTTTAACGTCACTAAAGGTGAGAAGTATTATGTGTTTAGCACAGGTTCTAAGGCACGTTTTGGTGGCTGTGTCTTCTCTACGGAGACCATCGAGATAGACCCTGCCACAATGAAGGATGTGAAGGATATCCTCGAAGGTGCCACAGCCACTACAGCAGAGCCCTATGCCGTACTGAGCGACAACAATACTGTGCTGACATTCTACTATGATGACCAAAAAGAGTCAAGAGGCGGTATGGATGTTGGACCGTTTTCAAGTACTACTGACAGGATGTGGCATAGTTATAGAGAAAGTATAACCTCTGTCGCTTTTGATGCATCTTTTGCTGACTATACACAGTTGACCAGTACTGCCATGTGGTTCTATGACTTTACAAATATGAACACAATAAGTGGCTTAAGCAATCTTAAGACTAACAATGTGACGAGTATGTATAGTATGTTTGGTAACTGTACTAGTTTGCGAAGTCTTGACATCAGTGGCTTAAATACTGCTAATGTAACCAATATGGAAAGTTTGTTCTCTGGCTGTTCTGCATTGACTAGTATAAATCTGACAGGCATCAATACGGCCAACGTAACAAACATGGGTTTCATGTTTAATGGATGTTCATCGATTAACGAACTTGATCTGTCAGGATTTAATACTTCCAATGTCACTACGATGGTTGCCATGTTCTTTGGTGACTCCCAACTTAAAACTATCTACGTGAGTAATTTGTGGAATGTAGAAAATGTCATCAGCCACAGTAATCTATTTAGCAACGAAGTCCCCGCTCCCATACGACGTGCGCTGCCAGAGGATAGTGGTGAAAGGTTGTTTGAAAATTGTGAGTTACTTGTGGGAGGAAAAGGTACTTCCTACAACGCTAATCACGTGAATGTAGATTATGCCCACATTGACGGAGGCGAAAATAACCCTGGCTACTTTACTGATGTCAATACTACTGCTGACAATGACCTGGAGATTTTTGTCATTGACTCTAATTCCACATTTACATCCGGTGAATCGATTACACCTACTCCGAGCATTGTGCTGACTCCCGGAAATAACACAGAATGGTTAGTTAACGACTATTTGGGTTTCGATTCTCAGAGGAGTTCAATAGATTTTGCTGCCAATACTTATTATCCCAATAAGACCTTAACTAAGACTTTTTCTAGGAGCATGTGTGGAACAGACAATCCTGTAGATGACAACGGTTCATCGTATGTTCCACAAGACAAGAATTTGCCTTCTTTAGGTAGTTACTTCATCTTCGAACCCAAGCAAGACGGTTCGCTGATTCTTCCCGTCTCCATTAATGCCTCAAAGCAGCTCTTTGTGACTGACGGAAATGGAAATATCAACACAGACATTCAGGTAAAGAATGCTAACGGTCAGACTTTGAGGATGCTCGCTTCGCCCTTGTGTGCATTCTCGGATATGGTCACAAATGGCTTTATATCTATGAACGTCAAGCAAGGTCAGAAATACTATGTCTTCTGCACTGGCTCTAAGATGCATTTAGGCGGCTATGTGTTCTCGACAGAGGCCATAGAGATTGATTCTGGCACCATGTCGAATGTAAAGGATGCACTTGCTGGCAGTACTGAGCCTTACGCTATTTTGGCCGACAATACGCTAACATTCTACTATGACAACCAAAGGTTCGCCAAAAACGGAATGAGTGTCGGACCATTTACAAATCAATCAGAACGAGAATGGAGTAATCAAACACAAAGTATCACTACGGTTGTTTTCGATGCTTCGTTTGCTAATTGCACTACAGTGAATAGTACGGCTTATTGGTTCGATGGTTGTTCTACACTTACATCCATTCGTGGTATAGATAATCTGAAAACTGACAATGTGACGAACATGGAATCTATGTTCAACTCCTGTTCCAGTTTGACAAGTCTTGATTTGAGAAGCTTCAATACTGCAAATGTAACGGACATGGCAGGCATGTTCGCACTTTGTTCCAGTTTGACAAGTCTTGATTTGAGCAACTTCAATACTGCCAATGTGACTAACATGAGAAGAATGTTTTATGATTGTTCTGGCTTGACGGGTCTTCATTTAAGTAATTTTAATACAGGTAAAGTGAAATACATGGACAGTATGTTCCAGAACTGTTCCAATATAACAACCATCACCGTTGGTGAAGGATGGACAGTTGAGAATCTTCAAATCGGCAAGCAAGTGTTTTTGAATTGTACTAGCCTTAAAGGTGGAGCTGGAACTACTTATGATGCAAGTCATGTTGACCACACCTATGCCCATATTGACGGCGGTGAGAACAACCCGGGTTACTTCACTGATGCCAATGCTAGCACGGAACCGACGTTCGACTACAATGGTGTGCTGACGGTTAATGGTCAAACGACGATGCAAGAAGCACTACAGACGGTGGGTAATGTGCAAGATGTGGTAGAGAATATCTCGGCTTTGGTTTGGAATAGCAGCGTAGAACTGACAGAGGGCGACTTGGAAAACTTTAGCAATCCGAACATGCTTATCTACGTCAAGGGCGCAAGCCGACTGGATGAGAACCGTCAGAATGTCATCATCAACGGTACTGCCAGAAGCGTGGAGCTGACGGATTCCATCTTTGTCAACGGCAGCACCGTCAATGGAAACTTCTACTGCCCAGAGGAGTTTGTGGCAGAGAAGATTACCTTCACCCATCTATACAATCAGCAAACAGAGATTGGTGTATCTCGTGGCTGGGAGACGCTGACACTGCCTTTCAACGTTCAAAGCATCTTGAACAAGAAGAACGGCAGCATCATCGCACCTTTTGGCAACGATGCTAGCGATAAGCACTTCTGGCTGCGTCAGGTGGGAGAAAACGGGTTGACACGCGCCACACAGATAGAGGCGAACATGCCTTACCTTATCTCTATGCCTAACAATCCGTCGTATGGTGATGCCTTTAACCAGAATGGTACGGTAATCTTCTCGGCAGGAAGCACCGTCGTTCCTAAGACCGAGTTTTACGCAAAAGAGCTGGTCATTGCTGACACGCTTCGTGTCATGGTCTTCCCAGTCTTCCTGCGTCAGACGGCTACAGAGTATGTCTATGCATTGAATGTCGGTGCACCCACAGGTAATTATCCCGAGGGTAGCGTCTTCGTATCTAACTTGCGCGCTGTCAATCCCTTCGAGGTGTACACATTCCACGAAAGCAACAACCATCCTGCACCTATGTTCCTGCCTCTGCTGGATATGGAAGGAGGCACCACGGGCATTGAGGAGTTGAGAACGAATAGTGTGCGACAAGACGACAAGTGGTACGACCTGCGTGGTCGCCGGCTGTCGGCAATGCCTACAGAAAAGGGCATCTATATCTTCAACGGAAAGAAAATCGTCAAGTGAACATTCAAAATAAAATATTGAAGTACAAAACAGAAAGAAATAAACAATGCAACTAAAAAAACTATTGATTGTCATACTGGCAATGATTCCCCTCATGGTATGTGCCCAAAGTGCCAAGCAGCGCGCTGAAGCCATCAAGGAAGACCCGCAGTATCTGTGGGGCGAGGGCTATGGCGACAAGGAGACGGATGCCGACCATGAAGCTCTGGCGAATCTGATGAGTAAGATTTCGGTGCAGGTGCAGAGCGACTTCACCATTGACGAGCGTGAGGTGAGCAGCGCTGCAGGCAACGATGCACAGTCGACCATTCAGAATGTGGTTCGAACCTATTCGCACGGCACGCTGAAGAACACGCAGAGCATCATTGTCAGCCCAGCACCCAAGGCTGTCGTCCTGCGTTACATGAAGCGCAGCGAGTTGGAGAAGGTGTTTAAGGAACGTGAGGACAAGGCACTCTACTACGTCTATAGTGCCGTCACTGCCGAGAAGACCGGACGCATCGATGCCGCACTGCGCTACTACTACTGGGCGTCGTGCCTGCTGAAGAGTCTGCAGAGTCCTGGCGATGTAAAGTACACGACTCCCGATGGTATGACGGTGCCGCTGGTCATGTGGATTCCAGAACAGATACGTACCATCCTCAGCCTGCTCAAAGCCGAGATTACCAAGATAGAAGGTCAGGAGGTCACCCTGCTGTTCACCTATAAGGACAAGCCCGTCACAAGCCTGGACTTCCACTATTGGGACGGACAAAACTACAGCAACATCTGTTCGGCAAAGGACGGCATCATGCAGGTAGAGATGCGCCCAGGCGCTCCTACCAATAAGTTCTCTATTCAATATGAGTACGCCTTCCAGAGCCAGATGCGCCAGGACCCAGAACTGGAGTTGGTGATGTACATCTTCAATACCGTCAACTACAAGGAAGCCACCACCACTGTCACTGCCGGCAAGAAAACCGAGCAGAAGCAGGCTATGGCAACGATGCAAGCTGCTGTGCAGCAGATGAGTACTGCCACGCATGCTGTAGTCGTAGCTCAGCCAAAGGACTTTGCCAAGACTGTGAATGCTGTCGTTCAGGCTGTCAAGCAGAAGAATTACGACAGTGTGCGCGATTACTTCACCGATGATGGTTTCGAGATGTTTGACAAGCTGGTGCACTACGGTAACGCTACTGTCATGGGCGATCCCACTATCAACTTCTACAAACTGGGCGAGCGCACCATCTGCCGCTCAGTACCTATGCGCTTTAGTTTCAAGAACAACAACCGCACCTTCGTGGAGGATGTTACCTTCACGTTCAACAAAGAGCAGAAGATAGAGTCGATGGCATTCGGATTGGATCAAGCCGCTCGCGATGACATCTTTAACCGCGAGCGAGGCGCAGCATGGAACGACTCCATCCGCATGGTCATCGCCACCTTCCTGGAGAACTACAAGACAGCCTTTGCCCTGAAACGACTGGAGTACATCCGCAGCATTTTCGATGACAACGCCATCATCATCGTCGGTCATGTCACCCGACACCAACCCAAACGCACCGACAGCCGCGACTTTCAGGACAACAAGTTGGTGAAGTACAACCGCCAGGACAAGAACACGTACCTCCGCAACCTGGAGCGCAGCTTCAAGAGCAACGAGTTCATCAACATCCGCTTTACCGACAACGAGGTAAGCAGGATGGGTAAGGGCGGCGACACCTTCGGCATCCAGATTCACCAAGACTACTACTCGTCAACCTATAGCGATACAGGCTATCTGTTCCTGATGGTAGACCTTAACGACATGAATGCCCCCTGCATTAAGGTACGCACGTGGCAACCCAACCGCGACCCCAACATCAACAGCAATTTCGCCAAGGACGACCGCTACTACGGACTCATCTACGGTGGCAATTTCGACTAACATCCGACTTATATATATAATTAAGGTATAACATTAAACAAGAAACGACTATGAAAAAATTAGCATTGATGGTTATGGCAGCCGTAATGACGCTGACCGCAACAAACGCACAAACCCTGACCAAGCAGCAGGAGAAGGCCGTAAAGAAAGAAGTGAATGCCAAGCTGAAGGACTACAAGAAGCGTGGCTACGAGATTTTCGGTTCGTCACGCACACTGGAAGTAGCGCTAACCAAGCACTATACAGCCCTTTACGCCGGTGGCGACGACGTTGTGGAGGTAGTAGGTTTCAGTACAGCAAAGTCGGCTAACCTCGCTGCCGCATCAGCACAGAACAGTGCCGCTAACCGTTATGCCACTACCGCCAGCCAGCAGGTAAAAGGCCGTGTGCTGTCAGACATGGCTTCCGATGTTGCTAATCAGGAGACCGAGTTCGACAAGTTCTACGCTACCTTCGAAGGCAAAGTACAGCAAGAGATTCGCGGTGCCTTGAAGCCCAGCTTCAGTGTAAAGAAGAACGACCCCGACGGACGCATCAGTGTAGAGGCTTACTATCTCGTTTATGACAAGGCAGCAACCAGCGCACGTCTGAAGGCTCTTGAGGCAGCAGTTAAGGAAAGCGAGGCAGCTCAGAAGTATGCTCAGCGCATTTCCGACTTCGTCAACGAGCGTGTAGTTCCAAACGAATAAGAAAGGCCGCAGAGCGTTCAAAAAGTGTTAAAGTCCTTATTTAATGTTAAAAAGCATTAAGTAAGGGCTTTTTTATATCCCACAGTTTAGGCAGTTCGCACAAAAGTTTGTACCTTTGCAGCCCAAAAGCGCTTGGTACTAACTGGGCGTACTATGCAAAGTCGAAAAATATACATAATAAATATATAAGTAATAAATTAAAAAACAAAAACAATTATGCCTACAATTTCACAATTGGTAAGAAAAGGCAGAAAGGTGCTCGTTGACAAGAGCAAGTCGCCTGCGCTGGACTCATGTCCTCAGCGTCGTGGCGTCTGCGTTCGTGTCTACACAACGACTCCTAAGAAGCCTAATTCGGCTATGCGTAAGGTAGCCCGTGTTCGTTTGACCAACCAGAAGGAGGTCAACAGTTACATTCCCGGAGAGGGACACAACTTGCAGGAGCACAGCATCGTGCTGGTTCGTGGCGGTCGTGTAAAGGACCTTCCCGGTGTACGTTATCACATCGTTCGTGGTACGCTCGATACCGCTGGTGTCGCCAGCCGTACCCAGCGCCGTTCCAAGTATGGTGCTAAGCGTCCTAAGGCTAAGAAGTAATAATCGGAGAAGATTATAAGCCCCAAAAGGATGTGATACGTGGTTCACCCACGTAAACAAAAGAAAAAAGAAAAACCGTTTTGCTGGAGAAATTGTTACGAACAGGTTGAGTAAATGCTCATGAGCGAGCGTTGAAGAACGAGAAAGAACAGCCCCAAGCAGACATTAAATTCAAAAAACAAAAATGAGAAAAGCAAAACCAAAGAAGCGTGTGATCCTTCCCGATCCAGTCTTCAACGACAAGAAAGTGTCGAAGTTTGTGAATCACCTGATGTACGATGGCAAGAAGTCCATTTCGTACGAGATTTTCTACAATGCCCTTGAGACCGTAAAGGCCAAGATGCAGAACGAGGAGAAGTCAGCTCTGGAAATCTGGAAGCAGGCTCTCGACAACATCACCCCTCAGGTTGAGGTAAAGAGCCGCCGTATCGGTGGTGCTACTTTCCAGGTACCTACTGAGATTCGTCCCGACCGTAAGGAGAGCATCTCGATGAAGAACATGATTTCGTTTGCCCGCAAGCGTAGCGGTAAGTCTATGTCCGACAAGCTGGCTGCTGAGATTATGGATGCCTTCAACAATCAGGGTGGTGCCTTCAAGCGTAAGGAGGATATGCACCGCATGGCTGAGGCTAACCGTGCTTTCGCTCACTTCCGTTTCTAATAAGGTAAAGAGGTAAAAAAGTTAAAGGATAAAGAAATGGCAAATCGCGATTTACATTTGACCCGAAATATTGGTATCATGGCTCACATCGATGCCGGTAAGACCACCACGTCCGAGCGTATCCTGTTCTATACAGGTAAGACGCACAAGATTGGTGAGGTACACGATGGTGCTGCTACCATGGACTGGATGGCTCAGGAGCAAGAGCGTGGTATTACCATCACGTCTGCAGCTACGACCTGTAACTGGAAGTGGCAGGGCAAGGACTATAAGATTAACCTCATTGACACTCCGGGACACGTCGACTTCACCGCTGAGGTAGAACGTTCGCTGCGTGTGCTTGACGGAGCCGTTGCTACTTATTCCGCTGCCGACGGTGTACAGCCTCAGTCAGAGACCGTATGGCGCCAGGCTGACAAGTACAACGTTCCCCGTATCGGTTATGTCAACAAGATGGACCGCTCTGGTGCTGACTTCTTCGAGACCGTTCAGCAGATGAAGGACATCCTGGGCGCTAACCCTGTTGTCATCCAGGTGCCTATCGGTGCAGAGGAGAACTTCAAGGGTGTCGTAGACCTCATCAAGATGAAGGCTATCCTGTGGCACGACGAGACCATGGGCGCTGAGTATGATGTAGAGGACATCCCCGCTGACCTTCAGGACGAGTGCGACGAGTGGCGCAACAAGCTGCTCGAGGCTGCTGCCGAGTACGATGAAGCTCTGATGGAGAAATACTTTGACGATCCTAACAGCATCACCGAAGACGAGATCATCACTGCCATCCGCAAGGGTACTATCTCAATGGCATGCACACCTATGATTTGCGGTTCTTCGTATAAGAACAAGGGCGTTCAGCCTCTGCTCGACTACGTATGTGCCTTCCTGCCCGCCCCCGTTGACGTGGAGATGGTGATGGGTACCAACCCCAACACCGAGGAGGAAGAGGGACGCAAGCCCAGCGAGAATGAGCCGACAGCAGCTCTTGCCTTCAAGATTGCCACAGACCCCTACATGGGACGTCTGGTATTCTTCCGCGTCTACTCTGGTAGCGTGAAGGCTGGTTCTTACGTCTACAACCCCCGTTCAGGCAAGAAGGAGCGCATCAGCCGTCTGTTCCAGATGAACTCCAACAAGGAAATTCCTATGGAGTCTATCGATGCTGGTGACATTGGCGCTGGCGTAGGTTTCAAGGACATCCGTACGGGCGACACCCTCTGCGACGAGGAGAAGCCCATCGTGCTGGAGTCTATGTCATTCCCTGACACCGTGATTTCTATCGCTGTTGAGCCTAAGTCTCAAGCTGACGTTGCCAAGTTGGACAATGGTCTGGCTAAGTTGGCAGAAGAAGACCCGACATTCACCGTTCGTACTGACGAGCAGAGTGGTCAGACCATCATCTCTGGTATGGGTGAGTTGCACCTCGACATCATCATCGACCGTCTGCGTCGTGAGTTCAAGGTAGAGTGCAACCAAGGCAAGCCTCAGGTTAACTACAAGGAAGCCATCACCAAGACTGTCATGGGTTACCGTGAGGTATACAAGAAGCAGTCGGGTGGTCGCGGTAAGTTCGCCGACATCATCGTTAACGTTGGTCCTGTCGATGACGACTGGAACATCAAGGAGAACGGTGGCTTGCAGTTTGTCAACGAGGTCAAGGGTGGTAACATCCCCAAGGAGTTCATCCCCTCTATCCAGAAAGGCTTCGAGGCAGCCATGAAGAATGGTATCCTCGGTGGCTATCCTGTTGACTCGCTGAAGGTTGTTGTCGTCGATGGTTCATTCCACCCCGTTGACTCTGACCAGCTGTCGTTCGAGATTGCAGCCCAGATGGCTTACAAGGCAGTCTGCGCTCAGGCTAAGCCCGTCCTGATGGAGCCCATCATGAAGCTCGAGGTGGTAACACCCGAGGAGAACATGGGTGATGTCATTGGCGACCTGAACAAGCGTCGTGGTCAGGTAGAAGGTATGGAAGAAGCTCGTAGCGGTGCCCGTGTTGTCAAGGCTCAGGTTCCCCTGTCCGAGATGTTCGGCTACGTTACAGCTCTGCGTACCATCACCTCTGGTCGTGCCACCAGTTCCATGGAGTACGATCACCATGCTCCGCTGTCTTCAGCTCTGGCTAAGGCTGTGCTGGAGGAGGTCAAGGGCCGTGCCGACCTGGTATAAGACAAAGTGTGTGGAGCGGTTTTTCCGCTCCACCTTAAACGCTGTCTGCTGAGCAAATGACTCTTTAGCAGCAGCAAAATAAACAAATAAATAGTAAATAGTAAATTATTAAATTGTAAATTACAAAGATGAGTCAGAAAATTCGTATCAAGCTGAAGAGCTACGACCACAAACTCGTAGACAAGTCAGCCGAGAAGATTGTGAAGGCTGTCAAGGCTACTGGTGCCATCATCAGCGGTCCTATCCCCCTTCCCACCCACAAGCGTATCTACACCGTCAACCGCTCAACCTTCGTTAACAAGAAGGCGCGCGAGCAGTTCCAGCTGTCAGACTACAAGCGTCTGATTGACATCTACAGCTCGACAGCCAAGACTGTTGACGCCCTGATGAAGCTCGAACTCCCCAGCGGCGTTGAGGTTGAAATCAAGGTATAGTATCCCTCTATACAAGAGAAACATTAACCGGCATGTTGTAGTGCAACATGCCGGTTTTTAGACTATCCTTACAGAAAAAAAACTAACAGACAGGAAGACTACTAACATTATATAACTAAAAAAACAAATACTATGAAAAGGTTTTTCATAACAATGCTCAGCATGCTGCTCGTCATGGGCTGCTTACATGCAGAAACAGTAAACGTTACCAAGACTGGCGGATGGATTGAGACAGCCATGGTGCAATGGGAGCCTGTGAAGGGTGCCACACGCTACGTGGTAGAGTATAGTGGCGAAGGTGTGCAAGGCGTAAGCGACGACCAACTGGTGCGTTACTATGCCGACTACGTCCGCGCCGACATCCCAGGTCTGAAGGCAGGCAGCTACACGCTGACCGTCAAGGCTTACGGAGAGGACAATTCCGTAGTGGCTACGTCAGCCTCACAAACCATCAGTGTGACAGCCATCAAGCGTGAAGGCTTTGCCTTTACCGACGGTGTCGTGCCAGGCGCCTACAACATGGACGGAACACCTAAGGCTGGTGCCAAGATCATCTATCTTACTGCCAACAACGCCAACACCGTGACGTGTGAAGTAAAGGCAGGCAACTCCACCAGCACCTATACGGGTCTGACCAACATCCTCAGCGCCTACGGCAAGGGTAGTGAGAAGACACCGCTTATCATTCGTGTGGTAGGAACCGTCAAAGCCAGTGATATAGACGGGTTGAAGGATGGCAACTACATCAACTTTGAAGGCAAGAATGCTTCCGACGGCGCCTTGGGCAATATCACGCTGGAGGGCATTGGCGACGATGCCACGTTGTATGGCTACGGCATCTGCTTCAAGCGCACTAATGGCATTGAAGTTCGCAACCTCGGCATTATGCTCTTTGGCGACGATGCCATCTCGATGGATACCGACAACTATCACAACTACATCCACAACTGCGACTTCTTCTATGGCAAGCCAGGCTCAGAAGCCGACCAGGTGAAGGGCGACGGCAGCATAGACATGAAGTATCGCTCCACACAAACCACCATTGCCTATAACCACTTCTTTGATAGCGGCAAGGTTATGGGATGCGGTGGTGCCACGAAGGAAGAGACCAACCTGTTCATCACCTTCCACCACAACTGGTTCGACCACTGCGACTCCCGTTGTCCGCGTCTGAACCACACTACTGCTCACATCTACAACAACTACTATGATGGCGTATCAACCTACGGAATAGGTTGTACTGAAGTGTCGAATGCCTTTATCGAGGGCAACCACTTCCGCAACGTCCAGCGTCCCATGATGATAGCCGGTCAAGGTACCGACTACGTCTATGCCAGCGACAAGAACAAAGGCACTTTCTCCGGACAGCCTGGTGGTATGAGCAAGGCTTATAACAATAAGGTAGAAGGAACCATCGAGATAAGACTGATGTATCAGACAAACAACGCACAGGAGTTTGACGCCTGGCTGGTAGAGAATCGCGCCGACAAGGTGCCTGAAACAGTAAAGGCCAAAAAAGGCGAACATGTCTATGACAACTTCGACACAGCTGACGGCATGTACGACAGCACACCCGACGAACCGAACGCCGTACAAGACATCGTAACCAGCTATGCAGGACGCATGTATGGCGGCGACTTCAAATGGACTTTCGACAACAGTGTTGACGACACCAGCCACGACATCAACGAAGCCTTGAAGGCTGCCATTACGAACTATACCAGCAAGCTTGTAAAGATACAGGGTGACGCTGAGTCGCAAGGAGGAAGCGAAGGCGGTGAAGGTGGTGGTGGCAGTGACAATCCCGGCACTGGTACGGCAACGGCAGGAGGTTCTATCGTTGACCTCATGAACGACTCCAACTCAGGCTTTACCATCGTCGGTCAGACCAGCAATGACAAAGGTTCCGTGACCATTAACGGAACAACTTATAAAACCTGTCTGAAGATGGGTTCCTCATCGTCTGTAACTTTCAGCATTACCGAGCCCATGCAACTGACGCTGTATTTTGCCGCATCTTCAAGTAAGCGTCTGAAGATAAACGACATGGCAGAACTGACCATACCAGAGAGCAACATCGTGACCACAACGCTGCCTGAAGCAGGCGAATACACCATCAAGCGCACCAGCGGAGAATCGTACCTCTACTATATTGCCCTGACACCACTGAACCCAGCGTCCATCCAACTCAGCAAAGTGAGCGGTGAGGTCGTTGAAAGATGGTTTACCATCGGGGGCACAGAAGTAGCAGCCCCCCAGAAGGGTGGCGTCTATATTCGCTTCAAAGGACAAGAAAAGCAGAAAGTCGTATTTTAGTTAGCCGCAGATGATGTGAAGCAGCTCTGGATAAATGGTCGTGCTTGGCGGCTGAGGTGAACTGGATGGTCGCACGGCACGCCCTCGTTGGTCTGGATTAGTCCACACTACGACAAAAATCCCCGAACCGCACGGTTGCAGTTCGGGGATTTATCAAGATAGTGTATTTGCAGAACCTATTTCACCACAACCTTCTTGCCGTTGTTGATATAGACTCCCTTAGTGCATCCTCCGCACTGATAGCAGAGCCCTCGTTGATAGAGTCATTCCATTTCGTGGCAGTAGCTTCCTTGGTGAATATCTGCGAGTTATAGTTCTCGTTAGTCACCTTGGCTATCAGGATGCTGAACTTCCTTGTAAGTTGTTTGCTGGGCATAGCCAGCCACGATACCTGCAAATAACAGGAACAAAGACATGAGTAATGATTTCTGTTTCATAATCACTCCTATTGCAGGAATATTTAGCGTGAGATAGCATTTTCCCGTTTTTGGCATAAAAATCCGACTTCAGTTGAATTCGATATAGAACTGACGGTTATAGACTTTAGACGGACACCAAGAGTTTTCAAAAATAAAAAATAAAAAATAAAAAATAAAAATTAAAAATTAAGAATCGATCAGTACTATTAAGGTTTGCAATCCGTACTATTAAGGTTTGCAATCCGTACTATTAAGGCTAGCGATCAGTACTATTAAGACTAGCGATCAGTACTATTAAGACTTACTGCCTGTCCGAAGCCGTCGGACTGACGGCAAACACTAATGGCAGTGTTTGCAAATTCTAATGACAGTATTTGCAAACAGTAATAGCAAGTGTTGCAACTGTAGCATTGTTCGTTCATGTGCAAAGATACGAAAGTAAATGGATGAACTTGTCTTGATTTATACCAAAAATTGAGGTTTCTAGTGAAAATAATGTCTTTTTTCGTCTCTTATCCTTATTTATTTTGTAACTTTGCAGCGGTTTGGAAACTCTGGATACGATAAAGAGTAAATTCAAGCATAATAAAATAAGTAATTATGGCAAAGTTAGATTTGCTTACAGAACATGCCTAAAACAAAACGTATCCTCTTTCTGTTAAGCCGCTTTCTGGACGGTGGCATTGACATGGTGTTGCTAGACTACCTGCGCAACCTGTCGGCGTGCGGCGACTACCGCATCACGCTGGCTATAGCCACAGGCATGGGCGAGCTGGAAGTGTTCCGCCGTCAGGTGCCGCCAACGGTTGAGGTGGTGCACCTGGTTGATGACGGCTGGCTGACCCGGTGGCGCAAGCAAAAGGTCAAGGGTGATCTGCCGCCGTATGTCAAGGTGTGCGATGAGTTGTTGCTGGCACCCATTCGCCGGTGGCTGACGTTCCGCAGATTGCGGACGTTGGTAAAGAAGCACGACGTGGTGGTGGACTTCGACTGCTGCCACTACTCGTATCTGCAGGGGCTGCCGGTATGGAAGGTGGCATGGTGGCATTTCAGCATCGGACAGCGCATGGAAACCGACCATCGGCGCATGCAGCACGTCGGTCAGCACCTCTCGGTGTACGACAGAGTGGTGGTCATCTCTCGCGCCATGCTGGAGGAGGGACGCCGTTTCTTCCCAGAGATAGAAGGTCGCTGGCGGCTAATCTACAATGCCAAGGATGCGCAGCTGCTGGAGCAGCAGGCTGCCCAGCCGGTGGACGACGAGCGCATCAGCAAGCCCTACATCCTCGCCGTGGAGCGTCTGGAGGAGTCGCAGAAGGACTTGACGACGCTGATCCGTGCCTATCGGTTGCTAAAGAGCGAGCACGGGGTAACGGAGAAGCTCTACTTGCTGGGGCAGGGCCGTGACGAGCAGCGCCTGCGGGCACTGGCGTTCACGGAGGGCGTTGCCGATGATGTAGAGTTCTTGGGGTTCCACAGCAACCCCTATCCGTGGATACAGCATGCGCGGTTGATAGCCCACAGCGCGAAGCTGGAAGGGCTGCCCACCGCCATGATAGAGTCGCTGGTGCTGGGTAAGCTGATTGTATCGTCCGACTGTCCTACCGGCCCGCGTGAAATACTGAACGACGGCAAGTCTGGTCTGCTGGTGCCCGTGGGCGACGTGGAGCAGATGGCTGCCGCCATGTACCGCCTGCTGACCGACGAGCCGTTGCGCACCACTATACTTCAGGACGGTGCGGTGCATCGCCGCCGGTTCCTGTTTGAGTCTACACGTCAGCAGTTTGACGAAGTCATCACCCCCAGTTAGCATAACTATGGTCAGTGTCATCATTCCCAACTACAACCATGCCCCATACCTCAGGGAGCGCATCGACAGCGTGTTACAGCAGACGCTGCAGGACTTTGAAGTGATTTTGCTGGACGACTGTTCTACGGACGACAGCCGCGAGGTGCTGTTGTCATATAAGGACCATCCCAAAGTGAGCCATGTGGTGCTGAACGAGCAGAACACCCGTAACACTTTCCTGCAGTGGGAGCGCGGCATCCGGCTGGCGAAGGGAGAATACATCTGGGTGGCGGAGAGCGACGACGTGGCAGAGCCGCAGTTCCTGGAGGTGCTGGTCGGCGAGCTGGAGCGTCATCCGAAGGCCGTGGTAGCCTATGCGCACTCGATGATGATAGACAGTCACAGCCAGCCGCTGGACTACTCGTGGCATCCCCACGGCAGCGACGGACTGACCTATGTGTACGACGGGCGCTGGTTTCTGAAGCACCGCATGCTGGTGCACAACAACATCTACAATGCCTCGATGGTGGTGTTCCGCCGCGCAGTCTATGACATCGTGCCCACCACGTTCCAACAGTATCGCTACTGTGGCGACTGGCTGTTCTGGAACTATCTGTGCACCCAGGGAGAAGTGATAGAGGTCCAGCAAGTACTGAACCGCTACCGGCAGCACGAGCGCAAGGTTACGATGGATTCGCAGAAGAATGGCGGCAAGTGGTGTGACATCGGAGGCATCCTGCGCGAATTTAGCAATCTACTGCAGCTATCTCCCCTGCAGCGCTGTTGTTTGCGTGGTCGTTGGACTCGACGTTTCAATAAGGAGAACGGACGCAACTTGTCCGATATTCGACATGAGTTCAGCGACCTGTACAACGGCACTCGTCTGGATATATGCTTTTATGAGATTGGAAAGCTGTTCGGTTTCCTAAAGCGGTAGATGTTTAGTTAATGGAGAAGTCGATACCAAGCGTACTTCAAATATAAACTTAACTTATGTCGTGCATATGGGAGCCTACAATATGTCGAAACGGAATTGCGAACGTTCTTAGAATTTATACTCTTGTCTTTAATGAGTCTTTTACGTTCATTATATGCAATTGAATCCATTTCCTTTTCTTCATTGGTTTGGGAATAAAACAATTTTCTATGTTTTGAAGAAGCAAGTTGGTTCTCTAATGCTGAAATACGAGATTCATATAAACTGATGATATCCGATAGAACAACATTGATATGATGGTGAGCAAGAGGAGGATTTCTTTTTACCGTAGTGATAAGTGTATACAATTCTTTTTGATACTGTTTATGTGTAGCTTCCGCCAATTCGACGTTGTTTGGTTCAATCTCCTCTTTGATTTGCAATAGATTATCGATGACATCCCATTGAAAGAACTTGTTGTTCGTACGACAAATGCTATCTTGACGTATAAAATAATAAATGAGGTGTTCTGGAATGATGTATTCTCTAAGCTCCATTTCTTTCATAATTTTAGAGAGATCGTACATAAAAAGCACATCCTCGTTGACTTTTCCAACGCGAAATGAAACACTTTTAAGAATATCCGATCTATAAAGCTTGTTCCATACAGGGTGAGGTGTCTCTTGTAAAATTTTACTACGCCCGAAATCCTTTCCTTCTATAATTACGGGAGCCTTGAATTCCCAGTCTTTAGATAAAGGGCTGATTTCTCCTTCAACATCCTTAAAAATAAGACATGAGGAAATACCGATTTGCTCCTCTTGTGAGAATGCCGATAGAAGTTTTTCATACATATGAGCATCGATATAGTCATCACTGTCCAAGAAAGCAATGTATTGTCCTGTGGCGACGGATAATCCCGTGTTGCGGGCATCGCTAAGGCCACCGTTTTTTTTGTGAACAACTTTGATGCGAGCATCTTTCTTTCCCCATTTATCGCACATGGCTGGACAGTAATCGGGAGAGCCGTCGTCAATCAAAATGATTTCTAAATCTTTGTAGGTTTGTGAGGCAACTGATTGAAGGCAACGGTCTAAATATGGCTCGACTTTATATACAGGAATGATAACAGAAATCATATTTGATAACAAATTAAGGGATATCAATAGAGAAAGCTCTTTGTATGATAGGAGCCATATCATAGTATTTATACTCTGCAAGACGTCCTGCAAAGATGATATGGGGCTCTTCTTGGGTCATTTGACTATAGCGTTCGTAAAGATTTTGGTTGTATTCATCGTTTACTGGATAGAATGGCTCCATGCCAGGTTGCCATTCTGTTGAGTATTCACGAGAAATAACAGTATTGGGATTTTTTTCAACATCATTGCCAAAAGTTTCAAAATGCTTGTGCTCAATGATGCGTGTGAATGGTATCTCGCGTTCCGTGTAGTTAATGACGGCATTTCCTTGATAATTGGACATCGGCAATGTCTCTATTTCAAAACGTACAGTCCGCCACTCTAAATGCCCTAAACTGTAATTGAAAAATCTATCTATTTCACCAGTGTAAACCACTGTTTCTGCCTGCTCGTTCCAATAGTTGCGATCATCTAGATAGTCAACGCCTAAACGGATATCGCAGTCTTTCAAAAGTCCGTCTATCAGAAGATTATACCCACCAATGGGTATCCCTTGATAACTATCATTGAAATAATTATTGTCAAAAGCCATGCGAATAGGTAGTCGACGGATGATAAAGGCGGGAAGTTCGCTGCAAGGACGTCCCCACTGCTTTTCAGTATACCCTTTTATAAGCTTTTCATAAATATCATGGCCTATCAATAGAAGGGCTTGCTCTTCCAAATTCCGAGGCTCTAAGATGCCTTGTTGTTGAAGTTGTTGTCGTACATCGGTACGTTGTTTTTCCAATTCGGCCCTTGCTTCTTCAGGAGTAAGGACACCCCACATTTGATAAAATGTGTTCATGTTGAAAGGAAGGTTGTATAGCTTACCTTTGTAATTTGCCACAGGGCAGTTAGTATATCGATTGAAAGGAACGAAGGAATTAACGAAATCCCAAATGCCCTTATCATTCGTGTGAAAAATGTGTGCTCCGTAGCGATGTACGTTAATATTATCAATTCTTTCGCAAAACGTATTGCCCCCAATGTGGTTACGACGATCAATTACCATACATGAACGGCCTTTCTGCCTGGCACGCCATGCAAAAGTCGCTCCGAAGAGTCCTGAACCAACGATAAGATAATCATATTTTTTCATATGTTATAAGGAATGGAATAGGATTATTAAAAGAGTTAGTAACAAAGCTATGGAAAGATACATGAATAGTCTTGTCAGATGGCGATATTTTTTCAGTTTTTTGTTTAATCTGTGAATGGCAGGTGGGACAATTGTAGATATTTCTTTCTCACCTTGAAAGGCTTCTATAAATAAATACTCCTTAGTATAGTCGTGATAGTGTGACAGATGGTTCAGCAGAGGAGATTCTGATGTGTCCACTTCTTGTTCCTTGAGAATACGACTCATATTCTCAAAAAGTGCCTTGTAGTCACTTGCTGGAGAATTAGAGTAGGCAAACCAAAAATATGGGGCATAGAGTTTATTCAGAATAACTTTCATCCTGTCTATCAAATTCCATTTGCATGCAAATGAATATATGGTGTCCAAAATTAGAATATGTTGAATAGACAATCCGGGTCTTTGGTTAAAGGTATTGGTCATAATAGAACCAGAAGGATGGCGTTGGTAAAGGTAGACAGGCTCTTTGATAACTTGGATAATTGGGGCTACACATAGATACTGCCAGTAGAAGCATGCATCTTCAAAAAGTAGGCCCTCAGGGAAGTGTACTTGATATTTCTTAATAACAGACGTACGCCATAGTTTAGCCCAAGCGCTAACATGCAGTTTGCGCGCTACGTCTACATTCTCTATCGCATTTAGACGGAAGCACTTTTTGTTGATGTAATAAATTTTATCTCCATCTACCAAGTTGCTGTATTTATACTCTCCGCCTTCGTATGCGACAGTTGCGCTGCCACATACAAGGTCATTATTTCCTATAGCAGAATATAAACGTGAAATAGCACCAGGAAGTAAGCAGTCATCACCATCAACAAAAATTATATATTTTCCTTGGGCATGTTCAATGCCTAAATTGCGACAGGCAGACAGGCCTTTGTTTTCGTTGGTACATAGCCAGACGATTCTGTCATCTTTTCGCATCAGATGACGTACTTGTATCTTCGTGTCGTCTGTAGAACAATCGTCTACACATAGAATTTCTATATTTTTATAACTCTGTTGGCAAATGCTGAGTAAGCATGAGAAGATATACTTAGAAGTGTTATAGCAAGTGACAATGACGGATATTAGATCTTGCTGATTCTGAGTATCTACAATGTAATCTTTATAGTGCGCAATATTATCTAGCCGCTCACAGAGGCTATTCTTATAGTAGGTCAACGGGTCTTCTATAACTAATTGAATAGCTTTCCCTCCCTTTTCTTTCTTGAAATTGTAAAGATTGAGTATACCATCGGCTTTCGCACGACGAAACAGGTTGCTGGCTTTCCTAAGGAAAGAGAGTCTTAAAGAAGTTATTGAAAGCCTGTTGTAGTTCCAAAATAGTCCTTCATAAAATAGTTGAGCCAGAATTGAACTTTGTGAGAATCTATTACGTAAGGTGGTGTCTTCACATACCCATCTATAAATCTCTTCCCACTCGTCAACAATGCAATAAGGCTTTCCTGCTGACATGACGGAAGAATTGGGATTGATGCGATAATGATGTAGAGGTTTATCAATCATCATGTGACGTTTTGATTTTGTGTAGCACTTGAAGGCAAATGATGCGTCCTGATAGCTAGCGCCAGGAGTTGGTAAAAATCTGATTTTACGATCACTTTCAAGCAGGTCTACTCGATACAATGCAGCCCATATTGACGGCTGTTGAAGGAAAACACGTTCAGTGTCTAAAGGGTTTATAACTACATTCTTCTTCACAAAATCTTGCGAATTAATATTCTCTGTACCTGTAGGACCTTCGTACCATGTACAGCGTACTAAATCAAGATTGTGTTCCTCTGCCGTCTGAAAAAGCGTCTCAAACATATCGGGTTCTATCCAATCGTCAGATTCGATAATCCCAACATAATCGCCTGAACACATAACAAGTCCTTTGTTCATAGAGTCTCCATAACCACTGTTAGGCTTGTGAATAACCTTAAAGCGTTGGTCTTTGGCAACAAATTCATCGATAATACTTCCTGTACTATCTTTACTGCCATCGTCTATACAAATCACTTCCAAATTGCGGAATGTTTGGTTCTTGATACTTTCTAAGCATTCACGTACATATTGCTCAACATTGCAGCACGGTACTAATATTGATATTTTTTTGGGGCTTTCCATATTGTTTTTAAAAAGATTTGATGATATCCTTATACCTAATAGGGGGAATGTTATTTCATTGTTGTCTTAAAGTAAGCAATGGTCTCTTTGAGTCCTTCCTCCAGAGGCACCTTGGGAGTCCAGTCGAGTTTCTCTTTAGCCAGCGAGATGTCTGGTCGGCGCATCTTGGGGTCGTCGGCAGGTAGCGGCTGGAAAACGATGTTGCTCTTAGAACCCGTCAGTTGGATGACCTTCTCAGCCAACTCCAGCATAGTGAATTCCCCAGGATTGCCAATGTTGACAGGACCGATGAAGTCGTCATCGGTAGCCATCATACTTATCATGCCTTCTACCAGATCGCTCACGTATTGGAAAGAGCGAGTTTGAGAACCGTCGCCATAAATGGTGATATCCTCGCCGCGCAGAGCTTGCATAATGAAGTTGGAGACCACTCGCCCATCCTTTTGCGCCATTCGTGGACCGTAGGTATTGAAGATTCGAATTACCTTGGTGCGCACTCTGTGCTGGCGGTGATAGTCGAAGAACATCGTCTCGGCACACCGTTTTCCTTCATCATAGCATGAGCGCAGACCTATGGGGTTGACATTACCCCAATAGCTTTCGGGTTGGGGGTGAATGCTGGGGTCGCCATATACCTCGCTGGTTGATGATTGCAGAATCTTGCATTTGGTGCGACGCGCCAATCCTAACATGTGGTAGGCACCAAAGATGCTGGTCTTCGTCGTCTGAATAGGGTCGTGCTGATAATGGATGGGCGAAGCCGGACATGCCAGATTATAGATTTCGTCTATCTCTGCCCAATAAGGCTGGCAGACGTCGTGACGCACGATTTCGAAGTTGGGCTTTCCCAACAGGTGCCACACATTCTCTTTACTGCCTGTATAGAAATTGTCAAGACAGATGACGTCATTGCCATCGTTGACTAAGCGTTCGCAAAGATGAGAGCCTATAAAACCTGCTCCACCAGTTACCAAAATGCGTTTCATGATAGTATCTCGTTTAAAGTTGTTGCATGTCGTACAGTCGCTTGTAATAGCCGTTCTTTTCTATCAACTCCTCGTGCTGGCCGCGCTCCACTATCTCGCCCTCATAGAGTACGTAGATTTCGTCGGCGTTCTTGATGGTTGACAGGCGGTGGGCAATGGCGATAGTGGTGCGCGACTTCATCAGGCGCTCCAACGCCTCCTGCACCAGACGCTCAGACTCTGTGTCGAGGGCTGAGGTAGCCTCATCGAGAATGAGGATGGGTGGGTTCTTCAGGATAGCGCGCGCTATCGAGACACGCTGGCGCTGACCGCCCGAGAGACGTCCGCCGCGGTCACCAATCATGGTGTCGTAGCCATGCTCTGACTCCATGATGAACTCATGGGCGTTGGCAATCTTCGCTGCCTCAATGACTTGCTCCATCGTGGCATTCTCCACACCGAAGGTGATGTTGTTGTAGAAGGTGTCGTTGAACAGAATGGCTTCCTGATTGACGTTGCCGATGAACTGGCGCAGCTCTGAGATGCGCACGTCCTTGATGTTTTTTCCGTCAATGAGCACCTCGCCTTCCTTGACATCGTGATAGCGTGGAATGAGGTCGACCAGCGTAGATTTGCCGGACCCCGACTGGCCGACCAGTGCAATGGTCTTGCCCTTAGGTACCGTCAAGTTGATGTGTTTCAGCACGGGACGTCCGTCAATATAGCTGAACGACACGTCGCGCAGCTCTATTTGCTTGTCGAACGATGTCATGGGCTTCGGGTTCTTAGGCTCCTTAATGGGGTTCTCTGCCTTCAGGATGAAGTCAATGCGGTCCATCGACGCCAGTCCGACGGGTATCTGGTAAGAGGCTTTCGACAGGTCCTTCAGCGGGTTGATGACACTATAGAGGATGACCATGAAGAAGATAAACGTTGAGGCGTCGATGAGGTTCGACTCGTTGAGGATGAGGTAACCGCCGAACCACAGAACGATAACAATGATGATGGTACCCAGGAACTCTGACATGGGGTGGGCGGCATTCTGACGTAAAGACATCGAGTTGACCTGCTTACGGAAATCCTCGTTGATATTAATAAAGCGCTGCAGCATCTTCTTCTCGGCAATGAAAGCCTTGATGATGCGCAGTCCGCCTAGCGTCTCGTCCAACTGTGCCAGCATCTCACCCCACTTGCCCTGCACTGCTGCCGACTGGCTCTTAAGCTTGCGGCTGACGGTTCCCATGATCCATCCGGCAAGGGGAGCCACGAGAATGACGAAGAGCGTCATCTGCCAGCTAATCCACAACATGGTAGTGAAGCACACAATGATGGCGATGGGCTGGCGGATTAGCATATTGATGCTGCTGGTGATACAACTCTCTACGGCACCGACGTCGCTGGACATACGGGCAATGATGTCGCCCTTACGCTCCTCGCTGAAGAAGCTCAGCGGAAGCCTCAGCACCTTCTCATACACCTCGATGCGGATGTCACGCACCAAACCGGTCTGCAATGGAATCATGATGGCTGATGAGGCAAAATAGCCAAAGGTCTTCAGTCCTGTCATGATGATAAGTGCCGCACCCATGATGACCAGCGTCATAAAGGCACCATGGTTCTGAATCAGTTCCTGAGCATAGGCATACCCGTTATTCAGAATGAGTTCCTTGTTCAGCGTGCCCCATGTCCACTCTTTATAGACGTAGACGGTGGTATCAATTTTGAACAGAATATTCAGAATAGGTATCAGCACTACAAAGGAAAACACGTTCATCCACTGCGTAATGAAGTTGATGATGACAGACCACACCAGATATTTGCGATACGGCCGGAGGTAGCGGGCCATGATGGTTAGGAATTGCTTCAGCATATATTTTTATGAATTTTAATAAAGTACTCGTCGAAGTGTAGTGACAGGTAGTCGAAATCGTGGAATGACTCCATGGTGATGTGACTGATGTCACCCATCAGCCAATAGAGTGGAATATTGTGATACATGGAGGCCACTAAGGTAAAAGAGCTAAGCGCACCTATCAGATAGTCGCACTCTGACAACAGGCAAAGGTCTTCTGCTGCCGTTCCGTTGGGGAAAAAGAAACGTACGGAAGGCAGTTGCTGGCGATAGTACGACTTATCGAGTTTTGGGTCGTTGGTGCAGACATAGACATCGATGGGCCGATCAGGATGCAGGTTGACAAACTGACGGATGACACTGAGATACTGGTCATCGTCAAAATACAATCGTCCGCCCAGCCAGGTCTTGTAGTCGCCTCGGCGGACGTGAACACCCAGCTTGATGGTGCCGGCAACCGATGACTGCAGGACCTCGTCTACCTGCTGACGTACAGCAGGCATGAAGTCGAAGAGACGGATGATCTCTTCTTTGTATTTCTGAAAATACTCATGGAAGCGGACGCCCCACCCTTTCACCAACATGTGCCTATGCTGCTTCATAAAGTATACCTTCTCGTCGGTCTGCCCGTCGCTGAAGTCAACTGTAGGGATGATGCCCAGCCGAGAAGCGAACTTTCCAAAGAGGTACATGGCAACGTTGTGATAGCGCGTGTGAGCAATCTTAAAGTCGGGATATTTGTAGGCAAAGCGCATGGACATCGTGGTGCGTCCATGTTCTCTGCCCCAGGCATAGACATGAGCATACTGAAAGATGTTGTTGGCCATACGGCCCTTGTCGGTAACAAATAGCATGTGGCTTAGCGTTTATTCATGATACTAGTCCTATTTTCCGCAGAAGTTTGCGCAACCATGTGTTGGTGTGCTCGCGTCCTTTGTAGTTACGCAGCCAGCTGCGTCCCAGCACGTCTTCTTTACGCCGAAGAATAATTTTCGCATTCTGAGGCTCCCGCCAGTTAGCTGGCTTTCCCATGACTCTCGACATTCGTTTGACGCTTTTGCCTACTAAAAAGCGGTTGATGGCTGACTCGTCGTGCCAAATGGGCATGATGCCATTGCGCAAATCCGTGTCGACGATGTCGTCACAGCCTTCTATCAACTGTAAGTAAGGCTTGCATTTCCCACCGTTCAGCGCTCCTGAGAAGTAATAGTCCGTCTCGTCCTCTGCCACACAGCATGCAGATGTTTGCCGTCTTTCATGGCCTAACATATCAGGTTTCTCAGCCATGCATAAAGCTGAGTAGTCTTCTTCCTGCGGCAAGAACTCGTCGGTCGAAACTGGTCTGACGATTTTTGCATTGGAGTTGAAGAAAAACAGGTAGTCGTTACCTGTAAGGTCGTCCTTGATGCGGCGAAACATCTTGAAGCGGAACAGCGAATTGCAAGGCCACCCCATGTCGTCCTGGTGGTACACCTTGATGCGCTCAGAGCTTTCTATCAGGTTCTCCTGGTCTGTAAAGACATAATAGTGCTTTTCTGCTTCTGGTACCAACAACTCTTCACAACTCTTGTAGAAGTCTGCCCAGAAACTGACATAACGTCCTATGCCGATATACAAGATTCCTATTTTCATAATTTACTTAATATTCGCTTGCGTTCCTCCTCAGGGTAGAGGGCATTGAATTCTTCTCGTGTACGTTTCCAGCGGTTATGGCTCCACAGCCAAAACTCTGGTGCCCGTTTGATGCTGTCCTCCAACAGTCGATAATACTTCTCGGTCATGGCAAACTTCTCCTCTTTCTGGGGTTCACCACTCATTTTCACTACCTTGGCAACATAATAGCCACGACGTGGACGATAGATGTCGAGGTAGAAGACAGGCGTATTCAAAACATGAGCAATGCGCTCCGCACCTGTGTAGGCTGGCGTGTCGTGGTTGAGGAACCACGGCCAATAGTGCATGCTGCTATATCCAGGAACCTGGTCGCTGATATACCCCGTAACCGAACGGCGTCCCTCCTTCTCCCAGTTTCGCAGAATGCCAAAAGCCTCTTTCATCTCCAGCGACACTGCTCCAAAGCGACTGCGGGAATACAGGAACAATCGGTCCATTGCCTTATTCTCTATAGGGTGATACAATTGGGCTGCAGTAGCCTCTGCTGAAAGACTGAGGGGTAGTGAACTCACCCACTCCCAGTTGCAATAATGTCCCAAATAGATTGTAACGCTGCGCCCGTTGCGGAGTTCTTGCTCGACTTGTTCTAAGTCCTCGAAGCGCATGCGTTTGCGCATCTGCCGTTCGGACATCGAGAACATCTTCACTGTCTCTACGATGTAGTCGCAAAACCAGTGGTAGAAGCGGCGCTCTATGTTTTGCAGTTCCTTTTCGTCCTTATCAGGAAACGAGGTGGCCAGATTGTGACGCACCACTTTGATACGATAACCTGCCACCCGATAAAGGAAGAAGTATAGGACGTCAGAAAACACATAATGTACGCACAAGGGCAACAATGACAGTATATACCAAACAGCAAAAACAATGTTATAAGTCATAGCGCACCTCCTCTTTCTTCTTCATACTTCTTGGCCAAAAAGATAAATTGGTAATAGCCGTCTAGTACGGACTTGATGAAACCTGGCCTGCCGTCGCGGAAGCCGCCCTTCAAGACGTAGGTCTTAAAGAACCGAAAGAACGGTCGCCATAACATGGAAAGAGCCCCGTAGTGACGAAGGCGCTTGCGTTCCAGTTCGTTAAGCGTATATTGATTGGTTTTACTGACGATATTCTCTACAGAGTCATTAGCCAGATGAACGAACGCTAACTCCTGCCGTTTAGCAGGTATCCTTTCTACCTTGCCGTCAATCTCAGGCATACTATGAACAAAAGGCGGCCAATGAGTTTTGTCTTTGCGGAAGAAGCGCAAGATATGATCAGGATAATGACAATGCAGGAAACGACCCATGAAATAATTCTTGCGTGGAATCCATAGTCCAACGGGACTGTCGGGTTGCTGAATCAGCTTGTAGAGGTAGTCCTTGAGTTCAGGCGTCACCAATTCGTCAGCATCCACCACCAATACCCAATCATGCTTAGCTTCATGGATGGCGTATTCACGGGCAGGTTCCACGATGTTGTACTGCTTACGCTCGAAGGTTACAACCTTACAGCCGTAAGCTCTGGCCATGTCCAGCGTGTTGTCCGTGCTCTCCATGTCGCATATCAAAACTTCGTCAAAGTCTTTTACGGACTTCAGGACAGCCTCTAGATGCTTAGCGGCATTATAGGTATTGATGACGACTGAAATTTTGTTCATGCTGCAAATTTACGAAATAAATATGAATAATCAGTTGTTAATTACCAATTATTTCGTAATTTTGCAGCAATTTCAAAGAAACAGACGTATGATAGAGAAATGTAAAGCCTTATTAGCCAAGCCTTTTTTCCATGATTTCCGCACGTTGCTGGGGTTGTGGTTGTTGCTGCCGGTAATCGCGGCTGTCATGAAGTTGCATAGTTGCAACAACTTCCTGATATTCCGCGGCGTCTTCTGGCATGCATGGAAAGGTACATCCCTATATGCATTGTATCCTGCCGAGTACCATGATTGCAACCACTATGGGCCTTTCTTCTCGCTGATTATCGAGCCGTTTGCCGTCACACCGTTGTTCATCGGACTGTTGCTGTGGTGCGTGGCTTTGAGCATGTTTCTTTATCTTGCTATACGTAAGTCGCAGTTCACCCGTTATCAGCAGCTGTTCATCCTGTGGTTCTGTGCCCACGAGTTGCTGACAGCCCTGTATATGCAACAGTTCAACATCGCTATTGCTGCCATTATATTGTTGTCATACTACTGCATCGAACGGGAGAAGGACTTCTGGGCAGCGTTCTTTATCATGCTAGGTACGTTTGTCAAACTGTACGGCATCGTAGGACTGGCGTTCTTCTTCTTCTCCAAACATAAGACAAAGTTTGTTGGTTCGCTGCTCTTTTGGGCCGTTGTGATGCTTGTAGCTCCAATGGTGTTCTTCGGACCTGAGTATATCATCGGTCAATATCAGGAATGGTATGCCATCCTAGTGGAGAAGAATGGGGAGAATACAGAGTCTATTGCGCAGAACATCTCATTATTGGGATTGGTACACCGCACAACTGGTTGGCAGTTTAGTGACCTGTGGCTTATTGTGCCTGGTCTGTTGATGTTCGGTATTCCTTATCTCCGCATCTCACAATACAAGAACACGGCCTTTCGTCAGACCCTGTTAGCCTCGGTGCTGATGTTTGTGGTGCTGTTCTCCACGGGCAGCGAGTCCAGCGGCTATATCATCCCCTTTGTGGGTATTGTCATTTGGTATACCGCGGCTCCATGGCAGCGCAACAATTGGGACATTGCCCTCATGGTATTCGCCTTTGTGCTGTCAAGTCTGTCGCCCAGCGACCTCTTCCCTGCCTATATTCGTAAAGAATGGGTACAGCCCTACGCGCTGAAGGCACTGCCCATCACTTTGATTTGGCTGAAGTTATGTTATGAAATGTACACAAAGGACTATGCAGCAAGTAGAGCAGATTAAGGCATTCTTCAAGAAGCCATTTTGGAGTGACTGGCGTACCATCACCGGATTGTACGTGCTGATACCAATCATTGTCGGAATACTGAAATGGACTAAGGACAACGATACTTATCACATCTACAAGTCGGTGTTTTACAACACGCTGGACCAGTTGCCGTTGTATGAGTTTTATCCGTACCTAAAAGGCGACTGCAACCACTATGGTCCTGTCTTTGCTTATGTGATAGCTCCGTTTGCGCTACTGCCTGACACGTGGGGCGTACTGCTTTGGGAGTGTTTCCTGGTGGCAACGTTCTATATAGCTGTTCGTTACATGCCTCTGCAACGCTGGCAGAAGGTGTTTATGTTCTGGTTCTGTGCCCACGAGGTGCTAACGCCATTGTTCGTGGAACAGTACGACTTGGCTATGGCAGCCAGCTATCTGTTGATGTTTGCCTGCATCGAGAAGAAGCAGCCGGTATGGGCAGCGTTCTTCATCATGCTGAACATCTTCATCAAGCTCTATGGCGTCATGGGACTTGCCTTCTTCTTCTTTGTGGAGGACAAGAAGAAGTTCATCCTGGCATGTCTGGGGTGGGCGGCATTATTCTTTGTAGCCCCAATGCTCATCAGCAGTCCAGAGTACGTCGTCCAGCAATACTTTGGTTGGTATGACTCGTTGATAGCAAAGAACGCACAGAACTTAGCCGAGGCTTTCAATACCACCAACACGTCGTTGCTGGGTATTCCGCGCAAGATTTCCGGTAATACCGAGTATAGCGACCTGTGGCTGATTATCCCCGGCATCCTGCTGTTCCTGTCTCCTTATAGGCGTATTGACCAGTATAAGAACGTGGCTTTCCGCTATGCAATGCTTGCCTCGGTAACCATGTTCGTAACGCTCTTCTCCACGGGAACGGAAAGCTATGGCTATATCGCTCCAATGACGGGCTTTGTAGTTTGGTATACCACTGCTCCTTGGAAACGCAATCGCTGGAATTTGGCGCTGCTGGTGTATGCCTTCATCTTTACTTCGCTGTGTACCAGCGACGTGTTTTTCCCACGTTTCATCTGGAAACAATTGATAGAACCCTACGCGCTGAAGGCATTGCCGACAACTATCGTCTGGTTCTATCTGATGTGGGAGATGAATACGAAGGACTACTCGCCCAGAATCTCCTGAATGTTATATAGCGGACGGCGCTTGACCTCGTTGTAGATTTTTCCGATATACACCCCTGTAACGCCTACACTGATAAGTACAAAACCGCCTACCAGCCAGATACTCAAGATGAGTGAAGACCATCCTGGTACCGCTGTTCCTGCTATCAGTGCATGAAGCACGTAGATGCCGATGCAGAAGCTGATGAAGAGAAAGGCAAAGCCCAAATAAATGATGCTGTAGAGCGGTTTGACACTGAACGACGTGATGCCGTCGAGTGCCAAGTTGAGCATTTTGCTTAAGGTGTACTTAGACTGCCCTGCCTGACGTTCTCCTATGACATCGTCGACAGTGGTAGAAGGCAAGCCAATCATCGGTATCAGCCCACGCAGATAGAGATTGCGCTCCTGATAATTCGCCAACATCTGCAAAGCCCTCTTGCTCATCAGTCTGAAGTCGGCATGGTTGAAAACACTCTCCACACCCATCGAGGCCTGCAGCTTATAGAACGCCTGCGCCGTCATGCGCTTTAGCAAGGGGTCAGCGGTTCGTGACACCTTGACACCATATACGATATCATACCCTTCCTGAAAGTCTTTCACCATCTGGGGTATGCACTCAATGTTGTCTTGCAAGTCGGCATCGATAGTGATGACGGCATCTGCCCAGTCCTTGGCTGTCATCATGCCAGCCATAATGGCATTCTGATGCCCAACATTATGTGCCAAGTTAATGCCACGCACATGGCAGTTCTCCTTGTGCAACTCGCTGATGACTTTCCACGTCTTGTCACGACTTCCGTCGTTCACGAAAACCATCATGCTGTCATTGCTGATAAGCCCGTCCTGCTGCATGCGCTCAAATAATGCCGTAAGCCGTTCAACGGAATGGCGCAACACCTCTTCTTCGTTATAGCAAGGCGATACAGTAGCTAATGTTATCATAAGGCGTTCTGTTATTACTGTTTTACTTTATCTACAAACTCATTAAAAGTGATGAACTCATGACCATCCTTCTTCAGCATCTTGATGAGGCTATCAAGGCGTTGCATCATCTGTCGACCGCTGTGATTCTTAATGATGAAAGGCATCTTGAACTCCGGGTGCTCCTTCAGGTCATAGAACTCCCACGGATGGAAGTAGGTGACGAAGTAGCCGTCGTGTTTCAACGTACGACGCACAAAGGCATGATAGAGTGACTCCGGCAGGTTGTGCAGGGCAAGCCAGAACAGCGGGAAACGTATCCACGGGGTGACACTGGCAGGAATCTGCATCACCCCACCCTTCATAAACCACGTCCGCGGACTCGTCAAGTGCATATAGCGTCCTGGGATGAAGGCAGGATTCAACGACGAGTTGTAGCGGTAGCCTGCCCGCTCTATCTCTTCGTCGCTGACGGGAAACATACGGGGCTGGCGGTAACCATACACCTGACGGCCTGTCACCCGTTCCACTATCTGTTTGGAGATAGCGAAGTCGGTTGCCTTGGGCTGCCAGTGATCAACGCCATGACACGCCACCTCATGACCTTCGTCCATGATGCGTTGCATCACCTCGGGTGCGTTCTCGGCAAAGTTGCCCGTACAGAAGAATGTTGCTTTGACCTGATTTGCCTTCAGCACATCTAAGATACGGTTAGTGCCTTCTACCGACACCTTCATGCCTTGCTCCAACGTAAAGTCGACCCCGTGTTCGCGAGGTACATCAAACTCTTCTGTGTCAAAACTTAGTAATATCATCTTTCTGTTATTTCAATTTTCTATTAAGACTACTCCGTGTTGTTTTTTGCCATCCATCATGACTTTCAAGGGCTTGTCGAAGCGCACGTGGCGCACAAACTGTGTCTCCTCGACAGCAGGCATGGCATCAAGGACAGCCTGCTGCAAGACGCCATCGCCCGTATAGGTATTGATGGTGAAATACCCCACCCCGAACGAGGTCAGGTTCTGGAAGAAGTGGGTTCCCTGAGAGGGGTCGACGTGATAGTTCTTCAATCCTGCCTCCACGATGACGCGTGCCGCTGAGATGTGAGGCCACTTGACGGGAATGCCCAGCCAGGGGTCGCTGCTTCCCCACCGTCCTGGACCTATCAAGATGTAAGAGGAACCTATCGCTTGACCGTCGCCATCTGACGACTGTACAAAGTCGCCATTCAGGAATCGCTTGTTAATCTGCTGTATCTCTTCAGCTATCTGCGGGTTGTTGGCTGCCGTGAAGTCGTCAGGAGTCTTGACATACACGACATCGACGACATCCTCCGAGATGCCATGTCCCAGCGAGTTGTGTGAGCGCAGCAAGCAGCGCTCGTCGGGAATGGCAGCTAAATCTTCATCCAACACCTGTTTTGAATCGACAATAGGACGAATCTGCAGCAGATAGAAGTCGCCACGTGACCCGCCATTAGAGAGGTTGCACGCAAACTCTATCTCAACGGGGCGGCGCATCTCTTCCGCTCCGTATTGTTGCGACAGCTGCAGGATTTCCGGCAGGGGAAAGATGCCCTGTTGCAATACGCCGCAGAACGATATCACCTTGCGTCCGCCCTCATAAATGCCGTCACGGATAATCTGGTCCATCGGGTCATACGTAGAGGCGATGCCCTGCAACGACCCGTCTTTGTCGGCTTCCTTCACGCGCAGGTTCAAGATGTTGAAGCCATCATCTACAGCCCAGTCGCCCCACTGCTCCGGCTCTGCCTTGGGTTTCATATCCAAGGCATAGAAGCGTGTCTGCGTCTCCTTCAGCGCCGTTTCCATCTCTGATGTCTGCAACACCTGGTTGGGGTGGTGAGGACTGACACGCAGCGTCTGACCGCCGTCCACGATATATTTTCCCAAGCCTAATGCCAGAGAAGCGATGCCTTCTTCTGCCAGTTCGTCGCCGATGGGATAGTAGTTCAGCGAGCGCAGCACACCGCTGAAGGTAGGATAGAAGCGGTCGCCATACTGCTGTCCCACAACCTCCTGCAAGATGACAGCCATTTTCTCCTGATCAATGACGTTACTGGTTGCTGTCATATATGCCTTCGAGTCCTTATAGTAGACAGAGGCATAGACGCCCTTGATGGCACAAGCCAGCATGCGCAGCATCTCGTACTTGTCATCAAGATAGGGTATCATGTATGTGCTGTAGATACCGGCAAAGGGCTGATAGTGAGAGTCTTCCAACAGAGAACTGGACCGCACGGCAATAGGACTCTTCACCGCTTCGAAGAACGTGAAGAAGTCGGCTATGAGTGCGTCGGGCAACTGTGCCTTCAGGAAGTGCTGCAGAATAATCTTGTCATCGGCATCGCTAAGCGCTATCGTCCACAGGTTATTCTTATCCATAAACTCGTCGAAGAAGTCGGTACAGAGCACGACCGTCTTAGGTATCTGCACCGTAGCATTATCGAAATGGTTGAGTTCCGGATGTCGCTTGATGATGTTGTCCAGGAATGCCAAGCCACGTCCTTTTCCGCCCAGCGAACCGTCTCCGATGCGTGCAAAGTGGGCATAGCGGTCGAACTTCAGACGGTCGAAGACAGCTACGATACCAATATTCTTCATGCGACGATACTGCACAATGGCATCAAAGATTATCTGGCGGTGAGCATCGACATCCTTCAGCTTATGCCACGTCACCGTCTTCAGAAACTGCGACACAGGGAAGATGGCGCGAGCACAGAGCCAGCGACTCATGTGGTTGCGCGATACGTGGTAGAGCATGGAGTCGTTGGGAATCTTGAAGATGTTGTCTTGCAACTCCTTCAGCGTAGCCACGCGAGCCACCTCTTCGCGGGTTGTAGGGTCACGGAATACGAAATCGCCAAAGCCCATATGCTCCTCGATGAGTTTGCGCAGGTCGACATTCATCTTCTTGGAGTTCTTATCCACAAAATGGAAGTGTTCGGCCTCAGCCTTCTCCTTATTATGTATCTCTGAGCTCTGCAGTATCAAGGGCACATATTCGTCACGACGGCGTATCTCGCGTAACAGTTTCAGACCTGCCTCGGCATCACCCTCCTCGACATGACTCAAGCGACCTTCATGTGCTTCCATCGGAAAGCGTGTGTCGCTAATGACACCCAAGACGTTGTCGTGGTATTTATCATACCAGAACATGGCTTCTTCGTAGTTGGTAGCAAGCACGACTTTGGGGCGTCCGCGCTTGCGCTGTGCAGCGGCATGCGGGTTCAGGGCTTCTGTCGAGAAATTCTTCGACTGTACTAAAATATAGTTATAGAGATTTGGCAACACACTGGAGTAGAAGCGGATGTTATCCTCTACGAGCAGTATCATCTGCACACCAGCCTCATTGATGTCGTGCTCAATGTTCATCTTGTCCTCGATGAGCTTGATGATGCTCAAGATGAGGTTGGTGTTGCCTAACCAGCAGAACACGTAGTCGAAGATGGTCATATCTTCGTGCTCTATGCGCTTCGTGATGCCATGCGAGAATGGAGTAAGCACGACGCAAGGAACCTGCGGTGCGAGTTGCTTGACATCACGTGCCACCTGGAAGGCATCGTTGTCGGCATTACCAGGCATACAGATAACCAAGTCTACATCGGTGGTCTGCAGCACCTGGTGGGCTTCTTCTTTTGTAGACACCTGTGTAAACGTGGGTGGATAGCGCATGCCCAACTCACTATACTCATCGAACAACTTTTCGTCAATGCGGCCGTCATCTTCCAACATAAAGGCATCATAGGGATTCGCCACTATCAGTACGTTAAAGATACGGCGTGTCATCAGGTTGACGAACGACACGTCTTTCAGGAAAAAGTTATTGAACTCCTGTGGTATTGTTGCGCTCACGTATTCTTGTCTTTTAGCTTGGGTTTATTTCCGTCTGCAAATTTACAACTTTTTCTGCACATCGTCAAACATTTCCGTAATTCTTTTCGGCAAGATGAGGAGCACCTCCGCTTCAACACTTATTTCTTACGGATAAAATAGCCATTGTTCTTCTTGACGAAAGCATCGGTGCGCAGCACATGGCGCTGATGGTCAAAGTAGGTATTCGGATTGACGGGCTTGCCTTGAATGCGTGTTTCGAAATGCAGGTGCGGTGTTGAGGCACGTCCCGTCTGTCCTGTCAAGGCTATGACCTGTCCGGCCCTGACGCGCTCGCCCTGTTTGACAAGATTCTTGGAGTTATGGCTGTAGTAAGTCTCCAACCCGTTCTCATGACGCAGACGCACCAAGTTGCCGTAGCCCGACGACTTGCCGGAGAACACCACCACGCCGTCGAATGCCGCCAGTATCTTGTCTTTATTCGTGGTTTTCAAGTCGACTCCCGTATGCCGGCGTCCGTCACGCCCTCCGTAGTTACTTATCACCTTGGCACCAGGCAGCGGATAACACCACCACTGACGATTTCTGCTGGTTGTCGTCCGCTGACTGGTGTCGAGTTGGCTGCCGCCATACTGACGGTGAGAGCAGTCGGTGAAGCAGAATACCAGCAGCAGGGTGAGCAGATAGCGCAGACTAATCCTCCTCATATTCGAAGTCTTCCAGTTCCTCCCAGTCGTCAAAGTCTTCCTGGCTGTCGTCATCAACGACCTCGATGTCATCATCAGCGCCCTCCTCAGCCAGTTCCTCGGCAAAGCGCGTCATGTCTTTGTCGCGGTGTACCAGCGTGTCTTCGCTGAGTACAGAAGCCAACTTGTTACTCTCGGCATTCAGTTCACGCCACAGCACATCTTTCAACTCGTCCAAACCCTTGCCGGCAACGGCAGAGATAAAGACACAAGGCAGGTCGTCGGGCAGTGTCTCACGTAGCATCTCGATGAGTTCGTCGTCTAATAAGTCACATTTCGTAATTGCCAGTACGCGGTGCTTGGAGAGCATTTCGGGATTGAACTGCCGCAGTTCGTTCAGCAGGATTTCGTATTCGTGCTTGATGTCATCAGCATCGCCAGGCACCATGAACAACAGTAGCGAGTTGCGCTCGATGTGACGAAGGAAGCGGAGTCCCAAGCCTTTGCCTTCGGCAGCACCCTCGATGATGCCAGGGATGTCTGCCATCACAAAAGAGCGCTGGTCGCGATAGCCCACAATGCCCAACGAGGGTTCCATCGTGGTAAAGGGGTAGTTGGCAATCTTGGGACGGGCGTTGCTGAGTGCCGACAGCAGCGTCGACTTTCCGGCATTGGGGAATCCCACAAGACCGACATCAGCCAGCAGCTTCAGTTCGAGGATGACGGTCATCTCTTGCATCGGCTCGCCTGGCTGTGCATAACGCGGAGCCTGGTTGGTAGCCGAGCGGAACTGAAAGTTTCCGAGTCCGCCACGACCACCTTTCAGCAAGACTATCTCCTGTCCGTCGTAAGTGACATCGCAGACATACTTTCCTGTCTCGGCATCGTAGACGACGGTACCACATGGCACGTCGATGTACACATCCTTGCCATCGGTGCCGTGACACTTGTCCCTGCCGCCGTTGCCACCATGTTCTGCAAAGATGTGACGCTCATAGCGCAAGTGCAAAAGCGTCCAGTAGTTGTGGTTGCCTCGCAGGATGATGCTGCCGCCCCGTCCGCCGTCTCCGCCGTCGGGACCGCCGTTCGGGTTGTACTTTACGTGTCGCAGATGCATAGAGCCGCGACCACCCTTTCCTGAGCGGCACAGTATCTTGACGTAGTCTACGAAGTTTGATTCCATGTTAAATATTATCTACAACTTTCTGAATGTCGCTGAAGATGCGCTCCAGCGTACCATGCCCGTTGATGTGGAAATGCAGTCCTTCCTTCTTGTACCACGCTATGAGGGGCTGTGTCTGCGAATGATAGACCATGAGGCGTTTCTTGATAGTCTCCTCGTTGTCATCGGCACGTCCGCTGTCCTTGCCGCGCTTGATAAGTCGCTGCACCAGTTCTTCCTCCGGTACGTCAAGTTCTATCATAGCAGCGACCTTGTCGCCACGCTCGCTGAGCATCTGCTTCAAGGCCTCAGCCTGCGGAATGGTACGTGGAAAACCGTCGAAGATGACGCCCTTATGTCCACGTCCATAGCCGTCATACACCTTTGCCAGAATGCTTATCATCAGGTCGTCAGGAATCAGGTTGCCACCATCGATATAGCTGGCAGCCAGTTTCCCCAGTTCTGTTCCTTTCTTGATTTCGCTACGCAGAACGTCGCCGGTAGAAATATGTCCCAAGCCGTAGTGTTCAATCATCAAATCACTCTGGGTGCCTTTCCCTGAGCCGGGTGCACCGAAAATCACAATGTTCTTCATCCGAATACGTTTTTCTTGATTGTCTCGTTTAATTTGCGTCTCTTTACCTTTATACCACAAGTCCGTGAGGAGGTCGCTCTGGCGAGCCTCTACGTCACTGGGCAGATGGGGTAGCTTTACTTGCCGCATAATACTATTTCATTCTCTGTTCTAGTGTTTATCCTTCAACCAGTGTGAAGATTTCCTTCAAGTTCCGACCCTGCTGGTCATAGTCCAAACCATATCCGACAATAAAGTCGTTGGGAATCTCAAAGCAAGGATAGTCGATTTTCAACTTCTCTTCCAACTTTTCGGGCTTGACGAAAAGCGGACAGATGTGTATTTCCTGTGGATTGCGGTATTTCAGCGTCTCCAGCATCTGCCGCATGGTACGACCTGTATCCACGATATCTTCGACAATAACGATGGTTCTTCCAGTGATGTCAACGTTCAAGCCGATGACTTCCCTTACCTTACCTGTTGAGATGACACCTTCGTACGATGTCAGCTTGACGAACGACACCTCGCAGGGGATGGTAATCTCGCGCAGCAGGTCTGCGGTAAACATAAAGGCACCGTTCAGCACACTGAGGAATAGCGGATTTTTGTCTGCCAGGTCGTGGTTTATCTGTGCTGCCACTTCTTTGATACGGGCTTTAATTTTCGCCTCTGGAATGGAGGTTTCAAACGTCTTGTCTTTGATTTTAACGATACTCATAGGTCTGAAATTCAAAATTTTGGCACAAAATTACAAAATTTTCGGCAAAAAATGTGCATTGATTAGCATATTTTTCGTATTTTTGCATCGCAATGAAGATATTTACAAGTAATCAGATACGTGAATTAGACAAATACACCATTGAGAACGAGCCCATCACCAGCCTCGACTTGATGGAGCGCGCCTCAAGGACATTGACGCGAGCCATAACCTGCCTGTGGTCTGCCACGACACCCGTTGTCGTGTTTGCAGGACCAGGCAACAACGGCGGTGACGCACTGGCCGTAGCGCGCATGCTGGCAGAGCAGGACTACCTCGTTTCAGTATATCTTTTCAACATCAGCGACAGCTTGTCGGTCGATTGTGCTGCCAACAAGCGCCGGCTGCAAGACTGCAGGCGCGTCAAAGAGTTCATAGAAGTCACTCAGGAGTTCGACCCTCCTGTGCTGGATAGCAGCATGTTGGTTATCGACGGGTTGTTTGGTTCCGGACTGAACAAGCCCCTTGCTGGCGGCTTTGCCTCACTGGTGAAGTACATCAACAGCTCTTCGGCACAGGTTGCCAGCATCGATGTTCCCTCGGGACTGATGACCGAGAACAACAACTACAACGTACGTGCCAACATTATCCGTGCCACGACGACGCTGACGCTGCAGCAACCGAAGCTGTCGTTTCTCTTCGCCGAGAACTATCCCTTCGTCGGACAGCTGCGCATCCTGGACATCCGTCTCAGTCAGGACGGCATGGATAAGATAGAGACGCCATACGCCATCATAGAAGAGTCTTTGGTACGCTCGCTGCTGAAGAAGCGGAACCCCTTTGCACATAAAGGGCAGATGGGCAACGCCCTCATCGTGGCAGGCAGTTACTGCATGGCAGGAGCTGCCGTTTTGGCTACGAAGGCATGTCTCCGTGCCGGCGTAGGGAAAGTCACGATAGACACTCCCCACTGCAACATCTCCATTCTTCAGTTGTCGGTACCCGAAGCCATTGTCAGGACAGGAACAGAAGAGACTATCTTTGCCGACCCCTTGGATACGGACGAGTATGATGCTTTGGGCATCGGTCCTGGCTTGGGACAAAGCGAACAAACCGCCATTGCCCTCATTTCACAACTGAGAGCAGCTCAATGTCCGACAGTGGTTGATGCTGATGCCATCAACATCTTGGCAAAACACCGCGCCTGGATGCAGCAGCTGCCGAAAGGCATCATCCTGACACCCCACCCCAAGGAGTTCGACAGGTTGGAAGGTCACTCAGCCGACAGTTTTGAGCGCTTGTCGAAAGCCCGCAACCTGGCAGCCAGAATCAAAGGCTACGTCATCCTGAAGGGTCACTATACGGCTGTCTGTATGCCCGACGGACGTACGCTCTTTAATGCGACGGGCAATGCCGGCATGGCTACAGCGGGTAGTGGTGACGTGCTGACAGGCATCATCACCGGACTGCTGGCTCAAGGCTACAAGCCGCAGGAGGCCTGTTTCCTCGGTGTCTACCTGCACGGGATGGCAGGCGACTTGGCAGCCAGCGAACTGGGAGAAGAGAGTCTGATAGCCAGCGACATCATTGCCTTTCTGCCTAAAGTGCTAAAGCGCTTAAGAGAATAACAGAAACAAAGAAAAGCATCCTCGCTCAGGATGCTTTTCTCGTTTGTGACTCGTTTGGGGCTCGAACCCAAGACCCCAACATTAAAAGTGTTGTGCTCTACCAACTGAGCTAACGAGTCTCCGCGACTTATGAAACGGAATGTTTTCGTAAATCGGGTGCAAAGGTACAATGATTTTTTGGAATGACCAAATTTATTGGGATGTTTTTTCAGTCTGTTCGGCAGCAATGGCTTTCTGATAGCAGTCGCGGCATAGCGGTTCGTACTCCTGAGTCTCGCCTAGCAGTACCCGTTTGTCGTTCTGTACGGTGCGATGACTGACATAAGCCAACGCCCCACACTTGACACAGATGGCATGCACCTTTGTCACATCGTCGGCGATGGCGCAGAGGGCAGGCATCGGACCGAAGGGAACGCCTTTGAAGTCCATATCCAAGCCGGCAATGATGACACGTATGCCACGGTAAGCCAACTCGTTGCAGACGTCCACCAGTCCCATGTCAAAAAATTGTGCTTCGTCAATGCCTACGACATCAATGTCGCTTGCCAGAAGCAGGATGCTGGCAGAGGAGTCAAGGGGTGTCGACAGAATGGCGTTGTGGTCGTGGCTCACCACCTCCTCGTCACTATAGCGGGTGTCGATGGCAGGTTTGAAGATTTCCACTTTCTGCTTGGCAAACTGTGCACGACGCAAACGGCGTATGAGTTCTTCGGTCTTTCCGGAAAACATGGAGCCGCAGACAACCTCTATTCTGCCTGGTCGGCGTGTCTCTCCTGATGAAGGGTATGTTATCATATTGTCCTGGGTTTTAAGTTATTTCTTGTCATCGCTGATTCTTATGCCAACATCCATCACGCCTGGCAACACCTCTAACTTCATGCAGTGAAAGACGGCAAAGCGTACGGTTTGTTTCTTATGGAGTAAGAACTGGCGCATCGGGAAGCTATACTGAAACTGACTCACGCCGCTGCCTGTACGCATTCCCCGCTTGTCCACCAGTTGGCAGTTTACCATGTCGCGGCGTACCTGTTGCTGAGGCATGAGGGTCTGCTCCACCACGACGCTCAGGTTCCGATAGGGATAGCTGACATCGGTGCGCACATGCAACGCCACCTGATAGTTGCCGTCGGCAGCAATGGAAGGCACCTCGAAGCGTAGCGTGTCACTACGGTCCCACCCGTCGCCGGACGGTTGTTCGAAGTGGTGATAGACGGTGTCCTCATGACAAGCCGTCAACATAAGCAGCACGCCGAGAAACAGTCCGCATATATATAATAAGGTGTAGGTGCTTCTCATTTTTCTGCGCGGGGAACCGCTTCATGTTCTCGTCGTTCTGCACCGCAGCCACCCTGTCGATGTGCGGGTTTCTTCTTTTTCTTTTTCTTCTTCGCACGGTCGAAGCGATTGATGTTCTCCTGCGTTGCCAGGTCGACAGGTCTCTCTTCCGTGCTGTTGCCATCCTCCTGCAGCGACTCCGGCTTCTCTCCGCGTCGGTTCATGTCTATAACCTGGTGTGCCCGTTCTGCTGAGATTGTCTCCAGGTTAGCCGCAATGTTCTTGTCAGTACTGTAGGTTATCAGTCCTGCCAGGATGTCGGCTTTGAAGTAGAAATAATCAGCATCCTGCGTCTGCAGCTGAATGTCCTTCGGCGGCAGCTGTCGGCTTGCCTCCACGTAGTCGTCGACTTCGTAGTTCAGACAACACTTCAGCTTGGCGCACATGCCCGCCAGTTTCTGCGGGTTGAGCGAGATGTCCTGATAGCGGGCAGCTGCCGTTCCTACGCTGACGAAGTTCTTCATCCACGTAGCACAGCACAGCTCGCGTCCGCAAGGTCCTGTTCCGCCGATGAGTCCCGACTCCTGGCGTGCACCAATCTGCTTCATCTCGATGCGGACGTGGAACGTAGCCGCCAAGTCCTTGATGAGTTGTCGGAAGTCCACACGCTCGTCGGCTATATAGTAGAAGATGGCTTTGTTGCAGTCGCCCTGATACTCCACGTCACCGATTTTCATCTTCAGTCCCAGTCCTTTGGCTATCTGCCGACTCTCTATCATGGTGGCGTGCTCACGGCTCTTGGCTTCTTTGAACTTTTCCATATCGACGGGTCGTGCCAGTCGGTAGACACGCTTGATGTCGTCGGGCGACTTGAGGTTAGCCTTCTTCATCTGCATCAGCGCCAGGCGTCCTGTCAGCGTCACCACGCCAATGTCATGCCCGGGGTTCGCCTCCACAGCCACGATGTCGCCTTTTTTCAGCGCCAGTTTGTTGACGTTATGGTAATAGCCTTTGCGGGTATGCTTGAACTGCACCTCGACGAGATCGGTCGTATCGGCATTGCCAGGCACGTCAGCCAGCCAGTCGTAGCTGTTCAGCTGTTTGTCCTGTCTGCCTACGCCGTTTTTACACAGTCCGCGGTCGCACCCCGTTGTCAGTGGATATTCTTTTTCCATGTTTGTTTTAGTCTTTATCTTATTTTTGTATGAGTAGCACTATCATTTGCAGCGACAGATCGAAGAACACGATTTTGCCATTGGCATTCTGTCCGATGTCTCTGATGGCACGCGTTATCAAGTCGCTGATGGGCAGCACGTTGGCTTCGTTGATGAAGCGTGCGAAGTTATGTGCGAAGTCTTCCTCGCGCTGTGTCATGTAACACAGGTCGGCTTGCTGGAAGTTGTACATGAAGTTCTCGCGCACCAGCCGCAGGAAGTAGTTCAGGAAGCGCTTCTGCCGCTCGCGTCCCATGCCCGCCATTTGCTCGCTCCACGCCTTGAGGGCTTTCACGTTGCGCTGGTATGCCAGTCGCATCAGCGTCTGGAAGAGTTCCAGAAACTGGTCGTTCTCCGAGTCGGCGCTCAGCATCTCCAGTGCCGTCAGCCAACTGCCGCCTGCCATGCGGCTGATACGGTGTGCCTGCTCTTCGGAGAGTCCGCGGCGTTCGACGAGCGCCTGCCTGATGTCCTCATCGCTGATGCGGTGTACGTCTACGCGCTGTACGCGACTGCGGATGGTTTCCAACAGGCAGTCGGGTTCTTGGCACACCATGATGAAGCAGGTCTGTGCGGGGGGTTCCTCCAGCAGCTTCAGCAGTTTGTTGGCACACTCCGTGTTCATGCGCTCAGGCAGCCAGATGATGCTCACCTTATATCCCCCCTGACTCGACTTCAGCGACAGCTTGCGCACCAGCGCATCGCTCTCGCCTGCGGTGATGATGGCTTGCTGGTTCTCGCCACCCATCTCTTCGAGCCACTGCGCCATTGTGAAGTAAGGTCCCGCCATCACCATGTCGTGCCACTGTCGGGCAAAGTCGTCACTGACGGGTTTGTGGTCGCTGCCCATTGACGGCAGCTTGATGGTCGGATAGGTGAAGTGCAGGTCGGGGTGCTCCAGCTTTTGCAGCATTGGGCTCTCGACGACATCTCCGTTTTCGCCCTCGTCGCCAAACATCGAGGCGGCTTCGTTCTTGGACTTTTGCGACAACAGCAGCTTAGCGAAACCTATAGCCAGCGCCAGCTTGCCGGCACCTGCCGGACCGCACAGCATCAAGGCGTGCGGAACCCTGCCCTCGCTTACCATCTGCCGAAGCCGTTGCTGTATGTCTTCTTGTCCTATTACCTCTTTAAAAATCATAGCTTTTTGTGCCGTCAGCGCACAATCCGATGCAAAATTAGTTAAAAAGTATGAGAAACGCAAGGATTTTATCAGGAAAAGCATTACTTTTGTAGTCTGTTAACGTAAAACCATATTTTATACCGATAACCTTATGAAGCGAATACTGGTAGCAGAAGATAATGACAGCAACTACATGCTGATGACCTACATCCTAAGGAACCACTACGAGCTCCTTCGCGCCCACAACGGCAAGGAGGCTGTAGAGATGGCGCAAAGCGAGCATCCCGACATGGTGCTGATGGATATGAAGATGCCCATCATGGGTGGTTTGGAGGCGACGCGCGGCATCAAGGCCGTGCTGCCCGACATGCCTGTCATTGCACTGACAGCCAACGCCTTCGACAACGACCGTAAGAATGCGTTCGATGCCGGTTGCATCGACTTCATATCCAAGCCCGTCAACTCTGCCGTGTGCTTGGAGATTCTTGCCAAGCATCTAGGTGAATAAGCGCGCATGAAGCCCTTCAACACACTTTGATGGAGTCGCTCAAGGAAACAACGGCAAAGGGACTTTTCTGGGGAGGGCTGAGCAATGGCGCCCAGCAGTTGCTGAACCTGGTCTTCGGCATCTTCTTGGCACGGCTGCTAAGCACCGAAGACTATGGCATGGTGGGCATGCTAACCATCTTCTCACTTCTTGCCAGTTCGCTGCAGGAGGGCGGCTTCGTCTCCGCACTCAACCGTTGCCACGAGGTGTCACACCGCGACTATAACGCCGTCTTCTGGACTTCGTCGCTTGTCAGTCTGGCTATCTACCTGACGCTGTTCCTGTGTGCGCCGCTTATTGCCGACTTCTACGACGAGCCGCGGCTGGTGGCGCTCTCACGTTACATCTTCCTGGGGTTCTTCATCACGAGTCTTGGCATTGCGCCGCGTGCCGTCCTGTTCCGCAACATGCAAGTCAAGCAGCAGAGCATCGTGTCGTTCGTCAGCCTGCTCGTGTCAGGAATCGTCGGCATAGCGATGGCAGCTAGCGGCTTTGCCTATTGGGGCATTGCCACGCAGACGTTGGTGTACGTCAGTCTGTTTACGGGCATGACGTTCTGGTATGCCCACTGGCACCCCACCCTCTCCTTCGACTTCCGTCCCATCCGCGAGATGATAGGTTTCAGCAGCAAGCTCATCATCACCAACATCGTCATCATCGTCAACACCAACGTCTTCAGCGTCATCCTGGGACGCCTGTACTCGCCGCACGTCGTGGGAAACTACACACAAGCTAACAAGTGGAACTACATGGGGTGGTCGCTCATCAACAACATGCTGCAGGGCATCGCACAGCCCGTCTTTGCCAAGACCGACGAGGACGTTGAGCGCCAGCGTAACATTTTCCGCAAGCTGTTGCGTTTCACCGCTTTCGTCAGTTTCCCCCTCATGCTGGGTCTGGCGCTGGTGGCAAAGGAGTTCATCGTCATCCTGCTGGGCGAGAAGTGGCTCGAGAGTGCCGTTCTGTTGCAGTGGCTGTGCGTCATGGGAGCCTTCTACCCCGTGAGCAACCTGTTCTCGAACCTGCTGATAGCGCGAGGGCACTCCACTACGTATATGTGGGGCAACGTCGGACTGTGTCTTCTGCAGCTGGCTGCCGTCGTGGTGTCGGCGCACTACGGCATTATGGGCATGATACAGGTGTATGTCGCTATTACGATAAGTTGGATACTGGTGTGGCACTACTTCGTCAGACGTGAGATAGGGTTGCGACTCTGGAGTGTCGTCAGCGACCTGTCACCCTACCTGCTCATCACGCTCGTGCTGATGACGGCGGCACACCTGCTGACGCGGAGTTTCGACAACCTCTTCCTGTGTTTCTTCCTCAAGGTGGCTATTGTCGCCACAGGCTATCCGCTGACGTTGTGGCTGCTGCGCTCCACCATTTTCCGCGAGAGCATCGACTTCCTGCGCCACAAAGGCAACCTCTGACTACCGTCCGAACAGCCACTTACGGAAGAACGGGCTGATGCGCAGGATGTTGCTGGCAACGACGCAGAAGGCTATCAGCAGCAACGCCACCAGTACCGACAGCGTAACGTCAAGCATGAAGTTGTGGCGGTAGATGTTCAGGAACTTTCCTATCGTAGGCAGGTTGGGCATGAAGAGGAAGTGTATCAGGTAGATATCCAGCGTCCGGCGTCCTATGTACTGCAACGTGCTGCCCATCACCGACAACTGGGTAAAGTACTGCTGGTAGTGGCGGAAGTACAGGAACACGATGGTCAGCAGTCCGAAGCGCGCCACCGTCAGTGGTACGATAGCCCAAGCACGTCTCAGCGTATGCCACATCTGCGAGTCGAGGGCGGCGAAGAACACAACGACGACGATGATGGGGAAGAACCACTTCGAGTCGAAGAGCCGCTGCCACTTGTCCCAATAGCGGCGCACGATGTTGCCGTAGAGGAAGAAGGGGAAGTAGATGAAGAGGTTCAGAAAGCTGGTGGTGTTCATAAATGCGTTCTGATGCTTGCGCCCCAGCGCCCACGAGAAGTCATGAGGCAGGTAGCACGTCTCGTAGCAGAACATAGAAACCAGGAACAGCAGCGTCAACGCCAGCCACATCTTGATTCTCAGCTTCTCGACGACATAGCAGAACACGTAATAGATGATGAACATATAGAGCAGCACGATGGTGAACCAATAGCCGCCCTTGGTATTCAGCTGCACCCACTCCACAATGTTGCGCCAGAAACCGCCGCCCAGCAGTGCCGCAGCCACGAAGAAGAACACGATGGTAGGGATGGTCTGTACCTTCACTTTCTTCAGCAACAGCTCGCCCAGCGTCCTCAGGTTCCACGTCAGGTTAGCCTTATAAGCCAGAAAACCGCTGATGAAGAAGAACAGGGGCATGCGGAACAGGATGAGGAAGGGCAGCGCCGACGATGCCTTGATTGGCTGTTCAAATGCCATGCCGCTGACGTGGTTAGCCACCACCATAATCATCGTGAAGCCGCGCAGGGCGTCCAGCCACTGCAGTCGTTGCTTCTTCTGGGGTCTGATCTCTGTTTCCATCACTGTCATTCTTTTCTCACTACTTTCGTGTGCAAAGATAATCAATTTTTCTGAGATTACAAGACCGTAGCGACAAAAATTGACTTCCTACCGCCAGGAAATTCTGCTGCTTTGTAAAGTAAAATGGTAAGAATTTAACACTTCGATGTTACTCCTTCTGGCGAGCAAAAACTACACTGCGGTGGAGATTTTGCTACACTGCGGGGGAAAAATTACTACACTACGAGCAAAAAACGCTTCACTATGAGCAAAACGACCACTTGCTGTGAGCGAAAGGCCGAGTTACTCAGAGCGAAACGGCGTTTTGCTACGAGCAAATCAGGACCTCGCCGAGCGAAAAATTGGTCTTTCCGCCCACTTTTCTGGCCTGTAAAAATTTAACAAACCCACAACTCGCTGATACTGAAAAAGATGCGGAACGGTACGAGAATCCTCGTTTTCACACCCAAGTTCGTCGTGGTGACGAAAGTGGCCCTTCCTGCGCACCCGTTTGTCAACAACTTTCTTATCGTTTAACAATTCCGTCCACAACATTTCCTCGCGCACGATACCTAATTATTCAGATTTTCTTCGTATCTTTGCACGCACAGAAGAAACAAACTAAAACTCAGTTCACTACGATGAAGAACCTGCTCTTGATACTCTTGCTGATGCTGGTGCCCTTCGGAACAAGGGCACAGGAGGCCGACATGAACCTCGACTCCATCTACATGAGTTACATGTCGGACAGCTCAAAGGCGCAGATATTGAAGTTGCGCAGCGAGGTGGACCGCATAGAGCAACGGCAGCAAGAGCGCGAAGAGAGTCAGCTGCTGTGGTATCTGCTGCTGGCTGGCTGTGCGCTGAGTGCCATCGTCGTTACTGGCGGCATCTTCCGTGCAGTCTTCAGTGGCCACGACGACGCACCTATCCACCGTAAACTGTCAGCTGCCGTCATCTGCCTGTGCGGAGGCGTCGTCATCTTCCTGCTCGACGTCGCTTGGCTCTACATGTCGTTCGAAGCCAGCCAGAAAGAACAGAAGCTCATCCTCTTCGCCATCCTCCTCGTCCTGGGCATCGCCCTGTGGATATACACCAACAATCTGAAGAACGAAAACAAAGACGACCTATGAAACAGAGACTAACATTATTACTCGCGCTGCTCACCATTGCCACAACGACAATGATGGCGCAAGACATCAATGCTGTCGCGAATCAGTTAAGTCAGAAATACTCCTCGGCTTACTATCGTACAGATTACGGTGGCTGGTTTGAAGTGCAACAGTTCGACAAAGAACGCAAAAAGAGTTACCATGGTGTTTGCGACAAAAGCGGACGGGAACTGCTGCCGCCCGTCTATAAAGAGTTGCAAAGGCATGATGACTACTACCTCGTTGCCAATATGAACGGCTGGTGGGGTCTCAGGGGACTGCACAACGAGGAGATACTGCCCTGTAAGTATTCCAGTATCTCCGACTTTGAATATACCTACCGTAAATCTCCCTATTTCGATTTATGGAGCAATAAGAAACAGGGTGCCTTTGATCCCAAACTGAAAAGGATGGTCGTCCCCTGTATCTACGACAGGCTTGACTTTTACGAGTCGATGAATATCTTCAAAGTTAAGAAAGACAACTTCTGGGGTGTCTTGGATAAGGATGGCCGTGAATTGTTGCCCTGTAACAGATATACGGAACTCAAATTGCATGACATGCCAAGGAATGGTGGCTACTGCGAAGTAAAGGTTGGCGAAAAAGTTGGTGTCATCGACTCCACTTTCAAAGAGGTAGTCCCTTGCATCTACGATGGTATTCTTCATTGCCACGACCTGAAAGACTATCATATCTGTGACATTGAGAAGGACGACAAGAATGGTGTTTACGACATCGTCAAGCAAAAGGAGGTCGTACCCTGTGTGTATTCAGACATCATAGCAGACGAAATTGTCAAGGGAAAATGTTTCTTTGTACATCGTCCAGGTAATAGTCCCAGCCAGCCGCAGAAGATGGGAGTCTTCGACCCACAAACGCTTAGCGAGGTGTTGCCTTGCGGAAAGTATTCGTATCTGAAGAATCTGGACCCAGAAAAAAAGACTGTCGTGGTGTGCAAGGGTATGGACTTCACCTACGATGAGGACAACGATAAGTTCATTATCCACAAGCAGGGAAAGTGGGGCGTGTACGACCTGAAGAAGAAAAAGGAAATCATTCCCTGCAAATACGACATGATCAAGCAAGAAGAGGATGGCGTGTATGCCTTCAACAAGGGAGGCGTCGTTATGAATCTCGATGACTATGAAGGGAAAGGTGTTCAATACAAAGGTGGCAAATGGGGTTATATCGATGCGATGTGCAACGAGGTGGTAGCACCCCAGTATGATATGGTGAACCCCTTCAAGGACGGATTGGCACAAGTAAAGAAAGACGGCGTGACATCATTCCTGGAGCATCCGCTGACGGGCACGAAACTGAAACTGACCAACGGCGGCGACGGCTCACCCATCGATAAGGACATTCCCAAGACTAACAAGAAGAACGAGAACCTCTTCGCCTTCATCATTGCCAACGAGAACTACACCAACTTCAAGGGTGCCGACTACTCCATCAACGACGGCAAGGTGTTTGCTGAATACTGCAAGCGGACCTTAGGATTGCCTGAGCGTAACGTGCGCTACTACGAGGATGCCACCTACGGCAACATGATAGGAGCCGTGAAGAAGTTGCAGGACATTGCCGACGCCTACGACGGCGATGCACAGATTATCTTCTACTACTCTGGATTAGGTGCATCAGACGACAAGACTGCTGAACGCTACCTGCTGGCAACAGATGCCTCGATGGCAGCACTCAGCAAGACGGGCTATGACGTCAAGGCGCTGCTGGCAACGCTGAACGGAGTAAACGTGCAGAACATGTGGGTGGTTATCGATGCACCGTTCTCGAATATGGACAAGAACGGGCAGCCGCTGGCCACTGGTCGCGGCGTAGCCATCAAGCCCAAAGACGTGACTACTGACGGCAAGGCTATCGTCACGCTGTCGTGCGACGGCAGCCAGGCCTCCTACTCCAGCAAGGAGTATGGCCATAGCCTGTTTACCTACGCCCTGCTGGAGAAGATGCAGCAGAGCAAGGGCAACTGCACCATCAAGGAGATGACCGACTATGCTACGACATGGGTCAAGCGCCAGGCCATGTCGGGCTTTGACAAGTCGCAGACACCGCAAGTTATCGTGTCGCCACAGATGTCAGCGCAATGGGGTAACGTAAAATACTAAACACCAGACAACATGAAAAGACTCATTATCATACTTAGCATCATGGCAGCCTTTGCTGCCAACATGCATGCACAGATTGTTGCTGCCAAAGAAGGCGACAACGGAAAATATGGCTTTGTTGATGCCAATGGCAACTGGGTTGTTAATCCTGTTTATTCGAGTGCCGAATGGGACAAATATGGTGATATTGGTACATTTGATCATGACTGGAAAGTCTTTGGTATGATAGACAATCAAGGCAGGGTCGTCTACAAATCTAATAATTGCATGCTTTTTACTAGGTATCCCAAGACGTCTCCTTTTGTGAAGATTTTTCACAACAGCAAGTATGGAGTAGGTACGATGGATGGAAAAATCATCGTTCCTCTTCAGTACAAGTATGTTGAAATAAGAGAAGAGAAAGGATATACCTTTTTTATGTTAACGTCAACAGACGGAAAGGTGGGTGTGGCAGCAAGCGACGGCAAGATACTTGTCCCTTGCGAATACTATCGGGGGGAGATTCCTTACTCGAATGCCAAACAGCCTTTTCTTCTCATGGAAGATTTCAATGGCGGTATGGTGCTCTTTTCCTGCGAAGGCAAGCAACTGACACCTCAGGGGTACTCTTCTGTCGAGGTGGACTCTATGGCCATCACTGTCGCTAAAAACGGCATGGAAGGACTCTATACGCTGGAAGGGCAAGAGTTGGTGCCGTGTGAGTATGCAAGTATATATATATACAAGTATGGTAATAATAATAAGCCATACGCTATCAGCGTTACCAAAAAGATAGACGGCAAGGAGAAAAAGGGAGTTTTCTCGATGGACGGGAAGGTGCTGGTGCCGTGTGAATACGACTTTGAGTATCATAATGGGAACTATATTGAGGTTTGGAATGGCGAGACCGGGTCTAAACAAGAATATGGTATGTACTCTAAGGCTGGCGAAGTGCTGGTGCCTTGCCAGTACCGACATCGTGACAGGTTGACTAACGAGCGGGAAAGAATCCAAATTTTTGCCTTTACAGACGAGAAGTGGAAGCCCTACTCGTTTGTCGTCATACGTGCTAATGGCGAGGTTGTCGTCCCGTTTAATCAATACCAAGGCATTGAGAAGGCTGCCGAGAACCTATATACCATTCAGCAAAACGGCAAGTGGGGCCTTTGGTCAGGCGACCATGAGGTAATGGCGTGCCAATATGACAATCCCATTAAGTTTGCAAACGATGTGGCAACAGTCACAAAGAACGGCGAAGCAAGCCTCATCAAGAACCCACTGAAGGATGGTTCGCAGATTCTGATAGCAGAGGCGAAGACTCCTACTAAGAAAAAGGAGAAGGGGCCTGCCGTGAGCCGCTATCCAAAGCCTGACTCTGAGGTGGATACGAACATTCCAGTAGCCAGGAAACAGACCGAGACCATGTTTGCTTTTATCATCTGCAACGAGAACTACCCCGATGCTCCTGTGCCATACTCGCTGAACGACGGTCGCATGTTTCGCGAATACTGCCAGAAGACGCTGGGTATTCCTGAAAAGAACATCAACCTCTATGAAGATGCCACCTTTGGCAATATCATCACGGCGGTGGAGAAGATGAAGTCGATAGCTGATGCTTACGACGGTGAGGCGAGCGTCATTTTCTATTATTCAGGACACGGATTCCCTGACGACAAGCAACAGACGGCCTATCTGTTGCCCATTGATGGTGACGCCGCCAGCATTACCACAACGGGCTATAGCCTCGCCAAGCTGTACAAGGAGATAGCGTCGCTGAAACTGAAGTCGTCTGTCGTATTCCTCGATGCCTGCTTCAGCGGTGCTAAACGTGAAGACGAGATGCTGACCTCTGCTCGTGGTGTGGCTATCAAGGTGAAAGAAGAAGCCCCGCAGGGCAACATGGTGGTGTTCTCTGCTGCCCAAGGCGACGAGACAGCTCACCAGTTGGAGGACAAGCACCACGGACTCTTTACCTACTGTCTGCTGAAAGAGTTGCAGAAAGCACAGGGTGACATCAATCTGGGCACACTGACAGATAACGTCACCAAACAGGTGAAACGCCAATCGGTAGTCATCAACAACAAAAAACAAACTCCCACCGTCATCCCCTCGCAAAAGATGATGAATGACTGGAGAGAAATGAAACTGAAATAAAAGACAACTCGAAGTATGAAGATTATCGTCAAACTGTCATCGGGCATTGGAAACCAGCTGTTTATGCTTGCCTTCTATAAGCACATAGAAGGGAAATATGGCGTGAGGCCTTACTTCGACGATAAGTACTTTCAGGACAAAGACAACATCAGGAAGCCGGAACTGGCGGTAGTGATGCCCGACTACCCCGTGTGCCACCTGCCTTTCAACCCTGCCGGCGAACACCACTTGAAACGTAAGTGCTATGAGTGGGTGTGGAGCCACATGCCGTTCGTGACACGCATCAGCGAAGACTGCTACGATGACGACACGACATACCGAGGACGGCTGCTGTACTTCGACGGCTATTGGCAGACGCCACGTTACGTCGAAGACCTGGACCGCTCGCTCTTCATGCCCGTCGGCGACATGCCAGAGGTGTTGGCGACAGAACGGGAGCACATCAGGAAGGCTGCCACTCCGGTAAGTCTGCACGTAAGACGGGGCGACTACTTCACACCGCAGTACATCGACCGCTTCGGCGTCTGCGACGAGGCTTACTACCAGCAGGCTATGGAGGCGATAGAGGCGCAACTGGGACAGGTGACCTACTTTGTCTTCTCCGACGACCTGCCGTGGGTGCAACAGCACCTGACGTTCCGACAGCCCGTACACTACGTTGCCAACTACGACGTGAACTCGTATTGGTATATCCACCTGATGAGTCTGTGCCGTCACCACATCATCTCGAACTCTACCTTCAGCTGGTGGGGTGCCTACCTCGACGGCAGGGAGGGGAAGTTGGTGGTGGGTCCAAGTCGCTGGACGTTGGATAGTGAGCGGACGTTGATGCTGGAAAAATGGAAAAAAGTAATCATACCTCTCAGTTCTCAACTCTCAGTTCTCAGTTAAAAAAGTTCTCAGTTAAAAAAGTTCTCAGTTAAAAATGAAGTTATCAATTATAATACCGGTATATAACAGGGAGGCGTACGTGGAGGAGACGCTGCAGTCGATTGTGAGCCAGACGGGTCACTCGTTGGACTATGAAATCATCGTGGTGGATGACGGTTCGACGGACAACAGCGTGGCGCGCTGCGAAGAGATGGCGAAGCGGTACCCCGCGATACGCATCGTCAGACAGCAGAACAGCGGACCAGGTGCCGCACGTAACAACGGACTGGAACACGCTCGCGGAGAGTACGTATGGCTGGTGGACTCCGACGACTGGATGGAGCAAGGGGCGCTGGCGTGTCTGGAGCCCCATCTCAATCAGGGTTTTGATGCCATCACCTTTGCCGCTGCTGACAAAAGGAACGGAGAGAAGTGCCGGCGCATCTTCAACAAGTCACTCGACGGACAGGTGATGAGCGGCAGGGAGCTGATGGCGCGACAGATTCACTGCGGTTTCCTGTCGCTGCGGTTCCGCTTCTCGGTCTGCCTGTGGCATAACGTCTACCGGCGTGCCGTACTCGAGCAGCACCACCTGCAGCTGGCAGAAGACTCGTTGGTCGACGACTTCGACTTCGCCCCCAGGGTGTTCCACTGCCTGAAGCGTGTCCTCGTCCTCAACGACATACTCTACCTCATCCGACAGACACCCAACTCGTTGTCACGCTCGGCGAATCCGAAGAAGGCGTTCGACTACCTGACGTGTGCACGTAGTCTGTGGACTGCCGACAAAGAGATGGCGGTATTTGCCTCCTTGGCTTTCTGCAACGCGATGACGGAGATGGAACGCACAGGCAGCATCAGCGCCGACTTCCTCAACGCCATCAGCGAGCATCGCGCCACCTACCGTTCACTGTTGGTTGCTACGGGCAACGCTAAATTCCTGCTGATGGCTGTACTGCTGTCGGTACGTGTGGCGTGGCTCGTTAAAGCTTACAATAACTTTCTGAAAAAATTAAAGATTAAAAAATAAAGATGGAAGTGGTGAGAGGTAAGATTACGTTAGTGCCTGAGGGAGGACTCGGCAACCGGATGCGCACCATCGTTGCCGGCATCCGTCTGGCACAGGCTGTCAATGCACATCTGGAGATTGTGTGGTTTCAGGACTGGGGACTGGGCTGCAGGTACGATGTGCTGTTCAAGCCCTTGGCACTACACTACGTCACCATACGCGAAGCCACGCGTGCCGACCTGCTGCTGCGCGACCGTCCGCGGCGGCGTAACCTGTGGCTGCCACGCATCTTCGAGCGGCTGCAGTATGATGTCTGCATCGAGGGTGCTGAGTTTCATACTCCTTCCGACGAGTATATAGCGCGCTGCAAAGGAAAGAACGTGTGGATAAGCAGTTGCGGCTACTTCATGTCGAAGATTACGCTGCCGGACTACTTCAACCTGTTCAGTCCGCAGGATGACATCCGCAAGCGCATAGACCAGACGGCAGCGGCATTCGGCAAGCGCACCGTCGGCGTCCACCTACGCAGAACGGACAACGCACAGTCGGTGAACGAGAGTCCGACGGCACTGTTCATCGAGCGCATGAAAGCGGAACCTGCCGACACCATCTTCTACCTTGCCAGCGACTCGGAAGAGGACAAACAACTGATGAAGGACGTCTTCGGCAAGCGACTCATCACCTCCGACCGACAGGCAGAGAGAGGCACCACAGAGGGCATGAAAGACGCGGTGACTGAAATGTTCCTCCTGTCGAAGACGCAGCACATCTTAGGCTCTTACTACAGCAGCTTCTCGCTGATAGCATCATACATTTCGGGTAAGAAACTGGAAATCGTAAAAAGACAACAACAATGAAACAGCAATTGGCTCCCATACTACTCTTCGTCTATAACCGACCGGCACACGTGGAGCGCTGTCTGGCATCGCTGCGGACAAACAACGAGGCTCAGGACAGCGACCTGTACGTCTTTTCAGACGCGGCGCGCAGTGATGCCGATGGCGACGCGGTTGATGCCGTCCGCCACATCGTCCGTCACATAGAGGGCTTTCGCCACGTGCACGTCGAAGAGCGTGCGGAGAACTGGGGGTTGGCTCGCTCCATCATTGACGGTGTGACACGGCTGGTCAACGAGTACGGACGTGTCATCGTCGTGGAAGACGATCTGGTGGTGGCACCTTACTTCCTGCGCTTTATGAACGACGCCTTGGAGGTCTATAAGGACGAAGAGCGCGTGGGACACATCCAAGGGTGCGACTTCACTAAAGACCCGTCGCTGCCACCCACCTTTCTTATTAAGTTTACAGGCAGCTGGGGTTGGGCAACATGGCAACGAGCCTGGCAACTCTTCGAACCCGACGGCACGAAACTGCTGCGGCAGTTGGAGCAACGGCGACTGACGCGCCAGTTCGACTTCAACGGCAGCTATGGCTTTACTCGCATGCTGCGTCGACAGATAGCTGGCAAGAACAACTCTTGGGCTATACGTTGGAATGCCACCCTCTTCCTGCGTGACATGCTGTCGCTCAACGTTGGGCGCTCGCTCGTACAGAACGAGGGGTTCGACGGCAGCGGCACCAACTGTGGCGGCGGTGGACTGTATGACAGTGAATTATGGATGGAGCCACTGCCTGTGGCGCTACTCCCGATAGAGGAGAACACGGCAGCCCGTCAAGCCTTCGAACGCTACTACCGGCGCACCAATTCCTTCTGGGCTAAGGTCGTGCGGCGCATCAAACGTACGGTGAAGGGAGACTTTGGGAGATGAAAGATTAAAAAATAAAAAATAAAAATTAAGATGGGAGGCTGAAGGCTTTATTTGTAGATTTTCTCCACTGATTTCACGATGTGTGGCGGCACCAGTCCGTCGATGCTGTCGCCACGTTTCACACGACGGCGAATCTCCGTGCTGCTGACATCGAGTAACGGGAGGGTGACGGTGCCACTGGCATCGCCGCGAGGATAGACAACGACATCGTAGTGGCGCAGTATGTCCTTCCAGTGGCGCCAACGCTCGAAGTGAGCCCAGTTGTCACCGCCTATCAGCAGGACGTAAGTGTTTTGGGGATAGTCGCGTTCGAGTTGTTGCAGTGTATTCCACGTATAGGAAGGACGGGGCAGTCGGAACTCATAGTCGCAGGCCTTGACGCCTTCGACACCCTGAAGCGCCTGTTGTGCCAAGGAGAAGCGCTTTGCATCATCGAGCAAGTCGGCTTGCTGCTTCAGCGGATTCTGTGGTGACACCATCAGCCACACCTCATCCAGCGCATAGCACCGACGCAACGCTTGTGCCAGCGCGATGTGTCCCACGTGGATGGGGTTAAAAGAACCGCCAAAGAGACCAATCTTCATCTTTTTTTCAAGCGTTTTTCAGGAATGCCTCTACCAGCCGCAGCGTCTCCTGCTTGGCTTTCTCCAAGTCGTCGTTGACGATGATGTTGTCGAAGTATTGAGCAAAAGTCATCTCGTATTCTGCCTTTGCAAGTCGCTCGGCGATAGCCTCGGGGCTGTCGGTGGCGCGGTGTTCCAGACGGCGACGCAACTCGTCAACCGAAGGTGGCTGGATGAAAAGACTCAACGCCTCGTCGCCATAGTATTTCTTGATATTCACGCCCCCTTTGACATCGACATCGAACACTACGTTCTGTCCTGCCGCACGCTGATTCTCCACCTGTTGCTTCAGCGTACCGTAGAAGCGGTCGTGATACACCTCCTCATACTCCAGAAAAGCCTCTTCACGTATCTTCGCACGGAACTCCTCAGGCGTCAGGAAGAAATATTCCACACCGTGCTTTTCGGTGCCACGCGGCGGACGGCTGGTGCACGAAATGCTGAAGCATAGATTCAGCTCCGGATGTTCACGCATAAGCCACTGAACGATGGTGCTCTTCCCACTGCCGCTGGGGGCGCTGACGATTAACATCTTACCTCTCATGATGCAACGTGTTTAAAGGGCATTGAGCACCTGTTCTTTGATTTGCTCCAACTCGTCTTTCATCATGACAACGATATTCTGCATCTCTGCCTGGTTAGACTTCGAGCCGGTGGTATTGATTTCACGTCCCATCTCCTGAGCGATGAATCCCAGCTTCTTGCCTTGTCCGGCAGGCTCAGCCATCGTCTCACGGAAATACTTCAGGTGGTTGGCAAGACGCTGCTTCTCCTCGCTGATATCGAGTTTCTCAATATAGTAGATGAGCTCCTGCTCGAGGCGGTTCTTGTCATAGTCTGCTTCAGGAATCTGCTTTAGTCCGTCGGTGATGCGCTGGCGAATCTTCTCCACTCGCGCCTTCTCATAAGGTTCTATCGACTGCATCAACCGCTCTATGTTGTCTATCTTCTCGCCGAATTTCTTCTCAAGGGCGGCACCTTCCTGCGTGCGGAAGTCAACCAGACGGCTGATGGCGTCAACGACGCCCTGTCGCACCACCTGCCACTCGTCGTCGCTGAGCACCTCCTGTTCGGTCTTTGTAAGCACGTCGGGCATGCGTGTCAGCGTGGGCAGCCAGTCAACATTCTGAAAACCGTTACCATCGGCAAACGGCTTCAGCTGCTCGTAGTACTTCTGCATCAGCTGAAGATTAACAGTAGCGGCATCGGCAGCAGCGTCTTTTTCTATCCAGAGGCAGCACTCCACCTTGCCTCGCAGCACACGCTCAGCTATCAGCTGGCGCACCTCCATCTCTTTCTCACGATAGAGCGGGGCGATGCGTGTTGTCAAATCCAACTGCTTGGAGTTGAGCGACTTTATCTCTACATTGATTTTCTTGTTGTCAAAGGCTATCACCGTCTTGCCATAGCCCGTCATTGATTGTATCATAGTTGGTAATTTTCGTAAATATGGCGGCAAAGGTACTAAATAATTGCTAATTGGCAACTCTTTTTTCAAGAAAAAGTGTGGTGTTGCAATGATAATTGATTTTTTTTTGTACCTTTGCACACAATTATGGCTTGCATACTAAACATAGAGACGAGTACGAATATCTGTTCTGTGGCTGTATCACAGGACGGACAGTGTATTTTCGAGCAGACAGCGCGCGGGGAGATGGGAGCCGGAGCAGAGAAACTGGGGACGATGGTTGACGAGGCAATGTCGTTTACCGACAACCATGCCATACCTTTCGATGCCGTAGCGGTGAGCTGCGGACCTGGTTCCTACACTGGCTTGCGCATCGGGGTGTCAATGGCGAAAGGCATCTGCTACGGTCGTAACCTGAAGCTCATTGCCGTGCCGACACTGGAGATTATGTGTGTGCCCATCTTGCTCAGGGAACTCGTTGCTGACGGTCAGCAGGCGCTGCTGTGTCCGATGCTTGACGCACGACGCATGGAGGTTTATACCGCCTTCTATGACCGCGCCCTGCACGAGGTGCGCCCCGTCAGTGCTGACGTGATAGACGCTGCCACCTATCAGGACCTGCTGGACGAACACCCCATCTACTTCTTCGGCAACGGTGCAAAGAAGTGCAAGGATGTCATCAAGCACCCTCATGCACACTTCCTGGAGGGCATAGAGCCGCTAGCCAAATGGATGCAGCCGCTGGCTGAGAAGCGATGGCTTAACGAGCAGTTCGAGGATGTTGCATACTTCGTGCCGTTCTATCTGAAGGACTTTGTGGCTATCAAGCCGCGCAACCCGCTGATTTAGAAAACATAAAGATTGAAAATGAATATTAAAGGATTAGACTACAACACCCAGCGTGACAAGCTGGTCATGCCAGAATACGGACGCGAAATCCAGAAAATGGTGGAACTGGCTATCAGCCTTCCCACCAAGGAGGAGCGGATGCGCTGTGCACGAACCATCATACAACAGATGGAGAACAAAGCCCCGCAGATGCGTGAGAGCAACGACTATGAACAGACGCTGTGGGACCACCTCTACCTGATGAGCCACAAGCAGCTGGATATAGACTGGCCCTATGACGTAAGTGACGCTGAGCGCATTCTCTCAAAGCCGCAACCTATGGAGCACCCCACCAAGAACGGTCAGACACAGCTACGCCAATACGGTAGGTTGATGGCCGAAGTCTTCGAGAAGCTGAAGACGATGCCTGAGGGTGAGGAACGTGACGAGTTAGTAAGACTGACTGCCAACCAGATGAAGCGCGACCTCTTGACTTGGGGTCACGGCTCGGTGGCTGACGAGAAGGTTGCTGACGACCTGGCACGCTATACCGACGGCAAGATACAAATCGACTTGTCGTCGTTCAAATTTGAAAAGACGCCCAACGGCAACGCTGAGCCTAAGCGCGGCAAACGCAAAAAGTAAAAGAGTACAGTCGAAACACATCTTCCATGTCATCATTCAAAATAGAAGGCGGACATCTGCTACGCGGAACCATCACTCCACAGGGAGCCAAAAACGAGGCACTGCAAGTTATCTGTGCTACACTCTTGACGAGCTGCCCCGTTACCATCAGTAACATTCCTGACATCCGCGATGTCAACAACTTGATTCAGCTGTTGCGTGAGATTGGGGTGAAGGTTAGCAAAATGGCGGAAGGCACGTACACCTTTCAAGCTGATGACCTCAATCTGGAATTTCTGGACAGCGATGACTTCGTGAAAAAGTGCGCCCAGCTGCGCGGCTCAGTACTGATGATTGGACCACTGCTGGCACGGATGGGAAAGACCATCATCACCCAGCCTGGCGGCGACAAAATAGGACGGCGCCGACTGGACACGCACTTCCTTGGCTTTGAGAAGCTGGGTGCCGAATTCCGGCAAATCAAGTCGCGCAATGTCTATGAGATAGCAGCCACAGAACTCAAGGGCTCTTACATGCTGCTTGACGAGGCATCGGTGACAGGTACTGCCAACATCATCATGGCTGCCGTTTTGGCTCAAGGTGTCACCACCATCTATAATGCAGCCTGCGAACCCTACATCCAACAATTGTGCCACATGCTGAACCGCATGGGAGCAAAGATTTCGGGCATCGGCTCAAACCTGCTGACCATCGAAGGTGTGAAAGCGTTGCAAGGCACCAACCACCAGCTACTACCCGACATGATTGAGGTAGGGTCGTTCATCGGCATGGCAGCCATGTGCGGGGCAGGCGTCCGCATCAAAGACGTGTCGCTAAAAGACCTTGGCATCATTCCCGATGCCTTCCGCAGACTGGGCGTGAGAATTGATGTCGAAGGTGACGACTTGTTCATTCCACAGCAAGACCACTATGTGGTAGACTCGTTCATTGACGGTACCATCATGACCATAGCTGATGCCCCGTGGCCTGGACTCACACCCGACCTGCTGTCGGTACTTATTGTCGTAGCAACACAGGCGCAGGGCTCGGTTCTGTTCCACCAGAAGATGTTCGAGAGCCGCCTGTTCTTTGTCGACCGACTCATTGACATGGGCGCACAAATCATACTGTGCGACCCACATCGTGCCGTTGTCGTTGGGCATGACCGCACGCGCCAGCTGCGCGGCAGCCGAATGTCCAGTCCTGACATACGTGCTGGCATTGCCCTGCTCATTGCAGCAATGAGTGCCGAGGGCGTAAGCACCATCAGCAATATAGAACAGATAGACCGCGGCTACGAACACATAGAGGCGCGACTGAACGCACTCGGAGCACACATTAAGAGAATATGATAAGACGAGAAGACGTTTTCAAAATAGGTCGATTGGGAAAGGCCCACGGCATAAAAGGCGAGGTGTCGTTTCAGTTTGACGACGACATCTTCGACCGCATAGAGGCAGAATACCTGGTACTGGAGATTGAAGGCATTCTGGTTCCTTTCTTTATGGAAGAATACCGTTTCCGCAACGGCTATCTGGCTTTTGTGAAATTTCGTGATGTCGACACCCAAGAGCGCGCCAGCGAACTGACGGGCTGTGACGTGTACTTCCCCCGCAAGTTGGCAGAGACGGAAGACGAGAGCCCCATTCTTGAAATGGTGGTGGGATTCGACTTGATTGACGCCACAACGAACAAGGTGGTGGGAACCATCAGCGACATCAACACCCAGACCGCAAACATCCTGTTTGAACTCGGTGACGGACGGCTGATTCCTGCCAGTGACGAACTCATCATGAATATCGACACAGAACACGAACAGATAGTCATGAACATTCCTGACGGACTCTTAGAATTATGAAAAAGAAACAGATATGCATCCTTGGCTCTACTGGGTCTATTGGAACACAAGCTCTGCAGGTCATAGAGGAACATAGCGACTTGTACGAAGTGTATGCCTTGACAGCCAACAACCGCATAGAGCTGTTGGCCGAACAGGCTCATCGCTTTCGACCTGCAGCCGTCGTCGTTGCCAACGAACAGCGGTATGACGCCTTGAAACAACTCATGAGCGACCTGCCTGATGTGAAGGTGTATGCTGGTGCAAAAGCTATTGACGAGATAGTAGCAGCGGGACCCATCAACATGGTGCTGACAGCCATGGTGGGTTTTGCAGGATTGTCGCCAACCATCCATGCCATCAGAGCCCGCAAAGCCATAGCACTTGCAAACAAGGAGACACTGGTGGTGGCTGGAGAGCTGGTAGGGCAGCTGGCAAGCGAATACCACACCCCCATCCTGCCTGTTGACAGTGAGCACTCAGCCATCTTCCAGAGTCTGGTGGGCGAGGAAAACAATCCCATAGAAAAGATACTGCTTACGGCTTCCGGCGGTCCGTTCCGCAACTTCACGATGGAACAACTGTGTACGGTCACCAAAGCGGACGCCCTGCGTCATCCTACTTGGGATATGGGTGCGAAGATTACGATTGACAGTGCCACCATGATGAACAAAGGCTTCGAAGTCATTGAAGCCAAGTGGCTCTTTGGTGTCAATGCAGAACAGATACAGGTGCTTGTCCATCCACAAAGCATCGTACACTCCGCCGTACAGTTCCGCGACGGTGCAGTAAAAGCACAACTGGGTGTTCCTGACATGCGGCTGCCCATACAGTATGCATTCTCGTTCCCACAGCGCCTGCCACTCAGCGGACAACGGCTTAATCTCTTTGCTATCAAGGACCTGGAGTTCATGGAACCCGACCTGCAGAAGTTCCGCTGTCTGGGACTGGCTTTCGAAGCCATACGGCGCGGCGGTAACATGCCGTGCATTGTCAATGCTGCCAACGAGATTGTCAACCGCGCCTTCTTGGAAGACCGCTGCAGCTTCCTCCAGATGAGCGACATCATAGAACGAACCATGCAGCGCTGCACCTATTCCGCCACACCAGACTACGACACCTATGTTGCTACGGACGCAGAAGCTCGCCGCATTGCGGATGAGCTGCTGAATACGGCAAGGTAAGAAGTGGAAAGCATAAAAATAAAAACATAATGGAAATATTCTTAATCAAAGCATTACAACTCATCCTAGCGCTCTCGTTGCTGGTCTTGCTGCACGAGGGCGGACACTTCTTCTTCGCCAAACTCTTTGGGGTGCGCGTAGAGAAGTTCTATATCTTCTTTGACTACAAGTTCGCACTCTTCAAGTTCAAGCCCAAGAACAGCGATACAGAGTACGGCGTGGGCTGGATACCTCTCGGCGGATACTGTAAGATATCGGGCATGATTGACGAGAGTTTCGACACTGAGCAAATGAAACAGCCGGCACAGCCCTGGGAGTTTCGCACGAAGCCTGCCTGGCAACGACTGCTTATCATGATTGGCGGTGTGCTAGTCAACTTCCTTTTGGCACTGTTCATCTACTCCATGATACTGTTCTACTGGGGCGACACTTACATCCCCGTCAAGGACATGACGCTGGGTATGAAGTTCAACCAGGAGGCTAAGTCGTACGGGTTCCGCGACGGCGACATTCTGGTAGGTACAGAGAATGGTTCGTTCAAGAAGTTCTCTGCCAACCTCTATCGTGACATCTCCGAGGCACACCGTGTTGACATCATCCGCGAAGGTAAGCCAATGAGCATCCAGCTGCCTGGCGATCTCAATCTGCTTGGCATGATAAAGGCAGACCCCTCGTTTGTGCGTCCTCTCATTCCTGCCAAGATAGACAGCGTGCTGAGCGGTACGCCTGCCGACAAAATGGGGTTGAAAAAAGGCGATTGCATCGTTGCCGTCAATGGCGCTGCCGTCGACTCTTACAACGAATTCATCGAACAGCTGGCTCACCGCGCCGACATGCTGGCAACAGCTACAACACTGTCTGACAGTCTAAAGGCCCGCACTGTCACGCTGGTATATGAGAAAGCTAGCCAGCATGACAAACGCATGGCGCAAAGAGATACAGCAATGGTTGTACTCACCCCAGACTTGAAACTCGGCTTCGTCGTTCAGTCACTTGCCGACATCTATAAGCCCGTCACCATTGAATACGGCTTCCTGGAAAGCATCCCCGCAGGCATCATGTACGGCTGGAACGTGCTGGCATCGTATGTTGACGACCTGAAATATGTCTTCAGTGCCGAGGGCGCTAAGTCGCTGGGAGGTTTCGGAGCCATCGGAAATCTGTTCCCTGCAGCTTGGGATTGGCACATTTTCTGGCAGATGACGGCATTCCTCAGCATCATTCTTGCCTTCATGAACATTCTGCCTATCCCGGCATTGGATGGTGGTCATGTGCTCTTCTTGCTCTATGAAATCATCTTCCGCCGCAAGCCCTCCGAAGACTTTATGATTAAGGCTGAGTATGTAGGGTTCGGACTACTGCTGCTCTTGCTCGTTGTGGCAAACCTGAATGACGTCCTGCGTGTCTTAGGTCTGCTATAAAAAACACTGCGGCACCCCATAAACGAGGTGCCGCAGTACTTTTCTGTTATTTCTTCTTTCGAGGTTTTCTGATTGCCCAACCTTCTTCTTCAAAATCGGGAATCTCGCCCTTTAGTTTCATTCCCTTCGGATTCAGGAACTGCATCCACTCATCCTTCTTGTAGGTACGGGTCTCCTTGGGCTTGCGCTGGACACGCGACTCTGGCGAAACGCCGTAAGACCGTGGTGCCTTAGCCCCCTTTTGTTCTCTGGTGGTTTTGTTCGTCTTCCTGTGTCCACCTTCAGCGGCATCGTTACAGCGCACCTCACGACCTTTGTACTGCTGTCCGTTGACATAACGCATGACGCGCTCGGCATCGTCGGTAGGTACTTCGAAATACGCCTGCGTCTGTAGCAAGTCTATATGACCCACCGCGACATGTCCATGAACATACTTGTTAAGGAATTGCATGAGCTCGCCCGGGTAGAAACCGTCTTTCTTGCCAAGATTGATGAAGAGCTTGGTATAACCTGCCTGAACTGGATTGTCACCTTTTGACTTCCGGTCACTTGAAGAACGCTCTTTTCTCTTTGCATCCTTACTGCTCACTGTCTCTATTTCAGGGGCATCAGCATAATAGGCTAAGAAGCGCCCAAACTCAAGAGAGACGATTTTCTTGATGAGGTCGTCTTTGTCAATATACTCGAAATAACGACTGATGTCCTGCATGAAAGGAGCTATCTGCTCTTCATCGACATCGGCTTTGACTATCTGGTCCATGACTTTATAGAGCTGCTTCTTGCAGATCTCTTCTGCCGAGGGTATCTGACCCTGCTCAAACTGTTTGCCGATTTCACGTTCGATGTTGCGTATCTTGTGCTTCTCGCGCAGATGAACGATGCTGAGCGACGTTCCCTTCTTGCCGGCACGACCAGTGCGCCCGGAGCGGTGGGTGTAGTTCTCAATGTCATCTGGCAAACCATAGTTGATGACATGCGTGAGGTCTTCAACATCAAGACCACGGGCTGCGACATCTGTTGCCACCAGCAACTGGATGGTATGCTGGCGGAACTTCTGCATGGTAAGGTCGCGCTGCTGCTGTGACAGGTCTCCATGCAATGCCTCGGCATTATAGCCGTCGCGGATAAGCTTGTCGGCAACCTCTTGCGTCTCTAACTTGGTGCGGCAGAAGATGATGGCGAAGATGCGGGGGTTATAATCAACAAGGCGTTTCAAGGCGAGATACTTGTCTTTGGCATTAACCATATAGTATATATGATTAACATGCTCTGCACCTTCGTTACGGCTTCCCACCACTATTTCCTTGTAATCGTGCAAATAACCCTTGGCTATACGTTCTATCTCGCGACTCATGGTGGCTGAGAAGAGCAACGTGTTGCGGTCGGAGGGGACACCTTCCAGAATCTGATCGATGCTCTCTGAAAAACCCATATTGAGCATTTCGTCGGCTTCGTCAAGAACAACGTTATGAACGTCATCGAGTTGCGCTACACCACGATTCATGAGGTCGATGAGCCTACCAGGGGTAGCTACGACAAGTTGTACGCCCCTACGCAAGGCTCGGATTTGCTGTTCGATGCTGGCACCGCCATAGACTGCCTCTATGTGGATGCCGTCAATATACTTGGCGAAGTCGCGAAGGTCATCAGCAATCTGCAGACACAACTCTCGGGTTGGAGCTAAGACAAGTGCCAAAGGCAAGCCTCGCCCTATCTCACCCATTTGCGGACGAGGCATAGACGCTATGCGCTGCAGGACGGGTATGCCGAAAGCTGCAGTCTTGCCTGTTCCCGTCTGTGCCAATGCTATGACATCATGGCTGTTGTCTAACAAATAGGGTATGACCTCTTCTTGCACGGGCATGGGATGAACAAAGCCCAGTTCCTCAATGGCGCGACGTATTTCTTCGCAAACGCCTAATTCTTCAAATGTCTTCATTATGTTGTGGCTTCTATTATTTTAAACAACTTGTCGCTGGGACGTACCTTCTCGGGCACCTTTATAGATACGCGAGTTCCCTGCAGGGCTGTCGTGATACTAGAGGTGTCGTCATGAATCTCGTCAACAGTAACATAGAGAGCGCCTGTTGTCGGACCTGTGATGAGCATCTTGTCACCTACGCTGAAAGTGTCGGCCTCGACAGTAAACTCAGCTACGCCTAATCGGGAGAAATACTTGACACCTTTACCTATATACTGCTTACGCTCTGTAGCATTGGAGCCGTAGTTGGAATTCCACTCCCCAAGGAGCTGCCCCTGATAGTATCCGTCCCAGAAACCACGATTAAAGACCGTCGCAAGACGCTTGTCCCACTGGTCTTTCTTCTCTTCGGTGAAGGTTCCGTCAAGTACGCTCTGGATGGCTTCCTTATAGCATTGAACTACGGTGAGCACATACTCAGGACCGCGCGCACGTCCCTCAATCTTAAAGACACGAACACCTGACTGCATCATGCGGTCGATGAAGCGGATGGTCTTGAGATCCTTGGGTGACATGATGTATTTATTGTCTATCTCAAGCTCGGTACCTGTCTCACGGTCGGTAACGATATACGAACGGCGGCAAATCTGCATACAGGCACCACGGTTAGCCGAGCGCCCTGTATTATCGAGCGACAGATAGCACTTGCCGCTCACTGCCATGCAGAGCGCACCATGACAGAACATCTCGATGCGCACCAGCTGTCCCGAGGGACCGCAGATGTGCTGTTCCGCTATCTGACGGAAGATGTCAGCAACCTGCTCCATTCGCAACTCGCGAGCCAGCACCACGACATCAGCAAACTGAGCGTAGAACTTCAACGCCTCGATATTGGAGATGTTGAGTTGTGTTGAGAGGTGCACCTCCATGCCTTTCTGCCGACAATAGGTCATCACTGCTATATCGCATGCTATAACAGCAGAGATGCCAGCCTCGCAGGCAGCATCGATAATCTGGTGCATCAGTGCGATATCTTCACCATAGATAATTGTATTGACGGTGAGATAGCTCTTCACACCCTTCTCGCGACACTGCGCCGCAATGTCACGCAGGTCGTCAATCGTAAAGTGGTTGGCAGAGTGCGAACGCATATTCAACTGTTCTACGCCGAAATATACGGAGCCCGCACCCGCCTTCAGGGCAGCGGCTAAGGATTCGCGGCTACCCACTGGAGCCATGATTTCAAAATCTGCTATGTTATTCATTATTGTTATTCCGTTAGATCATTATGCTAAAAACCTGGCAAGGCGAAAAACACCCGCATCACTCACTTACTCCTGCCGGCATCTATCCGGAGGAAGATAAACAGAAGGAAGGTAAAACCCCAAAGCGATGAACCACCATAGCTAAAGAAGGGCAAGGGGATGCCGATGACTGGTGTCAGACCTAATACCATACCTACATTGATGAAGACATGGAAGAGAAAAATGCTCAGAACACAATATCCGTAGATGCGCCCGAAATGAAACGGCTGTCGCTCTGAAAGATATAGGAGCCGCCATATTAAAGCAAGGAACAACAACAGAACGCCTGCGGAACCTACGAAACCTTCTTCTTCACCTACGGTGCAAAAGATAAAGTCGGTATCCTGCTCGGGGACGAACTTCAGCTTTGTCTGCGTCCCGTTAAGGAAACCTTTGCCTTCCAGTCCACCTGAGCCTATCGCTATCTCGGACTGATGAACATTATAACCTGCACCACGCAGGTCTTCGTCAAGACCCAGCAGCACGTTGATGCGTGAACGTTGGTGGGGCTCCAAGACTTCCTGCATGATGTAGTCAGCGCCATAATAGAATAAGGTGGAACCTATAGCAAAGAGTGCAATAAAGTAATAATGCTTGTGAATGCGACAGCCTAATCCTTGCCAAACGAGATAACACACGAGGATGACAACGAGTGACAACTGGACGTAAGCGATATTTACTGGTATGAGCAATAGCAACAACGACAGCAGCGTGACACCCACACTGACGAGCAACAACTTGAATGCTTCGCGCCGGTTGCAATAGACCCAAACCATGCCGATAGAGAACAGCTGAACTAGCATCAGAACGGTAAACTGACCCAACGAGGTAGGTGACGAGCCAATGAACACCTCGGCATAGCGGATGCCAACAACGAAGTAAACCACCATTGCTACGCCTGCAAAAAGTATGCTGCCAGGCATTCCCTCACGGTAGAACATAAGGAAAAAGGAGAAATAGACAAGTGCCGAACCTGTCTCACGCTGCAACACAATGAATACCATAGGCAGCAGAATGATAAGCAGGGTGGCTGCAAAGTGCTTCCACTGCTGGATGTTGTAGCCATAAGCCGACATAAACTTCGACAATGCCAGCGCCGTGGCGAACTTGGCAAACTCGGCAGGTTGCAAGCGAAGAGGACCTAACACCAACCACGAGCGGGAGCCTTTGATACTATGCGGATTGAAAATAGTGGCAAAGAGCAACAGCAAGAGCAACCCGTAGATGATATAGGCGAAAGTGTCGTAGAAACGGGCGTCAAGCATGACAATGACGAAACCCAACAAGATGCTGGTACCTATCCATACTATCTGCATACCGGAACGCGTAGAGAGGCTGAAGATGTCAGTCTCCTCAAACGAGTAGCTGGCTCCGCAAACACTGAGCCAACCGAAGGTGAGCAATGCCAGATAGAGGACGATTGTCAGCCAATCAATGTTGCGTAGTACACTGCGCTGTTGAACATTATCTGCTGGTAGTACCATAGGAAATATGACGTTCTTGCAGGCTGGCTGCCTTGGCTTCGGAGGCCTCCGACAGCTTGCCGTGAATATATTGTTCCATCAGGAGTCCGCCTATGGGAACACCATAGGTGGCACCCCAGCCGCCATTCTCCACATAGACAGCGACTGCAATCTTGGGGTTATCCATAGGGGCAAAACCCATGAAGACGGAATGATCGTGACCGCGATTCTGGGCAGTTCCAGTCTTACCGCATGCCATGAAGTCGTAGCGCGACAGCTCGTGACAGGTGCCACCCGTTGCTGATGCCCGCATGCCTTGCACCACATAGTCGTAAGCTGCGCGATTCGCCATGGTGTAACGTTTCTTGGTGTATAGCGTGTCGAGGGGTTCGCCCTGGATTTTCTTCACCACATGGGGTGTGATAAACCACCCTCTGTTGGCAATGGTTGCTCCTAGGTTAGCTATCTGTAGCGGCGTAGCATTAACCTCGCCCTGACCGATGGCTATAGAGATAATGGTGAGTCCGTTCCACGAACCTTTATAGGCTTTGTCATAGAATTGCGCATTAGGGATGAGACCTCGCTTCTCGCCGGGCAGGTCTACTCCCAACCGGTAACCAAAACCCATTGACACCATGTAGTCACGCCACTTATTCATCGCATTCTGTACCGTACCATATTTCGAGAGATGGGTGTTTATCATGTGGTACAACCCCCAACAGAAATAACCGTTACATGAAGTCGACAATGCTGGTACCAAGGGCAGTGGTGAGGCGTGACCGTGACATCCCACGTGAAGCCCGCGAAAGTTAAAGCCATGACCACAAGGGTAACTTGTCTGGGTGGGGTGGATGATGCCTTCTGTCATGAAGGTTAGCCCTTGGGTGGTCTTAAAGGTGGATCCTGGAGGATATTGCCCCATGATGCTGCGGTTAAGCAGAGGTTTCCAGACATTCTGACTCAACAGGCGGTGGCTCTTGGAACGCTGGCGACCTACCATCATGCGGGGATCATAGCTGGGTGAACTGACCATACAGAGTATCTCGCCAGTAGAGGGCTCAATGGCAACGATGCTACCTATCTTACCTTCCATAAGCCGTTCACCCAGTGCCTGTAGATTGGCATCGAGACCCAGTGTGAGGTTCTTGCCCGCTACAGGACGGCGGTCGAACTTGCCGTTCTGATAGCGCCCCTGAACACGCCCGTGAGCATCACGCAACAGAATCTGAATACCTTTTTCACCTCGCAACTGTTTCTCATAGCTGCGCTCGACACCTAACTTCCCTATATAGTCGCCGGGCTGATAGTAGTCGTCTTCTTCAATATCAGCAGGAGAGACCTCTGCTACATCTCCCAAGACATGAGCAGCAAAAGGATAGTGATACTGACGGATGCTGCGCCGCTGGATGTAAAAGCCCGGAAAGCGGAACATCTTCTCTTGGAAGATACTGAAATCCTCCTCTGACAGCTGACTCATAAAAATCTGCTGCGTATAGCGGGAATAGCCTGGATTCTTGTTGCGGTCTTTGATTGTCGCCATGCGGTTGTCGAAATCCTGACGGCTTATGTTGAGCACCTCACACAACTCCAGCGTGTCTAAACGTCCTTTTATCTCGTTCATCACTACCATGATGTCATAAGCGGGTTGGTTGAACACCAATAGCTTACCATTGCGATCGGTAATAATGCCACGTGAGGGATACTCTATCTTTTTAAGGAATGCGTTGGAGTCGGCACTCTTCTTGTAGTCATCGCTGGTTATTTGGAGTGTAAACAGGCGAATTATATACACTACAACAATGAGAGCTGCGACACCGCCAATCACATAGCGCCTATAATCTAACTCGTGGTTCTTCATGGTTCTCCCCCCCTTCTCTCTTTATCCTTTCTTCGATATCTCAAGGGTAAAAATCAGCACCACAGTCAGGGCAGCACTGCAAATGGTACACAGCAGCCAACGGGTGATGTTGAAAAAGGAGAATTGCTCCAAGGCAAAGAACAATACGCAGAAAAGCAGTACCAAGGGTATGCTGTAGTAGGCATACTTCTGATAGCCAAGTGTCTTCAACGAAGGGTTCAGACCTTCTGTGAAAGCTTTCGATACAAACAGTTGCAGATAGTATGGCTGGATGGCTGCCATTGCTGTCAACGAAGCGGCAGCCAAGCCTGGGGTGTTAAAGAAACAGTCAACACTCAATCCCATAGCAAAACCCCATAGCAACACAGCCCATCGGGGATGCTGTGAGGGGAATTGCAAGATGAAATAGACATACAACAATGGCATGGCCACACCAAACAAGTGTATGCGTCCCAGTACGATAACCTGTGCTAAAAGTAACAGCAGGAACCACCCTATGCGCTTTAGTGTGTCTATTGACATTGGCTTTATTCTTTAACGTTCAGTTTCAACGAGTCTCTGGCTGACAGCATCAGTCTCATCCGCTCGGCAATGCTCTCATCACTAATGACTACAACATCACGCACTTTACCGAAGTCGGTCGAGAGGCGTACCTTCAGTCGGTATGACAGTCCGTCCTTGGAGTTATATGCTCCAACTACCTGTCCTACCAATATGCCTGGAGGGAAAATACTGGAGTAACCATTGGTTTCCACCCAGTCACCGCGACGGAAACGGGCATGACGGGGGATGTCTTCTACATAGGCATAACCAGCATCACCACCATACCAGCGCAACACACCGAAATAGCCCTGACCACGAATGGCACAGCTGATGCGCGACGAGTGGCTGTTCAGTACCGGAATGACCACAGCATAGTGTGTCGAGACGAGATAGGTGATGCCAACGACGCCATTTCCACATGCTACGCCCATACCTTCCTTGACGCCATCGGCCGTTCCTCTATCTATAGTCAACAGGTTGTCTTCGCGTCCTAACTCGTTGCTGATGACCTTGGCTGGTATCACATGATAGCTGTTCAGCAACTGCATACCACGTTGCTCCTGCAGCGTCATCGTGTCTGTCTTCTCTGCATATAGACGGCGCAGCTGTGTCACCTGACGCTCCAGATAGAAGTTGCGCTGCACCAGACTCTTATTGACCTCCTTCAGTTTAAAGAACGACTCGACTGAAGAGTTCCATTCATATACCTGTCCTGCTATGGCATTGGCTGATGAGAACCACACACTGCTCTGGTAGGTGTTATACTGAAAGAGCAGTGTCAGGCTGATTACTTCTAGTACAACAAATAACAACCAGTGATAGTGGCGACTCAGAAACGCTAGCAGGTTCTTCACTGGTTCTTTATCTCATTAAGAAAGTGAAGCGGTCAACATTCTTCAAGGCTATGCCTGCACCTTTGGCTACTGAGTGTAGTGGATCTTCTGCAATATGGAAAGGAATGTTTATCTTATCCTCAAGACGGCGATCCAAACCACGAAGCAGTGCACCGCCACCAGCCAGCCAAATGCCATTCTTCACGATGTCGGCATACAACTCGGGAGGTGTGTTCTCTAAAGCAGAAAGCACGGCATTCTCTATCTTTGCTACTGTCTTGTCAAGACAATGAGCTATCTCTTGGTAGCATACGGGAACCTCCATTGGAAGAGCCGTGATGCGATTCGGTCCGTGTACGATATAGTCATCGGGAGCCTCATCACCTAAATCGGTCAGTGCAGAGCCGACAGCTATCTTAATACGTTCAGCCATACGCTCCGAGACCTTTACATTATGCTGACGAGACATATACTCCTGGATATCAGCAGTCAGGTCATCACCAGCCGTACGAATGGAGTTGTTTGACACAATGCCACCCAACGAGATAACGGCAATCTCGGTGGAGCCGCCACCTATGTCTACAATCATGTTGCCCTCAGGTGCCTCGACATCAATGCCTATACCAATAGCAGCTGCCATCGGCTCAAAAATCAGATAGACATCACGACCATCGGCATGCTCTGCTGAGTCTCTGACAGCACGGAGCTCTACCTCAGTAGAACCAGAAGGCACACCAATCACCATACGGAGTGACGGTGAGAACAAGCGTGAACCACGATGCACCATCTTGATAAGTCCGCGCATCATCTGCTCACAAGCAGAGAAGTCGGCTATCACGCCATCACGCAGCGGACGAACCGTACGGATGTTGTCGTGTGTCTTTTCATACATCATCTTTGCCTTCGTTCCTACTGCCAGCATTTTGCCGCTATGACGGTCGAGGGCTACCACGGAAGGTTCGTCAACAACAACCTTACCATCACTGATGATGATGGTATTAGCTGTTCCGAGGTCCATGGCTATCTCTTGTACAAAACTGAAAAATCCCATTTCTTTACTTTTTTACTTTTTTACCTTTTTACTTCTTCTCAAACCATGCGTGTATCGCAGTGTCATAATGACTGCTGACACCAAAGGCACGGGTGGCTAGCATGCGGCGCTGTGCAAACGTGGTCTCGGCTCCTTGCTGGTTCAGTATGTCCAGCAACACGCCATATTCTGCCTTCGATGGCACTATAACGACATCGTTGAAATTTTTTGCAGCAGCACGAATCAGCGAAATGCCACCAATATCTATCTTCTCTATAATATCTTCTGCAGAGGCTCCGCTGGCCACGGTCTGCTCAAAGGGATAAAGGTCTACAACCACCAAGTCAATCTCTGGAATCTCATACTGAGCCATCTGCTCACGATCTCCCTCAAGCGCACGGCGACCTAAGATTCCTCCGAAAATCTTCGGATGCAGCGTCTTCACACGACCGCCAAGGATGGAAGGGTACGTTGTCACCTCTTCTACCTTCTGGCACGCATAGCCCAGCGACTCTATAAATGTCTGGGTTCCACCTGTTGACATGAACTTCACGCCCTCGTCATTCAGCTTCTTCAATAATTCTTCCAGCCCATCCTTGTGAAATACTGAAATGAGCGCAGTCTTAATTTTCTTACTATCTGACATATTATTATAACGTTATAAATTGGGTGCAAAGTTACAAAAAAGCAAGCACAACACCTTATGTTTTCATAAAAATTTTCCTAGACGTAAAAAATTAAATGAGATATGTCAACAATGTGGAAAAAAAAACGTATCTTTGCCACCATTATCTGACTATGGCTGTTAAGCACAAGTCGTAACATCTTATTAGTATCAGTATGCTGTCATTCGAATGTGATTATAATAACGGAGCACACCCCTTGGTGCTCGAGCAACTTGTCAAATATAACAACGCAAAGCCTACACCCTATGGCTTCGACACGTTCAGCGAACACGCTAAACAACGCATCCGAGAGGCTTGCGGACTACCCGAAGCTCAAATTTTCTTCCTGACTGGCGGCACACAGACCAATGCCACCACCATTGACTCTATGCTCTATCAGTACGAAGGGGTCATCTGTGTCACCAGCGGACATATCAACGTTCATGAGGCTGGAGCCGTGGAGTTTACTGAACATAAAATCATTACGCTACCTGAGGAATCTGGAAAGATGAGTGCACGTGTGCTCGACAAATACCTCGATGACTTCATCCATGATGGCAACAATGCACATGCCGTCTATCCCGGATTGGTCTATATCACTTTTCCTACTGAGTTAGGTACGCTCTACTCCGCACAGGAACTGAAAGACATCTATGCCGTCTGCCAGCATTACAACATACCACTCTATATTGATGGCGCACGGCTGGGATATGGACTCATGGCTCCGGACTGTGACATCACTCTACCCTTCCTCGCTCGCCATTGTGACGTATTCTACATCGGCGGCACAAAGATTGGTGCCTTGTGCGGCGAAGCTGTTGTCTTCACTAACCGACAGGCTCACAAGCACTTCTTCTCCATTCAGAAACAGCACGGTGCGGTCATTGCAAAGGGCGCACTCATTGGACTGCAGTTCCTTGCGTTATTCTCTCCCGTACAACCTGATGGCACCATACTCTATTACCAACTGGCACGCCATGCCATCGAGATGGCCATGAAGCTGAAGCAACTGTTCAAAAAGAAAGGCTTCCCTTTCCTGCTCGACTCACCCACCAACCAGCAGTTTGTCGTGCTACCCAACGACACCGTCGAGCGACTGGCAAGCCACGTAGAGTTTACCCATTGGGGCAAGGCCGACATCCATCATACCGTATGCCGTTTCGTTACCTCATGGGCAACGACGAATGAGGAACTCCACCAGCTTGACCAATTCCTATAGCTGCGCCCGCGCTCATCCGCTTCCTCTTTACCTTTTTACCTTTTTACCTTCCACAACGCCTTAGCTACGCGCTCCTGCTCCTTTAACACCCGGTCGGGATGCCAGTCGCCAAACACGTTCTTAACCGTAAACTGCTTCGTCTCCTTCTCGCTGAGAATGGTTTCAGCTATGAAAGGCTCTGTCAGGTCACGAAGCGTAAAATACAGCACGTTGCTCTTGGGACATATGTTGCGGCCATTGGCATCCATCGTGCCATACTCCTTAAAGTAGTTGCTCGAAATCCTCATACCCTGAGGGTCAAAACGCGTAGGCAACAACTTCTCCGGAGTCAGCAACCTGGTATATAGCCATACACAACGCGGATTCGTATGCCAACAACGTGCATAGTGGTAAACCGAGACATCGTTCTTGATGGTACAATGGTTGAAGATGTAGCCCCACGGCGTGTTTGCCGTCCGAGGAGCCACAATGACATTTCTTCCAGAACCGTCAGGCGTACGCTTCTCCGTCACAAAAAGACAACGCTCAAACCACACGTCACCGGCGCCGCAGATAAAGTCTACCGTGCCGTGAATCTCCGTCTCCTGCAAATAGTGCTCACAGTCCTCCCTGTCACTATAGTACGTATCTTGGTAAGATAGCATGCGGACACGGTTGCAAATGGTGCGGTTGCCCTTGTCGTGCAGACAGACCGCACGACCGTTCTCTCCAGCCTTGTAGTATTCCAGTCTGTTCTTCAACGTTAGGTCTTGATAGTAATTATTCCAACCGCGATTCTGGATAGTACCCGTCCGACTGATACCCTCCTTGTGATAGTCTGGCATGTTCTGGATGATGGTTCCTTCCGTACTCTCACCGATGATACTCACGTTGTGACCGGACAATCTGGTCAACACCCTGTCACCAAGGTCGTAAACGCCATTAGGCAACAAAATGTAAAGCCGCTCAGCATCCTTCTCTGCATTTACCGTGTTAGCCTCTTCTATAGCAGCCAACAAACTCTCGGCACTACCCGCCTCAACACGAATCACACGTTGAGCCTGAAGTCCCAATACCATCATCAAACCACAGAAAAGAACCAATAAACGTTTCATCTATAGTAGTAAAAAACAGTGCAAAGGTAGTTCTTTTTTACCATAACCACAAATTTTTTCCATTAAAACTGCACGAAATTCAAAAAAATGCTGTACCTTTGCAGCCGCTTTAAAAGGCTATCGGGATGTAGCGCAGTTGGTAGCGCACTACGTTCGGGACGTAGGGGTCGGGCGTTCGAGTCGCCTCATCCCGACAAAACAATGGCAAGTGAAGGTTTCACTTGCCATTATTGTTTAGGGTGTTTTCTAACTTTTTAAAAACTAAGAGCAATCACATAGCGCATACCCCACTTTGGACTGGTTGGCAGTCCATTATAACTGAGTCGACGCACATACTCTACATGCCATATCTTAAAGATGTTATGAATGCCAAGCACCAGCTCTGCGTAGGGTTTGTTTTTGTCCATCACGTAGCTGCCTTCAGGGAAGTACATCAATCGGTGATTGCCACTGTTCTGTTCAAGATAAGGGTTATTCTTATCTGTCAGCGTTCCCCAAAGCATGCGCACACCCACGTATTCGCGCCAGTGGAGTTTCTTTATCAGCGGCAGGCGGTTAAATATTTTGCCATTCAGGTCCCATGACACCATAAGTGAAGCAAAGCGGTCATTGAGGAACTCCATCGTATTTATAAGGTTGAATGTTTCTGGGGCAATGATATATGACTGATTCGCGGCAGGATGGATAAGCAGCGGATAAGGCACTTGGTTCCACTGGATACCACCTTTTACGCTGACATCAAGCTTTCCCCAGCTGCTCAGCCAGAAACGCTTATAGATACTTAATTCCGTATAATTGTAATTATACTTGCCCCCTAAGATACCATCAAAGCCCATGGTATGAGAAACGCTAAATACAGGAGCATCAAGATTGATGACACGACGGCGCAACTTATTGTTGATATAGGTTTCGCCTGGTGCATAGCGCAGCTTTCCTGTCACTTCTGTAGTACGTAAGAAATCGCCATTACCCGTTTTATGGAACACGGTAGGCTTAGGTTTATCGAGTGTCCGGAAGGTCATAGCCCCACAACTCTCGTTTTCTTCAATCTTGCCAGTGACGGTTAGCTTCAGTCCCCAGTCAGTCTCATAGTCAAAGGTAACCTGCTGCCGATTGTAGAGCATCATTTTGTTGGTTTCAGCCCACTTTAAAGCCAGCATAAAGTTATCCTTATCCGTATCCAGGAATCGATCACCGGGCGAACAGACATCCTTTGAAGACTGGATGGTCATCGTGCGCCGAGGAAACTCATGAGGCAGGTACTTTTTAGGGTTAAGAGAATACGTAAACTCCACGCTGTAATAGTCTTTTTTTGAACCCCATCCGTGACCATAATAGCCTGAGAGGAAAAAGTGTTTCGACAGATTTGCAGTAGTCTTTGCCGAAAGTCGCGAGCGCCATCCATCAACATAGTTGTTGGTGAGAATCGTATTGACGGGGCAGATGTCTATATAGTTGGGGGTACTTGTCTCTATCGAGTTTTCGAAGAGTGCCTTAAGTCCGAAAATGACATATTTCATGCCTTTGGCATTCTCGATGCGGTGTATGAAGTTGTCCATCGAACTCTCACTTTTGGTCAGCTCCACTTGTCGGTAACGTCTCCAGAAGTCCTCATCACGCATTTGTGCATCGGCTTCTGTCACCTCTTTGCGGATCCCCCTGAACAGTTTGGGAGGTATGGGGTCGAAGGCATATTCGCTCAGTCGTGTAGTACGAGTGACATTGACAGAACGGATGAAACTCACAAACTCCAAATCGCAACTCATATCATCTTTGGTGAGCACCCATTGTCCATTGAACAACTGCTCATAGTCCTGCAGAATTTTGACATTTTTCACGAAATTGACGTTACTTTGTTGGGGTATGGTCATTTCGCAACGGCGGATATGCAGCGAGGAGTCTTTTAATATATAGAGGTCACCACGAAATCCCATGTCGTTCTGGTTGTTGGGCATAAAATGCACATGGATACACGAATCGGGAATCCTTATCAAACCTTCTTCTTTTTTCTCTTCGATTGCCAGCGTATCCTCTATGTAATACCGGTAGAAGCCAATACCTTCCTCAGATATCGGGGAGATGAATGGATACTGGAGCAATCTGATATGGTCTTGGTAGATGTCAATATCTGTAAATACGTCCTTGACCACAGTATTGACAATATCACCCGTCTGAAACAGGTGATTCACACCTGTGCTTGTTTGACCAGTGACAATCGTCTTCTCTGAGCGTGGTTGGCGCCGAAAGAGTTTCTGCGAAACGGTTTCGTCAACACTGAGGGGCAGAATCATCTTACCGGTAACATTGCTTGTTTCTACCTGCTCAACCAGCCAGGGATGCTTCTTAAAGGGACCCTGTTCCAGTTGTTCAGGCTTTATGTCATTAAGCGAGAGTGTTATCTTCTCGTATTTGTTATACTGGTAGTAATCGTTTGTTCCTAAATCAGTCTTTTTCTTTGCTGCCACAACACGTCGCATCAGTTCTACTGCAGGATTGTCCTTGCGTCTATACTTGCCACGTTTGGATTTGACAGTAACTTCAGACAACTGTTTGTTATCGGGCTTCAGCTTGATTTTTTGTTGCGATTTTGTTTTGGAGGTGACAGGTATGATGCGTGACTTATAGCCTACAGCACTGAAAGTGATGTTCCACCCTTCTTTTCGTGCAATCTTATATCTACCATTGATATCAGATACTGTTGCAAGATTGTGTCCTTTGTAGACCACACTGGCAAAGGGGATGCTATCACCAGTTTCTGCATCAATGATGATACCATGAATTTGCTGTGCACTGGTTTTGGCAGCCAATACACAAACAACAAAAAGGAAGATGTATTTCAGTCTTTCAATCATTTAAAATCATATTCTACGTATTCCTCCCCTCGCCCATTCATGCGAAGTGTGCAGAAAGCTTTTGTCTTAGCATTGATGGTGAGGACAAAAGAAGAAAACAGCTGACGCTTCTTCTTGCCTTTCGGAGTAATGGTAATTGTTGTCCTGTTTCCCTTGTTCGTGACCGATAGTTCTTCGTTCTGAGGAATGGGCTGGTCATTGATGACCGCTGTCAACACGGAATGGAAGGTTGCAAACTGTGCATTTTTCCGACTGTCTGTTGTATGCTTCTTGCCTCCTAAGGTCATGGTGAACTTAGTACCATCCATGATGAGTTGCTCCTTATCTTGGTCTGTCATTATACTGATATAATCTGGCTTGCGTATAGTCATCGTGCCTGTTGTGACGGCATCTTTTGCTATTGCGGCGCGATGTTGGGTACGTGTCACCGTTTGTGCCGCTGCATGACTGAATATAAAAGTACAGATAATTATGAATATACCCGTCAGGTTTCTTGTTTTCATCGTTTTCATTGTCTGTAATTGTATTTTTAAGTGTAAAGACCTCCATTGATTGATATAACCTCGCCTGTGATGTAACCTGCATTCTGTGAAACGAGAAATGCCACAAGGTCAGCTACCTCCTCAGGTGTACCGAAACGCTGGGCGGGGATGGTCTTCTTGAGTGCAGCCTCATCCAGACCTTCGGTCATGTCGGTTTTTATAAAACCTGGTGCAACGGCATTCACTGTGATACCGCGACGGGCTGTCTCTTGTGCTAGCGCCTTCGTGGCGGCAATGACTCCTCCTTTGGCTGCCGAATAGTTGGTTTGACCAGGCAGGCCCTTCAGTCCGCTGACGCTTGCCATAGTCACTATACGTCCGAACTTATGCAACTGCATAGCAGGCAACAGCGGCTGAGTAACATTGAAAAAGCCTGATAAGGTGATATCTAACACGCTGTGCCAGTCATCTTCCGGCATCAGCGCCATCACATTGTCACGTCGTATGCCTGCATTGTTCACTACCACTTCGATATATTCCCCATCATGTCGTTGTTGCCAACCTTCTAATGCCTGGCGCGTTTGCTGACTGTTGCGCACATCGAATGGCAGCAATTCTCCCTGACCGCCTATGAGTTCTAACGTTCGCTGGGCTTCTGCCTTGTTGCTGGCATAATTGATTAACATGTTATAACCCTCTTGGGCCAGTCTTACACAAATGGCTCTTCCGATGCCTCGGCTACCACCCGTTACTAATGCGTATTTCATATTAACTATTTGAGGATTTAATTTTGTTGTTGATTTCTATTATCTATCGCAGCCAGTGTGTTAAATGCGGTTTTTGTCACGCCCTCTAATCCGTGCAGCACCAAGCTCTGACCTGTCAGGAAGAGATTGGAGATGGGTGTCTTTGGCGACAACATGGTTAAAAGCGGATTACGGCAGTCTTTTCTGACACCGAAGACCGTGCCACTGGGCGACAGCGTGTAGTCGCGCCAAGTGAGCGGCGTACTGACATATCGTTTCTCTACCATCGCTGCCAATCCTGGAATGACGCGTTCCGCCAGTCGGATGCATTCGTCTGCTATCCGTTCTTTCTGCAATTCGTAGATTTGACCTCGACGACCTACATTCGTGTTTGACCAATGCTCCCACGACTCCCATGACATAGGTGTCAGCAGGTCTATCTGCCGCACATAAGCAGTGCCGTCCTCTGGCACACGAGCACTCACCATGATTCCGCCTACTCCGCCGACATCCTCATGGAACGTCCATACATTAGCCTTTCTATATACGTATTTGTTATGGTTAAAATAAGGTAACACGTTAGGAGTCAGCACCAAGGACACAGTAAACATGCCAAACGTGTTTTCCAGTGCATTGATGCGTCGGTGGAACAATCGTTTTAACAGACTGGAATCCTTAAGCCAACTGAAGGTCAACTGCGGATGTACATCGCTTATAAACAGTCGGCCTTCGAAAATCTTACCGTTGGGACAGTGCGCCGCCACTATCTTGTTGCCTTCGTCTTCCAAGCGCTTGACTTCTGTCTTGCAGTAGAGCTCCCCGCCGGCAGCCTTGATGTCATCAACCAGTGAGTTGACTATCATATTGCCACTACCTCTAAGCCGCCAACTACTTTGAACATAGCTACTCAAACCGTGAACCAGACTAAACAGTGGCAATGTCTCACGCTTCAGTTCCATCCTCATAGCTGCTGCCGAAATGACATTGACAAGCAAGGGGTCGCGAAAGTGTGATGTCAGATAGTCGTAAGCATTGACCTGGCAACTATCTTCCATTGAGGGCAAATGACGCAATAAGTCGGCAAACTCATGCAACGCTTTGTGTTCCTGTGGGAAATATCCACTCAAAGTGTCGGCAAAACGGTCGAAGCCCTCAGCTAAAGGGAATGTCTGTCTGCCTATCGTAACCAGATCGAAACCTTCTGGGTCAAGTCGATGCCAGGGCAGTTTCAACAGACCTAGTGTCTCGAAAGCTTCGTGCAGGGGCTGGCCTTCTGCCAAACCGCCTACGTAATGCAGTCCTGTGTCAAATTCAAATTCGCCCCGACGATAGCTCTGCAGGCAACCGCCGGCCTGTTGCTGCCGTTCCAACACTACGACGCTTCGACCACTGCGTGCTAACTGGCGTGCACAAATCAGGCCTCCAAGACCACTGCCTATAACTACGACATCATATCTCATTGGCTTTTACGGTTGAGCCACCGATAGACGGCTGGTTGAACAACGTATGAGAGAATGATGGCAGATAGGAGCCCAACCAACGTTGAGAAGCCGACGCTACGTATCGCTGGGTGCACGGCAAGCAACATGCTGCCTACAGTGACTAGTAGTGCAACGGCCGAAAGCAGAATGGCTGTTTTATGATAATGCAAGTTGCCATATAGGAGACCATTCATCACAAAGATGCTATAATCTACGCCAATGCCGAAGATGAAGGTTGAGATGATGATATTAATGAGATTGAACTGCTGAGCAAAGATATTCATCGCTCCTAAAACGATAATCCAACTGAGCAGAATAGGCATGAAACCTAACAACGAGTATCTCAAGTTATAACTAAACGACAACCACAACACCAACAGCACGAAAACCATCGAGAGCCATTGCAGATGGTCGAAGTCGCGACTCATCTGCATCAGCGTGTCTGTTGTATAGTAATAGGTATCCAACACCATCAGTTTGGTATTGCTGCTGATGGCATCACAAATGCGAATATAGTCACTGTCGGCACTGCGCACATCATCGTTCTCACAACGCACCGAGGTAAAACAGAGCCACGTGCCGTCATATGACTGCTCCATCAATGTCGAAAGAAAACCTGCTGGCACGATGTCGGCTTCATACAGCGCATCAGGTTCATAAGTGGCTGTGGCGGCCGCAAAGAAGGGGGCGAAGGCTTCGGCACGCAACCCTGCCGATGGGGCTGTCTCGCTGATAAGTCTTCTGACGGTAGCCAGTCGGTCTGCATTCCAGTAGTTATGCCAGGCATCAATGCGCTCCTGCTGCCTGCGAAGCGGCACTAGCAACTGGTTGGTCGGACTGTAGCTCTTCACCAAGCCAAGACGCTGCAGTGAGTCTAGTTTCTGCCGTAGCAGGTCGAAGCTTTCAAGAGCTTCTTCCATTGTTCTTCCCTGGCTTGCAAAATATTTGGTCTTATCTGCCGTATATGTCTTTTCGCGAAGCAAATCCTCTGAATGTTTTACCATCGGAGCATCATACCCCAGATTGTGCATGTCGGCATCGAAATGTGTTCCACCGACAATGTAGGCAACTACTCCTATTGCTGTCAGAACGAGAATGACAACTATCAGCTGTTTCTTACGGTCAAAGGGATAGGTGTTGATACGGTCAATTATACTGGGTATGCGGCATTCTGTGGGGGACAGCATTTGAGGCAGCCAGATTAGCGAAAACAACGTGGTACCCAAAATGGCGAAAGAGGCAAAAAGACCGAAATCGCGCAACAGGTCTGTTTGAATAAACAAAAGACCGGCAAACGAGCCAATGGTAGTTATACATCCCAGAAGGACAGGCTTTACTTGGTCGCGCAGCAACTGTTCACCATCTCCTACATATTGATGGTGCGTCAAGACGTGTAGCACATAACTCAGTGCTACCCCAAGCACCACACCGCCAATGCCCAAAGCTAACAGCGAGAATGCTCCTTTCAGCCAGTACATCATGGTCAGACTGAACAGCGTTCCGAAAGCTACAGGCAACAGCAAGAGCAGTATCGTATCCCAGCGCCGAAAACAATACAACAGGAACACCAATACCAACACCAGTGCACCAGCAATCGTTGTTGTCAGGTCGTGCTTTATCTGGGTAGAGTTGTAGAAACCGCTTGCTGGAGTACCATGATAGCTTATCTCCACATCTGGATGGGTCACGGCAAACGACTCAATAAGTGTGTTCATCTGCTCAAACAAGGCAGAACCTTGACCTGTATTAGTGGAGGAGTAGCGAGGGGTGATGAACGCTATGCACACCGTTGAGTCTGGCACGAAGAAGTGATTGTCAATCGTCGTATAGCTACCACCGCCACCATTTATCATTGGCGCTATTTGGGTACCCAGTATATCGCGCATTCCCATCGGGTCCGACTGGATTAGCTCCGGAAACATACTCCCGAACGCGCCGTTAAGGTCTTCACGGTTCTTCTGCATCTGCCGCATAAAGTGCTCGCGGGTCAGCAACGTGTCTATGGCGGCATAAGCCGAAGTGTCTACGTAGGCTGCCAGATGCGCTGTCAGGTAGTCCACTCCATCTATCATCAAGTCCTCCGGCAACTGATAGAAGACATCACCTATACTATGACTCAGTGAGTCACGAGTCATCAGCGAATCAACGAAAGCATCACAGGTCTCGGCAAGTTCAGTGTAAACTGACTCCTCGCCTTTCGAAGCGGGGTTGCGCTTTGAACTGAACAACAAGAATGTTTTATCCTTGATTTTCAGGTCGGCAAAAGCCAGCTTTGTTGAGCCATCGGCATTTTTCGAAGAAGGCATCAACTGGTTGATGTCTTCCTCCAAATGAATCTGGGCTGAAAAATAGCCGAAGACTATAAAGAGTAACGTCATCGATAGCCAGCAAACGAGGCGATGCTGATGGAAATAGCGGTATATTTTTACAAACAGTTCCGTCATTGCATGAATATTTTTAGGCGTGCCGAAGCTATCTCCTCACCGTCAACACTGACTAATCCGTCAACCATTGTCACATTGCCGAAGGTGAGGCCAAACGCGATATGCGTATGGACACAATCACCTGCCTTCGGACGCTGATGACACTCGAAATGCTTTACCTCTCCTATCAGACCTATGCGGGGCTCACCGCTTACCGATGACTGGTAGCCTGCCAGCGCAGCAGCCGATTGAGCGATATGCTCTATCAACCCCGTTTCGGCCAAAGTGCCGTCAGGCAGCATAAACAGATTATCGGCACGGACATACAACACCGTCTGAGCTACATTCTCTGTTGTAGTCTCAAACTCATCCACCATCAGCATCGGATAACGCTGCGGTATCAGACGTTCTATGTCCTTGCCTTTCTGTTTCATCTCTTAGATGCGCTCCTCAATGTAGTCGTACAGATTTCCAAAGGTCTGTATCTTCTTCAGGTCCTCAACAGGAATTGTAATCTTATAGGTCATCTGCACCAAGGCGATGAGGTCCACCAGATTGATACTGTCCAGATTAAGCGTGTCCTTCAGATTAGC